>JAEIGA010000796.1_pt1 | contig 46919 bp, 66 predicted proteins | sample 9270691 | NCBI WGS metagenome assembly JAEIGA01 (sample SAMN17057246, study PRJNA624740) | gut metagenome | biome: biome; isolation source: fecal sample | host: Bos grunniens | place: China: Xizang | collected 2019
ACTAACAAGCGTTGCTTCTTGACCACGCCAATTCAAAAACGCTTGCTTAATCTCGTCAGCCTTTTGAGACTTCAAAACATCAAGCGGAATCACTCGCTCTTCTTCGGTGTAAACAACACCTAACTTAGCCCATTGGTCAGCCGTTTCAGGTTTGCCGAAAACTTTCTTTTCTTGCTTAAAGATGGCTTGGCGAACTGCTCGCTCAGAGGCGTATTCCTTACCGCCGTAAACAAATTTTTGAATCAACATAATCATTCCCCCGCAATCAAATTAGCCAAACCGAACGAACCCGTCCACTTCAAGATAACGATGGAGTTGGCAACAAGCTCAGGTGCTTCACCACCGACCCAAGTCCAAGCGTCACCGAGCGTCACAGTAGCGGATTCATTTTGTAACGTCACAGTCTTAGTCCAAGATTGACCGCTAGAACCGTTCGTCACAGAAATATCGACCGCAGACGTAACGACAACGTCATCGTTAGACTCACTCGTAATAGTAACCGCAGAACTAGTAGACAAAGGTGTGTTGTAACCGCTCAAAATGCCACGATCACCCGACTTTACGGCAAAACCCGAAACATCAGGAATATCGCCCTTCTCACCCTTCAACAACTCTAACTGTTCTTCGGTGAAATCTTCAAACGTGAACGGGTCACCTTTATCACCCTTAATACTGTCACCTTTATCACCCTTCTCGCCCTTCAAGGATGCGAGTTGTGCTTCGGTGAAATCTTCAAAAGTGAAAGCATCGCCCTTTTCGCCCTTAATGCTATCGCCCTTTTCACCCTTATCACCCTTCTCACCACGCAACAACTCTAACTGTTCTTCGGTGAAATCTTCAAACGTGAATGCGTCACCTTTATCACCTTTGAAACCACCCGCATTTTCCCAAGATGTAGTTTCAGTAGACCAAAACCAAATATCATCTTGAATGACATAAACGTCACCGTGTTTTCCATTCGGGTGCGTTGTAATTAAATCATCATAAGATTCAAACTTACCTTTGGGTGCAAGTCCAACACCATCATCACCCTTCGCCCCCTGAAGACCACGCAAATAAATTGGAGTAAAACCACAGTCACTCATCTCGTCACCTCTAAATTTAATTCAAAAAAACCTTCCATAATTCTCGTTTTTCTACCTGTAACATAGGTAGCCACGATGTCAAAATAACACTTAGTGTTTTTATATTCTTTTGTTGCATCAGCAGTAATGATTGCTTTTACAAAATTACCGTCAAAAACCAATCGCCCGTTTTCGGTCGATAATTCGTCATACAGAGCCGATGCAGATTTTTTCGGACGAATTTGCATCCGAAGCGTATATCCATTGAAATCAATTGGATTACCACCTTCGTCTTCGAATAAAAACAATAAGTCCGTATCGGCATATTTATCAATTTTTAACATCGAATTTTGCACCTCATACTTTTAAAAAACCAACTGCTAAAGTTTAGCAGTTGATTATCATCATTCGCTATACACGATTTCAAGTTTAGGGAGTTCAGCGATTAACTCTTCTTCAGTCGGAATTTCTCGCTTACCTTCTTGGACTTCAGCAAGGATTTCATAACCCTTTGCCCACACTTGGGAACGCCAAGCACGGAATGCACGACCTTCATCGTCAAACTTTTGAACCCCCGTGTCGATGTAAGAGCAAACACTCAAACAAGAATCGTAAAGGAGTTCTTGAGCCTTGTTGTCCAAAACACGTTGAACGGCATCCGTCAATTGCTTTTGAACTTGAGCTTGAACTTCTTCAACCGTCGGTTCAGGAATAGCAACAATTTGGAATTGTCGCTTACCATCCTTTCGCTCGATTTCTTCGATATAAGCGTTATTTTCACCGCACCAAACCGCTACTTCGGGAGGATACTTTTCTTTAAAAATTTGTTCAATTTCAAAAGTCATTTAATCACCTCTTTTAGAATCCACAAGCGTACCAATCAAAACCTTTTCGAGAGTTTGTCATATCGGTATTCCAATACATAGATACCGTTGACGTAGTTTTTGAATGGTAGCCGCTATCTCGCATATTCGCACTAAGAGTTGAATCTAATACGCTAGATTGACTTGAACGAGCAAAATAATACGCTGTATTACTAAACGCAATATTTAGATTTAATGTGTGAGTACCACTTGTAAAAGTACTACAATAACCACCCTGCTCAATCCAACCATCGCTCCACTTGCGATACCAATTAGTACCGTTTTTCCACGTTTCTACAATGTGAATCTTGTTTCCATCCATCTTAGAATCAAGATTCGATTCAACACGAGCAACCGCAGTTTGCAACGCTTGAACTTCAGCAACAGACGGATCAACTTCAACATCAGTTACTCGTTGAACTGCTTCAAGAATTTCAGCTTGAGTCAAAGCGTTAAGTTGTACGTTACCATCCTCATCAGGTTCGACACCATCAACAGATTGGACATCGCCACCACCAAATTCGATTGCAACATTACCGTTTGCATCGGGAGTAACACCGTTGACAGATTGAACCTTACCACCAACATCAATCGTAATGTTACCGTTAGCGTCAGCAGTAGAACCGTTAACAGAAACGGCAACGGTCTTATTCTTGACGGTCAAACCGTTAGTGACATTACCACCCGTCTTGGGAAGGTAATCGGTTTTTACTTGATTGATAGCCGTGTTAAGTTCGGTATCCTTATCGGCACGAGCCTTCAATTGCGTATCAATCGTATCGAAGTTCGGATTCAACGCAGTAATATCAGGCGGTGAATCAGTCAACTCAATTTTATTTAAGTTGTAATTTGTAGTATGTTTCATTTAAATCACCTCGGAATATACGTCAAGACATCGTCCCACGTCTTCAAGTTAGTCTTAAAATCACCCCAAGTACGCAAACGACCGTCCCGAACATCTTGCCAAGAACTAATGAATCGTTCTACGCTTACACCAATGTGACACGGTTTACGCACTTCCAATTGTCTCATCAAAAGGGAGAAATCAAGTTCGTCCGTTGCGTGTTCGGGCAATGGGATAATGAGAACTTTAATTTCGCTATCTTCAAAATAAACGTGCGAACGAGCATCGTCATAAATGGACGCAACCAACGATTTAATGACCTCGGAGCTTAATTTTAAATTAGTCGCGAAGTATTGTAAAATCGCGACTCGTCGGTCGTGAAGTGTGCCAATGGGAGCTAACTTGAGTGCCTTCTCCCATTGACGAACTCGTTCTTCAGACGATGACATGATGAATGCGTCGTTGAGTACCAACTTCAACTCGTTGCTTAACGAATCAAATTCAATACCCTCCGTATGTAAGATTTGTTTCATCTCCTCAATATCGTGCCAATACTGCGGGAGATATTCCATCATCTTATTCATCAACTACCCTCCGTAACCGTGAAGGACTTCAATTCAACAATTTCTTCTTCACCGATAGAAACATTGTTTTTCGAACCATTGATGTTCAAATCAAGAACAACCTCAATGGCGGGATCATCGGAGAACAATGCCGAAATTGCAACGTAAGAAACAATCGAAGCCTTGAAGTTCAACCCCAACAAATAATCACGAACCAATTCTTCGATAACCGTCGTAGTCGTGTAACCCTTTCGATATACAACCGTCGCTTCAACGTTGATGTTTTTGACGGGAGGCGTACTCACCGTCACAATCGCACCAATCGGAGCTTTACCTTCACCCAAACCTTGACTTTGGGGGTCTAAGAACTCTTGGAAATCATCAATCAATTCTTGACTTGCTTGAGTATTTTCGCTAGACAAGATACTCACCTTAACGGTGTTTTTACCATTCCATAACGGGAAGATTCGACAGTTACCGATGCCCTTGAACTCGTCACACCATTGTTCGTATTGAGCAATGTTGCCATCCAATGCCTTACTCGTGAGCGTCTTAAAGTAGCGTTCGCGAAGAGCTTCGGTGTCTTCTTCGTCTTCACCGTAAACGATGACTTCGCCCGAAAGCGTAGCAGATTCAAGACCATTGACGTACTCAATCGGAATCAAACGACCTTCGCCTTGGTTGCCGATTTCACCCGTCGCTTCACATTGAAGCACATAGACACCGTCTTCTAATTTTTCAACCACACTAAAGTTCAAGTCTTCATAGCTGAAGCGTTCACCGAGAGAGATTTCAAGCGTAGACGGTGTGAAAATACCTTTGCGTCGAGCATACGTTGCTTCGTATGGGGTAATACCAATTTCAGAACATCGTTTGATTAAATGTTCTCGGTCAGCAGTACCCGCAAACGTGTTATCATCTACCGTTTTGATTTCACCATAACACGACTCAAACTCCACCGAAGCGGGAGCGAGTGCATCATGAATCACAGAGCCTTCACGCTTATCGATAGAGTTGGAGGTTCTATCTTTCAATCGTTTTAAAATTACATCTTTTGTAGTCATCAGTAATTCACCTCAAAATTTGAGACTTCAACGTCACCAAAGATTGTTTTGGCGGTAAAACTTACCGAAACAACCTTCTTGTGAATTTGAATGTCAAAATCAACAACACTCATAATTCTATCATCACAGAGTAACGCTTCGGTGATTCTCGGTTGTAGTTGAACTCTAACGATAAAAGGTGCTAACCCAATCAATTCCTTGAGTTCAACACCATAGTAGTTGCTATAAACCTTATTGAATTCGTATCGTTCGGTTTGGAGGATTTTGAAGATGGCTTGTTTCATCGCCTCTTGTCCGTCCACCTTTCCGACAATACGCTTCTTTTTAAAATCAATGTAATATGTTTTCGTAGGATTTTCGGATTTAGTAAACTCCTCAATCTCCTCAAAAAACACAGTCGTAGTCGGTAACATAATCAAATCACTCCTACTCTATCCAACACAACGAATTGCTGTCCACCTTGAACCGCGACCATGATGACCTTTTCACCTTGCTTCAAAGCGTTTAAAACCTTGAAGGGTTTTACACCTTTATATTGATGCAAGTGAGATTGAAAAGACGGGTCTTTCGCACCACCGCTCATCTTTTCAGTAACATGATTTACTTCCATATAAACGGTGTAATCCGTCACATCGCGACTCAGGATCAAAAAATCTTCGGTTAACTCCGTTTGTTGGTCGATTCGAATCTTGAGCGGTTTTTCACTAGTGACCTTGCCAATCCAAACTCGCATGGGGTCACTAGCTTCGACTGCTTCGACTGCTGCGCGTTTGATTAGATTCAATAACTCCATTTTAATCCTCCCCGAACTCACCGTAGTGACCCGATAACGTCAAGTCCATAACGTGATAGTTGGAAGTGATTCGATGAGTTACTTTATCGCATCGCAAACAGTAATTCGTGGTACGGTCACCTAACGCCAACATAATCGGTAAGTGACAACCCGCTCTTACTCGCAAATCTCCGAACGCATTTTGAATTGTCAAATCACGAGTCGGTCGACACTTCATCTCTAACATTTTATCTGCACGTTGTTGCAAATTGATGTCGTTCGGGACAGTTTCGTTATAACGTAAGATACCCCAAGCGTTCGTGTAAGTGTCATTTTTTGCGGATTTAGGTTCTTGCAACGTCTTAGTCGTTTCACCCTTTTCAGGATAAATACGAACCACGTTATAAGTGTCCTTATCGATTGAAGACGTATAATCAAAATCTTGAGCCGTATACTCATTGATGACTACGGGAACATACCAATCTTTTTGATTTTTCAACGTGAGTTTTCCGAAATCATCGTACAATACAAACGCTTCTTTCGTTGACCCCGTTGTAATGTCCAACGCTTTCAACGCGATGTCGAACGCACTTTTATCCTTTTCAATACGAGAGGGAATCGGGAATCTCGTATCAACTAAACTACCAACTTGAAGTTTATAGTCATCAGCCAAGCGTTTAATGACTTGCGTCGCGGTAATCCCGTTGTAAATCATGTAATGCTTGTTTTTGAAGTAACGCAATTGGTCATAACAAATACATTCGATTTGTTGCTTCTTGTTGCGCTTCTTTTCAAAAACAAAGCCTTGGAACACGTTGACATCGTTCACTCGTAAGATGACAGGCGCGCCTTCGGGGAAAGACAACGGGGGTTGAGTCTCTTTAACCAACTTAGCATTTGGGTCATCAGACATATTCAATGCGATGTTAGACGCTAAATTTTCAACTTCAGCGGAAACCCCATCTTCTTTGATGACAGTAAACGTCAACTTGGATGGAGACCCGCGAAGTTCCGTTTCCCACACAATTTCGTCAGTAACTGCGGGTTGAAAAATAACACCCTTCTCACCCTTGATGAACAACTCGATTTTCACCGAGTGGTCACCCGTCTTCCCCATATAAGTGTTGAGTATATCTTTAGCTTGACTCTCACTCATCGAATGAACTCCTTACTAATGGTTTTCTTGTCATCACTCAAGATGGCAGTACCGTAAGGAACGTATTTCTTCAACTTGACCGAGACCATGATGTCCAACCCATTATCAGCATCTTCGATAACGTCGTATCCTTCCAACGTGACCTTCATGTAGGAGTTCCACACTAACACGTCAGTCATTTGGTCATTCATACGAACGACGATGAGATAAAACGGTTTTTTCGCAGTCATCATTCGTTCAAGTTCATGAAGAATAGCCGACCGCATCGCACTCGTTCCCAAGTTTCCGACCGCGCTCGGCAACATTCCACTAAGCGCACCAACCGCTTGTCCTGCTAACGAAGCAAACGGATAGTCTTGGTGCGGAATCATGAATTCGAACGAAATCTCAGTCAGCGAGGGCGATTTGATTACGTTGACTTGACTACCGTCAATCAACTCAATCGTCTCATTACGACCCCCGTAGGAGGTCGTAATCTTAGACGGGGTAATCGGTAAAGGGATGTTTCCTAAAACAACCTGATACATATTAACCACCTCGATATGCGGACTCAGCACTCGTCATCAATGCTCGCTTGATTTCTTCCACAAGCAAACCGATGAACGTGTTCGAATCGGCATCCTTACTAATGTTGTTCGTGTTGTTCATCGTCAACTTAATCTCTTGGGTCGTAAAGCGATTAGTTGCATCACGAGAACCAACTGCGCGTAAGAAATCGGTATCGTCGAACGCGTCAGCAGTCTTGCCCGTATTTTCGGCAATCTTATCAATCGCACTCTTATACGGAGTTGCGCTACTACCGCGACCCGCGTTCTCTTGTTGGTAATCGGGGTCAGAACCCTTCATGAAGTCGGCAAAATCAGTAAGATTGTCGAAACCGTGCTTCTTCATCAAGTCTTTAACTTGATTTTCGTCGTAACCGTAATCCTTGAAGATATCCAACTTACCCGTTACCGAGCTTTCCCAATCGCGACCCGCCTTGTACGCAGAACCAAATTCCTTTGCTAAGTCCTTAGTTTGCATACGGGGCGCGGTATAGGCATTTTCAGGTTTATCACCAACCCAACCGTTGATGGTTTTCTTGAAATCCTTAATACCTTGCTTGTTACTACCGAAAACGGTATCTACGGTACTAATCGTTTCAATTTTGAACTTGTCTCCACTTCCCTTCGGAAGTTGATCCATGAGCCAATTCCAACCCTTCGCTACTGCGTTGAACGCACCGATGAACGCGTTGGTAATAGTGACTGCAATAGCTTCAAAAACGTCGTAACACAATAATGCAAAATCGGAAAACGCGAGACCAATGTCACCAATGAATCGTTTAATTGCGTACTTGGGTTCGTTCCACACATTTACCAAGAATTCGATTAAACTTGCGAACAAATTCCACACAATCGCAACCACGTTCCAAGCCGCCCCCGCAATCCACGCGAAACAACCAACGATGAGACCCGTAGCACTATACGACTTATCTGCCAACTTGTTGATTGCACCAACTGCGAGATACAACACCACGATAAATGCAATTACAAGACCGATAATCCAACTCAAAGGACAAGCCATGAGAGCTGCATTTAAACCCTGTTGTGCGAAGGTGCTTGCAATCGTAGCTGCCGTATGACCCCAAGCCTCAACCTTTGCCCAAGCAGACGCAATTGCCAACCGCATTGCACCATCAGCCGCCAAAGCGGATGTCAACGCTTGAAGTCCCAATGCCGTTGTGACACCTAAAATAATCGGGACAAGCCACCATGCGTTTTCTCGTAACTTGTTAAAAGCACCGCTGAGAAGGTCGACTGCACCAATGCCAACCGTCGCAAGGAATCGAATTCCTCGGACTAAATTATTAAATAATGCGGTGAAGTCTTCACTATTTGCAAATTTCCGCATTCGTTCATACAACGGCATCCACGCGTCGAGAGCTTGGTTCTTGAAGGATTGCCACAATTGTCCGAAGGTGTACGGCATAGACGAGAATCGTTTGTCGATTGCATCCGCAGACGCAAACATTGCGTTCTTAACGATTTCGGAAGTAATCTTGCCTTCGGCTGCCAACTCGCGAATCTTACCAATCGGTTGTCCCATGTAATCGGCAATAGATTGGATGATATTCGGAGCGGATTCAAACACAGAGTTCAATTCTTCACCGCGGAGAATTTCAGAACCCATTGCTTGAGTCAACTGAATCGTTGCGGAGCGAATTTCTTCGTGGTTAGCACCCGCAATGGTGAATTGTTTGTTGAGCAATTCAGCAAAACCCACCATTTCTTCGGTGCTACTAAATGCATTTTTTGCATTCATGCCGATACGGGCAACCGTTTGCGCGGTCGTAGTGTATGCACCACGAGAGCGTTCAGCAGAATCGAAAATCATCTTTTCAAGTTCTGCGGAGGTTTGTTTACCGTCATTAATCAAATCCAAACGAGCTTTGATGTTCGTCAATTCGTCGGACGTTCGGAACAACATTCCCAAACCTTCGATGCCCGCATAAGCAGATGCAAGTTGTTTCGCTTTCGTCAACAATAAATTCTGAGTGTCAGCGTGTTTGGATGCGTTTCGATTCAACTTTTCCACAGAATCGGACGCTTTTTCGTAACCCGCAGATAAACGACTAGCTTTAACTACCGTCACACTAGACATCTTAGCTTGCAACGAACCAACCTTGGATTCCAATTGAGCCATCGACTTCATGACAGTAGTAAGGGCAGTATTAACCCCCATCAAAGGTTTACTAAATTTATCAGTCAGTTTCAGAGTCGTGTTAATACTACCCATAACATCACCTTCGTTTCTTCTTCATTTGTTTCTCTTGCTTCTTCTCTTCTTCGACTTTGATTTTGATTGACGCATAAATGAACGCCCGTTCCCGTTTGGGTAGGCGTTCATAGACATGAGGTAAAATCCTCAATTTGTGGAGGCAATAGTAAGCGATATTCGCTTCCAAATCACCCCCTTCAATTAGTTTTTTGCTTCTTCAGTCAATTCTTCGAAGTCTTCGATTTCAGAGAAGTTCGTAACTTCGTTTGCGAGCTTAGACTCTTCGCGGGGCAACAACATCTTCTTCAAAAGAGCTTCAGGAGTCTTAACACCATAAGAGTCTTGCAATTCAGCGTCCATCAAATTCGGGAACACCACGGATGCCGCCAAAAGTGCGCTCGTATACTTAAAACTATCAAGTTCACGCGTGTATTGACCCTTGCGACCCGCAACAGGAACATTCACCATGCACTTGCGTTGTAATTCTTCATTTTCTTCAGCAGTAATGGCACGAATTTCCCACTCGATGGGTTTGCCGTTTTGTTGGAAACGGTTAGAAACCACAATCTTCTTGTTTTCAACGGGGATTACGTTGCTTGCCATGAAAGCAGAAAACTTACTCATTTTTTAAAATTCCTTCCTTAAAAAAATAATAGTCGACAAATACTGTGTATTTGTCGACTATATATTTTACACGATTTTCAATAGATTAGCGCATACCCGCCAAGTCAGCGAACTGTTCGGGCATTTCCCAATCTTCGAAGGTGAAGTCGAATTCTTCATCCAAGTATTCACCGTCAGCATCGAACTTAGCGACGATGATGGAGTCCAAATTACAGTCCTTCAAAATCACCGTTTGCGCACCCACAGAAGAGGTCGGGTCAAGGTTCGTAACTTGAATATCAAAATACAAGTCCTTACCCGTCTTCTTGTACTCAAGCATCACCTTACGGAAAATGCTCGTGTTGAAGTGGAACGTGGCAGAGCCACTACCTTCCCAACCCGCGGATTTATTACCGCGGCCCGATTTTCCGAGTACGGGGACGGTCACCTTGGTCTTCTCCATGGTCGCTTCAAGGTTGATAGCTTGCATGAAATTGTAACGCGTACCATCGAGGGTCACATAACATTCAGCGAGAGCTGCGAACACGGAGTCTTTTGCATGCATCGTTTGAGTAGCCATTTTATTTCACTCCTTAATTAAGCAACGACAACCGTCATGTAAAGTTGAGCCATTGCATTAACGACCGTAATCTTGTCAGTAACGATAACAGACTTCTTCGTTTCACCTTGTTCGACAACAACGTGTTCAGGATCAAAACCTTCAATTGCGCGGAGTCGTTCCAATTCTTGATGGTGCTTGACGATGTCATTCCACAAAGAAATGCGACCCGCAGAATCGTTCGGGATGATACCGAGATAACGCGTGTTGAACAAAGAAGCAATGTCCATAGCCACTTGGTCAATGACACGAATCGTTTGGTTGTACTTGAAGTCTTCGCCTTCTTCGACGGAAACCGTAACCTTGGAGTTGATGTCTTCAAGGACGCGAACATCTTCACCCACGCGGTGGAAGATAAACTTACCTTCAGCAAGAGCGTCTTCAAGTTCAGATTGGGACACATTCACGTCGATATCGTAATCACCGTCATACTTCTTATTCGTACAAGAAGCGTTGACCTTACAACCCGCTTCAGCACCCGCAACCCAGAACACCAAGTCAGCTTCACCACCAACCTTCGGCTTGGACACGACATTGATAACTGCCTTGTCGTCAGCTTCGTTGTTGTACACAACCGTTTGGAACTTGATACCCATTTGGTCGCGCATCATCTTCGTCCATTCAATGACGAGGTCTTGAATCGTTTCTTCAGCAGAAACAACACCGATGACGTTGAAGCTATAGGATTCCAAAGCCTTGAGAGCTTCTTGCCAAGCAGATGCTTCAACCGTACCATTCGTACCATTAACAAACGGGGTAGATGCCGTTTCCACCAATTCAGCTTCCTTGTTGAACACAACGTAGTCGTTATCAACAAGTTCAGACATCGTAGAAACCGTTTGAGTTTCAAGCAACGTCGTGCCGAAATAAGTGCAAACGTCGAACTTGTCTTCGTTCACATCGACAACGATACGCAATTCGTTACCGCGAGTACCCGCGTGTTTGGCAGTTGCCAAATCGCAAGATGCCTTAGTAGCACCCGTACCCAACTTATAGAAATGAACCGTTTCAGCGTGTTTGAACAAATCACGCAAACCCTTCATTTTTTCATCAGAGTATTCGTAACCAAAAATTGCACGACAATCGCGAGCAAAATCCAAATTGGTCACCGTAAATACTTCACCGTCTACGCCCCAATCCCATACCAACGGCATGGCAACGTAACCGCGGTCAGCAAGCGAAGCGTTCGCCTTGGCTGCGGAAACGAAATTGATGAACGAGCCGGGCAACTTTTTGTTATAGCTAATGTAGCTACCGCCACCTAACATTTTAATCACCTCATTTAAAGTTATGTTTAAGTTCACCGAAGGTCTCATGTACTTCGGAAGGATGGAGAACGATGTGGTTATATTGAACGAAGAAATGTAATACCTTTTCATCCACTTCGTGTTTCAATTTAAAACCATTAATCGAACTCCCATTCAACAGTTTAATCTGACGTAACAGGGTGTAGAGTTTAGATGCAACTTGTTGAATTTCTTCATTGGTTTCCGTCTTTGAGAAGTAATGAATGTCAAACAAATTCGTTCGTTTTGCTCGATTTCCCAACAAACGGTCTTCCATCGACTCTACGTTGAAAATGAAAAACGCGGGAGTTTCAAACCCTTGTTCCACGTTATCAACGTAAATGTTCACACCTTCAAAATTCTCATGTAACGTCACACTTAATGCTTTGATGATGTCATTTACCATCACGTTAACCCCTTAAGAATTTTCTCAACTTCTTGTCTCACGAATCTCGGAACTTCACTTTCAAATTTAAGTTGTTCCTTGCTCATGAAGAACTTCCCTTGAACCCATATAGGCTTAATGGGAGTACCCCAAGCGTGAACGTGCCAATGTCCCTTTTCTACAAACGAAGCATAAAGAACGTCGTTGTAGATGTAGATTTCATAACCGTCTTCACCCTTCTTCACTACGGGAGACAATCTCCAACCTTTTCGTAAAATACCCGTCTTAACAGGAGTTCGTTTCATTACGTCACTACGAAATTTCGTACCCAACTGAGTCAAAATTTCACGACACAATTCATCAATTGCACCTTCAGTAAGAGGTTGAAGTTTCTGTTGAAATTCCTTTACTTCAGTAAAATCGAAATACGAACGACTCATGCTTTGTTGTCCCCCAATCCCAAAAGAATCTCTTGATGATTCGTGTAGACCGCGGATTGACCACTCGCAACATAGTTGGTCGTTCGACCATTCTGCGTTACGGTAATCTTAGAACCCGCATCCACCACTAATTCGGGACGTAAGAACAATTTCACCACTTGATTGACGTTCGTGATTGTGTCTGTATCAGAACTGCGAGAAATGGTTGAATACGATAATCGACAGGGTTCATCTTCACACAAAACCACGTCTTTAAAAGACGTGATTTTCGTCACAGGGTCAACCGTCTTTTGACGATTCGTAATGCGACATCGACCAACATATAACTGCTCAATTGCTTTACGAATCACCATACAAACACCCGATATTTCGCTAACGCGGATTTACTCAATTTGAAAGAGCGGAGACAAGCGGACAATTGAGATTGAGGAGTCATCGTCTCACCCAACGTAATCGTCGTGTCACCTTCTTTGATACTCTTTACAACTTGTTCGATGTTTTCAAGTTTTCCCGTGATGAGTGCCAATTGCAAGAACTCGCCACATACCGCTTCAACCCATTCGTAATGTAATCCTTCGGGGACTTCAGAGAGGTTCGTAGCGTTTTTAATTTCTTCTTCCACTTTCAAAATGAGGTGTTGAATCAAACCATCATCTTCAGCGGTAGCTTCATAACCCAAAGACGCTAATCGAATTTTGATTTCATCAATCATGACAACCTCCACGAAGTTAAAGGATGGAGGATATTCCCCCCACCCTTTAATTACTTAGCTATTAACCCAAGCTGATAACGCGGGCGATAGCGATTTCACGATGGTCGACGAACTTCTTCTTCGTACCGCTGCCATTGTGGATCAATTCCCAATTAGCACCGTCTTCCAATTCAGCGTTCGTCGGGGACAACGTAGCCACAGACTTCTTCGTGAAGCTGATGCCCTTCGGCATGTAAGCGAAGCGACGACGAGAGTAGAGCGTGTCTTCACCACCGTTGGTCTTCGGGTCACGAGACATTTCGAACGGGACTTTAGCACCGAGTTCAGCGAATTCGATAGCACCGTCACCGAAAACAAACGTCGTGTACTTCGTCTTACCGTCGCCCATGTCTTCCGTAGGCAAACCATCGTCAATGATGCAAATTCGACCATTCCACGTTGCAAGCGGAAGTGCGCGCTGAACCCCTTGAGCATCCGTGTACTTCAAGTATTCAAGCAAGTTCAAGTTTTCCAAGTTCGTAGCAACTGCGGAGTGCATGAAAACCATGGAGAACTTACCGCGCTTGTCACCACAAGCCTTTTGCATAGCGACGTTCAACGTCGTCGGCTTCATAACGCCTTCACCTTCAGCGGAGATGTCGTGCGTGTGCTTTGCGACGAAATCAGCGTTGCCCGTACCAGTCATGGAGAAGATACCCTTGATGATGGACATGATAACGCCCGTATCGATATCGTTCCAATATTCAGCGACTTGCGTTGCAACTTGGGACATGAAGTCAACACCACCCGTGATGTCCTTGGAGAAATCCTTTTCCATCCAAGCCTTTGCACGACCGATGGCGATAACGGATTGTTCGTAGGTGTCCGTAGACGTTGCCGTGATATCCGTTTGACCGTCGTAGTTCAATGCTTCGCCATCAATGCGACCATAGAACGGAATCGTACCATAGTAAGAACCCGTTTGAACGCTCAAGAGAGACTTAATCTTCGGGTTGTGAACCAAGACGCGAGACTTAACAAGTTCGTTCTTGTTCGGTTGCGGAAGCGTTTCGTAGTAAGAACCGAATGCTTCGGGATTAAAAGACTTTTCGTCAAATTTTTGACCTGCCATTTTGATTTACCTCATTTAACAAAAAATTTTATTCAGGTTGACCGCCCGCATTGAGGAATTCCACACGTTCAGCATAGTTCATTTCACTATACGGCTTCGGTTTCACTTCACCTTCGCCCGTCGGACGCTTCATTCCCGTGGGGGTAACCGTCTTAACTTCAAACATGAACGAAGAACCTTCGTCCTTTTGCAATGCTTCGATTTGAGCTGCGAGACCATCCAACTTTTCACCGTCGAACGTGACCTTATCGAGTTCAAGCAATGCCTTAACTGCCTTCAAATTCTTCGCACCACTATCCTTCAATGCGATATCGATGGCGTTGTTCGTTTGGACTGCCTTCAAGTCAGCTTCATACTTAGCTTTAGCTTCCTTGTTTTCAGCTTGCAAACCCTCGATTTGTTTCTTGAGTTCTTCGTTGTCGCCCACACTCTTCTTCAATTCAGACAATTGCTTGTCACGCTCTGCGATGGTTGCTTCATGAGCCTTCTTCGCCTCATTAATTTCATTGAATCGAGACGGGGGGACATAACCCTTAAAACCGTCGAGAACTTGAGTAACTTGGTCTTCAGTCAAACCAATTGCAAGGAGTTGTTCTTTATTCATTTATATTCCTTCTTTCAAAAACATTTTTTAACGCAGTTCAGTCTGCTATATCTGTCTTTTTGTTTTACGCCTAAAATACCAAAATGGCGGGTTATAAAAGAATTGTCGGCTAATTTTAGCAATTAGCCGACAATATTTTACACGATTTTGATTAATATCAACAAATCATTTTAGAAACATTTGTTCCCATTGTTCGTAAGTCATCCCCGTGTTCACAGTCTTACCGTCAAACGTGTCCGATTCATCGAAATATGGACACGTCGTACTACGGCAATAGCAATGTAACGGTGGAGCATTCAACCCAACCTTCATCTCTGAAACGAGAAAAACTCGTCTGTCCATGTAGCGACAAATCTCAGAGGTTCGGTTGTCTCGGATTGCGATGTATTGATAACGCTTGACCCCGAACTTCTTATAGGCTTCACGCTCTGCTTCACTAGAAATGAATGCACTTTCCGTCTTCACCAATCGCTCTGCGTTGGAATACGAGACATTCATTCGTTTAGCAATTTCACGCGTCATCGTGTCACAGGAATCACCGCGGATTAAACCTTTGCCGATGACGTTATCAATCTCATTCATCAGTTTGGTTTTGTTTTCCCAAATCCGAGCGGAATAAGTTTTACCGTCAACTGCCCACGAGTCGCCCAACAACTTTCGAAGTTTGTCCATATCGACCTTTTCAAAGACCTTACTCTTCCCAACGCCTTTCGCTAATTCAAAAAGAACGTGATTGTGTTGGTCAACGTAAAGTTCGAACATGAAATTGTCGATTTCTTTACTGTACTCACCGAAAAGTTTTTCAAGCGTATGTTGTACTTGTACGGTCAATACGTCGAGTCGAGATACTCGCATCTTCGATTGAAGGTGTTCCAACTTTCGCACCCACTTATCGTTGATACCATCAGCGATATAACCTTTCACGGTAAGTTGGAACTCCTTACGCTCAACGGGAGTCAAAGTACGTCGGGCATCTTGGGGAGTCATTTCACCATAACGACCGAACCAAGCTGCGACGTACTTTTCAATTTGTCGAATAGAATCCGTGAACAAGAGGAATACCATCGCCAAGAAAACCTCGGCATCATGGTTCTTTTCCTCTTCAAGTTCATCGAATTGTTCCACCCATTGCTCCGTCATTTTGCTTCACACCCTCAAATGCTTGGTCATAAGCGTCTTTGTCTTCTTTCTCAAGAAGTTTCACCGCCTGTTCAACATCATTGATGAACGGAAGTTGTTCAATCAACAATTCGTTCGGACAACGAACACCAAGAGCAACCATGTCTTGAATCACTTGAGATTCATTCACGATAAAGTCGCGGTTGAACGTAATACGCAATTCTTCACCTTCGAAGTTACCGATTCCCTTCGTAGCAAAATACGAATGGACGAAGAACAACAATTGGTCAAGTGCAACGACAAATTCTGCTTCAGTATCGTCAGCATCGAGGTCGATGTCAGCATACATGGACTTCAAGTTCATCATGTTGACGTTAGAACCCATGCGGTCGTCCTTGGCATCGAACGTCATCGCATTTTCAATGATGGCTTTCTTGATGGTACGAAGTACGAGTTCGTAGTTTTGAGCGTTGACCTCAATTCGGAGCGTATCAACACCACCGTCGAGACCATCACCCTTACGAACCTTAACCGCACCGTACACACTCAAGTTACGACGGAATTCAGACAAGTCTTCACCGTCATAGTTGGCGATAACCAAAATCGTATTTCGGTTGTCTTCTTGCATATTGTTCAAGAGGTCGCTATTCATCATATTCAACGCATCTTGAAGACCCTTAACGCGTTTGATGAGCGGAACTTCTTGAGCATTAAACTTGAACGGAATCAAGGGGATTTTATCCCAAGTGAAACCTTCTTCACCGACGTAGGCATAACACCCGTGCGGTTGATCCACGTCAGCAACCAACTTACCGCTAGTGAAATCGTAACGGTGAATACCGTCCTTCTTGAAGACTTCAACCTTTTCTTGAACTCGCGGAACGAGACCATCATAAACTTCTACTTGGTACAAGCGAACCGCACAATCCAATTCCGTGTGGTCAGCATCCTTCCAAAACGGCAAGATTTCGTGAGACTTAAACTTTTGGAAAGCCAATTCACCCTTTTCGTCATAGTAGACGTAAAGCCAAAAGAGACCACCGTTCATGGCATCGACACCACCGTTCTTGATTTTGTTCAAGAACTGACGGTTAAACAACTTCGTCAACGCTTCAGCGTATTTGGAATTCTTACTTTCAAACGTAATCGGCTTGGAAAGCAAGTAGTTGTTCTTTTGCTTGACGACACGAGCATATTGGTTGTCAACGATTCGATTATTCGGAAGGTTGTCCACCGTTTCCAATTTACCTTCCTTACCGATAACCTTTCGTTCACGATGCAAAATGTCGTGGTCACCATTAAAATAGCGTTCGCCCGTCAATGCCCAAAGGCGGTCGGGAGAATTACGCCAACGGTTAATTTCAAGTTCAAAAAATTCTTTTTCATTGATGGCGGTGTTTGCCCCCACCGTAATGAGTTTTTTAAAGTATCCTGTTAAATCCATTATTACCCTCCACAGAAGCAACACCCCCATGAAAAAATAAGAGCTAAAACATAATTTTAGCTCTTATTTTATATTATTTCCCTAAACGATTCCGATAGGATTGCCAACCGTTGAAGTTGGCGTGACGACCTTCAGCGGGTCGAGCAACGTGTTCGAATGGAGAAAAATGACCGCCTTCCAACAAACGATTGTGAAGTTTAACATCCACCGTATAGTCGTTTTCCTTACCGTCGTGTCGTGCGTAGGAAACACGAGCGCAACGGGCGACACTCACCTTAACCCACGTCAACAAATCCACGTCTTCGTCAGCAAGTTCTGCGCTCGTGATGTACGGCAAGTGAATTTCAGTCTTAGCGGGTTTACTTTCGTTCATCGCTTCCTTCATTGCCAACGCGAGAGATTTAATCTCAGGTTGAGCGTCAGGAGCAATTCGAAGCGCAAACCAATTGTCCCAATCGGTCGCAGTCACGAGCGTTCGAATTCGAAGCCACGGTTCAAGTGCGCGGTTGAGCGTTTGTTTGTGGATGTTGTACTTCTCACTCATCTTGGCGATTCGGTCAGCGACTTGTAAACCAAGTAATTCCCAAGCGTCCTTAAACATGAGTAAGTCTTCACCCTCCAACTTCTCACCCGCAACCATACCGCTTTGGTTCTTACCGACGTAGTCAAAAAACACGGGGTCGTTACGAACTTCATCCAACGTGACGCTCAACGGAGTCGCACGACTAGACGAGGCGTTACGCGAAAACACTCGGTGGGTCATTAACTCAGAGTGAATATAGCGCGGATACACGAGTTCAAAAGTCGTGATTCGCTTACCGTCAGAACTGATAGAGTCAGCGATAATCGTTGCGATAGCTTGACCGACTTTCACGGTCGTCTTATTGTTCGAATAATGAATCATCTAATTTTCCAATTCGCAAAAGTTGTCGGAGGATTTTTTTCGCTTGAGCGACATCCACGTTGTCTTCAATGTCGAGCAAATACTCGACTTGTTGAGCCATGGTTCGCACGTCAGCCATTTCTTCAATTAAGTTCTCGTAATTTTTCTCGTTCGGATTGAGAATAAATCGAGCGATTGCCGTTTGCAGCTCACCGCATTCTTCAGCGAACTTCAGAAGTTGGTGGTCTTTACCGTAGTGGTCGGCAATAATTTTTAAAGGTTGCATTGTCAAGAAAATAACTCCCACAAAATGGTCGCCAAAATTACGGCAATCCAAACGTAGATAACTAATTCGATGGCGAAACCGTCGTTCTTACATTCGATTTGCTTTCGCCATTTTTCAAACTCGTCGCTCATTTGCACACCTTCAGAAGTGCGTTGTACTTCATTGCGAGGTCGTCGGCTTCTTTTCCGAGAGCCACAGATTTATTAATCTTTGAGCGTAAGTCGGTTGTGCGGTAACAGACAAATTCGGAGGCACTACCTTCGGTTCGGGGCAGACATTCACCATTTCGGGAACAGTCGAACAACCCGTCAATAGAATACCGAGAGCGCAAATCAGCGAGATTTTTTTCATAAGAATCCTTTTGCTCGATAAGCTCCCATTCAATTTCATTGATGGACGCTTGGAGCTTTTTGTTTTCTTCGATTTTGAGTTCAAGTTGGTGACTATATTCTTGCTCCTTTTGGAGTAAGTAGTCAGCAATCTCACCCTGATAATAGAGGTGCGTCCCATACGCTCCGACGAGCGCGGAAGAAACACCGATGATTAAATAGATTTTGTTTTCCATGATGAAAAAAGAACGCACCCCTGAGTAGTCCCTGAAGTGCGTTCTCCCTTTCTATGTCGACAATCCTCGAAAGTATACGGTGTTCACCTTGAACCCGCATCGCAGATTATATCACGCTGAGTGTTAAGACTTTTTGATTTGCGTCAAACCATGCTTCACGCGGTCTTTTTCTTCGGCTTTCTTAGCGTTACACCAAGTATCCATAGAACCCACGAGGTAACCCGTAATACGTCGGATGCGTTCAAATTTCACACCCTTACCGAATTTTTCTTCATTCATAGTTTTTCCTTAATCAAAAGAGTATGCACTACCGAGCAACATCTTCGTCACACCGTATCGAGCTGCGTCCATACTGTGAGAGAAGTCGTGTTCAGGCTTGTTCGTCGGTCGACCTTGCTTATCGACTGCCCAACGATAGTTGCTAATTTCTTTATAGAAATTTACGCACTTCGGATGAATAATCCATTCGAAGTTTTGCAACAATTGGATGCCGTGAGTCACGGAATCTCGCCCCTTACGAGCGGGCGTTACCTTAAGTCCTAAACTGTTAAATTCAGCAATGGACTTCGGTTCTGCCGAGTCAGCGACGATTCGTTGACTAGCGTAACCCATTTGCTTAATTCTATCAGCAATCTGTACGTTAGTTAATCCCGTTTGATACATTTCATCGAAAACGTAAAGTCTTTCATTTTCCATATCGAGTAACATACAAACGAATGCCGTAGGGTCTGTAAAACCTAGGTCTAAACCAAAGGCAGACTTCATTCCTTTTTGTCGACGTAAGAAATCCACGTCGAAACGCTCAATTCTGAAGTTTTCATAAATCAAACCTTCAGCAACGCCCCATTCACCCTCACCTTCAATTTGATAACGACGAGGGTTCTTAACCTTCATCTTTTCAAACTTCTTGATGTCGCTTTCGTCCAACCATTCATTGCATTTGTATGTTGTGGTCAACGCCAAAACGTCGTCGTCGGGTTCATCAAAGAATCGCTTCTTTAACCAATGACTCGCGTCCCAAGGGTTGAATGTAAAAATGAATTGTTTCCATAAACCTGAGTTCGGAGGCATATTACCGCGAATACTGAGGTCGAGTTTGTTGAAGTCTTCTTCGTTTTGAAGCTCGTATGCCTCTTCAATCCATACCCAACAGAGTACGCCTTTCGGTACGGTAACGGAAGTCAATTTCAACGGGTCATCCATTCCGCGAAAAATAATCTTCTGCCCCGTCGGTTTATATGTAATTTCCAACGGGTTTACCGTGAATTGAAACAAATCATACACACCAAAACGATGTGCTGCCCATTTCAATTCTGCGAAACAACTATCCTTCAATGTGGTAAACGTATTACGCACCACGAGAATGTTCGCATCGGGATAACGCATTAAGTTGAAAATCAAACGAAGCGCGGTTGTTTTGGATTTCTTCGAACCACGGCTACCTTTAACCACAAGATAAGGATGTTTGGATTTCCAAAACTCGTCGTAATTTTGCCCAACGATTTCACGCAAGGAAACCACTTTTCGTTCTTCACTCATTCTTCCACCTCCACAAAAAACCATTGGCGGTGGGTCGTTTACCTCTCGCCACTTCACAAATGTGACCACGGTTAAATCCCGTTTGACGATGCGCTTCCGACGCAGATTCGTACTCAGCAATAAAGCGACCATCCAACGTAAGTTGAACGACCGCTTTCATTCTTGGCAAACTCCGCTTGCGACAGGCGTTACCGTATGTAACATTGTACTTATTCGTACACCACTCTAAATTTGACACATGGTTGTTCGTTCGGTTTTGATCCTTGTGGTTAATAATCGGCAACCCATGAGGATTTGGAATGAACGCCCGTGCAACTAAGCGATGTACTTTTGGTGTTTGCTTGCGACCGTTTTTTCGTAAACACACTAACAAATAACCGTCTTTTTCAGGACACGGTGTCAATAACTTCGTCTTGTAGTAATGAACGTGACCGTCCGAAAAAGTAACGATTCTATCTTTGGAACGAACTCTACCGTGGTCAGAAACCTGATAGTAACCTTCGTAACCTTCAATGTCTTTCCATATTTCCATAGAAAATGACCCTCACTAAAAAAGTAAGGGTCATTATGCCAAAGTCATATAGGAATTACAAATCGTCGATAATTTGAACAGGAACGGAGACGTTAACGTCCTTTTCATCCTTCGGCTTGTTACCCGAAGTATCACGAACGTAAACGGCCGCATTGATGTCACCGTTCATCGCCTTCTTCAACATTTCCAAGAGAATCTTATCTTGGACGGTAAGGTTCTTACCTTCAGCGTCCTGAATGTTGTCGAAGTATTCATCAACACCCTTTTCAAGAGTCATGCTCAAGAGCATCTCAAGACGCTCGCGCATAGCCTTCTTTTCGCGCTTCTTTTCAGCGGATTTTTGACCACCCAATCGAGCAAGTTCTAAGTGACGCTCGCGGGTGATTTTATCAAACGTAGTCATATCAATCACTCGCAAATGAAAATTTTCCTACTTTAATAATAACATATTTACGATTTACCTTACTTTGCATTCTTAAAATGGGTGTGGATTTTTTGTGTCATAGTCGCTCGACAAATTGTCGACAATTGGGTGACGGGGGGTGTAGATTCTCAACAAATTGTCGACAAAATGAATGGTTTTTCAGTTTGTTGACAAATGGCTGCCTTTGGTTGACAAATATATTAGCTATTGTCGACAAATATAAACTAATTGTTTTTGGTAAAAAATTTAAATAGCTCATTGTGTGATACTCTCCCGCGCTCTCGTGTAATAGTTTAAAACTATAACTATGTTGTATAGGTTTTTTGTTATATCGTGAATTGTAAAGAAGGCTGCCAATAGCTTGATTTAAATCAATGAGATTAATTGTCGACAATTAGGGTTATTTTGTCGGCAAATACCCTTATATCCCCCCGAAATAGCATTTTTTACGCAACATAACGATAGTTATGTTGAGTTAGGTATTTTTCTAAGTGTTAACCCTTATTTGTAAAGGCATTTGACTAGGATCAAAAAAGTATTTGTTGATAAAAAATGAAAAAACTCAATAAAATCAATAAGTTAAGAAGTAGCTCATTCGTTGATATTGTCGACAATGGAATATAGCCTCATAGTGAGCATTTCTGCTACTAGGTAAGGCGTTGATATCAAAACAGGGGTAAAACGCGCTAGAGAGGCTAAAAATGGCTTTCCTGAGGATTTATGAGGGTTTACCCTTGTTTTGCTGCCATTTGACAGTAACAAAAATGCTCTTATAATCGCGTATATGTGAAACAAGTCCAAAGGACTAAAAACAAAGGGTTAAAAAATGACGGAACGCCAAGAAAACATCATTTGCTTATGTTATGCAGTTGCCATGACTTGCCTCTTTACGTTCGTATTAGGATTCTGCTTTTTAGGTTTAGAAGTTGCATTTGGTCAAATTGGATTAGTTGGTATTTTCTCCGCCCTCATCATGGTAATTAGTCCAATTTTAGGTATTGTGTCCGCTCTCATCGGTAAGTATTACGAAAAAAAGGGTTGCTAATATGAAACGCTTATTTTTAGAAATGCTTTTAGCGGTTATCTTTTCCGCGCCTTTCCACTTGTTAGCCTATTGGCTTAGATACTGCTAATTAATAGCCATCCCTCAAGGGGTGGCTATTTGTGAGCAATATCGCTCATTTTCAACGAACTATAGGAAATAACATTATGACGAACACGAACACCACGCTTAACGCCCACAATGACGCGCTTCAATCCCTCGTCGAAAACATCCGCGACAACCTCACGCCTACGCCTGAAATCCCGCGCTATACGTTAGAAGAGGCGAAAAACATCCTCATGGGACGCGAGAATTTTTACAACTTGAATAGCGCGGTTGAGTTAGTGCGTAAAGCTAATTGCGCGTGGAATGAAATCCAAGATGATGAGCGCGCGCTCGCAATTTTCAATAAGTTTTACGACGGTTGTGACTTATGCGGGAACGAAGATTTTTTAGATGAAATCGACGTTGAAGACTTTATCGAAACGTGCGCTTTTATTACACGAAATTCCCAAAACGACAACTTATTTTTACCCGATGAGCTATTGGGCGAACTTATCGACGAAGACGAGTTAGAGGAATTTTTCGTCAATAATGCCCGCGAATTTTTCCGCGCTATTGATTGGTGCGATGCTATCAACATGGAATACGTTCGCCAAAAATATGTGGAAGACGGTGAGCTTGACATTAGCGAAATTACCGAAAAATTCGACATTCATCAATACTAATTTTTGGAGTTACTACTATGACGAAAATTTTAGCCTTGGCTCATTCCAAAAATTCCAAAACGGGCGACATCGCTCAAACGTACTCCACCCCCGACACCTGTCCCGAACGTTGCCCGTTTAAATGTAACGGTTGCTACGGCTTGGGTTATTTCACGCGTCGCCAATGGAAACGCGCAGAAACCGAAGGAATGTACCCTCACCAATTGCGTCAATGGGTGTTAGAAAACGTTCCTGAAGGCGCGTTAATTCGACACAACATCACGGGCGACATCGCAATACAAGGTACTAGTGAGATTTCCCCCCTGTTGTTAGGTCGATTACTTGAGGCTTTTAAAGGTCGTCGCGCATGGTCGTACACTCATTGCGAAATCACAGAAGAAAACGCGGAATTCTTACGCGTAGCACAGGATGAGGGGTTTGTTATTTCGTTTTCCTGTGAAACCCTTGAAGAAGTCGACCGCGCCATTGACCTAGGATGTAAGGCGGTTTTGACTGTCCCAAAATTCCCCGAAGGCGTTTTGTATACGCCAAAAGGTCGTCGCGTAGTCCCCTGTCCCGCACAAGTTAAACAGGGAGTTACTTGTAAATCCTGTAACGGTTTATGTGGTAGCCCGAACCGTGAAACCGTCGTAATGTTTGAGGCTCACGGACAGGGAAAAGAAAAAGCCTGTAAAGCTATTGAGCAAAAAATCACTTTTCACGGGTTGAAAGTGACGGGTAAGTGACAAACAACACGATAAACCCCTGATTCTATGGGGTTTATCGTTTACTTAAGAGGTTTATATTATGTTATTCGATTCTAATCTGAAGTGGTTTTTTGAAAATCCTAATACTGATTACAACTACGACACGGACAACGAAGAGAAAGAAACGGTTTTCGATGTTGCTAAAAAATTGCTTGATTTTTTCCAAAGTGGGGGATGGAATCCCGAACTGTTAGACTTGCAAAATTTTGCTCAAGAACATAAGGAAATCATTTGGGGTTTCTTTATTGGAAACATTAGCAGTTATAAGGACGACTTTTTTAATTGGGAAATGTTAACCCCTGAAGAAATCGCGCGCCGTTATGTTTTTGAGTTAGTCGGAAACTACGAAGGCGAACTTTTAACGGTCGCGAAAGTAGGAGAGCTTTTAAAATGCAATTCTTAAACATTTTCGTTTGGTTAGTGTTCCTGTTAGCTCTGCTTAGTTCCTAACCCTTAACCCCTTGAGAATTCCTCAAGGGGTTTTTTGTTGCCTATCGAAAACAAAAACGCGTCAAAAACGCCCGCTATCGCATTTTCTAACACGTCTTAAGGGTCACGCCTTACCCGCATATAAAACGCGCTCAAAACGCCTAAAAACCGCTTTCTTGAGCCTCGTCACTTTTCCCCCTGTCCCGCAAAAATTCAAAATTTCGGCTCTGCTGCCTAGTTATAGTTTAAAACTATCAGGCTGCTACGGATCAAAAAATCCTGTTATTTGTCGACAAAAGCTATTTCAAAAAATACCCGATTTTTATTTGTCGACAATTGATACGGATTTGTCGACTTATTCGCGATATTGTCGACAAACTGAATGAATGTTTATTTAGTCGACAAAAGCGACTTATTTGTCGACAATTTGTAAATTCGGTCTATTTGTCGACAAATGCTCAACAATTTGTTGAAACCTCAAAAATCAGGATTCAACCTTGAATCAGACATGAATCAGATGTCAATCAGACATCAGCGATAGAAAAAAACTATCACGAACCCCGAATCAGATATCAATCAGACATGAATCAGACATTCGTAATAGTTTTAAACTATCGACCTCCCGAAAAGATGTTTGAGGTTTACCTTACTTTACTTTGCTTTTCTGTGTCGACGGTATCGCTTCGTTCGGAGATACTCACCTGTTGTGTCATAATGCTCCAAGATTTGATGAACCTTAAAGCACACTCGCGTATGATTTCGTCCCACAATCTCAGCGACTGCCTCCCATTCCAAACCCTTCAGGAATCGTAAGGTAATCACTTCGCGGTCAAACTCATCCAACATTCCAACAAACGTATCGATTCGCGCTCTCACGTCCAACAAGTAAGCTAATTCGTCCATAAACTGTCGTTCCAACTTCTCGCGGTTCATCAAAAGCTCCTCGATTCCCGACGGAAGTCCTTTACCCTTCATTCGTTCAACGTAGCTCGCAATAGCGGGATCATTAAATCGACTGTCCAACAATCGCATCTCACGTTGAATGTCAGCAATATCCCCGTCAATCCAACGCCATCGAATCAGAGCTTCCTTGATACCACCGCCTGTCACACCTGTCGGAATATAACCACCCTTACATTGAACCTTACCTCCATCGCGATAGACTAAACCCGTCTTCTCAGCAACCTTCGTCACATTCAAACAACCGACATCCTTCTGCTGCGCTTTCTCATGAATTTCCTTCATGATTGGACTCTCTTCTAAAAACATCTTACTTCGTTCGTCAATCATAAAAATTCTCCTCTACGAAACTACGACTACACTTCGTTTCCTATTCCTTTATATTATTATATATTCTAATTTCTAATCTTCTAAGTATAGAAAAGAAGTGTAGTATTCGTAGTCAATTATTAATTTTCCCTTATAAATCAACAGTTTCCCTTACCACGTTTCATCAAAAACAATGTAGTTTTACTACGTAGTTTTAACAAAGAAACGTACCGATTTACCGTCAATTTTCCTCGCACTACTTGTCACACCGAATTTTTGCTTGACCATTTTCGTAAAAGAGTTACGAGAAATCGGGTTGCATCCGTAGACAAGACAATGTCCACAGTATTTCGTATACCACGTTACAATCGGTTCTCTCGGTAGTTCTTCCTCATTGATTTCGTTCAGGAACACCAACACGGGATTGTTTTCCTCGTTGTACTCATTGAGTTTATCCGAGACTTTCTTCGACTCGGTGAACTTCTTACGCTCACGAACCTTCGCAAATGCATCCACACCCAACTTAATGAGATATTCGATTGCCCCTCGTTCCTTCAACTTATCAGAGATAAACGGGTCGTAGTCAGGGTCATCCGCAGAAAATACCGCTTCGAAGGGAATGATAATCATACGGTCGAGTGCTGCCGACGACTTATCTCTCGCACGAGGAAGGTCGTTTGCACTAAAGATGAACTTCGCATAATTCGAAAAGAAGAACGGGTCTTGACCCTTACGTTCAGCCATCACTTTGTCCCCCGAAACAAGTTTCTTGAAGATGCTCATATCTTCGATGAAGTTGTCCCCGATGTCGTCACCGAGATTCCCCAACTTACCGAACAATTCGGCAATACGGAATCGGTTTCCCGACAGGTCATTCAAGTCAAGCGCAGACATATTGCTCTCGCCCAACATTTGACCGAGCATATTAATGTAAGAACTCTTGCCCCCGCGCGCCCCGCCCGTCAGGATAAAACTTTTACGAAGTTCGTTCCGACGATAGAGTAGACTCCCCGCTGCCTCTTCCAACAAAGCGCGAATCTCTTTGTCTCGACAGGCGACCTTCGTGAGCATCTTATCAACCGTTGCGTTATATGCCCCACGGTTATAATTCCACGGAATCAAATTCGTGATAACAATGCTAGGATCAAAACTACCCAACTCCAACGTGTCCATATCCAACACACCGTTCGTGAAAGCACAGAACTTAGCGTCAGCCATATCCACGTCTTCGGTACACATCACGTCAATGTATGCCATTGCTTCCGAGCGTTGACGCTTAGACAAGTCGCTAATAACTCCCAACATCAACTTCTCAATGCGTCGCACACCTGTCACATACACACGACCGTCGAAGAAGTGAAGTTGTCCGTTGACTCGCTTGATGTTATGCTCACGGATTAAATAATCCCCGAACTGTTCGAAGAGGAACTTCCCTTTTTCACCGAAGAAATTAGGTGTTAATGCTTTTTGAAATGCCTCGTCACGGGTAATAGTATTAAATTCATCTTCCGAAAGAGGGGTTGCGAACACGAATTGGTTAATAATCCACAATGCTTCACGAATATCAGTATCGGTAAACTTCGCAGACTGTAACGGAAGAATGTATTTATACATTGCTTCGTTGCGACCATCGCCCTCACCGAGTCCGAACATTTCAATATTAGATTGAACTACTCGCAACCACTGCGGTGCGACATCGTATTCTTCATCGGGGAATTTATCGTACACGATAGGGCGAACACGACCTTCTTTCTTCAAGCAAGCGTAAGCGTTCGTCCCCGTCTTAATGTCGGCTTTGAGTCCGATTGCCAATCGTTTTGCCCCACCGCACTTGGTGAACTTCTCATCGGCTCGGAAATAAAAGTGACCACCACGGTCAGTTCGTCGCACCTGACAACGTAGCTCCATCGCTTCAACGATGTTCAACAACACATCCGCTTGCTTTCGGTCGTCTACGTCAATGAGTACAACTTCTCCCGACAAAACTCCACCATAACTGTCATAACCTTGAACTTCTTCATAGGTCATGACATCCTTATCTTTAAATTCCCTCATAGGACGCTTACCATCCAACGGGATATACGTTCTAAAGAAATTCATAAAATCAGTCCCCAAAGTATTTTGTGTGCGTTTTCTTTCGTTCTTCTAACTCATAAGTCAATTCTACGATTTTACCCATAGACCAATCCCACGCCTTTTCTTTTGGGATAAAGCTACAACCGTTGTATTTACGAGGTTCTATACCTTCTTTTTTACACAACGCATAAAAGGTAGGTCGTGTGATACCCAAAAGTTCACACGTTTCATTGACAGAAAGAACTTCATTTAAAATAATAGGCATAACTATCTCCGTTAAACATTAATCAGAATGATAGGTATTTTACACTAATTTTTAACCCTCAGAGTCTCCTCCGAGGGTTTTTCCTTATTCAGTAATCAGCTTCAACTCTTCACGGCTCATGACGCGAGAGTTGCCATCGCTAAACATCACATCGTAAGAACCGTCAGAACGAACCAAAGTATACTCGACCGTTGCTTTGAAGTTCTTACCGTACAAGAATTCCTTGATTCGTTTCTTTGCTAAATCCACATACCAAGACTTATCGAGGTAGCTCGGAATGCGCTTACCACGCACAAAACCGTTGTCGATGAAGCACTTCTCAGGTGTATTGGCAAACTTCTCAGGTTTAGCTCCCTCAGTTTTCACCTTATAAATACCACCGTCATCGGGATGCTTCGATGCAAACACTCGGAATGTCTTGTCGGTTAACTTAGTACCACCCCACCATGTAGAACCGTCGTATTTGGTTTCCTCATAATCGTAAGTAACGTACTTGTCTTTGACGTTTACGTCTTTCATACCGTAAGCATACTTCGACGAGATTTTAACGATTTTTTGAAAGTCTCGTAAATCAATCGCCCCTTGAACGGTTTCTTCTACGGGAATTCCCTTAACGAGATAATCCACAACCGCACGGTTAACAATCGGAAGGTCGTAGTCTAGGTCGTTCAACTTCTTGACCACACCGCCCTTAGACTTATATTTTCCGTTGGCATCGACAATCAAATAGTTGTTCACGTCCCGTTGAATCACCTTAGAAAAGTGGTCATATTCCAAAACCATCTTCGTACGATGCTCCCACTCTTGACATATGTCAAATACCTTAGCAAATTCGCTATCACGTTCATCATCGTTCGATGCTCGGAGCTTAACGAGAATACCGTCGGTGTTGGATTGAATGATGTCACAATGGTCTTCAAGGTGTTCAATCAAGTCCAACAGGAGGAGCTGCCCCGTCACACAAACATTGTTCGCCATCAACGGGTCAAAAAGCTGATTATAGCGGTCTTTCATCGCACCATACGTCGAGTTAAGAACAATCTTGAGCGGTTGTTGTCGCTTATCCTTCGCCTTTTTGTAAGCCAAACGGGTTTTATAAATTTCCGAATACTTCTCAGGGTCTTTAATGTTGCGACTTTCGTATCCGAATTCGAGCATCATCGAGGGATAATATGACGCGACATCGACGTTGACAAAGTACCCGTCGCTCACATAGTTAGGAATTGCACCGTGGATACCGCCAAAAGCGAAAACGTGCGGTACGCCCGCAATCTCACATTCTAACTTCTGCGAATAAAGTTCATCGAGCGCGGGTTCGACTCCCCACGTCTTGGCATACTCACGAGCGTGTTCCTGTACCTTCAAGAACCAATCCACAACAAATTGATATTTGGTCACTCGTAAATTCTCAGGGATACAAAACTCAATATCGTCTTCACGAGGCTTTTGAGGTTGCGTAGCACCCAATACCTTGGCAGACAATTGAGCCTTAGTCTTACCCATATCCGAAGCGGGAAGGTTGAACATCTTAACAAGCTCAAGTTGCGAAGTAAACTCTTCGATGCGTTTATCTAACACGATACACGTTTGTTCTACGTCGTGTCGGCAGTATTGGATAACTTCTTCAAGTTCCGCATCCGTGAGCTTACGGTCAATCGTGAAGTCTACGCTAGACTCCTTGATGTTCTCACCCATGAACCCTTCCAACGTCTTCAAACCGACAGGTGGATTAGGCATAGCGTCGAAGATGTTTACCTTCGTACGAGCAAACATTCGACTGTATTCGTGACCCTTCTTTCGACCGACGATAATGAAGTCGTTCACATCTTTGGGATTGAATCCGCACAAAATAGCCTTGAAAATCCATTGGTCGTAATTTCGGATGTTGTAACCAATGAAAATATCGTCTTTATGTTCTTCGTAAAACTTCAAAAACTCGTCACGATTATTGACGATGACGTGTTCTTTTTGATTGACTAAGTCGAAGATTACACAGAGCCAATCTTCTTTGAAAACTTCGAAGTCGATTACTAACACCGACATTTCACATACCTTTCCTAAAAAGTTAAAGGGGAAGAGCTTACCGCCCTCCCCCCTCTCTTAGTTAATAGCTAACTCGTAAATCATCCACCAAAGAACGGCAGAGTTAATAAGAGCCAAGACCATTGCGATTGATTGTGCAGTTTTACTTCCTTCTCCTGCCCCCATCATGCACGACAAATTAAGTACAAAAATCGAAGGGAGGAAAATCAAGATTCCGAGAACGAAGCAAGACCAATCGATTAGCTTACGCATAAACCTCAACCACCTTGTAGTTTCGGAAACCCTTCTTTTCACCGATTTCCAACAAGTATTCCTTACGACCGATGTTGTTGAACACTTCGTCGATCAAGTCGGAGTATTCTTGAACACCTTCGAACGTGATGTCAACGCCCGTTTCCAAAGAGTCAAGGAATTGGTTAGCGATACGGAGACGCATAGCGTCGTGTTGGTCGCCACGGATAACCACTTGGTTCATGAAGATGAAGCGACCGTCGTATTCACCTTGGACAACCTTGAACTTGGCTGCAACCATCGGGTAACCCTTTTCCTTCGTCGGCTTCAATTCCAAACCTTCGACAGAGACTTCGTAACGACCGAGCGGAAGCTCTTCGAAATCGCCCTTGGACAAGTCCTTAACTTGAGCGTTCAATTCTTGTGCGTTGATGTTAGAGAAGTTAGACCAATTAGCCATAATGTATAGTTCCTTTCTTTGTTAAGTGAGGGTGTAGTAATTATGTCACCCTCATTGGTTAAATTCTTTGTGTTTAATCAAGGTTTCTTGATGTACATGAAGTGAGTAGTTGTGTTCCATAAAGTGTGACGGTCGCAATCATGGTGAGCGCAATGTACATGACGTTCATCGACTTCGATTAAGATGTAGTCACACGGATTATCGTCGAACTTTTCACGGGGATACCACTTGCCACATTCCAACACTTCATCGAAGTTTTTCGGACTCACGAACAACGTGATGTCCTCACCCGTCGTGGTTACGTCACCACTAATGGCGAAGCGATGATCGTTGTATTCAAAGAGATTTGAAATCAACGCTTCAGTAGCTTTCTGAAGACATTCAGGTTTCACACAAGCTACCAAGATTTCACGAAGTTGTTTGTTAGGTTTATACATTTTCTCACTCCTAAGTAGGGGTACGAAGTGTACCCCTTTTAATTCAATTATTCAACACGTCGACGACGGGGTTGTTCTTCTTCGGTAGTCGGTTCAATCGTACCCGCATACAAGGCTTCAAGTGCTTCATACGTCAACGGAATCACATCCGTCGTAAACTTCAAACGACCGCCACCAACGATGTTGTCAGAGCAACCGAAGTTAAGCGTACGACCCTTGTCAGCATCGACAATCACTCGACCCGTAGCGTCAACGTAACCCGTGAGCTTGGAAATAATCTTTTCCTTGATGTTCGGTTGAATGTTCGTGACCTTCGAACCGTTACCGCGCGTAACTTCCTTAGAGAAGTCGCAATGGCTCAACAAGACGATGTGGTAGTCAAGGTTACACAACTTCTTGAACACCGTAAGGAACTCATCGTCAATCATCTTGTACGCCTTACCGTAAGAACCCTCAGATTCGTGGGTAAGACCGAGTTCATCAAGAACGTGACGACGACAATGCTCGTAGCAGTCTTCCAACAAATCAACGACCACCGTCTTGAAGTCCGAACCGCCTTGGAGTTCATCGATGACCTTCTTGAAATTCGTCCAAGCGGAGATGCGTTGACGACCTTCAAGCGTTTCCTTGATGGCTACGAACGGTGCATCGAAAGAGGTGATGTTACCGTCCGTGTTCAAGAACACGGGGTCAGGGAACTTGTTGGCAAGCGTCGTCTTGCCCGAATACGGTTCACCGTAAATCCACAATTTTTTACGGGAAGCTGCATTGACAGAACGTCGTTCGTTTTTCGGTAAAAGCATATAAGTAACTCCTTGTTTACAAAAGTCTTTGAATTCGCACCAATCGCAGAGTCGAGTTTCATTCTTCTTGAACTCAGTAGTCTCTTCGATGATGCTAATTTTGTGGTAGAACTCGTTAACTTTTTCAGGATCAAATTCTACCTCTTCGATTCTGATTTCCATCTTAGCGAGAGTTTCCATCAGTCGTTGACGGAACTCTCGTAAGTCTTCAGTCTTCTTCTGCCGAATCATCGTCTTCGGGATGAAGATGAATCCTAACTTGACCACTTCATGAGTCGGATTCAATTCCTCATAGAAGTGTTTATATTCATGCAATTGACGGCTTTCAAGGTATCGGTCGACATTGTTCGAATACTTGAAGTCGTACATTGCGAACTTGTTATCCCCCAATGGGACTAACAAATCGATGAACCCCTTCAACGTCGGGTGGTTGATTTCGACCTCAAACATCGGTTTGTCGGTCATCTCATCCACAATCGCCCGAACCTTCGGAATCCAATGCTTCAACTTCAACGCCTCGTTGACGTGTAAGTCATTGATGATTGGGTAACCACCGTAATAAGTATCGATTCCGTGTTGAACTCCCTTCTCGATACCTTCGTGTAACGCAGTACCGAGAATGAGGGCATTCGTGGGGTCATCGCTCGGAAGAGTTGTCAACTCGTCAATATAGCTCAATTTGAAGCGATACGGACAGTTATCGAACAACTCGACCCGACTGTGACTGTATTGCATCGGTGAACCTCCTGTTCGTTAATGAGAGGTATTGTAGTCTACATGACTACGATTTTCTTTGATTTTTATCAATAGTTCCTTCAATTCATCGAACTGCGATGGTTTAACGATGACCGCCACCCCTCCACACTTTCGAATTTCGTCAATGTTGTAGAGCTGCAACGGTGACGGTCTACCATCTTCAGCTTTCACTTCGATGGCAACGAATCGACCGTTGACACAGGCGAGGATGTCAGGGATGCCCGCACGAGTGAACGCGTTAGCGAAGAACTTGACGTGCCAACACCCCTGTTCTTTGAGGAACTTCTTGATGCGGTTTTCAAAGTTTTTCTCGCTTGCCATCAGTAACCAACCGTCCAATCGGGATGTCGTAAATCAAAAGCGTCACCCTTATGGATGATGTCGGGGTAGTTCTTCGATGCTATTTTCTTCGCATACATATCAATTTCATAGGCGAAGTACGTCACGTTCGTGAACCCCATCTTATCGAGACAATAACGACCCGTAGCGATACCGTCATACATGGACAATACGACAATCTCCTCATCCTTCGGAACGTCCTTCAACGCTCCATTTAAGATGTGGATGATAACGTCCGCAGTCCATCCGTTACCGAGTCCGCGATATCGATGACAATCGCCAACGCCTGACGTGTAGTTATCGGGCAATGTCATACAACGCTCGTATTCGACGGGAGTCAACTTCCGCGCACGACCATCAATCATGACCTTCTTTTGTTGATAACCACCACAGACTGCGGTCAACGTATGGCACTTGAACTCAGGGTTGAACACTCGTTTGTTCATTTCCGTGGTGTTGCAAACCATCGTTCCGCAGACTTGTTTGGTCATGTCCACGTCGATGACGGGGAACTTGTAGAAGTATTTCTCATCGACTTCAGGTTCAAGGATGTCTTTCAAAACCAACCCTTTATCTTCAGGTTGAGTTGTTTCGATGTTCGTCCAATAGAATCGTTTGCGGTCGGCTGCCGAAATGAGTCCACCGTCAATCATCACGGGTTGGACTCCTAATTCAGAGCTAACGGCATTTACGATGTCTCTAGACATACTCTCCACGTTTTCGTAGAGGAAAAAGTCGGGTTTAAATTTTTGTTTAGCGATGAGATAGTTTTCAAACAAAACCCAACCGAGACCCGACTTTTCAACTTCTCGGTCGTTTAAACGGGCGATGCTCCAAAACGCGCAAGGGCTGCCACCAATCAATAACTTAATCATGTTCGAATAATTTCTCCGTGTAATCTTTACCTTTAGCTAGAGAGTCGTAGATTTTCTCTTCGACACTACCTTTCGCGACGAGGTAATAATAGAAACAAGTTTTGGATTGACCAATACGATGAATCCGTTTCTTCGACTGTTCAAATTTAGCCGATGAGAGCGGTGGACTAAAATAAATCAGATGGTTCGCCTCTTGTAAGTTGAGACCCTCCGCACCCGCCTGAGTTTGGATGAGTGCAATCCCATCGTCGTTCTCACGGAAGTTTGAGAGGTCACGACCTTCACCGTTGACAATACTGCATGGTCGTTTGCCGATGATTTCTTTGAGTGCTTCCAACTCTTTATTGAAGTTATAGAACACGACCACTCGTGATCCTGTCGATTCAATCAAGTCTTTGAACGCGTCCAACTTCTCTTTGTTATGCGCTCCGCACAGGAGTCGAGAATATAAGAGAGTAGTCAAAGAGGTGTCACCAACATACGTTTCATCATCCACAGTCACAATTCGGTTCTTTTGAAAATCCTTATAGGGTTTGTTGACCTTGACCGACACCGTGTTGAACACCTGTTCGGGTAAGTCAATAACCTCTTCGGTTTTCAGGAACGTAGCACCGTGACGACGAAGTTGGAACTTCAGGTCATCGACGTTTTTATATCCGATTACAATTTTGACGGGGAACATTCCCTCAACGGGATACCAATCACGAGAGACGACGTAGTTACGCCAAAATTCATTCTTGGTAATTCGCCAACCGAGCAATCGACATTGTGACCACAACTGTTCATATTTACCCGAAACGGGAGTACCCGAAAGCAATACGACGTTCTTTGGAGTCATCCGCATAATGAACTTGGTTCTCCGCGCAGACTCGTTTGCTATGTACTGTGACTCGTCCAACATTAAGGTGAAGTCTTTCAGGAATTGTAAAACGGGGCGACGATGGAGTAAATCGTAGTTAATGACCGCAGTACCTTTTTGTTCATAGAGGAAGGTTTCAAACGATTTCTTCTTGGTCAAATCGAAGACGGGTGTGTCATAGTGTGTGGTCATGTGGTCAACCCAATCTTGAACTTTGGATTTTTGACACACGATTAGGTTGACACGATTACCGAAAGACCACAGTTTTTCAGAGCCGACGAAAGTCTTGCCCGTTCCCATCTCCCAATAGAACGCTACTCGTTCTTTGTCTTCGACTAGCTCTAAACCTCTTTTTTGAAAATCAAACAACTTCATTTACCAACATACTCCTCAAACTTCTTCGGGAAAATGACGTAACTCCATTGTGTTGAGTTAGGCATTTTCGTAGCAGTCCCGAATGGTAGCAAACCTCGTTGAAGACAAATTCGAATAAATTGAGGTGACTTACCTAATCGTTCAGCAACTTCAGCGACAGTCATGAAATCACCTCCTTGTATCTTAATTAGAGTATCTTAAAAAGATACTTTAGTTTAAAAAAATATGCACTACTTCTTCAGGAGTAAGTCCATATCGTTCCATAATCATCTTCACTTCTTTCAAAGTAAAGTGACAACGATTATCGCACCCGCTATATTTGTAGTACAAAGTCTTGGGGTGTACGTCTAAGAACTTAGCCAAGTCCTCAACTTTGTCCCCGTGTTTCATCATGATTGCGCGAAACTCGCTCGTGTTCATATCAATCTCCGAAGAAAATTTTTAACACATCGTCAGCGGTCAAATTATATCGTTCTACGATACTCTTAATCTCGCTTTGGGTAAACTCTGAATCTTTACCTTGTAACTTTCGATATAGTGTAGATTCACCGATACCAATTGCCGTTGCAAGTTTCCAATGGGTGTCCCCATTTTTCTTAATATGGTAGCGTAGTAGGTTAGCGTCCATAATTTATACTCCTTTCTTAAACACTTTCATTCTAGGATAATTTTTGCTCATTTTCTAGAGGTTTTTATTGGAAAGTGAGCGAATATTGTCCTCAATCAATCCGTCCAAATGTTCAATAAAATCTACAGTTTTGTACTCGTAGCAGTCAAAGAACTCAAACACCTCAAACTTTTGCAATAAGAGACCGTAGTATTTCCAAAAATCATCATAAGGTTGGGAGTTCTTGTCGTGACTTTCCATTGCCCAATAGATGTATTTTTGAGCCTTCTTCCAATCCTCTAAAGCGTCACCCTTATGACCCGCTCGTAAGACGTACTTCAAGCAGTTTCCAAGGTCAAACGGTGCGTAACGAAGGATGTCGATTGGTTCAAGCTGCACACTCGCTTGTGTGTAGTGCTTGGGATGGTTAATCATGTCGGTCATACCCACTTCTCCTCCAATTTGTTGACCCATTTTTCTACGTCCTTTCGTTTCCAAAGGTTTCGCATGATTGTTCCCCCATAATAACGTCGAGGACGTTCAAGTCGAACGGGGCGAGGAAAATCTTTAATTTGCGTCAAAGTCTCAACGGTCAACCCCGTAAGCTGACGCACTTGGTCGGAGTTAATCAATAAGGGTTCAAGTTCTTTTTTCATTTTTTCACCTCACAAAAATAGTGTGTTTTATGTTCAGACAAATCCGTTCCAACGATTAGGGAACTACCGTCTTTAAACTCGTAGACGTGCGTAAATTGCAGATTGACGATATCGCATTTGTAACGATATTTCGGATTGTGCAATTCGCAGAGTTTACGAAATTGGAGAAACTTATTGGGGGTACTCCAACTTCGATGGATGTTTTCGGCAATAGTGTTCATTCTCATTCCGTTACTGAAGCAACAGTAAATGCTACGATAGCTAAACAAATAAATATAGGATCAACGAGAATGTACGCAAATAGGACGCACATAAGACCCGTGTAGAACGAAATGTTACTCATTTATCACCCTTTCGTTTCTTTTTCAAAGCAGTTTCTAGTTTTCTAGAAAAGTTACTAAAAGCAATACATCTATCCTTGTCCCACGTTACGAACTTAGAGGTGAGAATTAATTCCCTAAGTGCGTTCGCTTCGGTCAGCGTGATGTAAATTCTTGGTTCGGACATCTTTAATTACCTCAATTAAATCCTGAATGACAAAAACCGTTGTGAAAATTATCCCTATCCCAATCGGGATGCATACGAATAGAAGGAATTGCCAATCAACAATAGTCATCGCTTCTCCGCTTGTCTAATTTGGTCAAGTTCACGAATGTACTTGTTTAGGTCTAGCACCACTTCGGTCAATTTATCAACAAGATGTTTGGTACGGTCATAATCAAACGGAATTAGGTAGTGTTGAACTGAAGGGTGACAGTACATTATTTGGTCAATGTCATCTAATTCCCGTAAGATTGTCATCTCTAACATTTCCTTAGTTGCCTTCATCTTTGCTCTCCGCTTGCTCGATTCGTTCTTCATAGAAGCGCAAGTATTCACCATTGAACTCGTCATCAACTTGCTTGATGCGACTTAACAAATCGTCAGGGAGTTTGACATCATAGTCAGTCAACTCAAAAGCGTACTCCCAAACATAGTTGTAAAGCATCGTGTGAATTGCCTTCGCTTCCTCGACCGTCAGCACGACTTTTGGTTCTTCCTTCGGTCGATACAAGTCTTCAATTTCAGATTCGTACATATCAAAGTCGCTCATCACCAACCTCCATAAATACGGTCGTAACTAGCCGCCGCCCACTCCCTACGATTTTCTAAGATAGCTTCGTAGTCGGGTTCGTCGTAGCCTTCGTCCTCTTCTTCATCATCCTCATCGTCCCATTCGGGAGGGTCTTCGTTGTCGTATTGGTCTTGCAACTTGTCCATGAGACGTTGGAATTGATATTCGTTCATGTTATTTCTCCAATTTAAATTTGGCGTAGGTTTCGGCCGCACCACGGTTTTTGAACGGCATTTGTTCGGTTAACTTTTCGACACCGCGCTTTTCTTCGTAGGTGTCCACTCGGTAACGAACGTCACCACTCTTCGTGTACTTTTCTTCATACACAACGACTCGACGATTCTTTTTGACTCGATTTTGAATTTCGGAAATTTTCATAATTGTCTCCTTAAAGATGGGACTATTTTAGCTGAATTTGAATAGATTTATGCTGAATTTGAACAAAAAGCATTGACTTAAATCAAAAATAAGCGTAATTTGGATGTACGGAGATAATCTTAATTAGATATTTTTAGAAAGAGAGGAAATGCCCCGATGCAATTTTATACAGATGAAGAGATTGGATTAATCATCCGAATCCATCGGCAAAGACGAAATCTCACGCAACGAGAACTCGGTGAAATCGTCGGAGTTCAACCCGCTGCCGTACAAAAATGGGAAAGCGGTATGGTAAAGAACATCAAACGTAGTGTATTACGACAAATTGCAATTACATTGAAAATTAGTCCTACAGTATTGATTGGAATCAAGGAGGAGGATTAACTTGAAAAATCCCAATGGTTTCGGGGGTATCACAAAATTAAAAGGCAACAGACGAAAGCCGTTTTGGGTAAGAATCACGGTCGGATGGGACATTACACCGACGGGAAAACAAAAACAGATTTATAAAACGCTAGGTTACTATGCTACTAGAAAAGAAGCTATGTTAGCTCTAGCTGAATACAACTCAAATCCATTCGATTTAGTAAACGTGGGAATGACGTTTGAAGAGGTTTGGGATAAGTGGAGTCCAAAGCATTTCGAAAAATATCCAAGCTCTGAAAAAGGACTTACAATCGCTTTTAAAAAATGCGATTCGATTCACAAAATGAAGATGGCAGATATTCGTACCGCGCACCTTCAAAAAATTATGGATTCAATCTCGCATCAAAGTACACAAACACAAGTGAAGCTAAAAACAGTCTTTAACAACTCGTTTAAGTTTGCGATGGAAAATGACATCATTAAGAAAGACTACTCGGATTTCGTAACGATTAATCGAGTGGAGAAAAAACAGACGAAAGACAAGTTCTTTACAAAAGACCAAATCAAACTCATCTTATCTCACAAAGACGAAGACCTCGTTGATACAGTCATCATCTTACTTTATACAGGAATACGAATTGGTGAATTACTTCAAATGAAATGTGAAGACATCGATTTGGGAAAACGATTAATGCACGTCCGTGGTACAAAAACAGACAATGCCGACCGTATCGTTCCAATCCATAAAGACTTAGTTCCTTACTTGGAGAAACGTATGACGGGTGAATATTTAGTTGCCAACTCAAAAGGTAAACCCGTTCAATATTCAAATTACAGAGCGCACTTCTTCGCACCGTTCATGGAAAAACTAGGGTTCGACCAAACAGTCCACGCAACACGTCACACGTTCATTTCGACGATGGACTCATGTGGTGTAACTTCCGATTCCGTAGTCCTGAAACGTATCGTTGGACATTCCAACACATCTGTAACAGAACAGTACACTCACAAAACAAATAAAGAGTTAATCGAAGCAATCGACAAGTTCAAATTGGTGTAACTTTCTTGTCACTTACCGTCCGAAATTCGGGCGGTTTTTTCGTGTTTCGTCAGAAAATAAAAAACCCTCAAACCCTTGTTTACCAAGGATTTGAGGGAAGTGCCTACCACTTTTAAGGAAGTTTAAATTTATTAAATGGATTCCTAGTTCGGAAAACAAAACCGCGGATTCATTGGCTCGACAAGCTCTCCGAAAGTGATTTGTCACTTATTTGTCACTTACACAATAGTCTTTAAGATGCCGTTTACGATGGCTTCGGCGAGACGATTTTGGTAATAGTATGAGTTAAATTTCTGTGCGGTTGCGTCGTGAGAAATGAACCCAACCTCGACGAGAGCTGCGGGAACTTTGGAGTTATTCAACACATAATATTGTGCTGATTTCACACCTCGATTCTTCTCGTCAGGGAACAAAGTAACAAGCGAATTTTGGATGTTCGTGGCAAGAGTTTTGTCACTCTTTTTCCACATGAACGTTTCAAGTCCGTTTGCATTTTTATTCTCTGCCGCGTTTAAATGTACAGAGACAAATGCATTACACTTGTTCTTATTGGCAACATCACATCGTTGTTGAAGCGTTAACGCTTTGTCATTTTCACGAGTCATATAGACCGTGTGACCTAACGCTTCCAACTTATCTGCCACCTTAATGGCGATGGAAAGCGTGTAGTCTTTCTCGTACTGCTTTCCGTTTACTGCACCCGCGTCAGCACCACCGTGACCCGCGTCAATACAAATCTTAGCCATTTAAAATCATCCCTTCATGTCTTCCTTGGAAAGACCTAATTTTCGACGGATCAAAATTTCTCCAATGTGGGCGACCCGCGTTCCCATCCATCCCGCCATACCGCACATGATTGCGCTAAACTCAGCCGAGAAGCCTTCGTAAGATAACAATTCGTATGCCATCAGACCGAAAGTTCCACTCGCAATGGTGTGAATGAAAAACTCACTCCACTTGAACGGCTTCCCTTCCTGTACTTTCAGCATATAGGATAGAGACCCACATAACCCCGAAAAACCACCGCCCATGAGCAAGTAGTTATTCGAGGAAATTTCCTTGAATAATTCGGGCATATAATTACCCCCTATTTCACTTTAATAATGTAAACCATAGAATTGGACTTGTGTTCTTTTAAGTCACCCCAAGTTTCAATTGCCCCGTTCGACGCTTGTAATTTTGGTAGATTGAAAGTTGTACTTCCATCACCCGCACCAAACGTAGTACCAATCACACTAAAAAGATTAGCATAAGTGGTACGACTAACGGCAGACCCATTACACACCAAATAATTTGCAGGAACAGAAGACACGTTGGTGAACAATGTAATCGAACCGATGGGTGTTCCACTTTCACCTTGTTCCCCTTTATCACCTTTAACACAAATTGGTTCAGGGTTAGGTAACTCACCATCGTTGGTAAAAGAAAGGGTGCCATCAGCAGATAAATGAGGTGTAAAAGTTACACCTTGTTCACCTTGAATACCTTGGTCACCCTTAAGTGAATCCAACTGTTCAGGGGTGAAATCACCAAACTCAAACGCATCACCCTTAAGGGAAGCTAACTGTTCAGGGGTGAAATTATCATAGGTAAAAGGTTCACCTTTATCACCCGTGTCACCTTTGACCTTCAAAGACTCCAACTGTTCGGGAGTAAAGTCATTAAACGTGAACGGGTCACCCTTGTCACCTTTCTCGCCCGTATCACCTTTAACTTTCAAGGATTCAAGTTGGTCGGGAGTGAAATCACTAAAGGTAAACGCATCACCCTTTGCACCCTTGATGCAAACAGGTGTAGGGTTAGCTAAACCACCATCATTCGTCCAACTGATATATCCCGTCGTTGGGTCAACAAACGGTTTAAAAGTTGCTCCTTTATCCCCCTTGTCACCTTGTGGGCCGCAAACATTCGTAATGAACGAATACTCAGTTTCCGTTCGGAGATACAAGTTACCGTTGTCGGCATCATTGGACGCAATGACAACATACTTACCGACTTCAAAGTTCACATCGGCATACATTGCCTTTACGCTAGGATATGTACCCTTGAATTTATGAACATCACTATTCAAATACGTCGGGATATAGACGGGAAGATTCAACGTATTGATAGCTTCAAGAAGACCCATGTCCAAGAAGATTTTGTATGCCAACGGCTTGGTTTCAGGAGCTTCCAACAACGCACCTTGGTCTTCCCAAAGGCTCACGCTCCCCGATTGACTCATGGATTTCTCTAACCAAGTCGCGAGAGCATCGACGTTTTCAAGTTCTTCTTGAAAGATGGTTTTCGATACTTCGCCCGTTTCGGATTCTGTAGCAACCAACACCAAAGCCGAAGACAATCGAGAGATGTAACCATTGCTCGACGGTACGGGAGGTAATGTCACCAACGGGTCGGCACTCTCAGGAGAAGCATAACTCCAAGCATTGAAGAACGCCTCATTGGACAATTCCATGAACCAAGTGAAGTCGTAGAAAATCTTACGAAGGTCGTTGTATGATTCGGGGAAGTCGTTACGGAGTCCCATATCATACTCAGTCTCCCACTTTGCTCCACGTTGCCAAAGTTCGTTATAAAGATACAAACCTAAGTCATCCAACGGCTTCTTGAATTGGGAGCGGTCTTCGGAAAAATATCCACTTACCGATGCCGAACCACTCGACACGATACTTGAGTAATAAGTACCGAAAGTCTCCTTTTCTTCGTAATCCAAAGTCGGAATTTGAGCGATAGAGAACTGCAATAACTCATCCAATTTTGCTAAAATTGTTTGTTTTGCGTACATCATTTCACCTCAAAATAAATGTAATTTTAACAAAAAAGGCGAGGAAAATCCCCGCCTTAAGTGTTATGTCAAATTGTCCATCAGAGCCAAAACCGTGAACTGTCCAACGCCCTTCGGCACAGGAGTCACATCGTTATTCTCTGCGAGCTGCGGATCAACGTCACCGCATAACTTTCCGTTTTCATCTCGGTTAATACCAACGTCGATAATCAACTTCCCCTTCAAATCGCCCGCGATGAACTTGGGTTTACCGACCGCGCTGATAATAACATCCGCACGTTCAAGGTGCTTCTGAAGATTTTCCGTCTTGGAGTGACACAACGTGACCGTATAATCGTTGTTCGTCAAGAGATGAGCCAACGGTCGACCCACTAAGTTAGAACGTCCTACGATGACCACGTCGCACCATTTAGGCACGTTCAAAGCATTCATCAAGTACAAGATTCCCTTCGGAGTACACGGGACGAAACCGTCTTTACTTCCCGAAGCCAACTTACCTTGGTTGATGTGATTTAACCCATCAACATCTTGCCAATGTGCAACGGAATTACAAATCCAATCTGCATTAAGGTGTGGCGGTAACGGAAGTTGCACAATAACACCGTCCACATCTAAATGTTCAAGTGTGATGTACCAATCGGATTCGCTTTGACCGCTCAAATCATAAACTTGAGCGTTGATGCCCACTTTTTGTGCAATTTTAATCTTGTTGCGAACGTAGACTTTGGACGCGTCATCGTAGTCAGTCGTTACGATTGCAAGAGTCGGTGCGTAATCTTTAAGAGCGATTTTGGCACGGATTTCATTTTCCCATTGTTGGGCAATAGAAGTACAGTCAATATACATAGATTTTCCTTGAAAAGAATGCCCCCTAGCGTGAACTAGGAGGCGATTCTAAAGCAACGAACTTTATAGGAGTCCCTGAAGTTTATACTCGTTCAGGAGTAGAGTTTGACTCTGTTGGTACTACACCGAACTCAAACCCAACGGCAATCACGACCCCCCCAAACCTATTCCTATAAGTTAACATCGTGACTGCAAGTTGAACAAAAACCAACAGAGTCGAAGATGGTTGAGTTTGGGCGGTTAAAAAGTACGCATTATCAAAAACAAATTTTAATGCCCAAACTCAATGATTGGTATTGTACTGACAAAATTAACTTTGTCAAGAAATAAAAACACCCCACATTTCTGTGAGGTGTTTACTCTTTATTGGTAGACGTATACCGTGTAGCTGCAAGGCGTTGTTGAGTTCGTGTTACATAACAACCTCATGTTCACCGATGTACTCGTTGGGATAAAGTGGTATTGCAAGCAATGCACTTTCGATACTAATGCGGGAGTAACTTCAAATTGAGATGCTTCTTCCCCAATCACATTCGTCATATCTGAAACAGTAATGACACCACTAATTTCATTCGTCTTGACAACGTAAACGAAAATCGGTTTGTACGGAGTCAAACCCGTGAGCTTCTTCAATACCGTTTGAGCGTTGGTGAGTGTCCCACTACTTTCGTGCTTTTGCGTTACCACGGCTGAATTAGCTTCGACACGAGACACGTTTTCCACCAAAGCGGTAATATCCGATTCAACACGAGCCAAACCCGTAGCCAAAGTCGTAGCATCTAACTCACCACTTTCAACAATTGCACCGAAAGCATAAACACCGTGCATAACACCCGAAATCTTCGGCATACGGAAAGTAGTCGAACCGTCACCCGTGGAAAAATAAAGTACATTACCACTAGCAGATAACGTCTGCCATTCTGCTTCAGTCTTCACTAAACCCTTTTCTTGTGCATACGCCCACAACTTCGGGTAAGTCGCACGAGTTACCATTTGACCGCTATACGGTACACCACCAACGGGAATCTCACCCGTAGGAGAAACCCATTCTTCGCCAACGGTATGGATTGTGCCAACCTTACGAAGAGCAACCGCTAATTCATTTACAAACTGTTCATTCATTTAAATTACCTCTCATTTGGGACGGAACGTGAAGTCGTTCCAACTCAGATTCATAAGATTCTTTGCAATGGTCATTTTGCCAAAAGAATAACACATTGATGAAGATTGACGGGATCTTTCGACCCCGTTCAATCTTCAAACGGTGCGCCCGTGACGAAAGTGTTTCGTCACAAGCACCACCGAACAATGCGTTGAAAAATTGGTCAATTGCTATTGCGAGATTTAACCAATAATTCATCAGAACGTCTCCACCGTAAGATTCGTGACCGTCTCGGCATAAGCACGGAAAGTCGTTTCGGTCGTAGAACCCGCAGGGACAATGACCGTGATTGCGCCCGTGTTTTTACAGAAGTCCTTGCAACTCGTCACGTTAGGACTGCCGATTTTCACTCGTCCCTCTAACGTAGAACAACCGCTAAACGTAGAGTTAAAGTTAGTGACATTTAAATTGTTAGCAAACAATCCTTCAGGAATAGAAGTTAGTTTGGAACAATAATTAAACGTAGAACTAAAACTTGTAACCTTGGCGTTTTTGTCAAACAAACCATTTGGGACAGTTGTTAATTTGGAGCAATTAGCAAATGTAGAGCCAAAAGTCGTAACCTCAGGATTGTTATCAAACAAACCCTCAGGGATGGAAGTCAGGTTGTGACAACTACGAAAACAACCATCATAAGAACCAGATGAGCCACCAAAACTCGTAACCTTAGTGTTATTCTTAAACAAGTCTTTAGGAATAGAGGTTAAGCCACTCTCACGAAATGAAGCGTTAAAGCTAGTTACTTCAGTATTGTTCTTAAACAAATCTTCTGAAATAGAGGTTAATTTAAAACAACCGTTAAACACGCCGCTAAAATCCGTAACCTTAGTATGTCTGTCAAACAATCCTTCAGGAATAGAAGTTAGTTTGCTTAAACCATAGAATGCAGAAGCAAAATTAGTTACCTCAGGATTATTATCGAACAAACCATTAGGAATAGAGGTTATGCTTTCACAATCATAAAAAACATTACTAAAATTCGTAACCTTAGTATGTCTGTCAAACAATCCTTCAGGAATAGAGGTCAGTTTTTCGCAATACATAAACGCAGAAGAAAAATCAGTAACCTCAGGACTATTATCGAACAGTCCCTCAGGAATGGAAGTCAGGTTGTAACAATAACTAAACGTAGAACTAAAACTTGTAACCTTAGCGTTTTTGTCAAACAAACCTTCAGGAACAGAAGTTATGCTTTTACAACCACTAAACGTACCATTAAACATAGTTACCTCAGTATTGTTATCAAACAAACTCTCAGGGATTGAGGTCAGGGCATAACAATCATAAAAAACACTACTAAAACTCGTAACCTTAGTGTTGTTTTTAAACAATCCTTCAGGAATAGAGGTTAAATTTTTCCAATTTCTAAACGCATAACCAAAGTTAGTAACCTCAGGATTGTTATCAAACAAACCCTCAGGAATAGAAGTTATACCAAAGTAATTGTTGTAACCAGCAAAAACATTACCAAAATCCGTAACCTTAGTGTTGTTTTTAAACAAGTCTTTAGGGATAGAGGTTATGCCAGCGCAACCACTAAACGTTCTATTAAACGAAGTTACCTCAGTATTGTTATCGAACAGTCCCTCAGGAATAGAGGTTATGCTTTTACAACTAAAGAAAGTAGAATCAAATCTAGTAACCTTGGTTTGTTTAGCAAATAAGCCCTTAGGAATAGAAGTCAAGCCCGAACAGCCATCAAAACAGTTGACGAACTCGTTTACTTCAGTATTGTTCTTAAACAAATCTTCAGGAATGGTAATTAAACTTTTGCAACCATTAAGCGCACGACCAAGCTCTTCTACAGGGCGGTCAGCTCCATATTCAGTCATAAACGGCAAAGGTGAAATTTCTCTAACAAGGTCTTTACCATTTATATAAAGAGGGGGAAACGAGAAACTCTTGTTACAAACAATCTCAACCTTATCCCCTGACAAGAAAGACAACGACTTATAATTTTGGTCTGTTTTCTTACCGTTAATCTTTACAGTAAACGCACTATCGGGGAGGTAGCTAGTATAAAGGGTATAAAATAACTTAGCATTACTATCATCCTTACTAGCCACAAAACGAAGCGTATTCCAACTGTCGTCGCCTGATTTTGACATCAACAACTCATTGTTGAACATAAAGCACCCCTCCTTAGTTCAAGAAGTCTTTGCCGACAAACTCAATGTGAATTGCGTTCAATTCGTCTTCGCCAGTTGCACTTTCAACTTGAGCATCAAACGACCACTTTTGTTCGTATGCGAAGTTCCCATTCTCGATAATTTCAAGTTGCAAAACCTTCACTTGAGTGTAAGACAGTTCGTGGAACTGGTTGTCAGCATCACGGAACGTAATCAAAGCATCTTGATTGTTTTCATAAGCAACCAACAAACCGTTCACATCAGACATCGCACGTTCATTGGAATCAGCCTTGAAACCCAAAGAACTAACAAGCGTTGCTTCTTGACCACGCCAATTCAAAAACGCTTGCTTAATCTCGTCAGCCTTTTGAGACTTCAAAACATCAAGCGGAATCACTCGCTCTTCTTCGGTGTAAACAACACCTAACTTAGCCCATTGGTCAGC
>JAEIGA010000797.1_pt1 | contig 46840 bp, 48 predicted proteins | sample 9270691 | NCBI WGS metagenome assembly JAEIGA01 (sample SAMN17057246, study PRJNA624740) | gut metagenome | biome: biome; isolation source: fecal sample | host: Bos grunniens | place: China: Xizang | collected 2019
AAAATAAATTTTCATAGGGTTTTATTGGGCTTTTTTGAAAATTGGGATAAATCACCCCAGAAAAAGTGGGATAAGGGTGAAAAAATTACCCCCTTGCACGTTAAGCGTCATTTTTGATATAATATACGCTCATTCGACCACTCAAAAGAGTAAATAACAACCATGAAAGTACGTAGTTCCGTTCGTCGCATATGCGAGAACTGCCGCATCATCCGCCGTAAAGGCGTGGTGCGCGTGATCTGCACCAACCCGCGCCACAAACAGCGTCAGGGTTAAGAAAGATAAAAAGAGGTAAAACAACTATGCCTAGAATGATGGGTGTGGACATTCCGGGAAAGAAGCATATACGTTATGCTCTCCGTTATATCCACGGTATCGGGCCAAAACGCGCTGATGATGTTTTGGCGGCTTGCAATGTCGACCCGATGAAGAAGGCCGACGACGTGACTCAGGAAGAAATTCACTCCCTGACTACGTACATCCAAGATCACTTCCGTGTTGAGGGTGACCTTCGCCGTGAAGTTTCTCAGAATATCCGCCGTTTGATCCAGATTGGTTCGTACCGCGGTCTTAGGCACAAGAAGGGGCTTCCCGTGCGTGGTCAGCGCACTAAGACGAACGCCCGCACCCGCAAGGGTGGCAAGCGCGTTTCGATCGCAATGCCCAAGCAGGCCGGTCGCTAATCGTTAGAGAGGATTCTTTACAATGAGCGAAGAAATTAAGAATGATGTCGCCCCTGCGGCCGTTGCCGCTGATGGAGCCGCTCCCGCGGCCGAGGGTGAAGCTACTGCGAAGAAGCGCGGCAAGTCTATTCCTGCCGGCATAGCTTTTATTCGTAGCACTTTTAACAATACGCAGGTTTCTATTGCCGATGCACGCGGCGGTGTTATTTCTTGGAGCTCGGCTGGTAAGGCTGGTTTCAAGGGTAGCCGCAAGTCAACCGCATTTGCCGCCACTATGGTAGCGCAAGATGCTGCTCGCGTTGCTGTCGCCAAGGGCATGCATGAATGCGAAGTTAGAATGCAGGGCGCTGGCGCCGGTCGTGAGTCGGCTGTACGCGCTATTCAGGCCGCCGGCATTCGTGTTACTCAAATCACCGATACGACGCCGGTTCCGCACAATGGTTGCCGCGCCCGTAAGCGCAGGAGGGTCTAATTATGGGTCGTTACACTGGTCCCGTTTGTCGTTTGTGCCGCCGCGAAGGGCAGAAGCTCTTCCTCAAGGGCGCACGTTGCTATATGGCTAAGTGCCCAATCGAACAGGGTACGGGCGCTCCCGGCATGCATGTCGGCCGTCGTGCTCGCAAGATGTCTGAATACGGCACGCAGCTTCGTCAGAAGCAGTCTCTGCGTCGTCAGTACGGTATGGGCGAGCTTCAGTTCCGCCGCTTCTTCCAGGAGGCTCTTCGTAAAGAAGGTATTACCGGTGAGCTCCTTCTCCAGCAGCTCGAAATGCGCTTGGATAATATCGTCTATCGTCTCGGCATCGCTCCGAGCCGTCGCGCAGCCCGTCAGTTCGTCCTTCATGGGCACATTGAGGTTAATGGTCGCAAGGCCGCTATTCCTTCAATGATCGTCAATGTCGGCGATGTCGTCGCTGTTAAGGATAATGCGAAGTCCAAAGATGCCGCATCCCGCAGCGTTGAGGCCGCCACCGGCGCTCAGTTGCCTGTATGGATGCAGTTTGACAAGACGAATCTCAAGGCTGAGGTTCTTGCCGTTCCCACGCGTGAGCAGATCGCTCCGATCGTTGACGAACAGGCCATCGTCGAATTGTACTCGCGTTAATATAACGTTTAACATTTATTTTCAAGGGAGATAAGTTATGCCTATCCGTTTGAGCCGCTTTGAAATGCCCACGAAAGTCCAGGTGGATGAATCAACGAAGAGCGCGAATTACGCTCGTTTCGTTGCGGAGCCTTTCGAAATCGGCTATGCGAGAACCATCGGTAACTCGCTCAGGCGCGTTCTCCTCTCGTCGATCGAAGGCGCGGCTATCACGTCTGTCAAGATTCGCGGCGTAAATCATGAGTTTTCCTCGATTAGAGGTTGCACGGAAGATGTCACTGACATCATCCTCAACCTCAAGCGGGTTCTTTTGAAGACTCCCTCGCGCGAGAATATGACGCTTACGCTTAAGGCTCAGGGGCCTTGCACGGTTTACGCCGGTGACTTCGCCAACGAGAATAGCGTTGAGGTTTTGAATCCTCGCCAGGAAATCTGCACTCTTGATGTTGACGGTACGCTCGAAATGGAGTGTGACGTCAAGACCGGGCGCGGTTTCTGTCTCGCTGACGGCAATAAAAAGCCTGATCAGGAAATCGGAAAGATTGCGATCGATTCGATTTTCTCGCCTGTCACGCGTTGTAACTTCCTCGTGGAGAATACCCGCGTAGGCCAGCGCACTGACTACGAGAAGCTCATTCTTGACATTTGGACCGACGGGCGTATCGATCCGGAAATGGCTCTCAAGACTGCCAGCGCTGTTCTTCGTAGCCACATCGACGTGTTTGTCGATGACGACGGCGACGAAGCGCTTGAGTTTGTCGATAGCGATGCTAAGGATGCCAACGAGAGAGAGAGATTGCGCAAGCTTCTTAATATGTCGGTTAACGAAATCGAATTGAGCGTCAGAGCGGCTAACTGCCTTAACTATGCGAACATTTCGACTGTCGGAGAACTCGCTTCAAAGACCGAGGCTGATATGCTTAAGTATCGCAACTTCGGCAAGAAGTCGTTGACCGAGATTAAGGCCAAGCTCGTTCAGCTCGGCTTGTCGCTTGGGTACAAGTTTGATCCAGATCTCCTCGAGAGCAAGAAATAAGAATTAGGAGTTTAAGACTATGCGTCATCAAAGAGTTATGAAAAAGTTCGGGCGCTCTACCGCCCATCGCACAATGCTTATGAAGAGCCTTGTGACGAACCTCATTCTCGCGGAGTCAATCAAGACGACCCTGCCCAAGGCTAAGGAAGCGCGCAAGGATGCTGACAAGATCGTTACGGTCGCCAAGAAGGGCGATCTCTCGGCTCGTCGCTTGGCCGCCAGCCGTCTTACCGAGCCCAAGGCCGTCCAGAAGCTCTTCGACAAAATCGCCCCTGCGATGAAAGATCGTAAAGGTGGCTACACGCGCATCGTTAAGCTTGGCGCCCGTAAGGGTGACGCCGCTGAGATGTGCATCCTCCAGTGGGTTATGCCTGAAGCGGCAGCTCCCGCTGCTGAGGCTAAAGAGCCGGCGAAGGAGGTGAAGTGATGGCTATCCAACTCAAACTGAAAAAGGGTGAGTCGGTCGAGCGCGGTCTTAAGCGCATGAAGAAGATTATGGATAAAGAAGGTCTTCTCAAAACGCTTCGCGATCAGCGCTATTTCGAAAAGCCTTGCGTAAAGGCCCGTAAGAAATCAGCTCGTGCTCGCATCCGTATGCGTTCACGCCGCGGTCGTATGGAGCTCAACTGATATAGAGCTTCAGCGCAGAAAAACGCCACCTCGTTTCGGGTGGCGTTTTTTTTTGTCATATCTACTTTAAGCAGTTGCATTTGAGGGCGATAATATAGTATAATCATATACATCATGACATTCAAGGGTTTAACCATTTTATCACTGACGACTCTGGCGTCGTTCGCTGCCTTTCCTCAAGAGGCTGGCGACAGTGCCGAAGCACCGCCGCCGGAGAATCCAGAACTCAAGGCAGAAATTGCCTACGTCGAGGCTTTGATAGCCAACGCCTATCCGGATTTCGCTGCTCCCATAATAGAGGCGACAAAGAAAAAGTGGCCTGAAAGCGAAGCTGTCTTTTTTGCTTTGGAAGTGCGAGGAATGCTCGCGCTCGGTCAGTTTGAGGCGGCTGAAAAATTGATCGCCTCTCTTCCCGACAGAAAAAGCGTCAAGTTCTGGACGGCCAGGCTTGAGGTCGCTAACAGCCATTACGCCCGCGGACAGATGCAGGAGTGCATGAAGATATATGATGAATTCTTCGTGACGTTCCCAAAACCGCCGAAAGAAATATTTGAGTTTTATATGAACGCGTGTTTCACGTACGGGCAGTTGCTTGTGCGCGATAACCGTTTTGAAAAAGCCGCTGAGGCTTACGAAAAGGTTTTGCCTTCTCTGAAAGGCGAGGCGTGGCTTAATCTTGCGGTTGAAACGGCTGAAATATACATACGCCTTGCCGAAAGCCTTGACGATTTGTCCAAGCGCAAGAAATTCCTGCAGTCAGCCGAGGCTATCGTAAACAAGCTTTTGTGGCGTACTGATAAGCCCGTCATCTTCGGCCGCGCCGTTTCCATGAAGGCTCATATCGCGCAGTTAGGCGGCGATATCGAGAGAGCGAACAAAACGATTGAGGAGCATATTGGAGACCTTGAATCGATTCATGCTCAGATCCTCGAGGTTGATCCTGACGGCAAATATGGTCTATTGAGAATGTCGCCGCTTCCTCAGTGCCGTTATCTTCAGGCGAAGATGCTTTGGCAGGAGGCGAAAAAACTTTTCGCGACAAAATCTTCCGCGAGCGACAAGAAGGCTGTCGATGAAAAAATTAAAGATCTCATGTTCGGGCCTCGTGTTAAAGGAAAGCGTCAGGGTTCGCGGGCAGCTTTCAATATAGCCACGACCGTGTTTTTGAAATATGAGACTTCCGTCTGGGCGCCTGAGGCGGGAGAACTTTCCGACGAGATTCGCGAGTTCGCCCAAAAGCAGTACGGCGCCAACATCAAGACAAAGGTTTCCAAAGAGCAGCTCGCCAAGGTGCGCGCGGCGCAATTCAAGTCCGCATGGGAGCTTTTCAATTCTGGCGATTATCTTAAATCGATCGACGCTTACTTTGAGGTCCTTTCAAAATATCCTGAAAAGCCCGAGTCCGTTGCGGCTGTTGAAAATATAGTGAACTCTTATCTCGATCTCGTGGTAGAGGCGAAAAGCGAGGAACTGAAAGAAGAGTACCGCATGAATGCGGATGCCGTTTCGGGGTATTTGGCCGAAAGATTCTCTGGTAATGAAGATAAGGTTATCGTCTCGGAGGCCGGCAACGCCGTTTTGCGCATTGCCGCTAAAGAGGCCGAGCGCAAGCAGAATGACCGCGCCGAGGCGCTTTATGTTCAGTTTATTTCTAACTTTAGGTCTCATCCCGTCGCGTCTTCTCTTGCGATGAAAAAAGCGATGGAGTATAAAGAAAAAGAGAATTACTCCGAGGCCATCAGATTTTTCGGTTTGATTACGCAGTATTACACCAATACCATTCATTACGCCCCGTCTCTTCAGCAGCTTTCCTATTGCCACGGCAAGCTTGGCAACAAAAAGGAAGAGATTGATTACATGATTTCATATCTGGACGTAGAGACGGTGAAAATCCGCAGGCTTCAGGGCCAGTTCAATCTTGCTCAGATGTACCGTAAGGACGGCGAAGATATTCTTAACAGCGCCGAGACTAACGCTACGCCAGAAGAAATCGAACTTCAGGAGCGTCGCGGCACGGCTCAGATCATCCTTGCGGTCAAGCAGTTCAACCTGTTTTCGGATCAGTCCAAGGCGGCGCTCAACGATCCCGCAACGCCTGAATCAGACCGCGTAAGTTACCGCGCTCTTCACGAAGGAGCGCTGTTTATGATCGGCGAATGCTGGAGCCGTATGAAACGCCCCGAGAAGTATCTAAAGATGTATCGCGAACGCGCCGCCGGATGCTACGAGAATTACGTCAAAGAATACCCTGAAGGCAAATATGCCAAAACAGGGTTCGTAAAACTCGGAATGATCTATACCGCTCTTGGCGAAGCCGCGAAATCCAAAGACGCCCTTGACCGTCTTTCCCGCAACTTCCCGGATTCCGACGAGGCGAAAAACGCTAAACCGCGTCTGGCAAAGAGCCTTATTGAAATCGGCATGCGTGAAGAGGGCACTCAGATTTATGCCGAGATGCTCCGTACGGACGGCTCGTATTCCGCATATCAATTCCTTAATGCAGGCGAGGCTCTTATTCAGGCGAAGAGCTGGGATCTCGCAAACCAGGCGTTTGAAAAAGCTATACGCTTAGCAGGCACAAATTCAATCACTACTGTCGCCCGCTCGCGTCTCGGTCAGGCGAAGTGCGCCTGGAAAGAAGGCTCTTACGCTCAGGCGAGAGAATCTTTAGACCTCTTCCTGGCGGATGAAAAGATGTCGCGTCTGGCTATCGCCGCTGACGCCAATTTCATGCTTGTTGAAGTGGCGAGTGAACAGGGCAGAGTCGAGAAAGACAAGAAGTTGAGAGGCCAGTATTTCGGCGATGCTATCAAAGCCTTGAGAAAGGTCCGTCAGTATTGGGGCAAGAAGCCTCGCTGGGAGCAGGATTCCCTTGAGCTTCTTTCAGGCGACGTTCTTGTAGATCGTATGAAGGCCGAAGAATCGATGGGGCTTAAGGAAGAGGCTTTGGAGACCTGCGGCCGTGCGGCTTCGACATTCCAGGTATTCCTTCAGAGCCATCCCATTACAGAGGAGCGTCCGATCGACAAATGGGAGAGCGGAGAAGTGGCCAACCTCGAAAGAGCTTATTCGTCTATGATACCGTTGTTCAGTCTTATGGGCGCGCAGCAGGCGGACAGAGTTATCAAGTATGGTGAAGAGTATATGAAGCTCTTCCCTGAGGGCAAATCAAAAACACTGATTGCCAACTGTATAAACAAAGCCAAGGCAGATTTGCCGTCGGAAAAACCGGTTTCCCAAGAAGGAGAATAAAGAATGACAAAACCATTGATAGTTGCACTGGCAGCTCTTGCCTCAGTTGAATTATGGGCGCTTCCAGGAGTTCTAACGACAGAATCAGAAACTCTTAAGGGCGACATAAAGTGGCGCGCCAGAACAAAGCAGTACATTATTTCCGTAAAGAAGGGAACTACGATGGTAGACCTTGAGCGCAATCTTGCAGATGTGGTTTCGCTCGAGCTTCCTAAGCCCGCGGGATATGACAGAGCCGTTCAGCAGGTTGAAGCCAATCAAGGGGCTATGGCCATATCGGTTTTGTCAAAAATAGTTAGCGACTACCGGATGCTTCAGTGGGATAAACCCGCCGGGCGTTATCTTGCTATGGCGTATATTTCCGCCGATCAGCCTCAGAAAGCTTTGGAAGTCTGCGAAAAGATCATTTCGGAAGACAAGGCAGCGGCGTGGTCGGGTGAGCTTGCTTCCGCTTATTGGCAGGCACTCATGAGACTTGGAAAAACAGAGAAACTTCAAGGTCTTCTCAATAAGGCCGCCTCAAGCGGCAGCCGACAGGCTTCGGCCGCGGCTCTTGTCATGCGCGGCGACATCATCATCGCCGCCGCCAACGGCGCTCCCGACAAGCTTAAGGAAGCTCTTCGCGACGCATATCTCAGAGTAGCGCTCATGTACAACGACGAAGAGTGCGTCCGCGAACGCTCCGAGGCGATGCTCAAGGCGGCTTCCTGCTTTGAGAAGCTTGGGCAGACGGCTCGCGCCGAAAAACTTAAATCGCAGGCTAAAGCTCTTTAATACTAATTTATTATATCACTTAGAAAGGCAGATAATAAAATGAATAAACTCAGAAAATCAATGTTGGCGGCCGCAGTGTTGGTCGGTACTTGTGTAGCTCCCATGGCGGCTATGCAGTCTTTTGGACAGGAGTTGACGGACGCAAACGGCAATGTTGTTTCAGATAACGCAGCGCAGACGACCAAATCCAGCGGCGGCTTTTATGAAATCGTTTTCGGCTCTGGTATAGTAGGTATGCTTTTGTGGTTTGCGCTTTTCGGTGACGGCGCAATGGCAATTTATTTTTCAATCGACTCTTCAATTCTCATCAAGCCCGATAAACTCATTCCTAAGCGTCTTATGGATGGTGTTCAGGCCGCGATGGCCGAGGGTGATGTGGTAAAAGCCATGGAGGTTTGTCAGCAGAATCCTTCCGCGATGGCTTCTATCGTCATGGCTGCGTTCCAGCACATTGAGGAGGGTTTTGAGGCGATACAGGAAGCAGTCAACGCAGCCTCCGATCTCGAACAGGAGAAAATCCAGCAGCGTCTCAACTGGATTTCCGTTTGCGGAAACTTAGGACCTTCCCTTGGCCTTCTCGGTACGGTGCAAGGTATGATTTTGACGTTCCAAGCGCTTGCTTCCGGTGGTGCCGGCGATGCTGCGGCGCTCGCTAACTCGATTGGTCAGGCGCTTTGGACGACGGCTGGCGGTCTTATCGTTTCAATTCCGTCAATTACGGTTTTCTATTCGCTTCGCAATAAAGCCAACAGACTTATTCTCAAAATGATGGCGATGACGATGGAGATCTTGAACGGTCTTAGAAACGTCGCGGTTGAAGGTGACGGCGAAATGCCGATGGAAGAGGTACAGGCTTAAGATTATGGCCAAAAAGGCGCAAGAAAATCCCGCTCTCGACATGACGCCGATGATCGACGTCGTGTTCGAGCTCATCATCTTTTTCGTTGTAACGCTTGTTGAGGCGCAGAAGAAAGATGAGACGATCGAACTCGAAGACGGGCAGCATGGAATCGTGCTCGTGCCGGAGGAGTTACCCCCGACGCACATGCAGATTGACATAGGCCTCGTGCAGAAGGGGCCTAACCGCGGCAAGGCGAGAATTTCCATGGGTGATAGAGAAATCACGCCCGATGAGATTTCTCGCCGAGTCAAAGAACGTATGCGCAAGGTCGGCGAGTTTCCCGTGATGATTCGCGCAGACTTCCAAGTGCCGCATGCGGCAGTTGCTAAAGTGATGAACGCTTGCACGGCGGCAGGACTATGGAAAATTTCCTTTATGGCCGTAGGCGAGGATAGAACATCCAAGCCTGGAGCTCCCGGGCGCAAGCGCTTAGCGGCTTTGAAGAGGAGGAGTAAGTAAAATGGCGAGAAAAGAGCAGGAGAATCCCGCCCTCGATATGACGCCAATGATTGACGTTGTATTTGAGTTGATTATTTTCTTCGTTGTTACAATCAAACAGGAAGATCTTTTTTCAAAGTTGAACGCCAATCGCCCGGCTCCGTCCTCTGGCGCGGCGTCATCTGAACAAGATACGACTGTAACCATTGAAGTCGGAAAGGGGCGCGACGCGAACGGCGCTCTCGTTTACAATAAGGCGCCAATAAAACTTAAAGAACTTGACAGAAACTTAAAGGAGGTTTCACGTACATCCAAGAAGACTCCAATCGTCATTAGATGTTCAGAAGACAGTCCGCATAAGGCTCTCGTTGACGTTCTTGACGTTTGCTATCGAAACCAACTTTTCAGCGTCAGTATCTTTACAATGTAATGTGATGGAATCGGTGAAGATCAGAACGGAGGAGAAACTATGAGCGAAGTTATGGAAATGGAAGAAACGCTTGAAGGCGAAGAGCTGTTAGAAGAAGAACTTACAGCAGAGGAAATATTTCAGCAGCATCAAGCCGAGATTAACGAGCGCTTTGAGGAAAAGGGCTTCTTTCGGCGGATGAAAGAAATGTTTCAGGGGCTTTCTATGCCCCGCAGTTCTGCCGAGTATAAACTTGCACGAACAGAACTTCAGCGCCTCGTTGCTCCGCTTTTAGCTGTTCTTTTGCCGACATTGGGTGTAATAACTCTTATTGTCGTTACCGCTATTACCGGTCAGACAAAAGAGACGATTCAAATAGATATTGCCAAAGCCGTTGAGGATGAAGCGCCTCTTGAGGACGAAACTCCTCCCGAGGAAATTGAGCCTGAGCCTGTTGATGAGACTGTCGAAGTAGTAGTAGATACGCCTGTTGTAGGCCCTGTAACGGACGTCGTTGTGCCGCAGGCTACGCCTGTGAATGAGCCTGTCAGCGTAAAGCCGGCAACTCAAGATTCTGTAGCTATCATCAAATCTCCCGTCACTATGCGTTCTATGACCGGTTCAAGAACTCCAGGTTCTATCGGTAAATACACAAACGGCGGCGCTGGATATGGCGATAAAAATACTGAAGCCGCTGTCATGAAGGCGTTGAGGTGGTTTAAGAAAAAGCAGAATAAAGACGGTTCATGGGTGTCGATCGCCGATACGTCGCTTATCATTTTGGCGTATCTTGCTCATGGCGAAACTCCGGCCTCCGAAGAGTTTGGTGAGACGGTGATGAAAGCTATGCAGTTCTTGATAGATTCTCAGGTGATAAAAAACGGGAAGGTTACTTTTAACAAGATAGATGGTCATGAATACACAACGCTTATCGCAACGTACGCGCTTTGTGAGGCTTACGGTATGACCAAAAATCCCGTCTGTAAGGAGGCGGCTGAAAAAGCTCTGCAACGCATAGTCGATAATCAGTCCCCCACCGGCGGATGGGATTATAAACTGAACAAGGCTTCAACCCGTGACGATTTGTCTTATGGCGGCTGGGCAATTCAGGCGCTTAAGGCCGGTAAGATGGCAGGTCTTCATCCCAAAGGGCTTGATGAATGTATCAAGAAAGCCATCCGCTGTCTTAAAACGCGCAACTTCAGAAGAGGCGGCTTTAACTATACGGCAGGCGGCGGTCCTACAGGGCTTACGGCGACGGGATGTCTTTGCATGCAGTTATTAGGCTACGCGAATCAAAGTGAAGTGACCGAGGCTCTTGACTTCATGCGCAACTGGAAGCCCGGTTTTCAGGCTGTCGCCAAGTCTGCGAAACCTCAAGGAGAGCTGCCGGGTTCCGCGCCTCAATACTATTGCTACTATGCCGCTCAGTGCAAGTATCAGGCCGGTATGTGCGAAGGGGCTACCGCTGCAAACAAGAAGACATGGGTCGAATGGAATGCCGCGATGAAAGCGCTCTATCCGCCTTCGATAATCACTCTTGAAGAGACGATTGAAGGTGTTGACGGAAAGCCCAAGCAAATCGGCTACTGGAAGGGTGGATATCACAACTCTTATATGGGAACAGCCCTTGTCGCTCTTCAGCTCATGGTTTATTATCGCTACTTGCCTACAACTCAGACGAAGGCAGGCAAGGTGGAAAATCACGATGATGCCGAGGTATCTCAGCCTAAGGCTCAAAAAGCCGCCAAGGATGAGGTCGATATCGAAGTTGATATCTGATGAATTTTCCTTTCTTTCTGGCTTTTAAGTATCTTAAACCGAAGCGTTCCGTCGCTTCGGTTATAACGCTGGTGTCTATAATCGGCGTTATGCTGGGTGTTGCCGTTGTTATAATCGTAAGATCAGTCATGACGGGTTTTGGCGATATCTGGGAAGAGAAAATACTTGATTTCAAACCTCATATATCGCTTGTGCCGTATTATGGCAATGTTATTTCGGGGGAAGACGAAATCGTCAAAAAGATCGTAAAAGTTCCGGGGGTAACCTGTGTCACTCCCGAGATTGATACGCGAATCCTCCTGGCGAATAAGGGTAGGGTGTCGGCTCCTGTCATTATCGGCGTTGACGGTGATGATTTTACGAAGGCATATAAAATCGGTCATCCAAAAGCGGGCGATTTCAATTTAGAGGGCGACAGCATCGTGTTAGGTGTGCATGTAGCGCGAACTTTGGGTGTTTGGGTCGGTGATGAGGTGACGGTGTATTCTCCCAAAACGCTTGTAGATAAGGATGAAATATTTTTACCGGTCAAATGGAAGGTGGTCGGAATTTTCCAATGCGGTCAGCATGATTATGATTCCGGATATGTCGTAGCGTCCCTAGCGAACGTAAGAGATCTCATGGGGATTGAAAAAGGCGTTTTCGCGATACATGTCAAAACCGATTGTCCTACAGACAAAGACCGATTCGCCGCCATTGTCAATGAAGCAAACGCGACGGGACTGCGTTCAATATCGTGGCGCGAAGCCGACCGCGAGATTTTCAATGCATTGGCTGTAGAAAAAAACATGACTGCGCTTTTGCTCTCTCTCATTTCGCTTGTAGCTGTTTTCTGCGTGATGAATACGTTGCTCGTCTTGACGGTTCAAAAAACTCCCGAGATAGGGCTTCTGAAGGCTTTAGGTTTTTCAAAAACCAAGATAATGTCGGTATTTATCGTTCATGGGATGATGCAATGTACTGTTGGAATCGTTTTAGGGCTTTTGGCGAGCTGGGCGGTTTTGTCCAATTTGCAGAACATTGTTGAATATCTCGCAAAGATGGGCCTTGAGGTCTTCCCGGAGGCGGTGTATGGTTTAGCTTCCATACCTCATAGGCTTGTCGTTTCTGATATTTTCTGGGTAGTGGGTTCGGTTTTCATCTTTGGACTTCTCGCTTCAGCTGTTCCTGCCCTTGCCGCCGCCGTCAAAGACCCCGTGAAGGCTCTTAACCAATAAAAGTAACTTCTTCAATATGGTTGTACTCGGAGCGATTGATATAAAGAAACGATTCAAACTTCCAAGGCAAAAGCCTATAGAGGTTTTGAAGGGCGTCAATTTTTCGGTAAAGCCGGGCGAGAAAGTGGCTATTGTTGGCAGATCCGGGGCAGGCAAGTCTACGCTTCTTAATATTTTAGGAGGCCTTGAAAAGCAGTCTAGCGGCACTGTGACCAAGCCGAAGAAAATAGGCTTTGTCTTTCAGCAGTATCATTTGATGCCTGAATTGACCGTTCTTGAAAATGTGCTTTTGCCTGCAATGGCTCTTGCGTCATGGTCTAATCCCATGTATAGGCAGGAGACTTCTCAGAGGGCTAAAAAGCTCATTGAAAAAGTCGGTCTTGGCGGCAGGGTGGAGCATCTTCCCGCTGAGCTTTCGGGCGGAGAGATGCAAAGGGTCGCTCTTGCACGGGCTTTAATAACAAACCCCGAGGTTGTTTTGGCTGATGAACCGACGGGAAATCTCGATGCGATGACTGGCGCTGAAATTTTGAAGATGCTGCAGAAACTTTCAGAGGGCGACGATGTTGCGCTTGTCATGGTAACTCACTCTCCGGAAGCTGCGGCCATATGTGATAGGATTCTTACTCTTTCGGACGGCAAGTTGGTTTAATTAAGGCGATGTCTGACATTTTTTTTGAAGCTGACAAGATTCATTCTCGGCGCGAGAGAGAAAAAGCCAAGCAGTTGCGAAAGACTGATTGGTGGAAGGCGAAAATATCTTCTGGCGTATGTCACTACTGCGGCAGAAACGTGGGGCCCGAGAATCTTACGCTTGATCATGTTATTCCCGTTGGTCGCGGCGGATGTTCCACCAAAGGCAATTGTGTTCCTTGCTGCAAGGATTGCAACAATTCAAAGAGTGCGAAAACGCCCGCTGAAATGATTCTTGAAAAACTTTTTCCCGAAGGTATTTGATGCTTATTCTCGGAGTAGACACTTCTTTAAGATCGACCGGTTATGGGGTTCTTTGCGTTGAAGGCTCCCGAATGAGGGCGATTGATTTCGGGAATATAAAAAATTCTCCGAAACTTCCAGTATCGCAGTGCTTAAAGGCGATACATTCTCGCATTCTTGAGCTGATTGAAGAGTATAAGCCCGATGTGCTTTCCATAGAATCGGTGATATACGCGAAAAATGCCTGTTCTATGCTGCTTCTCGGGCAGGCGCGCGGAGCCGTTATCGTGGCCGCCGCCGACAAATCCATACCGATTTATGAATATGAGCCTCGTCAGATGAAGCGCGCCGTTACCGGAAACGCGATGGCGGAAAAAGAGCAGATTCAGCGAATGGTTAAAATGCTTTTGTCTTTGGAGACGCTTCCGCAGAATGATGCGGCGGACGCATTGGGTCTTGCGATATGCCATGCGCATTCCCGCTCGCTCCTTGCGCTTAAAGAGCCGATATAAGGTGGGGCATGAAGTTGTATTTTGGCAATGAAATATAGTATAATGCGTTGAAATGAGCGAATTTGACAGTTTAGCGAACTTATTGCCGCAGGCACATCCGATGATTTTATTGTCGGGCTATAAAAATCCGTCTTCACCTGACGAAGTGGAAACATGGGTTGATATTTCGCCTGATTCGCCGTTTTATCTATCCGAGAACTCGGGTGTGCCGGGCTGCGTAGTTTTGGAATACATGGCGCAGTCGATGGCGTTATGCGTCGGATTTTTGCGGCGCAGTCGCAATCTTTCGCCGAAACTTGGTTTTGTTCTCGGCTCGCGAAAGCTCGAAATAAAAATACCTTATTTCAAAAACGGCGAGCGTTATCGCATAACAGCTAAGTGTACATATCAAGACGAGTCTTTCGGATCCTTTGATTGCAAGGTTTATTCATCGGATGGCGAAGAGGTGGCCGCCGCGCAAATGACGGCTTTTCAACCGGAAGGCGATGTTACAAAAGAAAGTTTGGAGGCATTTTCATGAAACGAGTGATTGTCACAGGTTCGAGTCGAGGCATAGGCAAAGCTGTAGCTCTCGATCTTGCGCGCAACGGTTACGATCCGGTATTGCATTGTGTTAAAAATAAAGATGCGGCCGAGGCTGTCGCTCAAGAATTGCGGGCCTTGGGGCTTACGGGCGATATTTTGCAGTTCGATATCGCAGACAGAGCCATTGCCGAAAAAGAACTTTCTTCTTGGGTGGCGGAAAACGGAGCTCCCTACGCGGTCGTCTTGAACGCGGGCATAGCCGATGACGCGCCATTCCCCGGGATGGAGGGCGATCAGTGGGATCGCGTCATCAGAACTGATCTCGACGGTTTTTACAATGTTTTAAAGCCTCTTGTTCTGCCGATGGTTCAAGCGCGAGCAAAAGGGCGGATAGTGGCGATATCGTCGATCTCAGGGGTGATCGGCAATCGCGGTCAGACAAATTATTCCGCGGCGAAAGCAGGCCTTATCGGGGCTTGCAAGGCGCTTGCGGTGGAACTTGCGAAGAGAAAGATAACGGTCAACTGCGTAGCCCCCGGCGTCATTGAAACGGAAATGATAGAAGGGATATTCGCCCAGGAGGTTATGAAGGCGATTCCAATGCAACGCTTCGGCAAGGTTGAGGAAGTTTCTGCAGTAGTTCGTTTTCTTCTTTCGGAAGAAGCTTCATATATTACACGTCAGGTCATTCAGGTAAACGGAGGGATGTTCTAATGCGTCGCGTCGTCGTAACAGGTATGGGTATCGTCAGTTCTCTCGGACACTCTATTTCTTCCGCCTACGAGAGATTGAAAACGCTCGAAAATTGCGTAGAAGCCTCGTTGGAGCTCTCTGAGTACAAAGGGCTTCAGACTTGTCTTTGGGCGCCTTCTAAATTTGTTCGTCCGAGCGAATATACGCGTAAAGTTGTTCGCACCATGAGTCCTGTTTCCATGATGGCTCTTTTCGCCACAGAAGAAGCTCTTCGCCAGGCGGGTCTTTACGATGATCCTGTCGTTAAAGGTGGACGGCTGGGTGTAGCGTACGGCTCGTGTTCTGGCGGAGTTGACGCCAACGCTGATTTTTACAGCGTGCTTATGGATCGGGAAATAAAGAACGTTACGAGCGCTACGTACATCAAGATGATGTCCCAGACGTGTGCCGTAAATCTGTCAGTTCATTTTGGTACGACTGGCAGACTCCTTCCTACCGGAACTGCCTGCACGTCAGGGTCTCTAGCCATAGGAGAGGCGTATGAGGCTATAGCTTGGGGACGGCAGGATATGATGATCGCCGGAGGCGCTGAAGAGTTTAGCGCTACACAAGTCGCCGTTTTCGATACGCTTTTTGCGACGTCTCGCCGGAACGACAGGGCGGACACGACACCGAGGGCCTTTGACAAAAACAGAGACGGGCTTGTCGTCGGCGATGGAGCGGCCACTCTCATTCTCGAAGAAAGAGAACACGCTCTTCAAAGAGGCGCGACCATCATTGCGGAAATCGCTGGTTTCGGAACAAATACGGACGGCCGTCATGTAACCCAGCCAAGCGCGGTGACGCAGGCTCGGGCAATTATGTTGGCGCTTGAGGACGCTGAACTTTCGCCAAGTGACATCGGTTATGTAAACGCCCACGGTACGGCTACCGAGCTTGGGGATATCACGGAATGTGAAGCGCTTAAGAGTGTCTTCGGAGAGACGAGCGTGCCGATAAGCACGATAAAGAATTATACAGGCCATACTCTCGGCGCTTGCGGAGCGATAGAGGCGGCTATGACAATTGAGATGCTGCGCAACGGCTGGTATGCGCCCAATCTAAATCTCGACGAGGTTGATCCCCGGATAGAAGGTCTTGATTTTATCAGGGGTTCTGGCAGAGTTATCGATACGGAATTTGCGATGTCCAACAATTTTGCTTTCGGCGGTGTCAACACTTCTCTTATTCTGCGCAGAGCATGAAACGTTATCTGACATTATCGGCATGCGCTGTTTTAAAAAGCGCTGAGAGTTTGGATGTGAAGTTTGTGCCGCCTTTGATGCTCAGGCGATTGTCCGCGCTTCAGAAGATTTATTTCCATCTGGCGAAAGCTGTTGAAAAAAATCCCGCCGCAAGCACTGTTTTTTCGTCGCGTGACGGTGAAGATTCGTTAACGCGCCGTCTTGTGGATGAGTTTCATGAAGAGGCAACCGTCTCACCGCATCGCTTCAGCGCGTCGGTCTATAACGCGGCTCCCGGGCTTTGGAGCGTTTATACCAAAAATCGTGCGCCGTACACGGCCGTTGCCGCAGGGGAAGACTCCATCGAGTGCGGTCTTTTGGAGATTCTCGGCGATTCCGGAGCGCGTATGTTTGTCTATGCCGAGGAGACGGGTGGAGGTTACGGTGCTTCACTTTTCTTTGATGACGATCCTTCCGGGCGAAAACTTGTTGTCACCGGCGGAGATCCTTCAAGAAAGTCCGTGACGTTTACCGATCTTTGCGATTTTATTTCAGGAGCCAAAACGTCTCTTGACGGACGGTGGATTACTATAAAGGATGCCGCATGCGAAGAGCGGTGATGATTTACCGCTCTGCGGTCGCGCTTGTCCTTTTCGCGTTTTTCGCTCTCGGCGGACTTCTTGTTTCTCCGTTGATGATCGTCTTGCGCTCGCCAAGACTTTGTCAGCCGATAGTCCGCAATCTTTGGGTGATGCTGGTCTGGCTCTTTAAAGCGCTCGGAATTATAGGCGTTGAATTCCCATGTAAGATAAATAACCTTAGAGGCTGCATTATCGCCGCGAACCATCCTTCTTTGATTGATGTTGTTCTAGTAACGGCATTGTTTCCCCGAACATTGTATGTTGCCAAAGCCGCGCTTTTGAAAAATCCGTTCTTGTCCGCCATAGTTCGCCATACGTCGTTACCGGTGGATGAGCGGCTTGTAGATGCGGTTGTGCCGTATTTGAATGACGGTTGGAACGTTCTTGTTTTCCCCGAAGGCACGCGCTCCGCTCCAACAGGACAGATGCAGGAATTTCACCGTGGTATCGCGCAACTTCTTTTGCGCACGTCATCTTCATTGGTGTGTCTTGGGATAAACGTTTCGCGTACGATTCTATCAAAGAATCAAAAGCCGTGGGATATGGGCGAAAAGAGGGTCGTATATTCCTTCAGGGTTGATTCTCCCACCAGTCATGTGCCCGATAATGCTCGCGCTCTTCGCCCTCAGGCCATAGCTCTCACGAATGAGATTAGGCGAAGGATTGACAATCTAAGAACAACAGTACATAATTGATCGTATGAAAAAGATATTTGTAGCTACGCAGAACAAACATAAGCTTTCGGAGATAGCAGCTATCCTTACGGGCTTTGAGATTCTTCCCGACGACCCAGAGGGGGTGGAGGAGAATGCGCCTGATTTTTCAGGCAACGCGCTTATCAAAGTGCGAGCAATAGCCTCTCGCCACAAGGGGGATTGGTGTATGGCCGATGACTCGGGGCTTGAAGTGTTCGCTTTAGGCGGAGAGCCTGGAGTGCGAAGCGCTCGTTACGCGGGTCGCCATGGCGATACGCCTGCGAATAACGCGTTGCTGCTGAAAAATCTGCAGGGCGTAAGCGATAGGCGCGCCAGGTTCGTCACATCATGCGCTCTTGTTTCACCCGATGGCGCAGAAACGGTTGTGGAAGGCGAGTGCAGAGGCGAGATACTCTTGGAGCCAGCAGGTACTGACGGTTTCGGGTATGATCCGATTTTCAGGCCCGAAGGTCGTGACGTATCTTTTGCGCAGCTGTCAAGCGAAGAAAAAAACGCGATTTCGCATAGAGCCATGGCTTTGGCGAAAGTAAAGTCTATTATCGGTTGAAACGGCATGTCTGAAGGTCGAGATATGGTCGAGGGGACGATCCGTTCGGTCGTCTATCATAATCAGGACAACGGTTATACCGTATTGCGCGTCGAGATACCGTCCGATTTCGAGCTTATGAAAAACCCCGAGATAACCGTTGTCGGTAAGGCTCAGGCCGTGTGGGAAGGGGAGGAAGTCAAGGCCATCGGCGAGTGGGTCAACGATAAAACGCACGGCCGTCAATTTAAAGCCGAAAGTCTTACCTGTATCGCGCCGCGTTCGCTTAAGGGAATAGAAAGATATCTCGCTTCCGGCCTTATCAAGGGGATAGGGCCAGTTCTTGCCAAGCGCATAGTCGAGACGTTCGGAGAAGAGACAATGACGGTTTTGTCTCGGCAGTCGCAGCGGCTTAGTGAAGTGCCTAAACTCGGCAAAGCAAAAATCGCGCAGATACGCAAAAGCTGGCATGCGAATGAAACGCATCGCGAAAATCTGATCTTCGGGCAGACTTACGGTATTTCAATTTCACGAATGACGAAGATCGTAAAGCGTTACGGGCCGGATGCGATCGCCATAATAAAGGCCGATCCATATAGGCTCTGTCGTGAAATATGGGGAATCGGGTTTGCTACAGCGGACAAGATAGCTTTGTCAACGGGGATACCCGAAGATTCGCCGCTGAGAGCGCGAGCTTCCATAGCGCATACGCTTGAGACCGAGGCTGATGAGGCTGGGCATTGCTGGACGTATGAAAACGAACTTTTGATGCACGCCAATGAATTGACGGGGATTCCTGTCGAGATTCTGTCAGAGGCTTTGGAGGATGAACTTAAAAGTTCGCGCGTTATCGCAGATGACAGCTCCCCAAGGCGCATATATCTTAAGACATATTACCGCAGCGAGCGAAGAGTCGCCGAGAGGGTGATCAAAATCATAAAAACGCCACCGTTGTTTTCACCGATAGATGCGCAAAAGGCCATAACCTGGTGGGAAAAGCAAGTCGGTTTCACTTTGGCCTCAACGCAAACAATGGCCCTGAAAGGATCGCTTGAAAACAAATTCTCCATCATAACCGGCGGACCCGGTGTGGGCAAGACGACGATCGTAAAAGCGCTCGTTGATATTTACCGTAGAAAAAACCTTACCGTAACTCTCGCGGCACCTACGGGGCGGGCCGCCAAGCGGATGACGGAATCTGTCGGCGTGCAGGCTCAGACTATACATAAACTTTTAAAGCTCAATCCCGTAACAAACCGCTTTGTCCATGATTCAGAAAATCCCATTCTTTCCGATGTTTTCATATTTGATGAGACGTCTATGATAGATGTCCGCCTTGCCTCTGAGCTTCTTTCGGCTATTCCTGATGAAGCGTGCGTTGTCTGGGTCGGGGATACGGATCAGCTGCCCAGCGTCGGTGCGGGGAATGTTCTAGGAGATCTGATTAAATCTGGCGTTGTCGCCTCTACGCGGCTTGATGTGATTTTTAGGCAGGATACGAGCGGGCTGATAGTTAAAAACGCCCACCATGTCAATGCCGGCGAGCCTTTGGAGTCGAGACCTGGAGAAAGCGATTTTTATTTCATCAGAGCCGAAGATCCGCAAGTGTGTCTTTCTCGCGCCATTGAATTTATGACGGACCGTATTCCGAGAAAGTTCGGCATGAACCCATTGGAAGATGTGCAAATACTCTCTCCCATGCGCAAAAACACATTGGGCACGGATAATATCAATTTGGAGATACAAAAGGCGATTAACCCGCACGGAGATTCCGTTACGAAGGGCGCGTACGTCTTTCGTACCGGCGACAGGGTAATGCAGCTTAGAAACAACTATGATAAAGAAGTTTATAACGGCGATGTAGGTTTTATAAAGGCCGTAAGTGCGTCTGAGCGCTCAATCGTCGTAAATTTCGATGGGCGACCGGTAAAATACGATGGTTCGGAACTTGATGAACTTACCTTGGCGTATGCTACGACAATCCATAAATCGCAAGGAAGCGAATATCCAGCCGTAATAGTCATCATGCATACGCAGCATTACATGATGCTGCAGAGAAATCTTCTTTATACGGCGATTACGCGCGCGCGAAAGTTAGTGCTTCTTATAGGAGTTCCTTATGCGGTAAGCAGGGCGATCGAGACTAATGTTGTAAGACAAAGGCGAACGTCGCTAGCAGAGTGGTTGAATGTTAGAATGGAGGTTTAGGAGGTTTAGAAAGTTTAGGAGGTTTAGAAGGTTTAGGTTTTAGGTGTAGGGATTAGGTGAAGAGTGGATATCGGCTAACGGTTAGCTGTTGATGAATCGCGGGCGATTATCCGATTACGCTGCGCAGTTGAAGAATCGGTGAAATTTTGGTATTATATCCGCAACTAATTTCACAATTAAGGAGATACATTATGAAGTTTTCAACAATGATGACTGTTTTCGCGCTTGCTCTTTGCGTAGCTGGCTGTAAGTATGACAAGGCTGCCAAAGGTGCTGGCGGTGATGATGCGGCTTTAGGCCAGGATATTTCTTCTGGCAGCGACATTTCTTCGCAGGAAGGTCTTATCTCTGGCGCCAGCGAAGGTAAGTTCGAAGATCTTTATACTCGCTGCACCGATGTTGATTTCGCTCCTGTGTATTTCGGTTTTGACTCTACCGTAGTTCCTCAGGGCGAGCTCGGCAAGATTGACGCCGTAGTCCAGCACCTCAATTCTAAGTCTGATCGCGTTGTAGTGGTCGAAGGAAACTGCGACGAGCGCGGCTCCAACGAGTACAATATGTCGCTTGGCGAAAATCGTGCGATCATTCTTCGCAATTATCTCGTTCAAAGCGGTATTGCCGCTGATCGCATTCAGACTCGCAGCTATGGCGAGGAGAAGCCTGCCGCTACCGGTAACGATGAATCTGCTTGGGCGCTTAACCGTCGCGGTGAATTTGCGATTTACCAGAAGTAATTTTCATAGATGACCTTAGCTGTTATATTTGATAGCGTCGGTTTCGGCGAGTGGTTCGTTCTGCTCGCCGTTGTGTTAGTTGTGGTGGGGCCTAAGAATTTGCCTTCCACAGCCCGCAAGATAGGCGCTTATTATTCCAGATTTCGCAGAGCGGCTGAAAGTTTTAAGCGCCAGCTCATGGATATGGATACGGAATTCGACAAGTTTGTGAATGAAACTGCATCTGAAGCTAAAGAGGCGTTTACTGTCGAATCTGATAATGAAAACGAGTTTCCCGGGTATGAAAACCTCGATGATTCGCCGGACAATGCAGAGTATAATCACGATATGGGCGAGTATTCTTCTGCAGAAGAAGGCGATGTTTCGCAGGACGCTTTGAAAAAAGACGACAATGGCGATAAAGCTTCTTGATAATATGGATGAGCGCAACGATCCGCCGCGCCCGCTCTTAGAACATCTTATGGCGCTAAGGGATATGCTCATTTTTGGAGCCGTGGCGTGGACGATTTGCGCGATAATAGCGGCAGTTGCTTCTCCTTACATTTTGACATGGCTTAAAAGTCCTGCCGCAGCCAGTGAGGATATGCTTCAGGGGCTTGATCTTACAAGCGGTTTTACGACGGCGATGTCAATCTCTCTTTGGGGCGGAACAGCCATCGCTTTTCCTTTTATCGTGTACGCGCTTTTGCGATTCATTTTTCCTGCGCTAACAAAACGCGAGAAGGTCATATTGCTATCGATTCTTCTTTTTGGCACGGGTTTCTTTCTTGTTGGCGTCGGCGTAGCTTACGCTAAAACGCTTCCTGTCGTCGTATCTGCTTTTCAGACGATAAATTCCTGGGTTGGCCTGCCTGTTACGACGATCAGAATTGAAGGCTATATTTCTATCGTTCTTAAAACGATCATCGCATTTGGTCTTGTTTTTCAGCTGCCTCTCATAATCTTCGTTCTCGGCTGGTTCGGAATAGTCTCTTCAAAGGCTTTGAAAGAAAAGCGCCGTATCTCCATTGTCTGCTGTTTCTTCATTTCTATGTTCCTTACGCCGCCGGATCCTATGAGCCAGCTTATGATGGCCATTCCGCTTTGCCTTTTGTATGAAGTAGCAATTTGGGCTGTTTGGCTGAAAGAAAAGAGTTCTCGCAGTGAATAATGAGAATGACTGAGGAAAAATGGTCGCTTGTACGGGAGACGCTCAAAAAGGGGCGTCTTTCCGTCATAATGCCGATTTTTAATCTTGAAGAATCGGTAGTGGAGAATATAAAGAAAACTGCCGAACTTTTCGATAAAAACGCAATAAGAACAGAGATTATTCCTGTAGACGACGGCAGCGTTGATGAAACCGCGCAGAAGCTCAGTTCGTTGAAGGGCTTATCGTTTAATACAGTTTCAATACAACCAGTCTTTTTGAAAATGAACGGCGGCAAGGGAGCCGCTCTCAGGGCCGGGTTCGCTGCTTCGAGTGGAGATTTTGTGTTGCTGCTTGATGGAGATCTTGATATAAATCCGAAGCAGACGGCCGAATTCTTTTTTGAAATGTCTCGCCACAATGCCGATGTTGTCGTCGGCTCAAAGCGGCATAAGAGGTCTTTGGTGCAGTATCCGTGGCATAGGCGTATTGTCAGTTGGGTTTATTTTTCTTTAGTCAGGTTTTTTGTCGGGCTTAAACTGACCGACACACAAACCGGCATGAAACTTTTTAAGAGAGATGTTCTTGAAGAGGCTCTTTCGCGAATGTTGGTTAAGACGTACGCATTTGACCTGGAACTTTTATCCATAGCCGCCAGCAGAGGGGCGAAGATTGTCGAGGCGCCGGTTGTCATTCGCTTTGGCGACAAGTTTGGGGCTTTGAAACTGAAGACCGTCTATCAGATGGCAAAAGATTCGGCGGCTGTTTTCTACCGCTTAAAAGTCTTGAAGTATTACGCCTCTTCGCGCGCTCCTCGTAAACTTGAGTATACGCCAAAGATTTCAATCGTTATAGCCTGCCCCAATCGCAGCTGGATGCTTGACGAGTGCCTTGAAGCTATTGCTATACAGACGTGGCGGAATTTTGAAACGATAATTTTGCCTGACTTTGATTTTACCCTTGATGAGAATCTGAAGCAAAAAACAAATGCCCGCATAATTCCTACGGGCAAGGTTCGCCCTGCACAAAAGCGAAATATGGGCATTAAAGATTCGTCCGGCGATATAGTCGCTTTTATTGATGATGATGCCTATCCTGATGCGCATTGGCTAGAGTATGCCGTTAGGTTTTTCTCCGAGCCGTCAATCGGCGCGGTGGGAGGCCCTGGGGTTACGCCTCCAGGAGACCGGGCTTTTCAACGTCTTGGCGGGCGTGTCTATGATAACATTCTTGTCAGCGGCAACTACCGCTACCGTTATAAGGCCGGAGGCATCAGGCGTGATGTTGACGATTATCCCAGCTGCAATCTGTTTGTCCGAAAGCCGCTTCTTGATTCAATAGGCGCTTATCGCGCGGATTTCTGGCCGGGTGAAGATACTCTTCTTTGCAAGGATATAATCGACTCTGGCAGGCGTATCGTCTACGATCCGTGGGTTGTTGTCTATCACCATAGGCGAGCACTCTTTTTGCCGCATTTAAGACAGCTGGGGCGTTATGCTTTTCATCGCGGGTATTTCTGCCGCAAGTATCCGTCAAACTCTCTTCATTTAAGTTATTTTATTCCAAGTCTTTTTGTTCTCTACATATCGTTTTATCCCGTTGTCGCGAGTATAACGGTTTTGCCTGGCTCGTTGGCGTATTACATCTGCGTTACTTATGTTTTTCTTTTGGCATTTTATTTCGCGCTTGTCTTTTTATCCTCTTTCTCTTTCAATCCCGTTAGCTGGGTGATGACGGCAGTAGGAATCTTCTGCTCTCATCTCTGGTACGGCATAAAATTTATACAGGGACTTTTTGCACGAAAAGCCCCATGTGAATACATAGGAAAGGATCATCCAAATGAATAATTACATTGAGATAATACTCTGGCTCATTGGCGCATATCTCGTCGGTTCTGTGCCGTTTGGGTTTCTTATAGGCAAATCACGCGGCGTAGACGTTCGCACTGTCGGCTCAAAAAACATCGGGGCGACAAATGTGTTTCGCACCGTCGGGAAAAAGTGGGGGCTTTTGGCGTTTCTCTGTGATTTCCTGAAAGGTCTTTTACCTGTCGTAGCCGTTAAGATTTTTGCGTCTTCGGTGAATTGGTTGCCTGTTGCGGTCGGGCTTTTTTGTGTAGTCGGGCATACGCTTACCGTCTTTATGAAGTTTAAAGGCGGCAAGGGTGTTGCCACGGCTTTCGGCATGTTGGTAGCGCTTATGCCGGCACTTGTCGGAATCGCGTTTCTGGTTTTTGTGATTTTCTTTGCCTGCTCGAATTACATTTCCTTGGGCAGCTGCTCTGCTGCGGCATTTCTTGCCGTGACTGTATGGTTTTGGCCTCCGTCCGCGATTCTTGTCGAAAAGATCATAATCGCCGTCATTGGTGTTTTTGTGATTATTAAGCATCGCTCAAATATAGTAAGACTTTTAAAAGGCGAAGAAAATAAAATTTATATCTTCAAGTCTTCAAAATAGTCGGAAGGTTGGCCGGTTTCGGTGCGGTAAAAATATTTAAAGTATGAAAATGTCATATCGTTTTTATTGCAGATTTATTTTGATTTCGGCAGGAGCTCTTTTCTCGTTTTCGCCGTCTTTTGCATCTTTACAGGATGATGCGGTCGATGTAATTGAAATAAATGTAAATATCGATAAGCAAGGCTCTTCGTTCAAGCCGTCGCTCGGCGGTATTAGCGGTGAAGCCAAAAAATTGTTTTCTCGGTATCTTTTTCTTGGGGCCAAACAAGCGCCTTTGCTGATTGCCCATAATGAGCTTGAGAAAAAACTCTTTTCCTGGAGCGTATGCAAGAACGGTAAAAATTCCACCCTTGTTTTTCTAACAAGAAACAATACAAAGAGGACTAAAAAGATCGTTTTCACATTGTCGGGCAAAGAGCCTCTTACGCCGACATACAGGCGTGTTTATTCTTCCGACGGCGGTAAAAAATGGCGTACAATCGCCTTTGAGCCTCCACACGATAGTGTTACAGGGTATTTCCAATCTATGCCCAAACCATATACCATTGAAGTGCCGCCTTATTCATATCAATCGGCAACTGTGAGGTTGAAATGATTTTTAATGTCATTTTCGCCGCAGTGACGGCAATTTTGATTGATGTCAATCAAAGTCCGATTAAAGACCAGCGCGATTCTACTTGCGGTCCCGATTTAGGGTATGCTGGATGTCTTACGGAAATTTCACTATATAACGATCCTTTTTCAACATGGGCGTACGGAGCGGGAATAAAGGATACGGAAAATGCTTTGCGCAATTGCGGTGCAAGGTTCTTAAGACAGTGGGATGCCGTAAAAACATGGCAATACGGAATGACGGGGCCGGGGAATCTTGCTCATCCGAAATCGTATTGGCCGCTTTGGAAAAAAATGGGAATTAAGGTTCTTCTTACTCTTGAGCATTACGGCGCTTGGCCTGACAAAGCCTGCGCCAAGAAACGAACAGGAGACATAAAAACTGTAAAGCGCGTTATTTTGGAGTATATACGCTGGATTATCAAGAATCGTTATCAAGATGTTGTCGCGGGGCTTGAGTTAGGTAATGAGCCTTATTTCGGGAACAATCCCGAAGAGTATGCAGAGCGCTGGTGCGAGATTATTCCTGAAATTAAAAAGCTCTGGCCGGATGTGAAAATCGGTATGCCGATAGCTGAATACAGGGCGGGCGATCCGGATCTTGATGCCGTGCGCAAGCGTCTTGGCGAAAAGAAAATGATGGCAGGAGGAGGGGAGTTTGAAATCAACCGTTTCAATCAATGGTCAGGGCGGTTTGTTGTGGCGATGTCAAATCAGCTGCACAATATCTCTCATGTAATATATCATTTCTACGGCGGAGACGCTCCGTACGGTTGCAGTCAGAGTGGCTTTGGTCGTATAAAAAATTTCGAGAAGATATATCCGCAGATTGCTGGCAAGCGCGTTTGGATAAGCGAATGGAGAGAGCGCTCCGATGAAGATGGGCGTTGTCATCAGATGTTCGCCTCAACGCTTTTCAAGGCGCATTATATGCTCTCTTGCCTTACCCAGCCGAATATTGACGGAATAAATCTGCATTGCATAGGTTCTCTTTCTGGCGCTCTGAATATCTCAATGAACTGTTCGTTTCCAGGCGAGGGTTGGAGAAGCGGCTTTATGTTTCAGTCTGATCCTCTGCAAGGTTATAATTTTTACCCCGATCCTGATGTTAAGCCAGGGCAGAGGCGTTATGTGATGGGGCCTGCCGCACCGCTTTTTAAGATTTATACCGATGCGCTTGTTAAACATCCAATCATTCATGAACACGGCACGCTTGGCAAGCAAGGAGATAAAGCGTCATGCTGGTCGAGCGCTCTTTTCTACGGGTCGTCCCATGCTCAGCGTTCAGTTCTCAATCGCGGCGGAAAATGGAAGGATGTTCCTCCCATTAAAGGTAATGTAGAATGGGTGTCAACGCTCAATCCGGAAAAAACTTCTCTTGCGATGCTTATGTGCAATACGACTGTTGAGGAACAAAAAATTCCTATTAAGCTCGTAAATGCGAAATTCGCAGGTGCAGCTGTCGTAAGGAGTGTTTCATGCGAGCCGGAACTTATCTATCATCATAACATTCCTTCCGAGACGCCTCTTTGGAAAATGCAGACGGAGAAGAAAACTTCTGATTTCATGGATTCGGAAGGCGTGCTCACCATCGGACCTGACACGATACAGACTGTTGTTGTGCCCATCAAGAAAATCGAAGATCGTTAAGATCGCTTTCTTGACGCGACTTAAGGGTATGAGTATTGATTATCTGCCCGGATAATGATATTATACGGCGAATAAAAAGTTCCGTTCCGTATATGGGATGGAAGTAATGAAAGGGAAATAAAAATATGAAAAAAGAATTTACATCCGCCTGTTTCGCTCTTGGTGCGTGTGCGGCGTTCGCCGCGATAGAATTGGGAGCTCCTTTCTCCGACGGCGTTGTTCTGCAGCGCGGGATGAAGGTGCCCGTGTGGGGCAAGATTGTCTCGTCGTGCGGTAAGGCGGCGCGTGAAGTTAAAGTCGAATTTGCCGGGCAAGCGAAAAAGGCGAGCGTCGGGGCGGATGGCTCTTGGCGCGTCGATCTTGATGCAATGGAGGCGTCGCCTGAAAGCCGTACGATGAAAGTGTGCGAGATGGAAAGCGGCTTCTTCTTTGATTCGGTCGTTGACTCGGTTGAGGTAAAAGACGTTCTCGTCGGTGAAGTGTGGTTTGCCTCCGGCCAAAGCAATATGGAAACTCCGATATGGCATGACGCTAATTCGCGTTATCGTGACGGGAAGGGCGCTATGATGACATCGATGACGCGTATGCCGCTCGTGCGCTACGTGAAGACGCCGCGCGTTTACGGAACTCCCGGTCGCAATAAACTGAAAGTTCAGTGGTGTCGTTTCGAACCGTCATCGTTTATCGCGCCTGTCAATTCGGTCCATTGGAAGCTGCCGTCTGCTGTTGCATGGTATTTCGCTAGAGAGCTTCATATCGCGCTTGGAGTTCCTGTTGGAATTGTGGACTCTTCAATCGGCGGCACCAATATCGACGCATGGACGCCGCGTGAGGGTTATGAGGGCTGTGACGCGTCGATCAAGGCAACGGCCGACTACGTGCCGAAGTTTGGCAAGGACTGGACGAAAGATTGTGTCAAGGGAGTGATTGGAGCTGCGTTCCAGCAGCCGACAGCGCTTTTTAACGCGATGGTGTGGGATTACGCGCCGATGGCGATGCGCGGATTTATCTGGTATCAAGGCTGCCATAACGCCGACGAAAGCGAGCTTTATTCAGCCAAGATGCATGCGCTCTACAACGGGTGGTCGAAAGTGTTTGAGAACCCTAATCTTAAACTCTATTTTGCTCAGCTTGCCCCGTGGAAGCATAACTGGATGGGTATCTGCATGGCGCAGGATAAGTTCGTCAGCGAGCAGCCCAACGCGGCGATTGCTGTAACGTCAGACGTGGGCAATTTCGACGACATTCACCCGAACGACAAGGAGACTGTCGCGCAGCGTCTTGTAATTCACGCTCTTAAGCGCGACTACGGCTTTGATATTCCTGAGGATTGCTCGCCGACGGCCAAGTCGCTTTCTGTTTCAGGCGATGTCGCGACCGTTACTTTCGATCATGTCAAAACCTGGTATGTGTATAACGAGAATATGAAGCTTGATGCGCCGTTCGAGGTGGCTGGAGATGATGGCGTTTGGGAAGCTGCGCAGCTGGTCGATTACGGCAAGACGTTCAAGGATTGGCGGACGTTCGGGCTTATTGAAAAGCCGCAACTTAGCTTGAGAAGCGATAAGGTGAAAAAGCCCGTTAAAGCGCGCTATCTCGGTAAAGAGCGCACAAAGGGCGTTATGTACAACCAGGCTTCTTTGCCGCTTGGGCCGTTTGAAATTTCTGTGCGGTAAAATCATTCAAGTGAAGATGCTCTAAACATATTGATGCAATAATGAAGAAAGTTATCTTGATAAAATCTGTATTCGTCAGTGTTGTTTTGACGGCCGTTCAAGTTGCTCAAGGTTCAACGGTGAGCGTCGGCTCAGAGAAAGAACTCGCTGCCGCGCTTGCGGTGGCAGCTAAAGGCTCTGCGCCCCGAGAGATAGTTATTAAATCGGGGCGCTATCTTTTAGAGCGTCCGCTTGAGATTTCTGCGGTGACAGGTCTTGTTATCCGTGCCGAGCGTCCCGGCGCGGTCGAGCTTTGCGGTGGAGTCAAGGTGACGGGCTTAAGCCGTGTCAAGGGGACGCCATTTTGGTCTGCCGAGGTAAAGGGTAGCGACGGGAAACCGCTCTTATTCCGTGCGCTTGTGAAGAACGGGAAGTGGGTAGAGAATGCGATTTTGCCAGGAGGCACGAATCGCTTTGAGCATTTATCCCGTTTTGGCGCGTTTCTTCTGCCTAATCTTGCGGGGCACTGGTCTCGTCCGCCGAGCGATGACGAAAATAGAGTCATGTCGTATGATGCGAAAGATATCCCCGATTCAATGAATCTTGACAGCGTCGATATTCATCTTTTTCACACGTGGTCTGATTCGCTCTGTACCGTTGAGAGCGTCGACCGCAAGGCGAAGGTCATCAAGATTAAGGAGGTTCCCGATTGGCCGATGGGAGCGCAAAACAAGTTTGAATACGAGCTTTTCAATGTCCGCGAAGGCATGGCGAGCGGGCGCTGGTTTCTTGATCGGCGCGAGGGCCGTATCTATTATCAGCCGCTGCCGGGTGAGGATGTGGAGAAGTTGGATTTCATTCGCCCGTCCCTGCGCAATGTTATGGTGCTAAAAGATGCGTGCGATGTAAAGATTGAAGGAATTGTGTTTTCAGGAGCTGCGGGCGCTTTCGGAGATAAACCAGGTTTCGCCGGCAATAATATTTCGGCCGCGCTTGTCATCCGCAATGTCGAACGTCTTAAATTAAGTAATGTTACGATAAAGAATACCGCCGGCGCGGGACTGCGCATTATCGGTTACCGCGATGTGGAGATTGATGGCTGCTTATTCAATTACTGCGGCGCATGTGCGATGTATGTCGCCACAGGAAAGTCCGCCCTCGTCAGGCGCACGCAGGTAAGCGATGTCGGGCTTGTGTATCGCTCGTCGTGCGGAATTTATGTAAGCGGAGTTGATGTCGTTCTTGCGGAGAATGAGGTTAGAAACGTTCCCTACAGCGGAATTATCGCCTTCGGTGATCGCAATCGCGTCGAGACGAATTTTGTTCATCGCGTTATGCAGGTGCTGCACGATGGAGCTGCCGTCTATGGGCTTTTTGTCAATGGCGTGATACGAGGAAATGTCGTTAAAGATATTCTCGCCAGTGGCAACAGTCTCGGTGTTCACGCTTATTACGCCGACGAAAGCTCGCGCAATACATTGGTTGAGGGTAATTATGCCGAGGGCATGGTGGTGCCGATCCACAATCACATGTCTGCCGCAATCACCGTCAGAAACAATACTCTTGTCAACGAGAAGGGTGATATGCGCATATCCTTCGAGCGCAGTGTTGGCTGCGCGTTCACCGGTAATCGGATTTTCTGCGGCGGAAAACTTGAAACCGTATGGCTTGACGGTGTGCCTGACTGGAAAGATAACATCGTTTTCAACGGCAGATCTGCGCCATTTGAGTGGAATCCGCCGCGAGTGCCCCAGTCACGCCGCGCTCCCGTTGAGGCGATTGGCGCGGTTAAAAGGCCGGTGATTGACGGCAAGTTCTCAGAAGGAGAGTGGAATGGAGATTTTGTGCACATTGACCGATTGGCAGACGGCAGTCAAAGCGGATTTTCTTCTGCGCTGATCCGTTTTGCGTGGGATAGCGACAATCTATACGCTTCTTTTCTTGCGGCAAATTTTGCGACAGGAAAAATTTCTTGGGGTTCGCGCTGGGGTGTGGATGACGGTGTGGAGCTTGATCTTGGAGAAGGGCGTAAGGTGCGAGCGTTTCATGATGGCTCTACTGTAGTCCTGTCGCCATCATTCGCTGAAGCGGTAAAGGTGGTTGCGCTCGGCAAGGGAAAGAGCGGCCATTACAATCCAAATCTCGTCAGGGTGGAAATGGCCGTTCCTTGGAAGGCGCTCGGAATCTTGCCGAAGGTGGGCGTGAAGGTTTCTTTTAGTGTACGCGTATATCAGAGCGAATTTGATCAAATGAAGACGTATGACAGCGATGCTCAGCCGTGCTATTTGCTTCTGACTCTTTAATGTCTCTTCAGACGATTTGTCGCATGATTCAAGATTAGTCAAACGCTTTGATTTTGAACTTACCTGCGACAAGCCATTCGACTAATTGGCGGTCATTGATGACTTTTGCGTCATCATAGCCGTTCTCGGTGCGCAATCGGCGAAGATCGTGAAATCCATTGGACAGAAAAATTCGCCTTGTGGTATAATACTTACAAATATGCAAAAGGAGTATGCTGTGAAAATTTCGCAAAACTTCATGATGGAAGGGTTCCGGCTTCGCTATATTCGTGAAGTAGTGGCTGTATTAGAAAGTCGATATGAAAAGTAAAAATAAGTTCTTTTTCGGAACAATCCTCTCGGCAGTAGCGGTAATATGGGCATCAGACGCGGCGGCTGAGGCGGAGAAGATGTTTCCTGTTGCCTCGGCGAAAGTGCCGGAGACGAAGCATGTCTTTTCGATGTCGTGTAAGGTCACGGCGGTGAACGGCGACCTTGCGACGGCGGAAGGGCGCGCGAAGGCGATAGCTTGGTGGAAGAAATATGGTTTCACGAAACTCTGGCTCGAGAGCTACCGACACGGCGAGCGCGTGCCGACAGAACGGCTCGTCGAGGAGCGCGACGCATTCCGCGCCGAGGGTTTTGAGGTATGTGGCATGATCACGCCGACGATGCTGAACGACACTGAACCTGGCAAGGATGAGCCGCAGATGGTCGTCTGCTGGAGCGATCCGAAGGCGCGCGAGCGTATACGCGAGGAATGTGTGCGCGCGGTGAAAGTCTTCGACACGGTGATCATCGACGACTTTCTGTTTTCCTGCTGCGGTGACGGCTGCGCGAGATGCCGCGCAGACAAGGCGGCGCGGAATGTCGCAGACTGGGAGGAGTATAGGCGCACGCTTATGTACGAAGTGTGCGAGCGCGACATCCTTCATGGCGCGAAGAAGGCCAACCCGAAATCGCACATCATCATCAAGTATCCGTGCTGGTGGCGCCTTTATGAGAAGCGCGGCTATTCTCCTGCGCGTCAGGCGGCGCTTTTCGGCGAATGCTGGGTGGGGACCGAAACGCGTGACGCGAACCCCGAGCCGATACAGGCGTGCTGGATCATGGCGTGGATGAACGAGATCACAGGCGGCAGATGTGGCGGCGGGTGGTACGACGCATTGGACTGCACGCCGGAGAAGTTCGTGGAACAGGCATACTACACGATTCTCGGCGGCGCGAAAGAGTCGCTTGTCCACTGCTACGACTATCTGCTCTCGGACGACCCGGGGCGGACGGCGTTCGGCGAAAAGGCGGGTAGCCCGCGCAAGTGCCGCGAGGCGTTCGAGCGGGCTGCGCCGCAGCTGCGCAAACTTGCCGACTTCGTCAGCGGTGCGGAGCGCGGATCTTTTTCAATGGGCGCGGATGGTGTCTCTGCGCACGAGTTCACGAAGGGCGGCAGGCGTTTCGTTGCCCGCCTCAACACTAAGGACGAGCCAGTCGCAGGACTTCCCGCCCATGGCTTCGAACTGAAGGAATGCAAGGGAGAATGAACATGGCTAGGACGCGGAGAGGGACAGACCCCTCTGCATAGGAGAGTGGGTTAATGTTTGAATATTGGAATGGGGTTTAGGAGTTTAGAAGGTTTAGGGGTTTAGAAAGTTTAGGAGGTTTAGAAGGTTTAGTTTTGGTGTAGAGATTAGGTGTAGGTGTAGAGCGGATGTTTATCCTTTCTACCGCTACGACTCCTCCACTAACGACTAACCCCTACCTGCTAACTCCTGACTCCTAACTCCTGACTCCTAACTCCTGACTCCTAACGACTAATATCGCGCTCATAATTGCGAACGCCCCATATATGTGATATACTACAAGCATTCAACCTAAATTAATATAAGAAAGTTTTTATCGATATGAAACATCTTCTGCTTACTGTGGTTATTGCTTCAATTGCCGCATTGAATGCGGCTGACCGAACGATGTTATGGCCTTCGGTTGAGAAAATGCCGAATTACCAGGCACATCAGGTGGCGGCTATGACGCACGAAACTTCAAAGAAGGACTTCAATGCAGATAGCCATCGCATGCCCTATCTTGAGTGGCATGAGGCTAAAAAAGGCGCTCCCAAGACAGACGTCTGCATGATATTGATTCCCGGCGGGGGATATTTCAAGTGTACGGGAAGCGTTAAGAAAAAATGCCTAGATAAGTTTCGTGATTTGGGCATCACATGCGTAAGTCTCGTTTATCGTACGCCGAGAGCGACCAATCAGCCGTTTTACGCAACCGCCTGGGCTGATGGGCAAAGAGCTGTGCGTCTTGTGCGCTCTGAAGCCGAGCGTCGCGGTTTCAATCCGGAGAAGATCGGCGTTGTCGGAATGTCGGCAGGTTCCCATCTTTCGCTTCTTTTAGCCGCAAGCTCGCAGACAAACGCGTACGCGGCGGTTGACAAGCTTGATGAAACGTCCTGCCACGTCAATTGGGCGTGTTTGTTTGCTCTCGCCTATGCCAAGACGGACGGCCTTGGTATACCGAATACGCGTGAAGGAGACGCCATAGACTCTCAGCTTGACAGCATCTTCATGTTTGACAATAAGACATGTCCGATCTGGATGTCGCACGGCTCTTTAGATCCATATTCTCCATTTGCCTCTACTGCCGTCTACAGGAAACTGAGAAAAATGAAGATACCTTCAGAGGTGCATATTTATCCTGATAAGAAGCATCGTATTCTCGGGGTGGACAGAGCCGTTGAATTTATGTGGCAGATGGGCTTTTTAGGCAAGCTCCCCGCACCGGAAAAATTGATGGACCGTTATCCTTCGGATGATTACAGGGCCTCTTATTCCAAGACGAACGTCTGGCCGAAGGGCTGTGTTCCTTCATTCCAGGAGCATCAGTGCGAACCCTATCTTGAGTGGCATCACCCGAAAACGCTGAAGACGAAAGCGATTCAAATCATTTATTCGGGCGGCAGCTATCAAGGGAACACTCCTGACGGATTTGAGGTCGCTCCCGCTCGCAGATACCTTAATGAGCGCGGCATGACGGTAGTTACCATGCGTTATCGCACGCCAAGGCCGAAAGACCTCGCGAAGCATACGACCGCATGGCAGGATCTTCAAAGAACGATCCGCCTCGTCCGCAAAGAAGCTCCGTCTTACGGGCTTGACCCCGATCGAATCGGCATCATGGGCTCTTCTGCCGGTGGCCATCTTACGCTTATGGGTGCGACCAGTTCGCGCCGCAAAGCTTACGCTCCGATAGACGAGATTGACAAGATCGCTTGCAATGTGCAGTGGGCGATAGCGATATATCCGGCTTATTCGTTGACGGATGGTGCTGACGAATGCAATAAGTTCGGCGGGAATGAGGATTCCGCCCGACTCGTCAGAGAATTCTCGTTTGATCTTTCAACTTGTCCGATTCTTTTCATTCATGGCGATACCGATTTGTGGGCGGCGATGAATTCGGTTAAATGCTGGGAACAGCTCTCCCGGATGGGCATACAGTCTGAGCTTCATACTTTGGCGCTTAGGCCGCACTGTTTTCAGATGATTGCCTCGCCCAAGACAGGAAGCTACACGTGGCTTGAGCGTATCGGAGAGTTTTTAGACGCGAAAAAGTTCTGTGAAGATAAATAGGCTCTTGCAGGCTTACCGGTGAAATTGGTATAATCAAAGTATGAAAAACCGCATGAAAAGAGGTCAAGCCATGTTAGAGTATGTTGTGGCGTTCGCTTCTCTGCTTGTGGTGGTCGGAATTTTATTTTCTCTCGTGAATGTGGCGAAAAAATATGCGCAGCGCACAGAGAATCTTGTCAGAAGTGAATATCCCTGAAACAAGGAGGTAAAATGAATATTAAAAAGTCGCTAAAAAAAGGTCAGACGATGGTCGAGTATATCATCATCGTCGGTTTGATTGCAATTTCTCTGATTGCGGTGTTTACATACCTTGCTCGCGCTATCGGAAAGAAAGCCGCAGGCGCCACTGAATCGCTTTCAAGCCAAGAAGGTTCAAGCGCCAAGAGCGCCGCCGAAGGCATCAGTGAAGATTCTATAAAGAAGCTCGGAGAATAATATGTCTCATCCCCGCGTTAATAAACCGCGGGCAACAACCGTCAAAGCCGTTCCCGGTCAAGCTATGATTGAAACGGTTTTGGCGGTAGTTATTGTCACGTTTCTTTTTCTTGTGCTCTTTAGACTGTCGCAGATGCTTACGGGCAAAATAATGCTTGAGCATGCTGCGATGCGATCGGCAAGGGCCCGCACGGTTGGCTTTAATGATTTTATGTGCAAAAAGGCGGCTCGCGTGGCTATGATACCGGTTGCCGGAAAGCGTCTTTGGCCTGAAGGAGACGAGTTTGATTATTCCATGGAATTGGCGCGCATTCCCATTTATATGGGAACGCCCAATGGCGCTGTCGCTAACGGCGTTTTGGAATATGAAGCCTGGCATAGCCTTAAGATTGAACCGGGTGGCGGATATAATTCCCGTGTCAGCCTTAAGAATGAATGGTTTGATCTTGAGGGTGAGGCCACGATCGAAAAGAATTATCAATTGTATCTTACGGATCAGGGGCGATGAAAGCGAAAAGCGGGCAGATTGTTCTTTATTTGGTGCTTGTTCTCGTCGCCATAACTTTTTTGGCGGTGATGAATGTCAGCGCGTATCTGGGCGTTTCCGCTAAAAATAAGACGATGAACGCTGGTGACGCCGCCGCGCTGGCGGTGGCAAAATACCAAGGTGAACTTTTAAATAAGATAGGGTCGTTAAACATAGAACATCTTAAGGCAGCGATAGAAAACGACGAAGAGAAGTGCAATTCGATAATGAAAGAAGTGCGCGAGACATGTTTTCTCGCGCCTCTTGAAGGGATACGCTTAGGCAACGAAGCTGCTAAAGCGAATGGAATTGAGATAGACGATAGGATGGGTCAGATTCTCAAGCAGCACGCAAACGACATACGTGTGCATTACGTTGTAACGCCTGAGTTGTACCCGCCCTTGTGGGAAGGCGCATGGGAAGAATATGCGCTTAGGCTTGAACTTGCTATCGCCTCCGGCGTTTATGCAGGTCCCGACAATATCGATTTCGTAGACGCCGCCGGTGGCCATTTGCTTATGGTGGAGCAGTTTTACAATGCTATCGCCGGGCGCAATTGGTGCTGGTTTCATTTCAATGCACCGGGGATTCTTGGCACATATTCAAGTTATCAAAGCTGGGATCCGCTGCCTTTTGCCGATCCTGAGAAACGCAGGCAGCGCTGCGCTAATAGTGAAGTATATTCGCTTAATTTAAATCCCCGTACAGGTAGCGCAGTGGATTTGCTGGGGACGAATCTCATCATGCGATTGACCGGATCTACGATTGAGGAATTGCAGAATTCTTACATAATTACAAATCAGAATCAGGTTTGGTATTTTTATGGTGATATGTGGAGGAAATGGTGGGAGATGGATCCTGATGGTGAGTGGCAGTTTCCCGTGGTGGGGCCTCCGAAAAAAGAATATGATGTAAGAGGCGCGGCTGCCGTCTGTAGGGTCACAAAGCTTATCCCCGATGTCATTTCAGATTCTAAAGGCCAAAAAAGCGTCTGGTCGGCGGCGGCAAAACCGTTCGGCACGGTCGAAAATCTTGATGGCGAAACGGATGTTGTGACGGCGCTAAGAAATTTTGTCGTTCCGTCTTTTACCGACGCGAAGCTGGTGCCGCTTGACGCGGTCGGAGGCAAGGATCTTTCAACGGCCGATCCCGATTGGATGCTTCATGTAAGAGAGCATCTGCCTAAATATCTTGATGATGGGCCAGGCACGCTGCCGTCTTGTTATTATTGCAGTCAGCTTAAATTGTGGGAGCGTGATTATTTTAGACAGTCCGGCAGGAGATGGCTTAAATATAATTCCGACACATGCATAAGATCACACGGGCCGGGGCCCGCGCATGGAGGCACTCCTCATGGGCACTAAGAAAGCTCAGGCTTTAATGGAACTTGCTGTCGGGATGTTTACGATAGCTCTTGTGGTAAGTCTTCTTACAGCTTACGCCATGTATATTGCCAAGAGCCTTAAAGCTCAGAACACTCTTAGAAGCGGCAATAGCGCATCGTCTTCATCAAAAAGCGATACCGTTGAGGTTGGAGAATTTGCGGGTGAACATCTTTTTGGCAAATCAAAACTTCAGATACGTGAAAAAGTAGTCATGCCAAGTACGGTGATAATCAAATGAGAATAAAAAGCATACAACGGTTTCTTTGCGCAAATGACATTGATGCGGCGCTTATATTCAATGAGGCGAACATCCTTTCTTTAACGGGAATTAAGTGTGACAATGCTTGTCTTTTAGTGAAATCGCGCGATTTCCTTTTTTTTACTGATTTCAGATATATTCCGGAAGTGCGCAGGTTGAGAAGCGATATTAAGGTGCGCGATATAAAGCGTTTGTACTCAAATTTCCCGAAAGCGTCGAAAATAGGTTTTGAGCCGTCTATTTCATACGGCAGATTTATGCAGATGAAAAAGGCTTTCCCAAAGGCCGAGTTTATTGATATTTCCGATGTGATTTCAGATTTAAGATCTGTAAAAACTTCAGATGAGATAGATAGGATAAGACGGGCAGAAGCGCTGAATGTCGAAATTTTCAATTCGGCCATTTCGCTTTTTTCTCCAGGAATGACGGAGAAGGAGATGGCGCTTATAATTAAGCGCATGATGATTGAAAGAGCTGAAGGCGAAGCATTTGAGACGATCGTCTGTGTCGGTGCGAATGCGGCAGAATGCCATCATAGGCCTGATGATACCGTTTGGAACGGCCGAGAGGGCGTACTAATCGATCTTGGGCTTAAACTTGATGGGGTCTGCAGCGATCTTACGCGCAACATTCTGCCTAAGCGCCCGTCGAAACTCTACAAAAAGGTCTATGACGTTGTTTTAGAGGCTAACCGTAGCGCCATAAAAGCGGCAAAACCCGGCATTTCAGCTAAGGCGTTAGATAAAATCGCGCGTGATGTTATAACAAAGGCCGGTTTCGGAAAATGTTTCGGACACAGTCTCGGACATGGAGTAGGTTATGAGATTCACGAATCGCCCACTCTTTCAAAGCGTTTCAATACGATACTCAAGCCCGGTATGATCGTGACGATCGAGCCTGGCATATATCTTGAGGGGAATCTTGGTGTCAGGATAGAAGACCTTATTTTGATTACGGAAGAGGGTTGTGAGGTCTTATCTTAAGTTTTTTTCCTTAAGCTTTATTTTGTCAGGCGCTCAATCGCTTTTGAGGCAAGAATCATACCGAAGGTGGCGGTGACCTGTATGAGGCTGCCTTTGATTTCCTCCGTCTGTGATTGGCTCTTGGGCTCTTTTGACCAGACGGCATAAAAGCGTGCGGGTCTTAAGCCCAGTTTCTTGAATTTCTCTCTTAATGCCCGCGCCAGACCATCGCCGCATACTTTATCGAAAGGCGTGTATGTTATTTTGAGCGGATCGTGTCTGAAGGCTGCTCCCATACTTGAAATTACCGGTATTTTCGCAGCGAGAGATTTTAAGATGAGCTCGGCTTTGTTGGCTACGCTGTCTATTGCGTCTATGACAAGGTCGTAGCCTTCGATCTTTTCACTGATCCAGCGCCTTGGCTGCGCTATAACGTTGCACTTCGGCGCAACGTCTCTTAAGCGTTCCGCCAAAGCTTCAACTTTGAGTCTCCCTATGGTTGAACGTGCCGCCTGAAGCTGTCTGTTGAGATTCGACTCTACGACAATATCGTCATCTATGAGCGTTAAGTTACCTACACCTGTGCGAGCGAGAGCCTCGGCGCACCAGCTTCCGACGCCGCCGACGCCGACTATGAGTACGTGTGCAGAGGCCAGCTTTCTCATGGCCCCTTCGCCAAGAAGCGCAGTTGATCTTGATTGTATTTCTTTTTCGTTCACGGCTTCAGGTAGAGTCTACAGTGACAAAGGCCTTTGAAGGTTTCGTCTGCGAGCTGGCCTTTGAATTCTTCGCAGGGGCAGAGGAATTCGGGCGTTTTCGGTATCCTACAGGGGCAATAACCTTCTTTTCTCTTTAGTCCGGAAAGAACGGCGGAGGTGATTTTCTCGTCTTTATTGTATGAAACGCGGTGTTTCAGCAAGAGCGCGACTTCTTCAGGAACGAGATCACTGAAATCCTCAGAGGCGGCAAGGCGTTTTCTTATTTCGGTTGAGCTTTCTTCAGTGCGGGGATAAGCCTTAAATTCGCAAAGACTTTTCAGCTTGTCGATGTCTTTCCATCGGTCGAGGCCCGCTAAGGAGTCTTCTCCTATGATAAAAAAGATTTTCTCTGCTGGGTTTTCTTCTGATATCTCTTTTACCGTATCAATCGCATAAGATACGCCGCCGCGTTTGATTTCGCGTTCATCGACCGTAACCTCGGCTGTTGTGTTGAAGGCGGCTCTTAGCAGCAATGCGCGGTCATAGTCTCCATTGGGCGCATGATCGCTTTTGAAGGGGTTTACGGATGCCGGTATCACATAGAGCTTTGAGAGGCCCAGATCTTTTATCGCGGCTTTTGCGATAGCGACATGACCATTGTGGACAGGGTCGAAGCTGCCTCCGAAAATACCGATTGCGCCCATTTTTTTTTGCTCCTTTAAGCGAGTTCTTTTGAACGTGCCGCCGCCGCCTTAAGCGTTTCAGCGACGATCTTTTTGAAATCTGGGTTTGAGAGTTTTTCCATTCCGGCGGCAGTGGTGCCGCCTTTTGTGGCAACTCCCGCTATAAATTCGCCGAGATCAGGAGCGTTTTCTCTCAGATATTTCGCGGTGCCGTACATCGTCTGCTCGGCAAGGAGCCTTGCTACTTCAGGTTTCAGACCGAGTTTTACGGCTCCTTCGGTCATCGCTTCTTGCATATATGCGAAATAAGCCGGTCCTGAGCCTGAAAGGGCGGTTACGGCATCGAAATCCTTTTCTGCGATGATCGCCGTAGCTCCTGCCGCCCCCAGGATCTTCTCCACCTTCTTCACGTCCTTTTGCGTGGCGTTTTTCCCTGGAGCGATCGCGCACATTCCGGCATTTGCCCTGAGAGCAAGGTTCGGCATCACACGTATTATTTTGACATTGGAGCCGAAAACTTTTTTGAGAAAAGAAAGTTTCTTTCCTGCGACAATGGATACGAGAGTTTGTGTTGATTTCAGAAGGGTCTTCGTTTCTTTCGCTACAGTTTCAACATCCTGAGGCTTTACCGATAAAAATATAAGTTTGGCGCATGAGGCCACTTCAGCGAGACTGTCTGTGACGCAGACTTGATATTTTTTTGTAAGTTCCTTCGCCCTGTCGCTGTTTTTTTCGGCCATTATCACTTTTGTTTTGTCAGGTATCGCCGAGAGTATGCCCTCGGCCATTTTGCCTGCACCAAAAAAACCAATATCGAATTTTTTCATTTTGAATTTTCCTCTTTTTTTATTTCGTGATGTTCGCCGATAATCGCAAACGCCGGAAGGCCTCGGACATTTTTGAAAATCGGAATCGAGCGAAGATCGCGAAGATCTTCCGCCTGAAGTTTTATGACTGTATAATCTGAAAGTCTTTCTTTTACGCGTTTTTGAGAAAGGACGCCGTCCATCGCCGTGCAGTTCTTGCACCATGTCGCCCAGCAGTCTACGAGTATCGGGCGCTTCAGGTTCTCAAGAGAAAAAGTATCGGGCGTCATCGCTATCTCATTGGCGTCAGTCTTAAGCGTCTTGCTGCTTGAGGAAAAAGATTTCACCCCAAGTGATATGTACCAAAAGGCAATGACCGCCATAAGAGAGGCGAATATGCGGTTGACCCACACCATCCAAGCGCCAGGTCGCGGTAAAACCTTCATCCCCGCTCCCGCCAATGGCCATGGTGCAGCCATCCCGGCTCCCATTGCAAAGGGCAGCAGAATCGCGGCGAATGTGCCTTTTGAGAAGATGTCGGCCGTCAGTACAAGAACGGCGATAAGCACCGGAGCGACGCATGCTCCCGATAGAATCGAAGCGAGTGCGCCCATGAGAAAAACGTAGAAAATCGCAAACTCCTTATCGCCGCGGGCGCGTGTTTTGCGGATTTTTGAAAAATCGATGTTGAATAGACCAAATAGAGATGAGGCAAGAAGAAGAAAGATAATTCCGACAATTAGATTAAACCATGGGTTTGATTGTATGGTCCCAAAAGCAAGAGCGCCAAAGGAAGATGCAATTCCCATGGTGCCGTACGCAAGGGTCATTCCAAGCGCATAAACGAAGCCCCTCTTGGCTGACTTGCCGATGATTATGAGATTGATTGGAATCATCGGCAGTACGCACGGAGTCAAGTTCATGGCCAGCCCCGCGAGAAACGCGAGAAAAAGAAGGATTATGATCGACGAGTCCGCTGTAAGATGTCCGAAAAAGTGAGAAGGGGTCTTTGCGTCTAAAAAGTCGATGAATCTGTCGGCGTTGACATATCCTTCAAGATAGCGTATGTCTTCTACATTTTTAGCTGGGGCTTTCAAGGGGGCTTCATCGATGAATGGCAATGCGCCGTCGCGTGGTTTGCATACGCCGTCTTCGCATACATACTCGACGCCGCCGATTGTAGTCGTATCGGCCTTCAGAGAGGCGCTTGCGAAAGTCATCGCAAGTATTGATAGTAGAATGTACGCCGTGTTTTTCATAAGTGCCAACTATTGTATACGGATTTTTCGCGTATATTATACCATTCTGATGTGCATATTGGTGATAAGATTTTACGGTGACAAGCCCAAAGTAAATTGCCAAGTCCATTGGAATTTATGGTATAATATCAGACAATTATGGGTTTATTGGATACAGCACAGGCAAAGGCAGCCGTCTTAACTGAGGCTTTGCCTTACATACAGGATTTTAACGGGTCGATTGTACTTGTTAAAGTCGGCGGCAGTGTTATGGAGATTGACGAGAACCTCGATTCGCTGATGAACGATATCGCATTTATGCGGGCGGTCGGCGTAAAAGTCGTGATAGTTCATGGCGGAGGCAAGGCGATCTCTAAGGCTATCAAGGCCTCTGGGCACGAGCCTAAATTCGTTGACGGGCTTAGAGTCACCGATGAGGTGACGATGGAGATCGTGAGAAAGACGCTTAATAACGTCGTCAATCCTGATCTTGTCACTAGGCTCTGCAACAGAGGGGCTAATGCTAAACCGTTGCACGGCAACTGGCTTTTCACGGCTCGAAAAATAACGAATCCCGATAGAGGATATGTGGGAGAAGTGACGCGTGTTTCGGCGCGTTCGGTCATAGAGATGCTTGATGCGGGAATCATTCCCGTAGTCACACCTCTTGGCACGGGTGAAGATGACGCGCATCTCTACAACATAAACGCCGACTATGCGGCCGCCGCGCTGGCGAAGGAACTTAAGGCGAGAAAGTTTGCCCTTGTTTCCGACGTACCGGGGCTTTTGCGCGATCCGGATGATCCAACTACACTTTTGTCCACCTTACGATTGAGCGAGATAGCCATTCTCAAGGCGGACGGCACTATATCAGGGGGGATGCTCCCGAAGATCGAGAGTTGCGAAGATGCCATTCGTCAAGGCGTAAAAAAGGTGCATCTTGTCGACGGGCGCATGGCGCACTCTCTCTTACTTGAAATATTCACGCGAGAAGGCGTGGGAACGGAGATAATGGAATGAGCAACAAAACGCAGGAAATACTTTCAGTATACAAAAAGAATGTGATGCCCACATACGCTCCAAGCGTAGTGATTTCATCTGGTAAGGGCGTGACGGTGCGCGATGCCGACGGGCTTACCCTTTACGATTTTACTTCTGGCATTGGCGTTCATAACGTTGGCTATTCCAATGCGAATGTTGTTGAGGCGATTCAGAATCAAGCCGCTAAGCTTACCCACAGTTCGAATCTTTTCGCCAATGAACCATCTACGCGTCTTGCTGAAAAGCTCGTCTCTCTTTCTGGTCTTGGCGGAAAGGTGTTTTTCGCCAACTCGGGCGCGGAGGCGAATGAAGCTGCTATTAAGCTTGCTCGCAAGTGGGGCAGTGCCAATGGTGGGCGCTACGAGATAGTGACGATGCGCCAGGGTTTTCACGGCCGCACTTTGGCTACGGTTGCCGCGACTGCTCAGGCTTGGTGTCAAGAGGGGTATGACCCGCTTCCTGTAGGTTTTGCATATGCGGACTATAATGATCTTGAATCCGTTAAGGCGGCCGTAAACGAAAAAACCGTCGCGATTATGCTTGAGGCTGTTCAGGGCGAGGGCGGCGTTACGCCGGCGACGGAGGAGTTCATGAAGGGCGTAAGAGCTCTTTGCGACGATAAGAACCTTCTCATGATCTGCGACGAGGTTCAAGCGGGTATGGGTCGTACGGGCACATGGTTTGCTTGGCAGGGTTACGGCGTTGAGCCAGATATGTTTACGCTTGCTAAAGCGCTCGCGGACGGAATTCCGATGGGTGCGCTTGTCACGAACGCGAAGCTTGCGGATACATTTACTCTTTCAGCTCACGCTTCAACTTTCGGCGGAAATCCCGTGGCGGCCGCGGCGGCGCTTGCTGTCATCGAAGTGATCGAGTCGAAGGGACTGCTCGCGAAGGCTGTTGAAATAGGAACGCTTTTCAAGGAGGCGTTGCAGAGCTTTGTCGATAAGTATGACAAGCTTCTTGAGGTGCGCGGAAAGGGCATGATGCTGGGTCTCGTCGTCGACGCAGAGGCCAAGGAAATCGTTGAAGCCCTTAAGAACCAGGGTCTTTTGGCGCTTACTGCCGGCGCGAATGTCGTTAGATTTTTGCCGCCGCTCGTTCTTAAAGAAGAAGATCTCGAAGAGGCGATCGATATGATTGACGATGCGCTTGATTGCGTATTCGGCGAAGAGTGAGGAGAAAGAAAAATGAGACCTGTAGTATTTATTATCCGCGACGGTTGGGGTGTCAACGAGAGAAAAGAAGGCAACAGCGTCTACGGCGCGAAAACGCCTGTAATAGACCAGATCCGCGCTCGCTACGCGCACTGTCTTCTTGATTGCTGCGGCGAGGCCGTAGGGCTTCCCGACGGGTATCAGGGGTCTTCAGAGGTAGGCCATCTCAATATGGGAGCGGGTCGTATCGTCGTACAAGAGCTTAAGCGCATTGACGACGGTTTGGCTTCTGGCGATCTTTTCAAGAACGAGAAATGGCAGAATCTCATCGCGAATTGGAAGAAGAACAATTCTCAATTCCATTTCTTCGGGCTTCTTCAGGATGAAGGCGTCCACGCTCATCAGGAGCATCTCTTTAAGCTTATGAAGCGTGCCCGTGCGGAATTTCCTGAGGGCAAGATTGTGGTTCATCCGTTCCTTGACGGCCGCGATACGCCGCCTCGTTCGACGTTGGAATATATCGCCCGTCTTAAGCAGGAGCTTGCGGCGATTGGAAACGCGGTTATCGGTACGGCCATGGGTCGCTATTACGGCATGGATCGCGCCAAGAAATATGCGCTTACAGATACGGCTTATTCGTGCATTGTCGATGCTGTCGGCACGCGCATAGGCTCAATTGAAGAGGCTGTGCGGCATGAATATGAAACTGGTAAGACGCCGGATAACACTCCGATGACCGATGAATATATACCTTGTTATGTCATCGGTGATTATGCGGGGGTTCAAGATGGCGATGTTGTCATGCATACAAACTATCGTCAGGACCGCGCGATTCAGCTCACGCAAGCTTTTGTGTGCGATGATTATGCCGGTGTGCGCACTCGTCGTCCCGATGTTACGTTCCTCGGCTTCTCGCGCTATTGGGATGAGTTTGAAGATTATCTTTTAGGTTCGGGCGGTGCCGGATCTAGCATGGATAATCTTCTTGGAGAAGTTATCTCCAAAGCCGGTCTTAAGCAGCTTCGTATAGCTGAGACCCAGAAATTCCGTCATGTAACGAGCTTCTTCAACGGTAAGTCAACGACTCCTTCCGAAGGCGAGGATCAGGTTGATGTTCCGAGCCGCTTTGATCCTGCGACATTCGCTTCCCACCCCGAGATGGATGCGTATACCGTGACGGATGAGCTTTTGAAGAGGCTGGAAAATAATCCCTACTCATTCATCGCCGTTAACTACGCCAACTGCGACATGGTAGGTCATACGGGTGATTTTGATGCGGCGAGAAAAGCGGTTGAAGTTACCGATGAGTGCATCGGAAAGCTCCTACCGCGTCTTATGGAACTTGATGCGCATGTGCTTATCTTTGCCGATCACGGCAATGCAGAGCAGATGGTCGATTATAAGACGGGTCTTACGAAAACATCTCACACGCTTAATCTTGTTGAGTGTTTCTATGTCGCCAACGATGCTGCCGGTGTAAGGCTTACGCCTTTGGCTAAGCTTTCTGCGGTGGCGCCGACGGCGCTTCAGATGCTTGGTATTCCTGTGCCGCCTGAAATGACGACTCCGTCGTTGCTCGCCGGCAAGGAGCCTTGGTCTAAGACCGCCTTAAACATTTAATTCAAATAATAGAGATTCACCGCATGGCGGTGAAACGCCAACGCGTGTCGCCGTCCGTCCAAGAAAGGGTGCTTGGTATGAGATTGGCAACACGCGTTAAACTTTCTGCCATGATGTTCCTGCAGTATATGATGCTGCCGGTATGGCTTAATACGGTTATTCCTTATATAAAGACGCTCCCGGGGGGCGACTCGTGGGTCTTGTGGTGCGGGATGATTATCGGAATCGGCAATCTGGCATCGCCTATTTTCGGTATGCTCGCGGACAGGATGATCAGCGCTGAAAAACTTCTTGCGCTATCAAATCTCATATACGCGGTTTTGATGGGTTTATCGTGTTTTGTTTCAGACCCCGCGCTTCTTTTCGCTCTTCTCGTCGCCTGTGCTATTTTGAATTTGCCTGGATGGGCGCTTTCCGCTTCGATTGCAATGGGTGCGTCTTCAAGTTCTGAATTTGCCTCTGTAAGAGTTTTTGGCTCTCTTGGTTGGGTCGCATCATCCGTATTTTCGATCGTGGCGATTGGATATTTTGGATATGCTGAATTTGATACATCCCGTTGGATATTCGCAGCTGCTGCTTGTACGGCGCTTGTAGGCGCGTTTGTAGCGTATATCCAGCCTGCGACACCCCCGAAGGCTTTGGGGTCTAAAATCAGTTTTGTCGATGCATTTGGCTTGAGAGCGTTCTCCCTTTTTAAAAGAAGTGATTTCGCCATATTTGTAACTCTTGTGGTTTTATCGATGGTGCCGTTTATGTGGTACATGACTTATAATACGCAGTATCTTCAAGAGAGCGGTTTTAAATATCTTAATCTTACGCAGAATCTTGGTACTGTAGGTGAGCTCGGCTTTATGCTGCTTGTTCCTGTTTTGGTTAAAAAATTTGGTTACCGTTGGTCAATGGTTATTGCGCTTTGTGCACTTGCTTTTAGGTATATCTGCTTCGGCGCAAGTGTGGCTTTAGACTGCCACATATTTGACTTTGGCGGAATCCTTATTCATGGACTTATCTTTGGAGTAATAATTGTAGGCGCTCAGATGTATGTGGAAGATACGGCTCCCGCCGGGTTGAAAAATCAGGCGCAAGGCATGATAATGACTCTTATGACGAGCTTAGGCACATTTATATCCGTTCTTCTTTTTGATGGGATTCTTGGCTATGGTAAAAGGGCGGATGGAACTCATGATTGGTTTGTCGCCTTTGCCGTCGCGGCGGTAATTTCGATTGCTCTTGCCGTTTGTATGTCAGTTACTGCCAGTTCATCAAAGCGTGTAAATTCGGCATCATAAATAGGGGAAATTTTTTTTAAATTTTTTTTAAAAAACCCCCTTGCGTTCATACCGAAGATTGTGATATAATATGTCTCGTTTTCGGGTAACAGGCGAGCTTAACTCAGTTGGTAGAGTGCCACCTTGCCAAGGTGGTTGTCGAGGGTTCGAGTCCCTTAGCTCGCTCCAATAATTCCGAACAGTGAAATGGGAGCGTAGCTCAGTCGGTAGAGCAAGTGACTCTTAATCACTGGGTCCAGGGTTCGAATCCCTGCGCTCCTACCATTTCCACCGATTTGAGGATAGGTAGCTCAGTTGGTAGAGCAACGGACTGAAAATCCGTGTGTCGCCGGTTCGATCCCGGCCCTGGCCACCAAACATAATAGATGAAACCTCGCGAAAGCGGGGTTT
>JAEIGA010000798.1_pt1 | contig 46833 bp, 51 predicted proteins | sample 9270691 | NCBI WGS metagenome assembly JAEIGA01 (sample SAMN17057246, study PRJNA624740) | gut metagenome | biome: biome; isolation source: fecal sample | host: Bos grunniens | place: China: Xizang | collected 2019
CAGAACTATGCCAACACGCAACGTCACAAAACGATGCAAAACCAGTACATCACCAGGCATTACTTTGCCTTTGCTTGACAGCATCTGACAACGCTTTACCTTTACGAAACTGTGCATCGCCTCACGTTACCTGTACAAAACTCGGCGTTACTACGCTTCACCGAGACCAGACAATACTGAACTTTACCTCTACTCTACGTTACTTTGCTTCACTTCACCCATGCTTTGCTAAACTGAACTTCGAGTCACTACACCATTACTTTACATACGGACTACGATACAACTTAATGTTGATTCACCCGTTTATGGTGTTCATCGTTTCTTCCAATATAGGTTTGATGGTTTTAGATTGGAAGGGTCTCCATCGATATATCCCACAGTATAGTGAATCATGTCACCAGGACACGGTTCCCAACACTGCAGGATTATCAATGCGGCATATATGGTTTTCTTTGACCATTGAAGCGTTATCTTCAACAGTCCATCCCATACACGAGGTTTAACAATCTCACCGGATATTTTAATCAAACCTGTATTGGATGTTTCGATGTGTGGGTATTTCGGATGGTGCCTCCATTCATTGTCTGGTGATACAGATTCGATCACGTCTTTGAGTTCTGGATGTTCTTCGATAATCTCGTTGAGTTGGTCACGTGAGATTTCTCCATTCTGTATTTTTGATAATACCTTCTGGATCTTTTTCTTTTTCATAATATTTGTTCCTTTCATTTAATATGACCACACAGCACTTCATCTTACCATGCCATTACACAACATATCAAAGCGCTACTTTGCCGATACATTACGAAACATCACATTACGTTAGCATGACAACGCACTACCCAACATTACTCCGCCTGTGCCAGACTTGACTCAGCTTTGCTTTACCTGCACAAAACCATACCTTGCCTCACCTAAACAACACGCCACCGTCCGTAGCTTTACCTCACCGTCGCTGAACTCCGCGTAACAATGCAACACCTAAACAAGACGTTGCATAACTTCACCAGTACCACGCTCCACTTGACTAAACATGGCTTTGCCATTACGTAACTTAGCACTACATTACCTTGCCCGAACAATGCCTCACTCTACTATACCAGTACCGGGCACTGCAAGACAATACAACACCGGTGCAATACTCCACAACGCGTTACCCCGACTTAACCGGACATAGCTATGCCTTCACAATGCAATATATTGCTTTACCAGTGCAAAACGGCGCTGGACTGTACCTGGACTAAACTTAACTATGCTTCACCATAACTTCACAAGACTCCGCATCACGGTGCTTTACCTTTGCTACACACGACTTGACTAAACCGGGACTAAACTAAACCACGCTTCGCCATAACTACACCGCGCCTCACCAAACTTCACCAAGCCAAGACTGAACATCTCTGAACAGTACCAGCGCTAGACTGCACCGACACTAAACGACACGCAACGTAGCTTTACCATTACTTTACATACGGACTACGATACAACTTAATGTTGATTCACCCGTTTATGGTATTAATTATTAGAGTCTGTATTCGTCGAGGAAGTCCTCAAAATACTCATCCCACTTAGAAGATTTGGAGTCGCATCCAACACGTTCCTTTGTGTTACCTGCAACGATTTTGTCACCGTCCCATACTTCAAATACGAAACGACCCTTACCACCGGAACGCCACTGACACATTCCGTTCCAGAAGCCCTTTTCTAAACATGCATATGCGTATTTATTGAATTCCTTAGTGAAGATGTTGAGCTCATACTCCATGGTTGTACCAGGAGGGCAAGACTGGGAAGCAGCGATTGCAACTCTCGGACCCTTAGCAGTTTCTGCTCTGAGAGGTCTCTGACATGTACCCAGTTCTGAACCCTCGGGGAGCTCAAGAGTAATGAATGGTTTGTCAATGGCGAAGTTACCATCGATCTTGGATTTGTAATTGGAGAACTTGTCGAAACCTGAGCCAGTTTCCTGACGGAGGAACTTTGTTTTCTCTTTAAAGAAACCAAGCCAGCAATACGATGCCAGGCACGCCTTACCTTTGTCCTTTCCTCTTGTTCTCACCAGGAATACAGTAGTACCCTTTTCGATGACCTCATCCTGAGGGAGCATTGAGAGTTCTTCCTGAACACTGGGAGCGTCGAGAGCCTGTGATGCAATGTACTTTGCATAGATCTCAGGATCCTTCGGCAGTGATCCCAGCAGTTCTGTAAAGAACCAGATCTTCACTCTCTTGGCGGTTGTGAAATCAACCTTTGCTTCTGTTGTTTCCTCTGTTGTTGTTTTCTTTGTACGTGGCATATATACCACTCCTTTCTCGTTATTCGCATACCTGTACGGATATACTGGGAACGACCCACATTAAATAAATTTGATTCGATATGAGTCTGTTGCTTCCTCATACCATTATAATTATATAAATATCGATTTTCAAAATTCTAGATGGTTTAAAACCCACCAGTAAGGTCTCATATAATGTGATGACAATATACTGACGAGAGGAGGAATAACATGGATCACAATGGTCACATTGTTGGTACAACATACCAATGGAACTTGGCGTCATACAAGGAACGTATCATTCCAAAGGGTGTATTATGTATTGAATTGGTTGAACCACAAATAACCAAAATCAAGGTTGGTGTTGGTAATAAACATTATCGTGATCTACCATATATTGGCGGAGATGCAGATTTATCAGATTACTATACAAAAGAAGAAACTGATAACATCATAAACAATTTGGAGTTTATGTCAATTGCATCCGCTGATGTTTATGTTGATAAGGATCATCTTCCATTAACTGGAAATTCCCTGGGTGATGTTAGATTCGTCAAGAGTACAGATGAAGATATCAAACCAGATCCGGATGAATACATTTGGAACGGTAATCGATGGTTGTTGATTGGTGCTCCAATTACTGACATTGATCTATCTGAATATGTGAAGAAGGCAGAACTCGAACCACGATTGAAACAAATCGAATCCGAATTACATGTTCATGATAATAAATCGATACTTGATGCAACTGAAGAAGCCTTCACTCATGAAGACAAAGAGAAACTGAATTTGTTACCATATGAACCATTCCATGGTGCAACCGAACGATCTGTCGGTGAAGATGGTTTGGTCCCACATCCAGAAACTGGTGATGTTAATAAATATCTCAAAGGTGATGGTACTTGGAGTGAGATCAAAACCGAATATGAACCTGGAGATGGTATTAGTATTGAACCTCCGGAAGATGATCATCATCAAGGGGTCATTCATAATGATGGTGTTTTGGACATCACACAAGATGACCCAGATCACATGAACATCCTAACGGTTCATACTCGTGATGGTACAACAGATATTGAAATACCATCCGATCCAATCGATGACGTTTATACTGAATTGGTTGATCCAAATCAATTTGTTCTGTTACATGATAAACCTGTAGATTGGGATACTAATTGGAATAAATATTTTTCATTATCTCATGATTTGTTGGAAGAAGAACCATTGCATTTCAATCCAACAAAACATTGGAAACGTGTAAACGATACTTATGTTGCTGGAGAACCTGGTGATACATTTGATGCATATGATTGGTATGATAAACATTATGTTGGATTACCACTTGAACAGTGTCCGGAGTTTGAAACCGATTTATATTATTCCGGTGATTTACAATTATTGATTGATGGTGAATCATTGGCAGACAGTTTCGGTAAATTGAATGATACTATTCAACACGTTCAACACATCAAACATTCAATGGTTTCAAAAAATGAATTGTCTGATGTTGCGTTTTCTGGTGACTATGATGATTTGATTGACGTACCTGTAATAAACGGTCAAACCGTTGCTGGCGTTCATCCATCATTGTATTATCATATTGCAGCAACCTACTTCGATACCACAGAGGGTTGGGATGATCAACCTGATTTGATATCTGAAGAGAAAGCCTTATATTTCTACACAGATTATCATGTTGCTGAGGGTATACCTGGGGTGAAACTCGGTGATGGTGTTACACCATTAAAAGATTTACCTGTATTCAATCCAACATGTAAAGTGACAGATGAAGATATTGACAATTGGAATGACAAAGTCGGCGCAGTCATGTCTGAAATTGACACTGAACAATTAATATTATATCGAAATAAAGGAGATGTTCAATAATGGCAAATAGCATTATTTCAAGTATTACAGTACCTAATGCGGCGGGTACTGCATATGCTACATATGATCTTAAAGACGCATGGTCACGTGATAAAATTAATAATGAAATCTTACCAGTTCTTGAGGGTGGTATGCACTATGTTGGTGTAACCACATCCGCTGTAACCGATGGTGCAACTGTAAACCCAGTTGCCATCGTTGGTAAACAGGATCCAGTTACAGTAACATCAGGTGATATCGTAACTAAAGGAAATGCGGAATACGTATGGGATGGATCGGCATGGCGTGAATTTGGTGATTTATCTATGCTGGGGGATTTCGCATATGTTGATGTTGGTCATGTATCTGTTACACCACATGGTACAGTATCCAAACCAACATTCTCAGGAACCTCATCATCGGTATCATTTACAATCACTGAAACTGATTCGGGTTCTAACTATCAGCCTAAAGGTACTGTATCTAAACCAACATTTACTGGATCTGAATCTGCTGTAACCGTTACATCTACAAAAGTAACATCGGGTGATGATTATAATTTCCAAGTATCCGGTTCTGTATCACAACCCACATTCTCAAATGGCTCAATATCAGGTACCGGTACTGTAAATGTTATTACTGCAATTTCAGTTACAACAAATGCAACTTCTAACAAAACTGCAACTGTTTCACCTGCTGCATCTGGTACTGCTACATATACTCCGGCGGGTGAAATATCTGGTACAGCTGTATCTGTTGCATCTAAATCAATATCTGTAATTGATGGTGTTGGTTCTGTTGCAACACTAAAAGGTGAATACACCGCTGGAACTGAAAATCTGAAACTTAACTTCTCCGGTGGTGCTGTTCCAACAAAGAAATCAGTCACCGTTGGTTCCGAGGGTGCTGCTACTGTTACTGATCCAACATTCTCAGGTACAGGTGTTCGTCTTGTTACAGGAAACATCCCAGTTCCTTCATCATATACAGTTACACCCACATCGGCAGATAAAACTGTTACTGTTACAGGTACTGCAACTGGTACTGTATCTAAACCGACATTCACTGGAGACAAGTTCAAATTCACCGGTACAACAACCGCAGCTGGTTCTGTATCACAACCCACATTCACAGGTACAAAGATTAAAATCGCAGGATCAACGACTGCATCCGGTTCTGTTTCTCAACCTACGTTCACTGGTACTGCAGAAACATGGACTGTGGATCCAGGTTCAGCATCATAATCAACATAATAATCATTTATGTATCCCCGGAATATCCGGGGATACATTTATGTTTTTTCAAATACTTCCATGTAAGTTCACTCATAATTTAAAGAAAGGATGATGAAACATGGCTGAATATGTTAAGGGATTGACAGTGCCCAATAGTGCGGGTACTGGAACTTCAACATATCAAATCAAAGAAGATCCAGCAATACATTATGTCACATGCGGTACAGCTGCAGCGACTGCTGCTAAAACGGTAACAATGAGTGGTTTCAAATTGGAGACTGGATCATGGATTGCAATAAAATTTACAGTAACAAACACTGCAGCGGTTGCAGATTTAACATTGAATGTCAACTCAACTGGAGCAAAAGGAATAAAATATCGTAATGCTAATTTACCCGCAGTTGGTACATTAACCGCAAACCGAATATATCTGTTTGTGTATGATGGTACATATTGGCAGATTGTCGGAGACCTTGATACCAATTCAAATAATTATGATCGTATAATGTTATCAACAAGGATTTATGCTGGTACCGCTGGTGTGTTTAACTGGTCGATGGTGGCTCTTGATAAAGATCAAAGGGTGCAATCATTTACAACCTCTGCTGGTACTGGTACTTCAAAAGCATTCAACACGAGTGCGAAGTTTTTATACCCGGCAACGATCTTGTATTTCCGACAGGATGCTACAGTTACAGAAGGAAATGTTATTGCTAATAATATTTTATATGAAGAATATCCCGCTATCGATGCTCGTTATAGTTGTAATATAACAACATCTGATGGTTTTGAGTTATACAAACCAGTGTATATTGAATGCACCATGGATTCAAATGGTTATTGGTCAATCACATCAACTGGATTAACACAAACATTCACATCCGGAAAATATTATATTCTTCTTGGATGCACATATAATACATCAGTATATCAGATCGTATTGTTTACATACAATCCGATGTTCTATTATGATGGTACATCATTAACAGGAATATTCCCTCAGAATAATAAAACATTGACATCATCAACCATCGATTCAACACCTGGTTCATTTATGTTCCAAGGTAACAACCTGATCGGTGGTACATATGATTGGGTTGGTGTCCAAGTTTCATCGGGTACTGATAAATTACAGATCATGGGTTCAGATGGTCATCTTATTACGAGAATGGATGATTCCAATGACAGTAGCGGTGCATGGAGTGATTGGATTCAAACAATGTCAGCAGATGATGTTTCTGGCGAAGCTGGTATTACTGTAACACCGACAACAAAAGATATTGGTACTGGTGATACTAAATATGTAGTAAAAGATGGAGTTGTTATAAAACATTCCAACTCAATCACGGCACAAACATCTGCGGTATTCAAAAAGATAACATATGATGCTCAGGGACATATCACTGGAACCGCAAATGTTGTTAAAGGTGACATTCCGGCATTGGATTATGTACCAAATACATCAACAGGAGTATCCGCTGCGATAAACCTTTTGAGCACTGGAACATCAACACCGACATTGAATGATTATTATGTATCACAATATGCAGCTGGTGGTACCACGACAACATCATACCATCGACGTCCGTTATCGGCATTATGGACATTATTCAAATCATTGATTACAGTTACAACCACTGGTACGGGCAACGCAATCACGGAGGCATCGATTGCCAACGATGGTAACAATAGAACCATCACATTCACCAAGGGTTCTACGTTTTCATTATCAAATCACACCCATGACTATTCCAAAGTATCAATATCACGTTCATTAACATCTGGAACTAAGATTGGTACAATTACAATTGATGGAACTGCGACAGATTTGTATTGTGAAACAAATACGAATACAGATACCAAAGTAAATGTTACACTTGCAACAACTACAAAAGCATATCTACTCGGAACATCAACAACACCAACGTCAACAGCCCAAGCGGTTACATCTATCGCTGATACAGGAGTTTATCTTGATACAACTGCTGGTGGTTTATGTGCAACAAATGTAAAAGCATCATCAACTGTCTGTGCCAACACCGGCAACAGTTCAACGGCTGGTGGTATATCATTATATTCAACTGATCCAGAAACATATGGTATCATGTTCAGAGGAACAACCAACTCGGGTAAACATGGATATGTTCAATCTGATTGGGCGACATATTTCACAATGAACCAAGGTGCAACAACAAGAGGATGGATATTTAGAAAGAAGACTGATGGTCCCGTCGCTTCTATTAGTGGTGCAGGTAATGCAGTATTCAATGGATCTGTAACTGTTGGAGGTAATTCTGCAAATACATCAGGTTGTAGAATGGAATATAATACATCAACACAATCATTAGACTTTGTATTCGCATAAGGAGGAGGTATTTAAATGTCACTTCAAATCTGGTTACCTCTTACAAAGAACGCAATAAACAAAGGATGTCATCCAAGTAATGTCACTGTATCAAATGCTACTTATAATGATAATGGTAAACTGGGTGGATGTTATTCATTTAGCAACTCAGCCCATTTAATGGGAACACAAAATATCATAACCAATAATACAAATGATTGGACTTTTGCATGTTGGATGAAGTTGAATGCTACTACAACAGGTCAAACCTTGTTTTCATGTAGAACTGCTGCAAATGCGAACGGTATTACAATATTCTATTATGGAACTCAATGGTTGATTGATGATGGTGTCCGTTGGCAATTTACACCAACAAATACAATAGTTGCAAACAAATGGTATCATGTTTGTATCGTTCGTAAAAAGGGTGTGGGTAAATATTTATACATCAATGGAGTTCTTGATAAATCGACAACGACAACAGGAACTCCAACGATTGTCAATACGTCTAATTATGCAATCGGTGTTTGTCATAACTCAGCAACAACTGTCAGTGGTAATCCACTAAATGGATATCTTAATGATGTAAGGTTCTACGATCATGCATTATCTCCGTTGGAAGTATCAGAAATCGCCAAAGGTCTTGTTGTCCATTATAAACTTGATGATGTTCAATCTTCGGATAATTTAATCACTAATGGATTTGGTGAACTTGGTAACGAGAACTGGACAAGCTCTTCGGCGATATCCACAACCGAGATACCTCCTAATCATCCTGAGATTGTGGCAAGTTTTTATGGTGGTAATATGACAAAGGAGTATATCCCAATATCACCAAACCACAGATATACAATCAGTGGATATGTTAAAGCAATGAGTAGCGCAACTGGTAATAGATACCCTTCAATATATCCATATGATATTGATAAAAATTTTATTGAGAATTATATGTGTCCTCAAGGTTTCAACAGAGCAACAGAAACAACTCTTCGTCAACCACTTCACAAAGGTGATACAATTATCTATGCTACAGACTTAAGTGCTTGGAGTACAAGCACAACAAGTTATTATTATTTTGCGGCAATATTCGGATATAAGAATTCATACGGCGAAGTGTATCCCGATTTCATATATACACGTGATGCACCTGCATTTGGAACATACAGTGACAAGAGTCATATAGATAAAGAGAACAATACTATTACTTTGAATGCTGCATTTACCGGAGAAGACAGACCTGCTGGAACAACAATCTGTCAATCTACAGCAGGTTCAACATACTATTATCCATGGGGTGGATTACCTGTAACATCATTGACTGATTGGGTGTTCAAAACCGCAACAATTAAACCATCATCGATATCGCGTCTCGTTGCAGCTGCATATATCCGATGGAGTACGTATGGTGGATTATATATTGCTGGTAACAAATTGGTTGATAACTTTTTCAACGATGGCAGCATCATCGACAGCAGTGGTTATGGTAATCATGGAACCAAAAATGGAAATATAACAATGTCATCAAATACAATGCGCCACAGCGCTTCAACGGTATTCGATGGGTCTACTGCATACATTGATATTGCAAGTTCGGTATTTCCAGCTGTACTTAATGGGACATTCACAATATCAATGTGGGTATATAATTCCGATTCAGGAGATCGTTCTATATTATTTGGAAATTATGGAATCTCATCTGCATCAATACCATTCAACATAGAAAAAACAACAGCTGAGACTGTACGTTTTTATTGGAATGCAAGTACGGATAAAACATTCACAAATTCAATATTAACAGTAAACGCATTCACACATTTAGTTATTACTAGGAATGGAAATACCATCAAGAGTTATATCAATGGAGTTTTGAAAGATTATTCTACTGTAACTATCACTGGAACTATACCGACAACTGAAACTAATTTTCGTATCGCTGCGGATGGTAGAAGTGGTGCAACAATGTTTGATGGAAGACTATCGGATTTTCGGTTGTATGCAACTGAATTAACTGATTCTGATATTCTAACATTATACAACACAGGAGCGCGTGTTGCAAACTCAGGTTCGTTGTTAGGATATGAAATGAAAGAGGGATAATAATGGCAAATATATCTAAACACGGTAATGTTACCGCTACTGGTTTTGCAAATCCGAATATAATACCAGTTACCTCTAACACGGAGGTTCAATATACATATCCAGAAACAGGTTATTCGGATAAGTTTTCAAAGAAAACGCTTATAGTACCATCTGGATCACAATACACTCTGTCATTCTATGCAAAGTCAACAGTTAATGGAGATAAAATCAGAGCTCATTATTATAATCCAAATACAACAACCGGAAGCGTTAGTAGTCAAGGTGCTACATCAACTTTATCCGATGGAAATATAAATTTTACACTATCAACTGAATGGGCATATTATTGGGTAACCTATACACAATCAGAAACTACAGCTACAAAATCAGTGATATTTCCAAGATTAGTTAGTGGACAAGGTTCCGGTACAATATCAGTCAAAAAAGTTAAATTTGAAGAAGGATCCGTTCCAACACCATGGGTTCCAGCATCGACAGATCCATTGTATGTATCAGACAGATCAAGTTTATTTGAGATTGATGATATTTGTAAAATACTTAAGAACGGTAATATTCAATCATATGAATTTATAGAGTTTTAGAATTTAGGAGGTTGCTTAAATGGCACAATTAAAAGATAGCATTGTACAAGGTAATCTTCGTGTTACAGATACAACGCTAACGGACACATTACAGGTGACGACGATAAAAGCACCTACGTCATCTGGTGGATCAACATATGGACCCGGTTCAAGTGGTCAAATATTGAAGAGTAACGGTTCCGCTGTGTATTGGTCAAGTGATACAGATACGGATTCTAAAGTATTACAATCATTGACGGAATCAACAGACTTCAGACCAATTGTATTAGGTTACCATCATTCCACAACACCAAGTGAACTTGCAACTACTGAGACCAATCAGGTTTTTACATCGACAAAGTTATTTATGCAACCCTCGACTGGCAATGTTACCATGTATTCAGCATACAATGATTCACCTGCACTTATATTCAGAAGAGGCACTTTCATCGATAGTAGCTTAGATTGGAAAATATATAACACGGGTGGTATGTTAACATTCTCACAGGCTGGTAGAAACACTTCCTCTGAAACATGGGTTCCTGTTGTAATACACAAAACTGAATCAACTACAAAATCAACAATAAAAAGTCTTGTTGGTATCTATGGTGCAACATATGGAAACACTGCATCCGAACTTATAAGTGGTACTGTTGGTGTCATCCAATACGGTGATGGAGGTCCCCAGATTGATTTTGGTACATCACAAACCGCCACACAACGAGGCTCATTGATATTCACGGATCATGATTCTGCAGCATCTGGTGCAAGTTTCCATTTCGTATCAACTGAATCTGATTGGAATGTTATTTCAAAACGTTTTCATGCCAAAACGGGTATAAGTGTTGGTACAACATTGCCAACCACATCAAGCACATTATATGTTTCTGGTACAGGTAATATCACTGGTAACACAACGATCGGTGGAAATCTTGGAGTCACAGGAACTGTTAGTGCTGCTAAATATGCAACTAAATTAACTTCACAGGGATATTACCTTAAGGATTCATCTGGTGCTGAATATCCAGGTATTTTTGATAATTCTACAAATCTTTGGATCGGATCAATACAAACTGCATCCACACACCATGTTGGAAAAACATACATTTCAACAGGTTATGATTCAACTGCGTCATTGGGAAATTCAACAATATTTGTTTCAGTACCAAATGCTACAAATACGAATGCCACAAATTATGAAGTCCTTCATTTCGGTAATATATCATCTGAGGTCACTGGGTCTGGTAACGCGGTTACATCTGTTTCATTTGCAAATGGTAAAGTGACTGCGACCAAAGGTTCAACATTTTTAACACAACATCCAACAATACCCACATCTACAGATACAACATCATCAGCGTCCCCGGCGCATGGTGGAACTTTTACATGTATCGATTCTGCAACACGCGATTCAAATGGACATGTAACAAAGATCAATACAAAAACAGTTACATTACCAGCACAATATGTTCATCCAACATATACATCAAAAACATCGGGATTGTATAAAATAACCGTTGATGGAACGGGTCATGTTTCTGCAACTGCAGCAGTTGCTAAAGGTGATATTCCAGCATTGGATTATTTACCAACAACAACCAAATATGCATTATCTGATTCGGTTGGTGGTGATGCATTGGTTGCGAAGAAAATCAAAAATAACGATTTATCTGCAACTACGATTGAAACGGAAACTGGTTCATTTGCGTTTCGTGGGTCGGGTGATCCATTCCCAGACACCGATTGGGTTGGTCTTCAGATCGGTGATGATCGAGATAAATTCCAACTGATAACCAATGGAACGGATTTGGCAGTGCGTTTCAATGATACGGGTGGTTCAGATTCAACAAATTGGACTGATTGGTCTAATATCATTGATCGTCGACATGTAACAGCAACACCATCAGCAAAAATACATACTGATTGGAACACCACTTCAGAAAGAACTGACTGTGTTACCAAAGGATATTTGTCATATTGGAATGGTGCATTCAACTCTTCAGGAAGTTCAAATCTCACGTATTGTAACAAAGGTGCATTTGGGACAATTGTAACTCACAATGAAGATGATTATGTTCATAAGACTGGTGATACAATGACAGGTGATTTAACATTGTATTCAGCATCAGGAGATTCACCAGCATTGAGATTCCAGCGTGGTACATTAACCGATAATTTGAACGATTGGTTGATCAAGGTTTCCGGAGGACATCTCAAGTTCCAAAGTAATGTTTCATCAACTGATACGTATTTTGATGCGTTGACCATTAATGCAGTAACTGCACATATCACAATGAAAGAAGATGCTGTGTTACGTGGTAAACTGGCTCAGCATTCGACATCAAGACAAACATCAGCAAACTTGACAACCAAGGGTGATGCATCATTACAAATGATATTGGTAACATCAACAATGGCATCAGGAAAACCTGCAGGAGATGGTTATATCCTGAACATGGATTGGGATAACACCGGAAAATATCAGACTCAGTTATATTTACCAAATGCACATGCAACAAACAGACCGCCACAGTATCGTGTTCAAAATGCATCTGCAGATTGGTCTGATGTAGAATGTAAATGGCGTAACTTTATTACTGAAGACAACTATACAGACTACACATCTAGATTTGGTCATGTTCTCGATGACTCTGAAGATTTTGCATCATATCCATGGCATAAAATTGCAACAACGACTATCACAGAACGTTTTACCGATCATGAAGCAACATTCCTTGTACAAAAAACATGGTCGTCATACGAAAAATGTGTAGGTATATTGGCAATTAAAATGCGTGCGGGAACTGATTATCTTTTTGAATCGGGTATTTTCAAATGGATATACACCGGTACCGGAATTAACCCCGCTGATTTCGTTGCTGTATACACAAACGGTAGTAATTCATGCACTATTGATATCTATGTTAAGATCACAACACGTTACGATGGTTGGCGTTTTAATATATTATCAGAAGGCAAAAGAGTTTTAACCGAACCCGTATGGGATATGATAGTGACAGGTTCACAACACGGTGTTGCCACATTACCCGCGGGTGACGGTAATATCGTATCATCCAGATGGGATGCATATATTCCATTAATTGGTTCAGAAGATGTTACGGGTAATATCAAGATCACAAAAACATCAGGTGATACTGGATTCTATGCAACACGTTCAGATACATCAACAACATGTTGGTTTGGTGTTGGTTCGGGTGGTGCAAACCATGGTTTCTACAGTAATAAAATAAGCAATTGGATGTTTGCCGCAAATGCAACCAATGCATTTGTTTATCATACATTACAAAATCCAACATCAGATACATCGTATGCAATTTCATTCGGTGGTAATAACACAGCCGCAGGAACAAAGGAACGTTATGTGAACAACGGTCTTGCATATCGTACCAAAGAAGGAACCACATCAACAGCTGGTGTTAGTGCATTGGTTCTGGGTAATGGAACTGCATCTGGTACTGCGGGTAACAAGGGTGGTCGTGTTAGATTATATTCAACCGGTACACAATACATCGATGTTGTACCCGGTTCAACTAATACAGCATACACGGCAACCATTCCTCCAGTGACTTCAAGTTTCGTAATGCAAACCAAAGGTACAACAAACTGGTGGGGTTTGATTGATGGCAGTGCTTCTCAGACCAACTGGATACGAACTACATCACAAGGCATGATCCCTGCAAGTTCAGGAACAATCGGAAATGCACACTCCGGTTTAGGAACCGAGACATGGGCATTTGCAACAGCATATATTCGTGATATTCATAGTTCATATTTAGAACTCGGTAAACAGTATACCGTTGATGATTCTGCAATTGGAGGTAGTATCAAATTCCATGGTTCAGGTAATGAAATTATGAACACGGTAACATTGAGACCAGAGAACCAAGGTGGTAGTGCCAATTATGATATATATCTTCCTTGCATTAATGGTACAGTCAGTCTTATTGATACAATTGCAACAACATCATCAACGGTACCAGCAGCGTCATCAGTTGATAATTGTACAATTGACGATAAAGTGAAGTTCTTGACAATCGTACTCAAAGTCAATGGTGAATCCAATGAACATTATACTACACAAGTTCCAAAGATCTTAGGTGTTCATTACTTCCCGATCACCATAGGCGCGGGTCCAACATCCGGCGGCGGTGGTTGTGATGTCACATCAGGTTTCATTCAAATAACAACAGGTACACAAAGTGGTACATATAAAATTGTCGCAGGACGAAAAACACAAGTAGCAACAATGACATCTTCCGGATGGTCAATATCATCTCCATCATGGACACCATTGATTGTTGCAGTATACGGAATAAAATAAAAAATATACACCCGGGAATTCCCGGGTGTATAATATTCTTTATTCATGTTTTGTTTCCTCTAAACGATGACGCCGCTGATCAACACACAGTTTACATCTTTTCGGATATGGCATCTTGCGATCATCAAACCACTGACGATAGTTATCACCGAGGTAGAATGACTTTTTACAATCACAACATTTGATCATTCGTTTATTAATATAATCCAGCATCGGTTGTATTTTGTCAACATCCTCATCCAATACATATAAACCATCTGGTCTAAATGTGTCTGATGGAACATCACGTGTGAATGCCGGACACATATATTTTGAATAGAATGATGTTGTATCCGGATCCACATGTTCATTATTGTCGAAATGAATTAACTCTGAATTATCCACGATTTCATATCCCGGTTTAGAGGATTCGATTATTTCGAATTTATTATGTTCAAAAATAAGCTGTTTACACGGTATCGGTGTTAATACCGGAATATGTAATCTTGGATTTGACAGCCTTGGATTTATCGTTGAATCATCCACAACATCATATACTACAGCATACAAATTTGAATTGATGTTTTTCGCATCATCAATGATTTTTATTATAGCATTCAGATTTTCATTAGTCGATAAAAGCCTATCCCTGTCACCTGTGAATATAAAATTATCAGGTGACCATGAGGATGCTCCACGTGCAAAGTTTATTCGTTTTTGAATGTTGTCACTCATATCACTTTCAATATCATATAGATATTCAAGAATATCATTGAATCGTGTTGGGACATCATCACAATATTCCCTTATTACTACAACTTTATTATTGTTTCTAAAACTTCTGTTCATTGTTTGTTTTCCTTTCGAGATTAAAATTTGTGATCACTCACTTATTTTTAATAGTGATTTTTACAATCACGAATAAAATTCAAAGGAGTGTTACACAATGAAAATTTATGTTGTTGGTGGTAAAATCTCTGATGAAGAGAAATCAGCATACACCAAAACCATTCAGGAAAAATATCCTGATCGTGAAATTGAGTCAATAACAATCACCGTTGATGGTGACTATGTTGACTGCAAAACACATTTCGTTCCAGATCGTCCGTTCGATCGTATCCGTCGTATCACAGGCTATTTAGTTCCTAACCTGAAAAAGTGGAATGATGGCAAACGTGCTGAGGAACACGATCGCGTTAAACATGATGTTTCTTCAATTACATCACATGCTGGTGATTTATGATGGATACAGTAAAGATCGACAAACCATTTTTCGGTAGCACCGAGTTCATCATGACCGCAAGACAAGCAGTTCTTGATATCGTACGTCGGCAACTCGATCCAACTGATAATGTTGAGATCACACTCGATAATGTATATGAAGTCACACATTCATATATACTTGGTAACCAGAAGGCAATGATATCAACATCACTTACAGATGGTAAGTATTATGAAGTAACATACGATGCAACCAAACAAATCATGTACATCGATTGTTATGTGAAATTCAATCAGGAACAAATCGTGATTGAATTAAATAAATAAATCCGTATACTATATGTGTAATATATATTCTCCGGGATCGAACAGGTTTTTGTGAGTGAGTCGGTTTTATTGTTTGCTAAAACCAACGGATGAACCAATCGGTATTATAGTGGGTTCATTCTGTTTCGGTACATGAACGGTCGGATGTTCTTTGTACCGTTTTATGATGCTATTCGTGAATCTATTCAGATTATCTGGAATAACAACATGTGACAGTTGATCCATATTATATCATCTCCAATCAAATAAACTTGATCGGAGAATATATATTAACACTGGGGTTGACCAATTCTAATAGTGATAGAATCACACCCAAAAATGTATTATTAACCCCGGGATATCCCGGGGTTAATATACTTCTTATTTGTTTCATTCATCATCTTCTTCGGCATCGATCTGATTATTAAACGCATTATCAATCAGATATATCAAACGATCTATTGCTGCTTTAACATGATCTTCTACGAACTTAGATAATTCAAATTTCTTTTCTTTATTAAAACCAACATGAACATTTGTATCATCCACTTTTATCGTAGCAACTGATGATGTACCGATGATTATTTCAATTCTATTGATTTCAGGTATAACAAACATTGTTATGACATCATTTGGTAAATCCTGTAATACTACATTCTTCAAATGTTTATTAGAGAAGGATTTGACGAATGGTGCTGTTTTGCCCATATCACTCATAAGCCATGGTGAGTCGTATTTGAATTCTTCATAAAACTCAGCCCAAAGACAGGAAAGAACTAATGCGGTTGTTGATAAAGTTCCCACTACCTGTTTTGCCATCTCTGGGTCATTGGCGTATTTTTCATATGCTTCTGATCTAAGTGCGTCAAAACGCTTCCGTATAAGTTTATCATTTCTCATCGTTAAATTCATTATAATTCTCCTTTTATCATACCGATATATTTTATTTTTACTATGCTACAGAGATCTTTCGCTGTAACTTTTATTTCTCTGGGTTTACCGAAATTTCTGTCTTCCAGATCATTAATCGTGGTAATGAAGACCATTTCGTCATCATTGTTATCACAATATGCTGCAATTCCATACAGCACACGTCCATCAGCCTGCATGATAAGATATGCACTTCCCCATCTGAATTCATCTGCATTAATAATGACACTTTCCTCACCATTGTGAATTTTTGTTGACAGGAAACGGAAATTGTATTCCATGTATTCGTTGTTTGGTTTCACAGGAGCAATAAGTCCTTTGTATTCCAAGTCCAGAGACTTCATATCTTTTAATCTGTTCATGACATCCGTTAAATCACGGATAAATTCAATGACAAACAAAATACCTGAACCTTTGAGATCACCATCTTTATCATAGAACGAATATCTCTTACATATACCGGTATCCGCTTTCGTTGGTTCCCATTTTGTGTAACGGATTTCATCAATCTTGTCATCATCAGTTGCTAATGAATCCGTGTGTTTCATACATGCATTTTTACCATCTTCAATGGTGGTACAAACATCAATCACATCAATAAAATGTGTATTGATGTCGAGGGTGATGCAGATGTATGTTTTTATTTCATTAATGTCAGACATGATTAATTTTCCTCCTTGCAAAGATCAACGCTGATGATTCTACCATCATGGATGCGTGGTGCCATCTTAAAAGTTGCCGTTGATGTATACACGATGGGTTCACCGCCGAGCGGATGTTCACGTTCACCGTTACACCGTCTGTGGGTTTTACATATTGCATCAAACACGAGTTCCGGTGAGTAATATCGTTTGTTCAGTGTTTGTTCTGTATAATATAAATGTGATAAACTACCTCTTTTATGTTTGAATATCCAGTAATGATACATCAGACATCTTTTGAGGTTTCGATGAGTTAATTTAAAATCCGATGCGAAACCGGGACACTGAGTGTTCATTTTTATCGCAACGATGTATGCAACCGTTACCGGATTAAGAAGATGATGTGACTTCTTTTTCTTTATACGTTTATTCATTTTCAGATTCCTCCATCTGTAGTTCTGTTATCAGTTCCAATTTCATGTTATTGAAATTTTCAACACTTTTCATTCCATCATATTCATCCATAAATGCTATATATGGAACCTCGATATGTAATAATGCAATATCGTTTAATACATACATACTCAGATTAAGTGTTGTGCCATGGACAGCTCTGACCAACGGTGTGTATTCTTCAACATTGGTTCCTCCGCGTTTTAAATCCGCTTCCACCTGTTTAAGAAATATTTTTGTTGCAATTGTGATTTCCTTAACATTTTTAACTGTCACTGAAGGTCCACATTTATAGGACACCAGATATTTGTCGATATTGAGTTTCATTTAATCACCTCATGTAAAGTTCTTACCATAAAACATACGTCCACGGTTGATGTGATTTGTTCTTGTCTCCCTGGCGTCAGGAATTATAATTGTACGTTTGTGGTATGCGATCGCACGATGATATGCTCTTGAATCAAAGCAATATTCTCCTTTGATTCCATCAATCACTTTGAGTAATCCTCTCGTGTAATCGTATGTCTTCACACGAAGACGTATGAACTCTTCGTATCTTGGTTTATATTCTTTTTCTTTCTTTCTGAACCATTTATTTTTCATGATTATCCTCCTCTGGTTTAAATTCATCAATGGACCCATAGTCCCAATGTTTTCCGGAATACACATTTTCTGATTTCAATTCGGATTTGTCATACAATACAAAGTATGCAATCTTAAATCCGGATCGCGTTTTCAGATCTCCTAAAACAACCGGATGTATGACGGGTTGTTTTATTTCATTGAATACTGGTAAATATCTATTCGGTACGGTCATATTTGCCAAGTATGTATGATCCATTTCAACGATGTCATCTATCATCACACATGGACGGGAGAATTTTGTAATGAATCGTTCATATGAATAATAATCACATCTGATGTCATCATATTCACCAATTCGACACAGTACCCATCCTGATTTGAATATTTCTTTCAATGTGTCATCATTAAACAACATATCATGGATTTCGGATGGAGTGAATTTCGTGGAGAACACGATTTGACATGATGTTGTCATAAACGGATTTGTGTTTTCTTTATTCAGATATTTTATGTTCGACATTGTAGTCCTTCTTTCGTGATAAATTATATACACCCGGGTTTAACCCGGGTGTATGTTTTATCGTTTTAATAAATGCGTTATGTCCACACAATCCTTACCGCGAAGGATTTGATATCGGTGTAATTGTTTGTTATAATGAACATTTGTTTTTCTGACACTGTAACCAGACCATTCAGAATGACACATGTTTGGTTCCATGTCCATATAACATGAACGGCAATGGTTCTTGTCGCAATCCAGTATAACAATCCACACATCACGTGTTGGAGATTTCATCCAATACATTGGACGTTCGTGGACGACCACCGGCGCATATTTAAACGGTTTGTCAACGGGTTTTTGAACCTCATCTTCAAACAATTCAATTGCGGGTTTGAACGGCATCTCGGGTGTGATGGATTCATATTTCAAATCGGTTAACCTCCTCAGGATAATGTTTGATGCAACGCCATTGAATCGGTTCTCTATAAATTGTTTCATGTCAGTATCCAAGAATGCATAATAGAAACCGCTCTTGGATTTGGCAATCAACATTTTATTCTGTTGAGATATTGCGATTCGGTAACGAAATAGATTCGCAATCGGATCACGTTGGTCAAATGATATGACCGTTAACCGACCACGATCCCAATCATCAAACACATTGTTCAATGGTGATATAACATCGGCGTCAAATGTTGAGATTCTGGATTTATTCATTTCATAATATTTATTAATATCCGAATAGAATAATTTAATCAGAATCTCGGATTGTCCATTACGTTCAATATAGATTGATAAACATTGAACACCATTAGATTCAGTTTCAATACCATTAATGATGTGAGATTCAGTTGATATTGAAAACTCATTATTGTTTACTGTGATATCACGAATGGTATGACGATGTACCAATGATAGTAGTAATTTCTCAATTACGAATGATTTGAATTTTGTGATGTCCAATGTTATCACTCCTTTTTTTGTTTAATGTGGCATTCCATTTCGTCCAAAGAACTCATGCCACGCTTTGAGTTCTTCCGGTTCGAATTTCACATTGGTTACATCATATGATATCATTCCAACATAATCTTCGAACAATGTTTCATAGTCTCTACGTTTTAACATATCAACTATGGTTCCCAGTTTTTTGATCGTCTCTTGTTGCTCTGCATCTTGTTCCCATATACATTTGTCATATAACTTCACGAACTTGTCAAGTTGTGATGTCATATATACAATATCCTTGATATTAATGGGTTTTTTATTCGGATCTTTATACAGTTTCATATTACATCATCTCATCTTTAGAAATATCGCATAATATTTCTGCTAACTCTGCTGTTGGCAAATTGTCACCAATGTGAGTTAATGTAACGGGACTATCGATGAGACTGATAGTCGGTAATTTCAACTCATCATATACGATCAGGTTATCTGATACATATATTCTGAATGTTATATTCAGAATTGTTGCATCTATCAACTGACCGATTTTTACGTTAGTACCATTCTCAATGAGATAATAGTCCCCTGTTACAAGACCAGTGCAATTCAAAGGTGTACTTCCTGTGATTTTAAGTTTGTTCATTTTCATCTTCCTCCTCATCATCGTCATCATCAACAATGTAGTTTCTCAGAAATTCATACAATGCAATTTGGAATGCAATGTCAAATTTCTCAGGTCGTTTGTCTCCAAATATCCAACAGTATTCATCAAAGTTTACAGTCGCCTCAAACCGTAAACCTATACCCCAGTTGAATATTGTTAACTCCTTTTCTTTACTGATGTATTCCGTTTCTTTTTCTTCTATTGGAATAACATCCACGTCCCATATCTTCATCGTATTCAACCTCCTTGGATTGTGATATTACATTTGTGTCATCCTTTCCATGTTCATTATCTCAGTGCAAAAAGCATTCCGGATAAAAATCCAAGTATACCTCTTACAAATTCGATTATTTTTACGATTATCATTTTTTGTTTCCTCCAACATTAATTATTAACAATACTTTTTGTATTGCAATTAAATAATATAAATATGGAATTATAAAAAAATAGATTACCCGGGAATGAACCCGGGTAGAATAAAGATGAAAATGAAAAGGTGGTTGGTTGGATGCCGGTATAGAAAACACCCAACCATATAAGTTAAGGAGACAATCGTGAAAAACGATTGAATGAGATGGAATGGTTAAACCAATTCCTAAACCATTGAAAGAGACACTACTCCAGTGTTGGATAAATTTCACTGGATAATGTTTTGAGGAATACACCTCTTTGGCTTCCACGGTCCGATTTGAACGGACGAAATTACGGGGTCAAGGCCCGCCGCATTTACCACTTTGCTACGTGGAAACATATGATGCTCAATCATATATACTTTAATGTTGTTAAAAATAAAAAATATATTCCGGGGATTATCCCCGGAATATTCACATTCATTCTTCTTCAGGGTTGATTGCAAGATCGATCTCATCGATGTATTCATAGATGGTTGATCTGATGGATCTCGGTATACGAACTCCTTCTTCTCTGATATTACCCTGGAGGTCAATTGTCAGAGACTCGTATCTTTCATCAGTCTCGAAGTTGTTAATTGATACGGTGATTGTATCCCACACGTTATCATTACATACGACATTGATTTTGAGTCTGGTTGTACCAACCATCGGTGATGCTTCAAACATGTTGTCCGGTACGAATGTCATTGTTGTTTCGAATACAGTTTCAGTCACACCAACAATGGTATCAAACAACTGATTCCAGTTTGTTGCATTTGTGATTTCTGTCTGCATTCTCTGTTCAATCTCAGGTTTCATATAGAAACCTCCTTTCATATAAAATTTATAATCCAGTATATAAAAGAGTGAGAGGTATATGGCTCCCGAAGGAGCCAATATACAATTGAAAGGATATGTTGCGACCATGAATGTCGCTAGGGGGAGCACATTCTAAGTGACCAAACTCAGAATGTACATATGTACCAGCGTATTGATTAGATACGCTGGCTGTTAGGAAGATATCTGGTGGTTGTCTGAAGACCACCTTATGAGAATAGAGAGGTTCGAACTCTCGACCCTCTCCACAACTCATTATTGTATATGATTTTGATAAAATGGTAATTGAGGATTTTCTGTTTTCCATCGATTGATCACATTGTTAAGTTCAAAATCTTCTGCAAAACGTATCCTTTTGGTTTGATCATTTGCTGATGAATTACGTAAAATGCATTCAGTATGACCTTCCACCAAATATTGTGGTACAACATATACATTACCATTATACCATGTTGCAAACATATCAACTTCAGATTTATCATACTTAACCTCAGTAACACCCCATCGATGAGTTCTACTTGATCTCAAACTGAATCTAAATGCGTCTGAATCTTTTACAGGTCTAGCTGTTTTTATTTGAACCTTAAAAAGATGACCATCAATGTCAGCAATCATATCATATCTCGACGTTGGTAATATAGGAACAGATACACCAAATCCATGAGATAAAAACGCTTGCTGAACAGCTAATTCTGTTATAGCACCTTTTGTGTGTGTTGATAATTCCATTTTATCACCTCTTTTTATAATGGGCTTGATGAGATTTGAACTCACGGTTCATCGCTTAAAAGGCGATTGCTTTACCCCTAAGCTACAAGCCCATGTTTTTAAAATAATGAGTTGTGCGAGATGCGCTACCGACTGCGCTATATTCTCACATGTATCAAATAACCGTTCACCCCCGAGGTGGACTCGAACACACCATCTCCGATCATATGGTATATAGCTAGCTCAACCATACATCAACGTCTTGACCTATTTTGACTATCAGAGGTTACTTGATTATTTGTGTGGTCCCGATAATGAGAGTCGAACTCATATTCCTTTCGGAACTGGTACTTGAAGCCAGCGCGTATGCCTATTTCGCCATATCGGGATATACTCGATCGAAGCTGTTTTATAGCAATGATACTCTTAGTAGAATTGTCAAGTATCAATAACGTTAAACTATCAATCAATACCTATTGAATAATTCTTCTTCGATCTGAATATACTGAAAGTATATTGGATTTACGATCTTGGAGATCCACCTACCACGTAGACGAATTGACGAGATTCGGTTAGGACTGGTATTGCATTAGTCCATGGATTTCTTTTAACGATCATCATTTTATCGTTCGTGCCGGAGCAATGATAACCGTATACTTTCAATGGTCGCACGTGGTTGAATCGAACAACCGACCATATGGGTATGAATCATATGCTCTACCAACTGAGCTAACGTGCGAAAAAAAATACCCGGGCGACGAAGGGATGTTTGGCACCCGGGTTTGGAGTTGTTTGGTATTCACGTGTGTGGGCATGAATACCGGAAGCGGATATACAGGACTCGAACCTGTGACACCGTGCTCCAGTTGCGACTTGGTTTGCTGTACGAATCTACATCTAGATTCCTTAACGTGCTCTACCAACTGAGCTAATATCCGCATATAATGTGTGATGGATCATTTGCCGATGTATAACATTTTTACTGCTGTATCCATCACACACCTCTTGACATCAAATGGTGGAAATTAATCCTTAGCTGCATTAGATATTCGTTGCTGCCATTCTTAACATTCGATGTATATTATAGTATTGATAAATGATAAATAATAATATTTAGGATGCACGTTCAATGAGCTGGAGAATTTCATCAATGGACCAATCCATCGCGAAATATTCGTTACCGTTTGTCATGATGATCTTGACGCCAAATTTGGTATTATCGTAATCTGGATCATCCGGCATAAACTCGACAATCTCACTTATGTTTTTGACCCTGAAAACCACTTCCTCAAAAACGGTGAACTTATGTTTTTCGTCATCGTATTCTTTATCAGTTACAAGTCTGATAAAACCTTTAATCTCTGTTTTCATGATACGACATCCTCCTCATTCTTTTCCTGTTTCTTTGCGGCTTTGTCTGCGATCTTCTTGTTTGCGTTCTCACACACTGATGTCCAACGTTTAATCTCCTTCTGGAAACGTGTGCGGTTTCCATACATCTTTTTCATGATGCACATTGCGAAACCAACCTCGTGGTCGTATGTTTCACCATCCATTGTTTTTGACATGGTTATTGTACCATCCTCAAAGAGAACGGTGGTTGTCTGTTTTGTGTCATTAAATAACACATTTTTGATTCCTGGAATCTTAATCATATTATTTCTCTCCTTTATGATTTCCATTGCGATGTCCATGTATACGCCAGCATCCTCCGGCATTGCTTTTAAGTTTGCTGCTTCTGCAAACCTTATGGATGCCCATGACTTGAAATTATGAGTCATTGGAGCGAATCTGATTGGTATAACTTTATCAGAACGACGTAAGCTTTTGGCTAATGAGTCTGAAATTATGCGTGGATCTTCTTCTTCGCATCCAAAATTAACACTTAACCATGAATACATTTTACGTGCAAACTTGTCCTGCGAGTCGAGCATCGGTTTCCAATTATCATCGAACTCGATAAGTGGATGATCGTAATCATTATCCTGCAAAATCGCAAGCTGGTATCCTGGTTTATATGAGAAACCGAACCTAATTACACCAACCGGTGCATCAGATCCAGCACTGCGTTTGATGATATAGATATGTCTACCACAAATTGAATACTGTATATCTGGCCATGTTGCTCGTATGAAGAATGTTACACATTTAATTATTTCATCAAGTTTCGATCTTTTCTGTTTGATGTTTAATACCTCATACAGTAAGTTGTGTAACCTGTTGATCTGAATGTCTGGATCGATATTGTGTAACGGTAATAACAATACAACATCATCTGGACCGATTCTCATGATCTTCACACCATCATGTGATACAAACATTGTACCAATGAATCCATATGGCATTTCCATACTGATGTTGGTATCACGGTCGCCATGTATTATGAATGAATACTTTAATGAAGCAGACTCGGTGGCTGATACTTCTTCGAAACTTGAAAATGGTCCTGCTGAATACACGATGTCTTTCAGCCATTTGCAGATGATAGGTTTGATACGATGTAGCATCTGACGATTTCTGTCTGTCTTCTGTACTGCAGTTATGATCGGCTGCTCCATGCTGTTTGCAAGTGATTTTAAATCAGCTGTAATCTGTTTGTACATATCAACATCGCCAGTTGTAAGCATCGTTGATGTTACTGGAGTAAGTTTGATGGTTTCAACACTGGGTGGTTTGAACAGTTCATCAAATGATTTTACATTCAATGAGTCCAGTAACTGTTCATCTGTTGAATCTGGTTTCTGTTCAGGTTTGATGTTTACTATTACATCTCGTAAACATCCAACTTCATGGATGGATAATCCGCGTGTGCAAACATTACCTTTCAATGGATCATTGGAAATCCATTCATTACCGGACCAGATTGCAAGGATTGATTCATTGATTCTGACACAACGTGCGAGAGGATTGTTTATTGCAGTTATAATGGCAATGGTTGATAAACGAAATCCCGCTTTCGTTATACCAAACTCTATTCCATTCGTTTGCCAATTTGCACCATTCATATGTGTCTTTACCCAATCACGGATTGTATTGAGTATTTCATTCCTAAATATACACTCTGTTGAATCCGGCATTGAAAACGTTGTTTCTAATGCCTTATGGATTGCGCTATCAGATACAATTCGGCTACCGACAGTGTGACCGAGATAGAAAATATCACCATGTTTCGTGATGATGTATTTTGTTGCGGCATTGTATTTAATTCTAAAATAACCACCTTCACACACAACCGATATGGTGTTGCATTCTGTGGGCGTAACCCCTAAATCATGAAATGACCATATTGCACCAATAGGTTTTCGATCAAAAGTGACAACATGAGTATCGGATGATGCCCAATTGTCAATATCCGGTTGCATTGCCGATCCGAGTGCTGTTATCATTTTGCCTTTGACGTCTTCCATTATATCAGTCCTTTCTCATACTGGTATTTCAGACCTGCAAGAATTATTTCATTCAGAGGTCCGTCATATATATCCTCTTTCTTTTCACGGTCGATGATTTTAACCGCAAGACCTACAGTCTCACAGTTAACATCACACACTGCCTGAATGTAAGCTAACACCTCGGGAAAGGTATTAAACGTGGCAGCATATGTTCCGCCAGAACCATCCCATTTTGTATGAATTGTATATCTCATAATATGTCCTCCTTTAAAGCCTCTTCGATTGCGTCCTGGACTGCTTCTGGTTTGATAGTTTTCACGATACCTGTAGGTATTCCAATGATTAATAAACCCTGGTTATTCTGATAGAGATTAAACCATAAAATTATTCTGCTATCAGAATATGGCATGTATAATATATCATACTCGTCACATTTATAACCTTCTTTATCAATCTTTTGACCAACACCTTCAATGAATGCTTTGACCCGTAATGCTATTCCATACAGTAAACCATCGTTACCATCCAATTTAAGTTTGGTTTGATATGTAACTAATTTCCTTTTATTAAATTTCATATTATCCCTCTTTACTTTGTGCCGAATAATATTTTGATCTTTGATTCGTAAACCGTAAAAAGGTCATTCAATGTCTTACATTTCGAAGTTGGTTTCAGCCAGAAAATTCCAGCTTCTTCTTCATCGGCCATATCTGTTGGTGCTCCGATTTTCGAAACATTATCCAACATATCAACATCAGTCAACTTTTCCAATGAATCAGTTGCGGTTGATGTAATTAGCTTCACATAAATATCCTCAGTAACGATTCTGTCTACATGAACATATCTATGCTTATATGCTTTGATATTATCAACATCTTTTCTGATTGTCATTTGTCCAGTCTTTGTGTTTTTGTCAAGAAAAGTAGGATAGTATGTCAAATGAACACACAACAACGGATCATATCCAGTTGCACATTTGTGTTGATAATGTTTTCTGATCTCTTCTTCTGTTAACATTCTATCATCTCCATTAAATTGATTTATATGCATCTCGGATTTTCATTAATATCTTTCCAAGATGGTTTCCTCCCTTACCTTTACAAACACCCCAGAAACGGTCACCCCATTTGTTACCTTCGACGAGTTCTTCATCACCTGTCTGGAGTAACATCTCAATCAAATGTGGATGTTGTAAAAATTTTTGGGAAACTACTTCGGTCATGATATCCAACTTAACTTCTTCCCAATCATCACGGAGTTTGACCTTACGTCCGAGATGTTTTGCTTGAACCGGATTCTTCAGCATAGAAAATTTACGACGTTCTTCAACATCCAATGTCTTCTGTGCTTGGAATGCAGTTTCTGCATTTGGATAAACTATCCCGTCAAGTTTTATCTCAACGGGATAGAAATTACTCAAGAAGAAGTATTCATCGCGAAATGACAAAATCATGTTGATAACTTTCTGAGAACTCTGAGAAGTCTTTCCTTGAATGATACATGGAATGTCTCATCAGTATTCCAGAAGATAGTAGCACTCTCATGAGTCTTCTTGTTGATTACATCAACGACAAGCATACCACCTTCAGCCTCAAGGATTGCTGTATCAATATCACTGTCATAATCCGATGCGTATGTTGATATCATAAGAGCTGCATTATCAAGGTCGATCATTTCAAGTTTCATTGAATACCACTCGGGATCGATATCATCATGATAATAAGGCTCAGATTCTATCCCAGCAATATCGGCAACTCTTTCATTATCATCTACAGCATCAGCTTTCGCTCCTGCTTTAGAGTCTACAATTGCCACAATCTTTTTTGCAGTTTCGAAATCTATTTTAATAGGTCTTTCATTTAATGGTGTAATGATAATACCATTGTCAACCTGTTTAACAGTGAATCCCAGGTAGTCTTCCACAAAGATTGAATGCTGTTTCAGATACAGGTCAACCAGTGCGACTGATGGTGTACAACCAATGCCAACATGCTGTCTTTCAGATTTTATTACACCCCATTCGTGAGCGCAAGAAACATCATCCATGAATACTTCATCAGGTATTTCAGCTTCATTACATGGCCATGCGGTGTATTCGCCTCCGCTATAAACTCCACTGTATCTATCGACTTTGATAGTCAGTGGATATACTGTGTCGATGTGATTAAATACATCCCAGTTTACATATTCAGGATGATTACGAAATCCGATATCGGTTATGAGTGTTTCATAACCTTTATTCTGATAGGTTGAAACCTCTTCATCATTTACGACACAAACTTCGTTCTTATTCATCATGATTTCCATATTAATTTTCCTCCTCTTTTTCTCTTGGTAAGAGACGATCCATCGGGATGTCCCAACCTGTTTCATTTTTTGTGTAGTTTATATATCCTTCCAGTGTATCGGGAATGTTATCATAATCATCCCAAAGATCTTCATCTTCAAGACATTCGATATAATCCCAATCACCACCATTCTGATCCATGATGACATAAGACTCTTTGAAGTCAATTGGAAAACGCTCCGATGAAACGATACTTCCCATATAGTTACACATTACATGTGGGAGAATTTCAACTGGATCTGTCCAATCACCTTCATCACCATGGCGGATATCATACACCCACAGTCCCTCGGGGACTGTGGACCTGTCAATTCTGTGTCCAGTAAACAGTACAAATTTACCGAAACATAGAACTGGCTCAAAAGACAACTGGTTTATCGGTTCTGGTTTCACGATTGCATACCTCCTTTAATTCATTGAACATTTCTTTTACGAGTGGCACTTCCGAATCAGTGTATTCATGAACTCTGATACCATTGACCATATCATCATAGTAGTATGATCTGATGATCATGTGTGCGGATGATGTTCCAGGAGCATTCATTGAAACAATGAATTCAAAGAACGCGCCACCATCGTAATCCGGTTCATCAATCACGACACATTTGTTCAACGATACACAAATACTCATTGAACCGGGTGATGAATATTCCAACACCCATTCGTTCGTAGAATCGTTGATCAGAAAGTCACTGAGATTAATATCAGGCATGTGTTTCTTTACAACTGATATTAATTTACACCAATATCTGTTGTATTTTTCGATATCGTCTTTTACACATTCGATGATATTATGCGTGAACTGTGGAACATCACGGCATTCCAGTTCATAATCCAACTGATATTCATACATGATGAAATATTCATTTGGATATTCATTCTGATATTCTGATGCAACCTTGTGTTCAGACAGACAACCAGGTGCGATTACACCAGTCTGATTGTAATCTAAAGCATCATTTGTGAATACGATGAGATCCGCATCAGCCATCATATCGATTGAACGTGCAAGCCGTGCCCATCTAATACCTCTAGGAGATTTGGATTCCCACTCGGGTGGATCCTGAATGTCGTACTGGTCTATCAGTATGAATTCATTATTTGGATACAGCTTCTTCAGCTTCTCCATAATTCCGTCACGTTCACTATGAACCTTTTCGGGTGTTGAATGTTGCATCGCCTGAGATACAAACACTCTTGTTGTTTCCGGTAATGTTGGTAACATTTATATTTCCTCCTTAATCGAAATCTCGTAATAATTCTGCAAGGATTTCATTCAGTTCATCGATTGCTGAATTATACTTTTTCGAATCATAATGGTGTAATGATTCCTTTTTCATTTTCGACTCTGTCTCATACTTAATCTGATATAGTAACGATATCCGGTCTGCCAATTCTTGTTTGGTATATAACAAGGTCAGATCAGAATAAGTATGATCGTCATTTTTTGGGTTTTTTGGTTTAATGTTTTGCATCTGTATTAACCTCCCTTAATTTTGTGAATGCATCATCAAATGCATCCAAGAATTCTTGACGAATTCTTATTGTTTCTTCAAGATCGAAATCCGGATGATCTTGTTCATATTTGATTGGATTTTTATTATATTCATTAATGATTTTATCCAATCCCCCGGCGTTCTTAAATGCGAGCGCCATATGAACTGTCAGTCTAATTCGTTCTCTATCATGTTCGGTTATTTTCAATCACCTCCATAAAAATCTCTCCTATAAAAAAGGAGGCTCCAACCCGGGAGACACCCCGGGTTGGAATAACATGAATGAAGAGTAGACCGTAAACTACCCCATTTACAGGATTCCAATTTCCGATGTCCGGATCACATCGTACTCAAGGTCCCACGGTTTTCGCGTAGAACAATCCTTCCCCTGATTGAGTATAGAGGAGGGATTGTGGATCCGATACAGATTTCTGAATTCTGGTTATTATAATCGGATCCAAAGATATGACTTTCGTCCTATCTCACTTGAATAATATAAATATAGAATTTCAAAATTCTAGCTGGTTATCCTGTTTAACAACAACATCCCAAAAGTGTCTGGATCAAACGTTTCAAATATACGTGACAATATTGCCGCATCTGTTAATGTGATACGTACATAATCACCATTCAATGATGTTATACGTATTGCAGGTTTACACTCGTTTGATGCTGTTACATATACACATGGCAACGCAGTATATCCATTAACCGAAACTGCATCCTTTATAGTGAATTCTTCCAATGCTTTCTGGTCAATGTCGAATTCAATACTGATGGCATTTGGAAATAACGCTTTAAAGTTTTTACCAACTGCCGTAATGGTTTTCGATATCATGTCAACAAACGCATGCAGATGTGTTGCTGGGATGAATATTCTGGGACGCTGATATCCTTCGGTTATAGATAAACCGTAACTTGGTTTGATGATGGTTGTCCCAGATTCTGGTAACTGTCTGATTGTTGGATACTTACTTTCTGGATCATCATCGAGTCGATAAACATATTCGACTCTAAGATCCTTATTGATGCTACCGTACATCAACGTGTAGTTTATTCGTTTCATTAGAAACCACCTTTACTATTCATGATGAACTCACCCAGTCCATTTGATATTATATCTTCAATATAATAATCAAGTGATATTCGTGATTCATAACAAAGTTTATCCAATATTTCATTGTATTCTTCGATGGTTTCACAATTGAAATACAATGCCGAATAATCTCTGAACTCATCCTGGATGAATTTAAATAAGTCGTATTTTATGTTAGGATATTTATTTCTATCATATTCCTGGAGAATCGTAAGATCAGCATACGGTGAAAGCATACAAGTCTGTCCAACATCTTTGACTGACTCATATAAATCAATTACACCAATTTGTGATGGATTGAGTTGTTTGTGTCCAAACCCAACCTTATGCTGATCTGTACGGCCAAGTGCATTAGGCCTTGTGTTCACGTGATTCGCAACTTCACGCAGTTCATAAATGAACATCTTTAGGATTTCCCTAAAGAGCAGACTATATCTTCATATGCTTATCATCCCGACAATCATATGCATCTCGTATCCACCCACCATTAGCTTGTGAGTGTACTCCCATCACTGGGATAGTCGTTGAGGGCTCTTCTATTTTGATTATATAAATCACGTCGCCGTTGAATATAGCGATGGAATGCATGTCGTTTATCATCCAGCGGATTTAATTCATTTAGTATCTCTAAATTACTCATGCCATTTGAAATACACTGATCTATGAACTCACGGTGTTTCGTGTGTTCATAATACTTAGGAATGTTAGATATGTTATACAATGATGAAATTTGTTTCCATTTACCACGAAACTTTATATCTCGTATCAATGTTACATTTACACCACATTTTTCTGCGATTGTCTTATTTGAATAAGACCCATCTTCAATCATCTGACAAACTGTATGTATCAAATGTTCTGGATTTGGAATAAATGCCTGTGCGACAATTCGATGAACTTGTCTAGTATATCTGTTACCATTATGATGGAGATCTACCATCAGATATCCCCGTTTATTAAAATACGGATTTAAAAATTTTTTGGTATATCCACTGTATATTCTACCACTAACATCAACGGTATATTTTGTGATGCAACCATCAATTATTATATGTACAAAGTCCAACACATGTTATCACCCCTTTCATTTAAATATATTTAAATTGTAATAGAAGATTCCCTGCGGATTGAGGATATATCTTTAACCTTATTACCATACCTTTCGGAAGTCTACAGCATTACCATTCGACATTTGGTAGTTAAAGCTTTACCCAACGCTTATACTGTTCGTAAACATAAGTCGTCCCTCGGATTATTTTAACTCGCAAACCCGAGGCGTTCCCGCATATATGAGATGTCAGGCCGCTAATTGACCTTTGCGAGTGACTTTCAATGACTGGTAATAATCCATGTCATTTGTAAAGTCAGTTGTATGAATTGTACCCAAAGAATGTATCTTGGAAATTATGAGATTCGGAGAGAACTTCATACTCGCCTCTGCGTCTTTTGTCTTTCCAAGAATTCCATAACGGAACAGACGTTTCAGATTATCTGACACTTTGGCAGTGACGATTGTTGATATAACTTCATTGAGTCGAATTCGTTTATTCTCAAATGAGTATATATTAACATCCGTGAATTCCGTCTGTAATACATATCGCAATAATGAAACCATGTTACGTTTATCACACTCGGGAATCGGAAGTTCCCATGCAGATATTGAATCCAACATTCTGGCAACATGCATTACATTACATGCACCACGATGTTCGATTTCATTATTTGGATAATATGAAAGTTGGTAAACCCACCATGATGGATCACGCAATTCATCCAAATCCATTGGTTCATATTCTTTAATGACCTGGATAAGCATATATACAATTGAACGAACGTATTCAAATTCATCCAAGCCCTTGCGGTATGCTTTGATGTAAATGTCACGATCCTTGATCGGTTGGAAATATTCAAAATCATTTTTGTCGTCAATGATCTTGTCTGTGTATTGGACGATTGGATATACTCCAAGGAACGATAATGGTGATGTGATATGCATGAAACATGTGATGATGGATTCATATGTTTTGAATATCATTACATCCATTACTTTAGTGCATGTAACCACATAACCATCCATTGATATGAGATCATGTTCAGAACGACGCACCACGATTGGAAGTAATGATTTTAATGTTACTGAATTTGCACCCGATGGATATAAGAATTTATCAACCAACTGGTATTCAGTATACAGTTCATTATCCAACAGATATCGTCCCTGGTCATCCGCAATTGGTATAAGTAATGTGTTATGGTCAACATGTTTCTCCAGAAATTTATTCTTATCACGGGCACCCCAAACAATATCAAAATCCAACAAACCGACTCGGATATCGGCAATGCTTTTGGTCTGGATTTTTGTTCCGGTTTCACGTCTACGTGTCTGAAGTTCTGATGGATCTGGGTGAGGGTTCCATTTGAAATTACCAACTATCAGAAACGGGTATGTTTCTTTTGGTGCATCCTTAATTGGATTCAACCTCATAAGCTGGATAATCTCCATCGACTTCAATGCTTTGATGACATACTGATACAATGGACGATCCGTTCCAAGATTTATTGTAACATTATCCATTGGATTTTGTTCATCATCAAAAATGTAATGAATCATATCATTCTTCCTCCTTCTGATTATAAATGTATAAAGATGTTGACTCTCCTTATACAAAAAAATGATATAAATATTTGTTTTACAAATTATTCTAGAAAAACTCGTTCGTAATAATTTCATTATGAAAGGAATGAAATGTATGAAAGTACAAGGTTTATATAATATAGAAGAAGACATCAAGATCAACGATCTTAAAGAAGTAACATCATCAGTCATTTATCGATCACAAAACGTTTACAATTCACAAGGTCTTTTCTCTGAAGAAATATTTGGTTCGACACCAAATGAACGTTGGTACAGATGTGGTTACATCAAATTACCAATCAGAGTGTTCAATCCAATGGTTGCAAAAACAATCATCGCCCGTAGTGGTGGTGTGATACGTAAATGTGCATATGGTTTAGCAAAGTATAATCTGGAAAATGGTGTATTGATTGAATCTCCTGATGGTCAATACTCTGGAATGGTTGATCTGTATAAGATATGGAATAATATTGATATCAAGAAAACTTTGAAGACCCGCAGTGATGACAATATTGATATTCTGACCAAATGTCCACGTGATCTTATATTCATTAACAAACTTCTGGTACTGCCACCAAACTTCCGTCCAATCGGTATGAAGAATGGTCGTGCGGTTAAATCCGAAATCAATTCAATCTATATGAAGATACTGGGCTACAGAAGTATCACTGCCCGTGTAACAACAACTGCAGCTCAGGTTCATAACAAACTTCAGGATGCAATTGTTGAATTATACACATATATTCAGAAATATCTTGGAACCAAGAATGGTTTCTTACAAAAGAATCTGTTGGCAAAGACTGCAGTATGGACCGCAAGAAACGTTATCTCAGCACCAACATATCGTGATGGTGAGCCTGAAATTGGTATATTCGATACTGGATATCCATTACACACATTATGTACATTATTCAATCCAATTTTAAGATATCATATTAAACAATTTTTATCACCTAATAATATCAGAGAAATTCACAATAATCCTGAAGAAGTCAACAGCTCAATGTTAGAAAACATGTACGATGAACGTGCAGTTGCTGATATGCTTGATGTGTATCGTGAAAATTATGGTGCACGTTTCCGTATAATGTATCTTGATCCCGAACACCAGAAACCAATAATGATTACATTGTATGATAATAAAAAACAAGAAACATTCACGCGTCCATTGACACTAACTGATTTGGTTTATATTGCCGCAAAACACGGTATTGTTGATGCCAATCGGCACTGTTATACAGTACGATATCCTATTGGTAATTATCTTGGTGCATTTTTCACACGTGTTGTAATATTATCAACAATCGTAACAGATGATATCACATTCCAGAATGAACGTTTTCCATACTATCCACATGTCGATACAACAATGGATCATCATCATGTTGCAACATTCTTCAAGGATACACTTACACCATCCAATAGTAATCTTAAGAAATGGAATGGAGATTACGATGGTGACACCGTCAAGAGTTGTGGTCTGATGACCGATGAAGCAAATGAAGAAGCTGAACGTCTGATGTATGCCAAGGTGAACAACATGCGTCTCCAAGGTACTGGCATTTATGAGACCGGCAAAGAGTTTACATCTGCATTGTATACATTGACGAAGCTGTGATTTGTTTATTTTGTAGGAGATGATTTGTATGGCACATATTCCAACATTTATAAATCCCGAGTTCTTAAAGTTACTTAAACCGAAAAATGAATTACATGAAAAGAAAATGTATCCTAAACGTTTATTCAAATTAACTGATGGGATACCGCACCGCGATTCATTAAATAAACATTGCACGTTTGATATTCTTGTAACAATGAATGATAATCTGACAAAGTATCATGATACAAATGAATTTTGTATATTATCATTACTTGGATCAAAACCTAAATGTATATTCAACGATGATAAAACATGTGATTGTTTCAATTGTATTCAACGTTGGATGAATTCAAATGAAGAGAGGTAAACATAATGGCATTTTTCGATATGTTTAAATGTATGGAACAGTATGGATCAAATGAACCATCACCAACTGCAGTTCCTGAATACCCACAGCCGGTTTCTGGTTTTGAAGGAATGTATAACACACTTAAAATGGACCCGACATATTATCATGTCAACAGTTACACATTACCTTATGCATCATCTCATTGGGAAAGTGGTTCACCGATGTTACGTACAATGAACGATGAAGGATTACTTCCACCATTGTCAGATCGTATTGATCCCAACAAGATATTCAATTCCGATATCAATGCATTACGTGCGTTGGCTGCAGACCAGGCTAAGATACTCAAGGTGTTTGAAAAGAAAGCACTTGAATCTTTGACTGACAAAAACAAATTTGGTGTCACTGAAGAAGACATTGAAAGTATGCAGGCAATCACAGCTGCACGTAATGCAATCGTTTCTATCAATGAAAAACAGATTAACGTTAAGAAACATATTGCGGATTTGAAAATCAAACAACAGAACAATCTTGGATACGGTGCATCCGGACCATCTGGTGGTGGTGATATGAAATCATCTGGTGGTTTCACAACAGATGTACTTGATTCAATTTATGCTGCAAATGCAATGCCGATCGCAACACAACCACCAAAGGAATACACACCGGTTGATGTTGATCAAGCATCATCATTACTGGAATCGATTGTCGCACCATCATCTGTAATTGAGAATGAAAGAAATGGTATTGTGACTGAGGTTGTTGTTGGTGAAACAACCAATGATGTTAAATTTGCACAGTTCGATTCAGCTGGTAACATGATCGACAATCCGGTTGGATTACCAAACGCATCAATCAAATCAATTGACATTGAGGCTGGTACTGCAATTGATGAATTCGATCGTCCTTATACTATACACAAAGATGAAATCTAAATCGTAAATGTTTTATTATGCGGGGATACACCCCGCATAATAAACGAATCAATAAGCACCTGCTTTATACTTATATTGCGATTCTATAAATATAAACGGTGAAATTATATTTGTATAAATTGTATTTGCGATTCATATGATTGATACGAATAAATTTATATGAAAGGAAATGAAAGAGTTATGAATATGATAGATGCAAAATACGGAATGAAATATCCGTTCCCGCATACAATGACTCATATCATAGACAACAGTGGTTACAGAGGCACTGCTCCTATTAACTATGCTGATGATCCTTCACTCTTCTCAACAATTGTTGTTGGTGCTTTCCCGATGGGTGAAGACCGCAGAGTTATCAGACTTACAGACACTCGTATCCCACGTGTTTGTTATGGTCTTAATTCTATCACTCAGGCAGACCGTGATAAGTATGGTCAGGTCGTAGACTATCCATTGTCTCTGATCAACCAGGGTGCACCTGTCCAGATGCTTCGTGTCACACCTGAAGATTCAACATATGCGTTCGTAACTATATTTGTTTCATACAAATGGGACGACGAAACAGACGAACCTGTTCTCCATGTAAAGTTTGAAAGTGAGTCTGAAGCACCAACCGGTTCAGTTCTTGCAAACTTTAAGAATCCTGAAAGACTGGCACAGCAGCTCATCAATGAGTATGCTAAACAGGAACCATCATCCGATGGTTGGACAAAACGTGTATTTGCAGTAATCGTTTCTGCAGGTCGTGGTCGTGTGTATAATAACATGCGCATGGCTATAAACACTGTGTCTCAGGCTAAGAGACCAACAAACACACGCTACAGCTTCAGCACTATCGATAGCAGAGTTTCTTCAGTTATCGAGGAATTCGTTGGAACTCTCGTAAACATTGACAATCCCGATTCAACTGTTGATACAGTAAATTCAATTGTCAACCAGCGTTCAAGAGGTGGTTCAGTTCTTAAGCCAATCATCAATGAGAAGGCTGTAACTGAAATCTTCGGCGAATACACCAGACACTATGCTGAGCAGGTTGAGACTGGTGAGTATGATACAAATGATTTCATCATCAATACCCAGAAGACATTGAATGTTAACACATTCGATATCATTACCGGTAAATATATCTATGGCGGCGGTCTTGATGTTTCTCTGCCTTTCTATCAGGTAGATGCAGAAGATCCTGATATCCCAAGATTGTCGGATGCATACAAACTGCTTACAACATCAACTCAGGCTGCTACTGATGCTCAGAACAAAGCACCTGCAACCATTCTCCAGAATAAGATGATCAACGCTTCTTACGGCATTACAAATGATGGCTCATCTGTATATGTTGGTGATGTATATCTCTCAACAACTGGTAGTCGTTACCAGAATCCTAGACTGGTATTCATCTGCGGCATTAACCAGTACACCCAGGCAATCACAGCTGTATCATTTGATACTGTTTATCCTCTTGATGGAACTGCTGACACAACCAATGGTGTTGGAATCGATTCACCACCTCAGCCTATAAAGAAGGTATATGAAACAACACCTACAAATGCACAGCGTGCAGCAGATGGTCTCGTTTCAGGTGACATCTTCGCAATCATCAATTCATCATCCACAAGTGCATCCAGCTTCACTCTCCACATGGAAGGTACTAGTGGTGCATATTCCACATACACCAATACTCAGATTATATCTGCAATCCCGTTCGATAAGAAGCCTGGTATGAACAACATCGTCGCTGTTTACAACGGCGGAGATACAGATGAAGGATGGTCACTGGCTAAACATAAAACATCAATCGGTTACACTGTTATCGATATCACTACAGGTAATGTATATGTAAACGATTACGAGGTTGCTGTACGTCCGAATGAAAATGATACAATCGATGTTAATCGTCTCCTCATAAAGAATAACTCTGTGAAATTTGGCAATGTTCCTGATGTTGCTGGTATATCAACTGAGATCTATGGTCTCAAGTATGATGTGCTGGAGTATGCTGATGCCGATATTGCTAAATGGGCTATCGGTAACGTTCCATTGTCAGATTCTGGTACAGGTGAAGGTTGGGAGATCGGCGAAAGATGTACTCTTACAACCGAAAACGCAACTCTTCAGTTTGAGGTTACTAAGGTTAAACCTAACAATGGTGCTGTTCTTGCGGTTAAACCAATCAACAATAACTCATCCACATCACCTACTAAGATCACTGGAGAACAGAGACTGGTATCTGTTTCTGACAGCAGCCGTGTTCTCACAGTTACATTTACAGAGGCTGATAACTATCCATATGCTGCCAACAGCGATGCAACACCTAAGAACATCACACGTTATGTCGTATCTGGTGTACTCGGTTCATTGTGGAAACTCGCACTTGATGGTGTGGTTATTCCTGATGATTACTACTCACCAACATACGGTATCAACATGAGTTCTGAATTCGGTGGTGTCGCACTCGATAAGGGTTCTGCTGGATTCCTTGATGATCCTGATGTAAATGAAATTGTATTCAAGTATAAATACGCTGAGCTTCTGGTTAAGGCATTCAAGGGAGAGATTGATCCTTCAATCCTTTCGCCCATCAGGGTTCCTGCCAAGTTCATGTTCGATGCTGGGTACAACACTGTCATCGGTTCATCGTTCATCACATCAATGTCTCATACTGTTGAAGACTGGATCAATGGTTCAGTTGTATTCAACGATGACGAAAAGGAAGAAATCTTGTTCAATCCTGATCTGATTGCTTCACTTTCACCAGCAGACATCGATGTCAAGCAGGCAATGTATGATCTGATGATCGTACGTATTTATGACGGCATTCCTGAGGACAAACGTCCAATTGGTCCTGGTTCAGGATTCAATGTTCTGTTTGACTCATGCACTACTGATGGTGCTACTGCAGCTGCACTCAACAAGTCATTTGCAACACGTTTCACAAACCCGAATGGTTCATGGGATATCGGTGGTCTTACAACACCTGCTGGATACACATATACATTCGTAAAGCGCGTTGTTGATAATCTTGTTAACCACTGCAAGACATATACAATCAACAAGCCATTCACTGGTGACTATACAACTATCGCTCCTACAGAGTATTCTTCTATCTTCCCAGATGTTGATGCAGATAACTGGACATACAGAGAACTCATGTGGAATAGTGGTGGTAATGCATGGCTGCCTGATTCTAATGGTTATGTTAAGAGAAGCTCACAGAGAACATTCTACGATGATGAAACATCTGATCTCCTTTGGGAGTCCAACATGAGAACACTTTCACAGCTCACATATCTGCTTCGCCAGAAGATTGAGCGTTATCTGTTTGAATATTCTGATGATTCAACTCTGAAGACTATGAAGACAGAGTGTGACACAATGTTCTCCAACTGGGTTGGTAGTCTCGTAGATGAACTCAACATCGAGTTTGAGCGTGGTCTTAATACTGACGGTGGTGACATTGTAATCTGTAGAGTTAGAGTTGTATTCCGTGGTCTGGTCATTCGTGTTCCGATCATCGTTGATGTACAACGTCGTGTATCATAATGAAAGGAGTGACACTTTATGCCGATTAGCTTACAAAGTGGCATCAGAGAATATACCGGTGATCTTTCACAGTATACTGGTGTACTCGGTGGTCTCACACCTGATGTACACACACTTCGTTCTCTCAACCCGCTTACAAACAACCGTCTGATTGCAGTAATGTATCGTGGACCTTATTTCCTCATGCACTACTTTGCAGGTTCAAATGGTTCCGCATTCACCAACAAAGAGTTTGCAACATACAAAAAGATCATCGAATATTACAACCTTGGTATCACTTGCCAGATTGGTGATTCGACTCTTACACCTGCAACACTCCAGGGTGGTTTCTCAGGAAGAACAATCAACTTCCCGACAACACAGAGCGCTAACCAGAACCAGACACTGACAATCACAGTTCCCGAACTCGTTGGTCGTCCTATGGCAAACTTCCACAACATGTGGATTGATGGTATCGCTGATCCTATCACTGGTTTGACAACATATCACGGTCTCGTTGCAGGTTCTGTAGATAAACAGTCCAGAACACCACAACGTATCTTCGCTGCTAACACCGGTGCAAATGCTTCTGCTCTCGAACCATCACCAGCATGGGAGGTTGCAGAGTTCCTCATTATCGCATTGGATCGTTCTGGTGCACGTGTTGATGGTGCTGTTATGGCACTCGGTTGTGTTCCTCAGGCAAAGGTTGGTAATACAATCTTTAACTCAAACGCAACTGGTCAGTCACAGATCGAACAGCTCCAGTTGGTATTCAACTGCCAGTATGTTCAGTCAACATATGTTAATGACCTTGCAGCAAGATATGTTCGTCAGTTTGCCGTATTCGGTAACAGCATGAACTTCAACCCTGGTGCTGGCGATGCATTCTTCGATGCAAACTCAACTGCAACATATGGCGACATCAACTCTGCTATGTTCAATGGCGGTCGTCGTCCTACACTCGATGCGGTTCAGAGTGGTCTTGGAAATGCACCTGTATTCTCATCTTCGTACGAAGGTATCCAGAGACAGATGCCAGACGAGAAGGAGATCACAACTGCAGATCATTCTCGTATATACAATTCTGCAACAACCACAACACCTATCGACAATCCTTATCAGACAGAAACTATCTGATGAAAAAAATAAATATATTGTTGGGCGGGGATATCCCCGCCCTCTTTATATTTATTCTACCAATAAGAATATTTCAACAATATCAAATTTCTCATAAACGAATTTTACCATTACATATGAATCGTTCTGATATGAAAATGTGTGTATTCCAACGGATTGTAATTTTTTATCTGCTTTGGTGATTAATTGTTTGGATACAACAATACCACGAGATTCATCAATGGTTGTTGGTTCTTTTGCTTTGGATACAACCGCACGATCGTATGTGTCAAATTCATCATTATCATATCCCGCGTTAACCAACCCATTATCATTGATGGTATCAAGTAATTTTGTGTCGAATGTTTCATCTTTCGTTAATTCGTCAAAGAAGTCTGCATCTTTGATAATTATTTTATATTTATCCATCTTCTTTGGAATATGAGACTTTATTACTTCTGCTGGAGATAATTCTTTCTTCGCCATTTGTATCATCCTTTCTTAAACTCTGTCTGTTAACCATGATGCAATGTATTCAACATAACCTTCGATTGTGATTGATTCGGGTTTTGCACATCTCATGTATGATGAATTATGTAATGATTCATAAATATAATCATATAATCCATCTGTTTCAGCTGGTGAGTCTGAGAGTTCATCGAGCGCTTTGTTTGAAAACGTTTTGAAATGTTCTTTAACCTCATCATGTTCTAGCATTGATGTATCCAATATCAGATAGTCCAATATCATTGCATGTTTCATCTTTTCAATCAAACGATTTATGATATCGATGATTGGAATTTCAGTTCGTGTTATTGCATCACCAAACATTGAATTCTCTGCCAAACGTTCACCAATATAATCAATGGCAGCACGTATAATTGATTCTGTTGTATATATCACATATTGAGAACCATCATAATTTGATGCAAACAACCATTTATCAATTATGTCTAAATCACTGGCATTGGTGGATAATGATTCTACATCTACAACATTGACATCATATACGCGTAACTTATGTTGTCTGATGAACATGTTAACTTCTTCACGTGTTCGTGCATATACTTTATCAACCAACATCGTTTCTTTATTGCTCATGGATAAATATGGTACACATATTTCAAATGCATCCATTGTTTAACACTCCTTCATTGTTATCTGTGCCAAGTATGCAAGTAACTTCAAATTGTCATTAAAATATTTACCATTAATCTTAGTAAAAGGTAAATAACAGTTTTCAGTTAATTCACCTTTAAGATATTGAGTCTGATATTCTGACAAATAATGATAAATACGATCATCGTTGTTCTCAATCATCTGGAATACTTTGAGAATGTGTCGACACATTCCAATTGTGTGTTTGTCCAAAACGTTTTCACGTATTCCTTTATATGTAATGGATTCATCATCATCGTTATAAAACATTTCAATGTTCTCATATCTAATATAAGATGTCCATTGGTGTTTTGCTTTGAATTCAATACCATCAACAACCATTTTGAGTTTACGTCTGGTATTGATGAACAACGCATCGGAATGTATTGAAATGATTTCATCATCTGCAATGTTATTGACTTCAATGAAATGTTTTCTTACTTCTTTGAGTTTCGTATAATACTTATCCGAAAACGATGGATCCTGTTTCTGAATGTTACCAACACGAACAACACGGTCTTTCTTTGGTAAAAGTTTTAATTCATCGATGACATCCTGTGGTAGATAATGAAACACCTCGGCTATTTGTAATGATGCTTCACGCATATCACACTCCATTATCTTACCATGAAACACATGTGTGATTTCAGTGTTATATGTTAATAATTTATCGTAATCAATCATATGATTACCTCCTTTCGATATAATAATATACATGTAGAAAATAAAAAAAGAAGCCCGTTGTTAAACGGGCGGCTTATTATATTAAACTCTACGTGGTATAGTGTTACCAAGTATTATTGGTTTCACCGTGGTGCCGTTAATAATGGCTTCCAGATATCTCGTATCTGGAAAGCCACGAGTGTCTTCGGGAACGGCAAACACCCACTCCCCGAAACAGTCTTCAATCATTTTTACGCCTTTATAGGAGTAAGTACATCTGTTACTGAACGGATGCTTAGTAACAGTCCCTTTCTCCTCTATAATCACTGCCGCTTTTGCCATCAGCATTTTTGTCTCCGTAGCATTTGGGTCGATGGTTTCACGGAAGTAATGACAGTTGTTAACATTGTATTTAGTCATGCTTGTCCCTCCTTAATCATGGGGTCGATCACACCCCAATTGTGAATGGCTGCTGCAATAGCAGCCAGCATGTACAACCTCTCGTATGTGGAGGTTGTCGGATCAAGTGTTTTCAACATATTGATCCTTTCTTCAAATAATACACGGTCATCTTTCATGTTGATGACCTCCTTTCTTGAATAGATTGAAGAATATTGTATATTCTTCATATTAATAATATATATACGGAATTTCGATATTATCGAAAACCCACAGATAAATCTCAACAAAGGAGGTCATGATATGAGTAAAATAGTTGAGATCGTTGATCCGATTACTCATAAGAAAGGTTATTATGATTTTGGTACCAAGAACACATCATTTCTTGAGACTGCCAGAGAATTAAAAGATTTAGGCATTAAACGATGGTATCAATGTTTGGAAGTTAAATACCCACAATTTGGTGTACAAGATTTGGATCCATTTGATGAGAATCTTACACCTGAACAAATTGGATATCTCGTACTTGAAGCAAATGATAACGTCTGGTTTTATGCCAGAGAAATTGTACGTGTACCCGCAAAGGGTGCACCCAAACCATATCGATTATATTTACATCGTGCGGCACATGCAACCATATGGTGTTACATACATTCATTCGACGTTGAATTATGTCAACCTCGTCAGACGTATAAAACGACAACTGCAACCGCATTGATCCAACACGCATTCATATACAATCAAAACAACATCAACATTCCATATTTGCATATAAAAGATGCAGACTCAACACGTAATGCTGGTATGTTAAGAGACTATGTTGAAGCAGGACCAAAATGGGCAAATCCATGGGTTACATGGAAAAAGTTACCTGGTTTGAAATCATTAAAATATGATGCACATGGTACGACCATCGCAGTTAAAGCATCATCTGATTCTCCAGATAAAGCCAGAGATATCCTTCGTGGTGATACATTGTTTGTTGCGTTCATCGATGAGTGGGAGTATATACCATATATTGATAACGTTGTCGAAGGTTGTTCACCTGCGATGGTATCTGCACGTTCAATTGCGAAAGAGGCACATGGACGTACATGTATATTCTATACATCAACACCTGGTAACTTGGACTCCCAACCTGGTAAAGCGGCCCAGAAAATGATTGATGCAACACCACGTTTTTCAGAGAAGTATTATGATTTAACTGATGAACAACTTCAAGCAATCATTGACGGTACCGCAGGCAGTGAGAATAATGATGGTAAACCGATCACCAAATTTTATATTGAATTTGATTATAAGCAACTACGTAAAACAGAAGAATGGTTAGCAGAACAACATCAACGTGCCGTTGAAGCCAACAAGATGGACGAGTATCGTCGTGGTGTTCTGTTACAACGTTATCGTGGTGCTGAACAGGTTCTGTTCCGTCAAGAAGACATGGACTTCATCAACAATCATATGATTCGTCACGATTACGAAATTTTGTTGCTGGATAAATATGTTATGTATATATTTAAACATGAGGTCCACAATGTTGACTTAATGTCTGATAACCAATATTTCGATATCGATATTCCGTATCTTGTTGGAATTGATATTGCTGCTGGTACCGGCGGTGATAATACTGCAATAACAATCGTTCATCCATATACATTGAAAATAGTTGCGGAATGTAAATCACCATATATGGGACCATTTGATTTGATGCGTGTTATTACCGAATTGGCACGAATGCTTCCACGTTGTTTGTTCTGTCCTGAAGCAAATGGTGTTGGAAAACCAATCATGGATTTCTTCCAGGAAGGTAGTCTCATTGGACGTGTATATCATGATCCAAGATTGGATATATCTAAGAATGCTCAGATTCTTGATCCAGTACAAACACGTTTGAAAGAACAAGCCATTGGTAGACAATACATTGGAACCAATGTTTCACCAACGGTACGTGAATCAATGATGACATTATTGAAAACTTTAGTACGTGACCATCGTGAAAAATTGAATACTCCATTTCTTGTTCAAGATTTGAACTCACTTACAATATTTAAAACTGGAAAGATTGCTGCTGAACCTGGTGCACATGATGACTGTGTTATGTCTTATTTGCATACTGTGTTTGTGTTGTTCTATGGTAAGGATTTGAACAGATTTGGAATCAACACCATGTTGTGTAAATTCGAATCCAGTAAAAAAGCAATGTATGAATATGAAACCAAACAACGTGAAGATGTTATCAATAATATGATTCCAACCATTGGTCATGAAGAACAAATGAGATTGGACATAATCAAAGCAAATAAAACAAATGATATTGTTGATGACATGGGTTATACACGTGCAGAGTATGCGGGTGTTGCTCCAGTAAAAGATGATCCATATGCTCGTAAAAGACGTATGGAAGATTTGCAATTCCTGTATGATGTAAATCAATTCTAAAACAAAAAAAGAAGTTGGGGAGCGCAAGCTCCCCCTTCTGTTATTAAATTTTATTGAAGCATTGGAGCCATGCTAGGCTCCAGAAACATTTCCCAGAGGAATCATGTTTATGACCCTCCGGGGGAATTACTTTCCCTGCTGCTTGAATGCTTCAGCGACTGCAGCGGCAACCACATCTGAGATCAGCTTAGTCTGATCTACTGTAGCTGTGTTGTTCTGTGGTGCTGTATTCTGTGGTGCTGCTGTCTGATTAGCGACGAGACTCTTGAGGAGCTCACCAAGTAACTCATCGTTTGATTTTGGTTTCTCCGGTAAGAGCTTCTGTTTATTTAATTCACCATACAGCCATTCACACTGGCTGTTGGCTCTTGTAGCCGATATCTGGGCCTCTTTAGCCGTATTATATGCGGCTGCAGCAGTACCCTCACTGCCCTCAAGTGACTTTATTCTGTCACCGTGTTTCTTCAGTACGACAGAATCGATGACTAAACCGACGCTGTTAACAGCGCCTACTCCGAGTGATATACCAGTAAACAGATCGATCATTTTTTGTACTCCTCTTGTCTGAATGATAACAGACTGGTTTGTTTCGAGTTGTCCTTCTCGTTTTAATCGTGAGAATGTAAGCCATCTATCGAATACCCCTCTTATTCTTTATAATCATTTAAATGGGTTTCATAAACGTCATGTATTCTCATAACATTATAATGATATATATACCGAATTCCAAAATTCTAGCTATTTAAACCCCTTCAGCATACAAAAAATATACACATTGAGGGGGTATTACCCCCTCAATATATG
>JAEIGA010000799.1_pt1 | contig 46819 bp, 53 predicted proteins | sample 9270691 | NCBI WGS metagenome assembly JAEIGA01 (sample SAMN17057246, study PRJNA624740) | gut metagenome | biome: biome; isolation source: fecal sample | host: Bos grunniens | place: China: Xizang | collected 2019
AACTAACATAGGTAATAATGCACCAAGAAATGGCTACAAACTTATAGAAATTAGTCATAATTTAAGAATTAGAAAATTAACACCACTTGAATGTTTTAAATTAATGGGAGTTAAACCAAGTGATTATAATAAAATAACTTGCTCAAATGCTCAAAAATACAAACAAGCAGGAAATTCAATAGTTACAACTTGTTTAATGGCAATTTATAGTCAATTATTTGAAAATTGTGATTATAAATATTATATTGAAGAATTATTAAAAGAATTAAGAACAAATTGAAAGGTGTTAATGTATGAACATAGTTATGGTAAATGGCTATGTCTTGAATAAAAGGAAATACAAAAAGAATATAGAGCAAAATAGAATGGAGTTTGGTTTTTCCGTTGCCGTTGTCGATTATATTAATAATGAAATCATAACTCTACCTATTTTGGCTATAGGAGAAATGGCTACTCAAATATATGCAAAGATATGTGATAATTGCTATGTGGAAATAGTTGGCTATTTATCAAAGACAAAACAAAACAAAATGTATGTTCTAGTAAAAGACATAGTAATAAAAGAACCGAAAAGCAAAACTCAATATTTTTACAGTAGCAAAGAATTTATGGAAATATTTAAACCTTCTAGCGTTATAAAAAATCTAGTAAAACAAGACAAAAAGGAGAAAAATAATGAAGAAAATTAAATATACTTTTTGTCCTAATTGTATAGAACTAATTAAAGTTCAAAATAAAGATAAATATGCTTTTAAATTAAAAGAAAACGGAGTTCCAAAATTCTTTTGTTCCGTAGAATGTTTAGAAAAATACAAAAGAAAAAAAAGAATATTAAAAGATTTAAGATTGGAGTAAATAAAGTGACATTAGAAAATATTTTTAACTTAAACTTGTTAGCCGAAAATCAATATTGCAAAGTAAAAATTTTAGGCGAAAGAAACAAAAATTTTGAAATTAATTTTAAATATGAAAAAAAATTAGGTCAAATATACAACTTATTAGTGCAATTAAGTGATTGGAGCGTATCACATTTAGAAACAGAATTAAATGAAGCACTTAACGGAGAACAAAGAAGTGTTTTAGTAATATGGTTATTTAATAAAGGAAATAAAGGAGAATAATAATGGAAAATATGACAGCAAAATTCGAAGGTAAAAGACCTACAAACAAACAAATGTATGAAATTTTAGAAGAAGGATATAGCGAAGCTATTGAATGGACAAAAGATAACAATAATAAAAGCCCACAAGAATTAATTTGTTTAGTATTAAATACTATATCTTATGGGTTAAATAGAACAAGTGAAACACACGACATTGATTTTTTATTAAGTTCTATAGCAACATATTTAAGTTTATTTAAGTTTGGAGAAAAGAAAAAGAGAACTATTTTCGAAAAAACTATGGCTAGTTTCTCTGACCACTTAAATGAAAAAGATGCTATAAATTGTTTTGAATTCTTGAGAATTCTATTAGACCATACAAAAAAGTTGGTATAAAAAATGAAATTTATAATCTATGGGGAACCAAAAGCAAAAGGAAGACCTAGATTTAGAAGCGTAGGAAAGTATGTTCGTTCATATACTGATGAAGAAACAACCAACTATGAAAATTTGGTAAAATTATCATTTATAAATAGCGGTTGTTCTTCTTTCTTGAACGACGAACCATTAAAATGTACTATAAATCTTTATCGTGGTATTCCAAAAAGCGTTAGTAAAAAGAAACAACAACAAATGCTAAATGGCGAAATTAGACCGGTTAATAAACCAGATGTAGATAATTGTATTAAATCAATATTTGACGGTTTAAATACTGTCGCATTTAACGATGATAAACAAATAGTGGAATTACATTGTCAAAAATTTTATGATACAACGCCTAGAGCAGAAGTTGAAATAGAGGAGTTAAAGTATGGATTGGAAAGTGAAACTTAAAAGTCAAACACCAGCGATAGCAAAAGACAACTACAAAGATATTCCTTCTTGGATAATAAATCATCTAATTTTCTTTGGTAATTGTGGCATATCTTACTATAGAACTTTAAAAATGTATCAATTTGAAGAAATAGGAATGGAAGTTTCTAATTACAAAGAAGGAGTATTAGTTTTAGAAGAATTTAATAAAAAGAAATTTAAGAAAAATTACGGGGGTGAATTCGATGAACAATTTATTGATAGACGTGACTGAAGAAACGCTTCGTGAACTTGAAGATAGAAATTTAACTTACGAAGAAATGATTAAAACTTTAGGCTTACAAATAAATAAATCTTTCTTATCTCAAAAATTCAAAAAATATGGAATTCACCACAAAAACAAAGCAGAGAGATTAGAAAGTCAAGTTTTGGCAACCGAAGGTAGCGTTAGGTTTTTAGCAAATAAATTTAAAGTAAGCCCTAATACTATTAGAAAAATTCAAATGAAGGATAAAAGTAAGATGACAACTTTAGAAATAACTCACACAAAAACTAAAGCAATATTTGAAATTAAAGGTCACAGCAATTACGCACCTTATGGTAAAGATATAGTTTGTTCTTCTATTTCAACATTGACTATATCTATGATAAATATTTGTAATTTTCATAATATGGTAGAAAATTATTCTGCTGAAAGCGGGTATTCAAAAGTCGAATTAAAATGTAAGGGAAAAAATCAAAAAAAATTGTGTTACATATTTGAAGAAATGTTTAAAGATGTAGCAAATCAATACCCGAGAAATTTTGAAGTTGTATATTCTAGCGAAAAACAAATATGATAAAATTAGATTTATTAAATGATTACACTAATATTTGCATTGTAAGTGGTGTATTAAACAATCATTACTATACTCAAAAAAAGCAAATATTCTTGAAATTAAAAACAAGTTATGATACAATACTACAATGTAAATTGCCTAGAAGCTTTGAAGCTAAATTACCGAATTATTTAGGTAAAAAAGTTATAGTATTTGGTTCCATAACTAAAATAAAATCATTCAGTAAAGAATTGAATAGATATATACCAGAAATTGCTATTAGAATAAAAAATATGGAGATTGTTTATGACTTATAAAGGTGCAACGTACGAAAGTATTATAGATATAAAAAGACTTATAATGGTAGAAGAAGCCAAGTTAGATACTTTAAAAATTAAACAAAAATATTTAAGATTAAGAAATGACCCAGAAAGAAATTCGGTAAGAATTGAAATAAATATACAAGAAAATTTTTTAAAAGAACTTAATGAATTGTTAGATAATTTATTGAACCGAATTGAATTCTTGACTTCTAGTATGGAAAATGTAGAAACTGAAGTGTTTATTTCTAAATTTATAAATGGAGATACAAATCAAGAAATAATGGATAGACTAACAATAAGCCAAACAACTTTGTATCGCTATTTAGCAAATATAGACCAAAAATTAAGTGAAACTTCTTTTGGCAAAGAAATATCTCTTGCTCTTGAAGTTAAAGATGCTTAAATTCCTATCAAAATTCGCCCACAAACGATTTTTGTCATTCAGTCATATTGATACTACCCTCCGCAACAAAAGTTTACCATAGCAGAATTGTGGGCGATAAATGAGAAAAAGGCTACCCTTTTATAGGTAGCCCTTTTCTTTTAATTGATGTTAGGAGTTTACTAATACTTATGAAAAAACACTAGCATATATATTTTAACCTATTTTTAAGGCTAAAGCAATATTTTTTATAACTTATCCTAACAAAATATTTATTTGTTTTGTTGGCATACCACTCGCAGAAAGGAATGAACGTAGAATATTTCGATTTTTATCGGATATAGAGTAGCCACTTAAAACATATAATAAATATTTTTCGCCAGCAGATAATGGTAAAGTTTGGATATATCTTTGAACCATTTCTTTTCTTGTTTTAGTTTTTGTTTCTTCGATATTTGAAATATGAACTAAATAAGATAAATTAGTAGATTTAAAATTGTTACAATATTTAAATATCAATTCTAAATCACTATATTCTGCATTTTCTATTTGTTCTTTTTTTGCTAATGAATAATACACATTTATAAGTTTGCTTAAAGTTTTTTCTTTTTCTTCATCAGTCAAACTGTTAAATGCTGTAGATTTTACTAATTTATTTAATTGTGGAGTAAGTTTTGAATAAGTTTTGATAAACTTATCTCTATCAATTTGTACTTGTTCATTATCTATAACTAAAGTTTTTGGTATTTGTTTGATATAAGCGTTTGTAAAACCCTTTTTATATAGGTTGAATAATACGTTTGTTGTATAATCATCTAATTCAAGAATATTGCTTGTGTAAGTTTGATAGTATTGTTTAGCAACATTAATCTTACCGTTTTTAAGTGCTTCGTTTATTTCACTCTTATTAGTCATTGAAATGCCTTTTATATTTGCGTCCCAACTAAATGCCATATCTTTAGTGAAAGGAACCCATTTTAAAATAGCCATTGAATATTTATATAAGTTTTCAGTTGGAATACCAGTAACAACACCTATTGTATTCATACTATTGTATATTTTACTTTCCATTGTTTTATCTGGATTTGTCCATTGTCCTAAACTAACTACTGCGTCGTATAATTTATCAATCATACCTAAATTTGTTTCGTAAATATCAATATAGCCTAATTTGCCTTCACCAGTTAAATCTAACTTAATATTATTCATTAAAGGTATTAAACCTAATACGTTATTATTAAAGAATTCTCCAATAATTGTTAATGGGTCTAAATCTTCATCATCTAAATCGTGTAATAAGAATTTAAATAAGTATGCAATTGCAGTGGCAAAAACACCTTGAAATACAATTGACTCAATACTTCTTCTAAATTGTTGAACATCTTCTTTAGATAATTTAATACCTAGTTTTTTGTAATATTTTGCTTTGTAAATCATTTCCATAATAGTAGAGAAGTTTTTGTTGTTTTGTGATTGGAACTGAGTCAGTAATTTTACTAAATCATTACTACTTCTCATCAAAGCACTTCGTTCTATAGCACTATATTGTGGCTGTGTTTCACGAACTATTTTTTCAAACAATTTGGTTGCTTTATCTATGTCAAAATTAGTTTCGTATAAGGCTGCTTTCCAAGCATATTTAATAGTAAATTGGTCAGTAAGTGTCATAATTATTCCAAACTTATCTGCTATGTAACTAATTTGGTCATTTATAGTTTCTGATTTTAAAATTGTCTTATCATAAGTTCTATATTCACCAAGTTTTGGTAACGGATATTTATCCCAATCAATTTTACCAAGTGCTTTACGCATACTCTTTAAACTTAAATATTTTCTTGCTGCTGGAATTGCTGCTAATTGTACACCGGCAGTTTTAAGATTTGCACCCAAAATATAAGTAGAATATTTCTTTCTCAAACTACCAAAAATACGTTTGAATAGACCGTCAACTTCGCCGGTATATGTATTTACACCACGAATATCATCAAATAAAATTTTGATATAATCTTCTGCTAAATATTTGCCGGTTTTTTTATTTGTACCAAATCTATCATTGATTAAACGTTTAAGATTTACAAATCTATTTGAATTTTTGTCGTACACTTTAAATGAATAAATTTGATTAAACAAATCAAGTGGTAAACCAAAACCGTAATAATCTGCTACTTGTCTTGAATGTAAATCAATAATATCTTGTACATTTCCGATTTTAATAGCACCCAAATCACCTATTACAGCTTTTTGCCAAGAGTAATTAAATGAAGCAGCCATTTTAGAAACATATTTCTTTTCTCCTAAAGTTCTATTAAATTCCAAAGAACTTATTTGAATTGGGAAATATTCTCCTTGTTCTATATCAGCATAACCGTATAATAATTCATCTATTTGGGCTTTCACTTTTCCGGCTTTTTCAAAGAAATCTTTTGTTAATTCGAAGTATTCTTTCATTAAAGAACCGTCTTTTTTTAATTCTAATTGATTTTCTATAGCAATCTCTAAATCATTTAATTGTTGTTCGGTAAATCTAATAACTTTGCCATTTAAGTCTATACCACTATTTAATATATGTTTTTTGGCGTGTTCTCTTTGTAAAGATTTATAAATAGAAATGAATTGACCGTTAGTTGCGTTGATACCATTAATTTCGACTTTCTTTCCAAGAACTTTTTTCTTGAATTTTTTGTGTTTTTTATTGAATTCAACCAACTTTTCTTGAAGTTCCATTTGCATAGACATAGAGTTAGTGTCGCCTTTTTGTAATTCTTCAAATAATTTATATAACTTACTATTTTCATTGAAACCAGAAAGAATTTTAAATACAACTCTAGGGTCAACAGTTTGCAATAATTTGCCAAAATGTTCTGCGTCAATTCCTATTTTATTAAGAATTTCTTGTTGTTCTTTTATTGCTTCTGCTACATATTCTTCTAAAATATATTCTTTTTCATCAATAGTTATTTTTTTTGAACCAGTTCCTTTAGAAATGTAAACTTCAATTGCGGACAAAATCTTATTGTATAAGTCTAATTCATCTAAAGTTATTTGTCCTTGTACGTTTTCTAATTGGTCTAATTGTTCAAACAATTCTTGTGGGAATTCTAAACCAGTCATTTCTTGGAAAGTTTGACCGTCAAATCTATCTTCAGTTAAAAACTTTTTAAATTCTTTTAATATTTCTCTAAAGTTTCCATTTAACATTGTTGTTTGAGAATATCTACCAAGTTGTTCAGCAATTGCTTCAAATCTTTTATCAATATTATTAAACAACGCAGAAGGACGTTTATTTCTAGCAAGATTATTAATCCTTTTCATTAAACCTTTAAGAATTGTTAAACGTTTTGCAGTTTCCTTATTCGTTTTAATTTGAGTTCTTAACTTTTCGATTTCTTGTAAAGCCTTTGGTAAAGCACTTTGTTTTGTAGTTCTTTTATTATTAATTCTATCAACAATATCTTGCTTAAATGCTTCTATATATCTACTGATTAAATCATCGCTATAAACATCAGTAAACGGTACTTTTTCTGTTATTGTTTCAAGTTTTTGTGTTTCTTCATTAAATTCTAATGCTTCTTGTTGAACTTTAGAACCTTTTAAGAAATCTATTAAAACATCTACAACTCCATCAATGTCGCCTTTGTTGTATTTTTCAGATACTTTTTTTACAGTATCTAAATCCATATCGCCAACTAATTTAAAATGGTCTTTCATTAAACGTTTTAAGAAATTACTTTCGTTTTTAGTAAACTTGTATTGACCTTCTAAATCAGTTTTTAATTCAATATTTTCTTTTGTTATTTTTTCTACTTGTTTTGTTTGTTTTAATAAATCAGTTTTTAATTCAGCATTTTTTGTCTTTAAATCACTAATAACTTTTTCTTTTTTAGAAGTGAATTTTTGTAATTCTTTTTCTAATTGGTTTATTTTTCTATTAGTTTTATTTAACTCATTGTTAACTTTAGTAAGTTCTTCGTTATTAGTTGCGTTTTCAATTTTAACTTCTACTGTTTCTTTAGAATTATTAATTTGGTCAACAAGTATATCAATTTGGTCTTCTAATTCAGCAATTCTATCTTCTAATTCTTGAGTACGTTTAGAAATTTCTCTAGCCAATAATGTAGGATTTCCTTTACCTTCAATTGTATCTTGAACTATTTTTATAAGTTCTTGATTTACTAATTCAACCATACCAACATACTTTTTGTCTTCTTGCAACCAAAGATTTTCATCTGTCATATATACTTTTCTACTTTGTTTTTTAATTTTGCCGGCACCAATTGTATAGTCTGGCATTTGGAATTCCATTCCAGTTTTAAGTATTTCTATAACTTTTTCAGTTAAGGCTTTTGGGTCACTTGCTAAAGTATTAAATGCTTTAAACAAATCATCTATCGCTTTCTTTTTGCCACCTTCTGAGAAATAAACACGAGTTTTAATTCGTTTCTTTCTACCTATAGTTGACATCATATCTCCAACCATATCAATTAAATCTTCACAAGTTTGTTTTGTGTATTTTTTTAATTGTGTTTGGTCTGCTTCGCTTTTAACTGATTTAGCACTTTCGGTATGTAGATAAACAGTTTGTCTTATAAATTTAATAACTTCTTTTGGCTGTTTTTTAGTTTTAGGCTTAGATTGTGTTTCTTTCTTTTCTTTAGACTCTTGTTCAACTTTAGCCTTCGCTTCTTCTTCGGCTTTTTGTTTTTCTTCTTGAGCCTTCTTTTCTTGTTCTTGTTTTTTCTTAAGCTCTTCGGCTTCTTTTAATTCTTTTTCCTTTTGGTCTTGTTGTTCTTTTTTAGTTTTAAGACCCTCTAATTTTTGAACATATTCGTCTAATTTAGCTAATTTAGTTTCTATTTCTTGTAGTTTTGTTTCTAAGTCATTAATAATTCTATCATAAATATATGGTCTAAGTTCTTTTTCTTGGTTTTGAGCTTCGTTCTTTAAATGAGAAATTAAGTCTTTTAAACCCATTGAACTTGGGTCTTTGAGATTTTCGGAATTTTCTATAGTATTATTTATACTATTAAGTTTCTCTAAACCTTTTTCATAGGCTTCTTTATATTTGCCTTTTTGCTCTAATTTGCCTAACTCTTCTCCGACTTTAAAATCGTTTAACAAACCTTTATAATGATAATCAAAAGCACTAATATGTCCAGCGTTGTCTTTGTCAAATTGTTTACTTTGATTTTCGTTTGACTCGATAAGTTTTTCAAATTGTTCATAAGCCTTATCAATTTTAGAAAGAGTTGCTTCGTCAGCATAGTTTTGAATTGTTAATTCATCAATCATTTTATTCAATTCATTTAAAGAATTTTTAACTTTTTCTACTTCGTTAGGGTATGCTTTCAACTTTCTATCGATTTTTTTAGTATAACTTTCTTTTTTGTTATTAACATTTAAAAGTTTAGCTTTGTTAGGTTTTAATTGTTCTTCAAAATCATAAAGTTTTTCTTTAATTACACTTTTTTGTTCTTTATAATTGTCAATAGTTAAACTTTTAATTTCGTTTAATAATCTTTCATATTTACCTTTTTGTTCTTCATCTATTAATTGATATTCTTTAACTATTTTTTTTAAGTAATTTTTACGGTTTTCTTTAACTGTTTCCAATTCAGCCTTTTGTGCTTTCAAAACTTCTTCATCAGCTATTTGTGCAAATGTCAAATCACTTGGTTTAGACAATGTTTTGTAAGTAGAAGAAACCGCCATATAGCCGTTATTCATTCTCGCTTCATTAAACTCTTTTTGGAATTTAGTGAATTCTTTAGAGTCTTTATTTTTAGAAATTGGTGGGAATACGTTTTTAGCAACTTTTATTAGTTCATCAAAACGTTTAGAATAGTAAACTGCTAAATCATATCGTTCTTTGTACAAGTCATACGCTTTTTGCTTTTGTTCATTTGTAGCGGTTTCGCTTTCAATTGTATTTTTTAAAGTATACAAAGATTGTGTATCACTAACTCGTTTTTCTGTAGTACCATTAAAGACTTGATTTAAATGTTTAGAAATATCTAATGCAACTTTTAAAAAGTCATCTTTTGTTTTTAATTCACTAAAATCATAAGTGACCTTTTCATCAACATCTTTGTTTCGTTCTAATTTAGGTGTTTCTTTTTCTTGAATAGGTTCGTTTACAACTTCTTTGTTTTCTTCTTGTGGTTGTTCACCTTCAACAAGTTTAGCATTAGCAAATTTAGAGAAATCATATTCCTTTGCTTCTGGTGGCAACCAACCATTCTTTAAATCGTTAAACGCTTTTGCTTCATCAATTTCACTTTGTGTAAGACCTTGTTCGTATTTGTTTTCAAGATATTCATAAGCCTTTTTAATAGTATTATTAATATCTCTTGTATATATTTTAGACCTAGAGTCATATTGTTGTTGAGTTATTTTATTTTCTTGAAGTTGGTCTTCGTATGTAGCTAAAGTTTCTATAGCTTTTTGCACATCACTTGGAGTTTTTATGTCATCAGACAATTTATAACGAACATCAAGTTCTCTTCTATTCATATATGTTAATCTTTTTATATTTTGAATATTTTTTTCGTTTAAAGGTAACATATTTAAAGTATTAACTTTTATGTTTTCATCGTATTGACCTATTAATTTTCTTGGTTTTTCAAATTTATTTTCGTCTTTATTTTTAGGACGTATTTCTATTTGAACATTTGTAAAATTGTTTTCCATAAGAATATACATTCTATGTCTACCTTCGTGTCCGACAACTTTTCCACTATTCATATCAATGTCCAACCAAATAGGTTCTTTAGAAATTGCTTGAATTACCTTGTTTTTTTCTTCTTTAGAATAATTTTTAACTTCTTTTTCTATAGTTTCATAATGTTCTTCTTTTAAAGTTAACGCCAAAAATTCTTGCGGAGATATATACATAGTTGCTTTGTTATAATAATTATCATTAGTTTTAGAAGAAGATTGTTCTATTAATTTTTGTAAACGCTCGTCATACCAAGTTAAACTATATCCTTTTTTTCTAAAACTTCTAGTATCGCTATAATCTTCTAACGATTTAACTGTGTTTAAAGCATCACTTAACTTATAGCGAATATCGTAATCATCTGTTGGGTTTTCATTTCTAATGTCCTTTATTTGATTTGGAGATTTAATTGTAACGTAAACATCGTTAGGACTAACTTCTTCTTCATCAATAGAACCATAATCTTTGATATTTTTAAAAATAACTCCGTCATATTTATCTCCTTGTTTTATAGCCCATTTTACAATATCGTTTGTTGTAGAAGTTTCTTTAATTAGGTCATTAATTCTATATAATTGTTGTGGTAATTCTAAAAGTGTAGATTTATTAACTTCTAAAATGTCTTCTAACATTGTAATATAGTTCTCTGTTAAAGCAATATAAGTATAATTACCATCTATATCTATATAATCATTTTCTATGGTTTTGTCTATTTCGTATACCTTTATAAATTCTTCTATTCCATCGTTCAGATAATCAAAATTGTCACTTAATATATCTCCAAACTTAATAACACTTTTATAAAAGCTATCTTTTTTGTTATATCCTTGATTAATATATTTTTTATAATTTTCTAATATTAAATTAATATTATCAAATTCTTTTTTGGAAAGTATTGAGAAACTAATCATTTCGTTAATAGAAAAATTATTGCCACTTTTTTTTATTTTAAACCCTTTTAAATTATTAATTTCTTTAATAACATTTTCAACAACTTCATCATAATTGTAGTTATTATTATCTAAATTATAAAAATAATTAACTGAATTATCTATTTTTTTTATTGATTGTGCATTGTTTTCTTTTAACTTTGTCTTTTTTTGGTTCAATTCATCAAATTTTATTTCGTTCCACCACGAACCATTGCCCTCTATAATTAAAGGGTTTTCAATATTAAGATATGTAGAATAAATACCACCAACTATATTATGATTATACAAAGATAAAGCCCTATATCTAAAAGAATGTATAAATTTTATAGCACTAATATAGTCTTTATAATTTTCTAAAGAATAACTTATATTAAAAATATTTGTTACTGCAAATGGAGTATCTATCGTAGTTTCATCAAAATAATTACTTTCAAAAAGCGGAGAAGGTTTTATTTCAAAACCATAATGAGAGTCATAATTTTTGTCAAATTCATATAGTGCTTCTCCTGTAGTAGGTGAAAAACCTATAGTATCATTATGTCCATTTATGTCTAAAGCTACATATTGTGCGTCATCAACAAATTCTATTTTTGTTTCATCATCTATAAAAGACATTAACTTATTTAATTTTTTTATTTTATCTTTTATTGCTTTTTTATCTAATTTTTTATCTAAATAAGCGTCTTTATTATTAAATTCTTGTTTTATTTCTTCTAACAAACTATCATAATATTCATCAATTTTTTCGTCAATCTCCTTAAACTCTTGTTGATTATTTTTATAAGGGTTAAAGTCAACAGGAGTTGATGGAATATCATCAACAGTTCTTCCATAACTGGCAGACATTTTATAATCATTTGTAAAGAAGTTTACATATTTACCTTTATATCTATAATGTTCATTACCTTGATTTGCATCAAAAACAGTAAAACCGGCAGCAGAAGCTGGTGCTGTATGATATGCACGAACTAAATTACCATTTTCATCTCTAACTTTAGAATTTTTAGTTCTTTCTACCATTTTTTGTGGTATAACGTTTCCCTTATTATCGACTTCGACTTTCTTATTTTTAGCTAACTTATATTTTTTATCTGTAGTTTGTTCTTCTTGTGCTTTTTGATTTTTTTCTAAATTTTCATAAAATCTTTCGTAATTTTGGTTTATGCCGTCAGTGAAAATTTTCATTACTTCTTTGTAATTTTCTGGCTTGTTATTTGTGTTTGCATATAATTTTCTATATGCTTCTTTAATTTTTCTAATCTTGTTTGGCTTTGCACCAGAAATAACAGCTTGTAATTCTAAAAGATTTGAGAAGTATTTTTTAGAGAAAATATCATTAGCAATTTCTTCAAGCATATAGTTATCTCTTAATTCTTGGTATGCTTGTTCTTTTGAAATGTTATTTTCTTGCATACGTTGTTTTAAAAGATTAGAGTCTTCTAAAACTTTTCCATAACCCTTTTCATTTTCGTAATATGAAATCACATCTTCAATACTATTTACTTTGCCTTTGTTAGCTTGATTATCTATCAATGAGTCAAAATCATTAAAGTTAGTAATCATTTGATTTATAAAGTTAGTATTTAAACCACTTGTATGTATAGCGTGTCCAACTTCGTGTGAAATTGTTTCTAAAGCACTTGTAATAGTTTTTAAATTTTCTTTGTTTAAATAAACTGTATTATTGTTAGGATTGTAATGGCTGGCAACTTGTTTTCCATTTGCATCATTTCCAGAATATTCTACATTTATTTTTTTAACTTCTGTTTTTTTGCCATTATCATCTACTATTTTTTTATTTTTAACACCATTTAACACTTTTTCTGCTGCTTGTAAAGTTATATCTTCTTGTGACATATCTCTTTGAGTTGCATATTGTAATGTGCTTTCTAAACCTTTTGCTTTTGGTTTATTTTTTAAATCATTAACAAAGTTATCGAATTTAGTTTCAACACTCTTTATTGCTTGTTCTTTTTGTGCTTGTAGTTGTTTTAACTTTTGCTCATCACCCTCTAAAATTGCTTGTTCCATTTGAGAGTTAATTATTTGTAATTGTTGTGCTTCTTGTCTAATGTCCCAATTTTTAATACCACCAGATGATACAATACCACCGGCAATATTAGCACCTTCCATTACACCACCAGTTAAACCACCAATTAAGAATGTTTGAATTAAGTTTTCTGCTGTAACTTGTTCGCCCCAAAGTTCTTTTAAACTTTCATCTCGTTTATAAGTCCCTTTTTTTAGTAATGGGTCAACAATTTCAGAAACAACTTCTTCCATACCTTCTTCGAAAAAGTTCTTGCCAAAGTTAGAAGCTATTTTAGATAACGAACTTTTACCTACTTGTTTAGCGGTTGTAGAAGTTCCTTTTCCCCAACCTGCAAATTTACCTAAACCTAGTCCTACTTTTTCTAAGCCTTTTCCTAAAAATTTTTCAGTAGCAAATTCTACACCACCTACTGCACCACCATATAGCATTGCTTCGGTATTGCTTGCACCTTCATTAAGTGCTTGTTCTGCGGCAGCACCACCACCGCCCATCCAAGCAAGTGCTGGTCCGACTACTGGAACCATATTTAATAAACCATAACCGACAGCACTACCAATACCACTAGCAACATTATCTACAATTTCTGGTAATGCTTCATCTCTACGCCCTACTTCTTGTGCTTGTTCGCTAAATAAGAAATCTAAACCGAAATAATCGTTAAACCAATCTTGTTCTGGTAATGCAGACAACCATTCTGCTTTAGTCCAATCCGTCATTGTATCGCTTAAACCATCAGCACCAATCCAATCAGCAAATGAACCAACACCGGTAAGAATAGCGTCGATAACGCCTTCTCCTAAATCAAGAAAAGACGTTTCGAAACTTGTTCTTGCTTGGTGATACATAGCACCAAATTTATTCCATAAATTTAAATCATCAAAACCATTTTGTTTTTGTGGTTCTGCTGCTTTTGAAGGGTTATAAAATGTATCTTTAGTTTTAGATAGTGTATTTTGTTTTTGTAATGCCGTTTGTGGCTTATATGTAGTTTGTGGCACATTGTATTTTTGTTTCATTCGTTCTAAAAACAAATCATAATTTTTTGCCATAATATCATTCTCCTTTTGTGAGATTAATCTTCTTTAAGGTATTTATATCCCCACATAGTTTCTGCAACTCTATATCTAACTTTTTTACCACTTTCATTTGTTATATAATAATAATCTCCAACTTTTGCTTCTCCATTTTCGACCATATTTTCTAAATCTTTTATATTAGAAACATTTTCATAAGGATTTTTAGAGTGACCTTGTTCATAAACCCTATCTCTTTCTTTCAACTTTCCGTCTTGAACTTGTCTTATAATCCAATTTCCTACAGCATTTTTATACTGAACCCAAGTTCCTTCTGGCAATTCGCCATTATCAGCCATATCTTTCAATTCAGAAAGACTCTTATCATTATAGATATAAGGGTCATTCTTATCTCCATTACCACTTGAAGCACCTATTTCTTGATAAGTTTTAGTTCCATAAGAACCTTCAGATTTTTGTAATTTATCTAAAGCTGCATTTACTTCTTCTTGAGTTGTTGCGTTTTCTATTTCGCTATAAATTTTATTAAACTCATTAATTTTATTATAATCTCCGCTCTGTTTAACGCTATCAATCATACCTGCAACAGTGCCTAAAGCATTATCACGACTATTTTCATAATTATTAGCACCATAAGCCTCACGATAATCTTGTAAATTTGTGATAACTTTTTCATCTACGCCTTCGGCTTTTAATCTTTCTAAATAAGAATTCCATTTTTGGTCGTTGTATGTTTGTGCATATCCTTGACCATAAGTCCAAGCATCACTATTAGCTTGATTTCTTTCACTTTCTGCTTTTGCATTTGCTTCTTTTTCTGCAGTTGTTTTTTTATCTTCTAAATAAATCTCTCTTTGTTCTTGTAAATGATAAAGAGTTTCATCTGTAATATTTGGGTCTTGTGATAATCTTTCTAAATAAGCGTCCCAATTTTCATCTGTCATAGTAAATGCGTATTCTGAACCAATTTCCATCGCATCACTATTTGCTTGTTTTTTCTCTTGTTCAGATTTATACGTTGCTTCTTCTTCATCTTTTAAACGTTTATTTTCGGAATAAATTCCTCTTTCACTTTGTAATTGTGCTATTGTTTCTTGTGACACATTAGGATTTTTGCTTAAATTTTCAATGTATGAATTCCATTGTTCATCACTCATTGTATTAGCATATCTTAAACCAGTATCTAATGTATCTTGATTTAATTGTTTATTCTCTGCCTCTGTTTTAAGTCTTTGTTCTTCATCTCTTTGATAATTAACAGCATTTGCTTGTGATTGAATGTTAGAAATAGTGTCTTCATTTACACCACTTTGACCACTTAAATTATCAATATAAGATTGTTGGTCTTCTTTTGAAAGAGTTTGTAAATCATTTGCTGCTTGTTGTTTTAAGTTCTCATTAAATGCTGTTCTGTAATCAGATAATTGTTTGCTATATTGAGAATTTACGTTTGCTATATTTTGAGTGTTTTGTGCCGATAAATTAGCATAAGCACTTTGTCCCATACCGCTACCTTGCATACCATAGTATTTTAAATAATTATCCATATATTGTTTTGACATTTTATTTGCATTTGATATTTCATTTTGTGCAGAAACTTTGTCAAGTTCTAATTGTGACTTAAATGTATCATAAGCATTTTGTAAAGGTTTTTCTTCTTTTTTTAATGTTGTTGCCATTTTTATTCTCCTTTCTTTATGTTTTTAACATAAGAATTATTAAATTCTATTAATAAATTTATTTTTCTATATATTTTTTGTTGATATACATCTTTAACGTAAGAATAATTTTGAATATATTTGCAAAGTCCCATAATAAGCCATATACCAACTTGGATAGCACCCCATAATATTTCAGCCCAACCGCCAGTAATTCCTTCTACTCCGAAATAACCAAATATTATTGCCATAATAATTTTAGAAAGAGTATCTTGGAAATTTTGTGTTTTTTCGAATTCAGCTAACGTTAAATCTTTTTTTCCTCTTTCAAATCTTGCATCAGTTTCTGATAATATATTTTCTGGCGTTAAATAATGAAAACTTATTCTTTCAACTTTTTTTAATGCCTTTTTTTGAGATTTAGTTAAACTATAACTTTCTAATTTACCACTTATAAAATCTTCATAATTTATACAAACTTTAGTTAAAATTCTTTTTTGAATTAACCTTAATTTGTTATTGTTTTTATGTTCACAATAATCTTCTAAATATTCTATTTTATCGTTAGTTTTTTCAATTTCATCTGAATATGTTTTCATACAATCCATATAACTCTCAAGATTTTGTGCTGCTAATAAACCTTTTTTACCTAAAATGATATTAAAAGTCATAGCCATAACAAAAGAAATTAACGAGTCTGCTACAATTTCAAAAACACTCTTTCCGGTTTCTTTGATTTCTATAATATCTTTAAAAATAAATATTACTGAAACTATAACTAATATAAAGTTATATAAATTTCTTCTAAAAAAATCTAGTGTTTTATCTAAACTTGTTTGAGTATAGTCTTTCTCATTCATCTAACATCTGCTCCTTTTTTTATTTTGCTCTGGAATTTTTACTTGTTCTTCTTGATATTCTTGATTTGCAACCATTCTATCTTTTTCGTTTCTACGAACCTTACAACGTTCTTTAAAATAGTTCATAGGCATTTCAAATATAACAAACGCTACAACACCTATTTCAACAGCAAATGCAATAATTACCGCATCCTTTAAAATTGTTTCTAAGCAAACTACAATAATTAGGAAAAGAGTTGACCAAAAAACTTTGTTTATTGTTTTAAATCCGTATTTTAATAATAAAATAATTCCTAAACCTAATAATATACCACCTATTCCAACACTAAAAGCAGACTTGTTTTCCGTAAAGTAAATATCAAAATTTTTAATTAAAACGACCACAATAGGCGTGAATAAACCTATATAAGCCAAACAAGTAAATAATCTTCTTAATAAATTAAGTTTTTTGCTACTCATTATTATCAACTACTTTCTCGTTTAAAAGCTCTAAAATTTTACTAGATATACCATTGTTCATTAGTTCTGGAGTAGTAGCAAACATAATAGCAATTAACTCTTTGAACTTTTCGTCTTGACTTAAAATTTCTTTTTGGTTCTTAGCCAAAACTTTGAATTCACTAATATAATTTTGTAAATCTTCTTGAGTCTTTTCAAGTTTTTCTTCAGCTTTTCTTAACTTTTCTTCGGTTTTAATTAACTCTTCTCTGGCTTCTTTTAATTTTTCATCAGCCTCAGCGTTATTTCCGTTAGCTTTTTCGTTTTGTTTTTCTATCTTATTAGTTAAAACTTTAATTACTGATTTCAACACTAAAACGCCCATAGATGAACCCAAAATACCAGCAATAGAACTAATTAATGGAGTTCCCCATTTGTTAAGAAAATCTTGTATTTGGTCATTAAATGTAATTTCTTCAACGACTTCTTCCTCTTGAATTACTTCTTCTTGTGTAGGTTCTTGAATATTTTCTGTTTCTGCACTACATTCTAGTATAGAACAAAAACTAAAGCATAAAACCAAAAACACAAAGATATAAACTAAAATTTTCTTTCTCATTGTTTTACCACCTTTCAATATTTATACTAAAATTATTTTATATTTAAAATAATTTTACAATAGAAAAATGTAAAATAATAAACTTTTTGATACAAAAAAATAAAGAACAACAGTTTTTGGGCTGTTGTTCTATTGCAGAAAAGTTATATGGATTATAAATGAACAATATTATTTTAACACACTTGCCAAACTATGTCAACTATTTCATTACTACAATTCCATATATCTATTACTTTGTTGTGTATTACACAAGTTAAGTGTCCGCTTACCCTAACTAAAAATACTCCATAAGGATTGCTGTCGGCAAATTCTTCTATTGTATAACCTTGATATTCTTCAATTCTTTTTAAACCATAAACGTAATCTAATAAATGTTTATAGCAACAAACACATAAATCTTCACATTCGAATAATTCGCCAACTAATTTTAATTTGTGTTCTATAATTCGATAATCTTCGTTTAATGCCAAACTAATTGCTCTACACACACAATCTTGTTCACGCTTACCAAGTGGATTTAAATTCAAGAATTTATAATCAGCCATTATTCGCCCTTGATAATTTTATATAAATAAATACATAATTTTTCACTTGGGGAAACGGCTACATCGTCATCTTCTAACCATTCTTTAGCCAACATAATATATGCCATAGGGTCATTTGCAATTGTTTTATAATCACTAATCATCATATAATATACAGCAACAAATTCATCTTCTTCGTATTTAGAAAAATTAACGCCTTTTTGTTTTGCTCTTTTAATTATTTCTTCGTGTGGCAAACCAAATCTGTCTTTCTTCTTTAACTTTTCAATTAATTCTTTTAAATCTTCGTGATATTCTTTTTCCATATCTTCATCAGAATAGTCACCCATATCTCCACGATAATCTCTAGCATAATCACTTCTACGGTCGTAAGGAGAACTAATAGTACCTACACCATACATTTCATATTCCATAGGTCTATGATGTTCTCCATATCGTTGAGAACCGTAATGACTATCTTGTCTTCTATAGTCGGCGTAATCTCTACTATCATATCGGCTATCATATTCTGAATAATCGTTTCTACTATCCATTGTTCTATCATAACCCCCACGATAATCTCTACTTCTTCTACTATCTCCGTATGCTCTATCTCTGCCCATACGACCTCTGCGTCTATCGGCTCTATCTCTTAAATATCTGTTATCCATAAGACTACACCACCTTTTCAACGTTGAATACAACGTTTGTCACTGTTGAAGCAACTCCAGTGTTTGCAATAGCAACGTTTTTAATTAAAGTTGTAGGTGTACCTAAAATACAACCACTATCAACTAAAACAAAGAAATCAATAGTAGTAGTTTTAATCTCAGTTGTTGCAGTAGTAATTGTTTCAGTTGCTAATGCACTTGGTATAGCAATTCCGTTTTCAGTTAATTGGAATACTACATCACCAGCAACTGGGGCAGAAAATGTAATTGTAGCAGTAATATGGTAAATACCACTATGTTGTAATAAAATAGAAGTTCCATTGAAATCAAAAGCCTTCGTACCATAAGAATTCTTTTTACAATATTTACGATAAACTTCGCCTAAATTTAATACGCTACCAACAACTAAATCTTGAGTAGCAGCGTTTCTTGTTCCTAATAATAACATTTCTTTTTTTCTCCTTTTCTTAAATAAAATAAGGCACTAGAGATTAATCTAATGCCTTTTGATTTAGGATATTTTAATCTCCTTTAATTTAATGATAATTAGTCATCTAATAATTATAAAGTTTGTCCACCACAAGCGTTATAGCAACAGTTAGGATTTGGAACTGTATATGCTGGAATTGGACAAGGTTGTTTTAAAGCACTAACGATTGCGTTTGTTTGAGCGTATTGAGAAATTTGACCTTCAGCAACAGCTAACTTACGATTTAAAGTATCAATCTTTTCTGATTGCATATAATCAATCACTCTTTGATTGCCCATAGTAATTGCTTGGATAATGTCGCAAGTATTTCTGGCGTTATTGAAATTTACGCTATCAATTGCTCTTTGTGTTTGGCAGCAACAGTCACTTAATTGATGTGATAAATTATAACCTAATGTACAGATAGCATTATCAACACCTGCAAAACCAGCTTGAATTTGAGTATTTAAGCCAGAAAAACCTTGATTAATAAAGTTTAAATTGCTTGCTTGAGTTAATTTGATGTCATTTAATGAACCTAATACTGCTGAATTGTTGAAACCGCTAGCAACATCGTTAGTTGTAGCAACTTTACCTAATTCATAACCTAATGCTTCGCTATAAGTACCGCCACCGATACCACCGCCAAAGCCACCACGACCAAAGCCGTAGCCACCACCTAATAATGCTAATAACAAGATTGCCCAAATGCCGTCTTGACCCCACATACCACCATTGTTATTTGATGATACAACAGGGATTTCTCCTTCAAAATAAGCCATTTTTTTATTCTCCTTTCGATTAAAATATCTATATCAATACTTATCGTGCCTAGAATTAATAAGTATAGATACCACTAGAATTTGATACCTCTTTGGTTAAGAGAATTAATAATTGCGTTTATATTTAAATTGTTTTGTTTTGCATATTGCATAGTGAAATCTTTAACACTCATTCCGCTTTGTTGCATTTGATTAAATAGTATTTGTGCTTGCGGATTTTGATTAATCATTTGTTGAATTATTTGATTTGGGTTTTGACCATTAGTAATAATTTGAGTTATCATATTAACTATATTATTCATTCTTATCACCCTTTAAGCTTAATATTTCTTTTTGTAAATCTTCTAAAGCCTTATCAAAACGCATTTCATATTTTTTGAAATCGTTATAAGTCATATACATAAGTTCATCTTTGTTTTCTTTTCCTACATTATTTAATTCAATAGGTTTCATAGAATATGCCATCAAAGTATATTTACCTTGAGAGTCGGCTCTTTTTTCAAATAAAGTATTGCTATCACTATCTTTTAAATAAACCACTTGATTAGCACCAACAATAAATGCTTTAGCACCTTCAATACCGTTTACAAATGTTAAAGGTAAATACGTTGTTTGTGGTTGAACAATTTGTTGTTGCGGTTGTTGATATTGCATATTATTATTGTTCATATAGTTAGAATAAGGATATTGATTATAAGGATTGTAATTGTTGTAATTCATATTATTTTCCCCCTAAAAAATATTTTTTTAACGCATCAAAACTATTGAATTCATCAATATTCACTATTAATTTTTCTAATTGTTGTCTTTCTGCAATTTGATAAAAGAATAATGTTGCTTCTTCTATAGTTATGTCAAAATCTTCAACTAATTTTTTAACGATATATTCTTTCAAATTCATCACTTTGCCTTTCTTTGTCTGTATTATAAAATAAAAAAAGCACTATAATTAGTGCGGTTATTATGCAAAAAAGGGCTAGAAATTAATCTAACCCTTAAAACTAACATCTATAAACTTTTTTATTCTTCTTGTGATTGTTGACATATCAATTTCTAATATCTCAGACACTTCTTCCATAGTATTGTTCAAAAACAGATATATTGTTTCGCTCAATTTAGGAACACCTTTAGATATGCAATATTTTTCAATGCTTTCTTCATCTAAATTGTCTTTGCCAAGAATTTCAATAATTAATTGTCTATTAGTGTTTTTCTTTTTCTTTACAACCTTATTGTTCTTTTCGTTCTTTATATCCAAATAATCTCTATAATAGAATGATACTTTATTAATTAGATAAGTAAACATTACTACTAATATCAAACTAATTGACTTTTCTGGCGTTATACAACTGACAAAATAAAATATTAACATCGTTAATAAAGTGCAACCCCAAGTTGTAAGTGCGTGATATTGCTTTTCGAATTTAGTTCTAAATATAAAGAAACATATTACTATAATTGTCATTTCAATAAAACAATTATTAAACCAAGCGAATACAAACACAGAAGAAAATTGTAAAAGGCTATGAAATAGCCCTTTTAATAATAATTTAGTCTTTAATTTCATCTTTGATTTTATCGACCATTTCTTTATAGTGTTTAGCAACATCTTGTACTGCTACACCATATAATTTTGCGATTTCTTCAATAATCATTGTATCTTTTTCATTGAAGAACCAACCACCAAATGCACCCATTATTTTTTACCTTACCTTTCATTAAATTTATATAAATATGTTAAAATTAACATTAAATAGTAATCTACTTGTATTAATACTTGAAATATAAACCTATTTTGATTAAATTCCCAACAACTTAAATTTCTAAATATTATAGAAACAGCTTGTAAAAATATAACGAATATGTTTATAAATACGACTCGTTTCCATTTGCCTTTTGTTTGTAAAATCGGGAGAATAATAAAATATAATATTTGGCAAATTAGACTAACAAATTGTAATTTCCAACTAGAAATAGAACCGATTACTATTAATGGAATGTATAATGCTAATTCTTTTGGGGATAATTTCTTTTTGTTTAACAATAGACACTCTATTATATAGACACTGCCAATACATATTATACACGCCAGTAACATTTTTAACCATTGTGTATTATCTACATAATTACAAAATGAGATAAAGTATTCGTTATCAGTGCCTAATTCAAACCAATTACCACCAAGTAATTTTATTATTAAGCAAATCAGTAATACAACCCAACTTATTACTATAAGCATACCATAGGTTGTATTATAAAATGCCTTAAATTTGCTAATTAAATTTTTCATAAGTTAAATCTCCTAACACCACTTATTATAATACTATTTCAATTAATTGTAAAGAGTTTTTTATTTTTTCTCTAATTGTTCAATTCTAGCAATTAAATTTTTAATTAACATTTGTTGTTCTTTTAATGCACCAACAATAACTGGTATTAACTCTGCATTATTCATAAAATATGCGTCCTCTTTTTGACCAGTTTCTTTATCTTCTTCAAATTCGTGAACTATTATGTTACCAAAGCATTCATCGCCGTATAATTCTTCTAATGCTGTCGCAACTTCTTGAGCTCTAAAACCTAAAGTTATATTTTCTTCTGCAAAAGTTCCCTTTTCATATTGTTCTTTATCATAATCAAGTAATGAACAATTTTCACTATAGCTTCTTCTTCTATTATAGTTATAATAAATTGGGTTAATTCTATTAATAAGTTCTTGACAATTTATCATATCAGTTATATTTATCTTATCTCTAATATCTGAAGATGCTGTCCAAGAAGTTGATGCACCAGCATAATAATATGGATTTGAAGAAGAACCTATTTTAACATAACCGCTTGAGCCAGATGAACCAGAAGTTACGCCCGGACCAATTGCAATACCTCTTTGAGCACTAGAAACTGCACCATTTCCAATTGCTACGCCATAATAACCGCCACTAGCACTATTTCCAATTGCTATACCAGAATAACCACCATTAGAGTTTTGTCCTATTGAAATTGTAGCAGAACCACCGTTTGAAATTGCATTAGTTCCTATAGATATTGATTGTGTCATTTCTGCTTTAGCACCATTACCAATAGCTATACCATCAGTATTCACTACTGAAGATAAATGACCTATAGAAATCCCATATTCACCTTTAGCCTGTGAACCATTACCAATAGAAATAGTATAAGGTTTACTAGCCACACATTCAAAATCACTGTCACCATCACTCCCCATACTTCCTATAGCAATTGACATATTGCCACTAACCTGAGCATATTCTCCAATAGCTATACCACCGTGAACACTAGAAGTTACATATGTTTCACTTTCTCCTATAGCAATTCCATAATTACCATTAGAGTAAGCTTGACCAATAGCTATAGAATGACTACCAGTAGCTTCAGTAAGACGACCTATAGCTGTGGCGTAAGAACCAGAGGCAGTAGCATTATCACCAACAGCAGTACCATAAGTAGAAGCTGTAGAGTCAGCACCAATTACTACTTTATTAGTATCTATTGTAATATAATTAATCTTTGTCTTATCAGTGCTACTCATTAAACCATTAGCCGATGTAGTAGCAACATCATAAGTTGTATTTGTTGTTGGCGGAGTATAACCAAGTGCGGTAGTTACATTCGATTTAGTTAAACTTATAGTTCCACTTGTAACAGTAATATTTGAACCCACTTTCACACCACCGGTTACAGTAGTTGACGCAGTCGGAATAGATGTTAAATAGTTACCTTTAGGTTGGTAAGTTTCTGCGGCACTTGCAGTAGTTAAATAGCTAGCAAATTTATCATTTAATACTTTACCTTGATTAGCACTTAATGACTCAGTTGTAGATGTGCTTGTTAAATTATCGACAATTCCACGCCAAGTATTTGTATCTTGAGTAGTAATAGTTCCGGTTGAGTCATCACCTTTTGTGTAAGTAATTACTTTTCCACTAATTGATAATGACTTTATTGTGTTTGCTAATGTAGAATAGTTCGCTAAACTTTGATGACTTGTTAAGAAAGTAGCACCCTTTGTTAATGTTAATTTACGAGTTGATGCGTCATAACTTGCGGTCGTAACGGCATTACCATTTCCTGTTGTTGTTACGCTTGTAGCACCGGTATCTGTATCTGTAAATTTCGCATCGCTAGGTACACTTTTAGAAATTGTATAACTTAAAGGTGTAGGAACACCGGCTTTTAAATATATAGGTGTTGTTGTACCGCCAATATCTGAAGTACCAACTTTAGTAGAAGTAGTTGCTTTTGGTACAGTTGTTGTGCCATTTAGTATGTTTGCTATATTTGTGGCATTTGCTTTACCTTTATCACCAGCATAAGCAGTAGAAGAAGTTTCGCCTAAAGCTAAACTAGCTGAGATTTCTACATAAGAACTACCACTCCAACGATATACAATATTTTTATCGTTAGCTAAATATATTTTTCCGACTTCACCAGTTGTTGGGAAGCTTGATTTACTAGAATATTCTAAAACATCATCTACATAACTTGGTAATTGATAAGAAGGAATTTTTCCATTACTATCTAATGTTGCTACACCGCTAGCAACACCCATTTCGCTTCGTTTAACTTGAGAGTCGTTGGATACGTTGCTAAGACCTACATCACTTTTGGTAACTGTTACATTACCAGATAAAGCGTGTCCATTTACTGTTGTTGTTTTATCTACTTTTTCATCATATAAAGCATTAGCTTGTGTTTTAGTATAATAATTCGCTAATTGAACTTGTGTTTCTCCAGTAACACCAGATAAACTATCAATAGATTTTCTAATGTCTTCTAATTCAGCATCTGTTTCTCCTTTAGAATAAGACTCTACATTTCGAACGTTTTCTAAACCAACATCGCCTTTAGATAGACTGTCTTTATAAGCTAATGCTTTTAAATTTGATTTATCTTCTTTTTTGTTTAATGTAGTAAATATATCATTAATATTAGCAACGTTATTTTTAAGTGCATTTACAAGTTCTTGCAAAGTATCAAAATCAACATCATTAGTTGATAATATTTGTCTAATTTCGTTTATTTGGCTTTGCAAATTATTATTTAACGAGTTAATAAAACCGTCAGTTTGTTCTTTATTATATTTATCTTGTAATAATGCAAGCAATTCATTTGTTAAATCATTAGTTGAAAGTTGTTTTCCTTCTACTTTATCAACTTTGTCATCAACCAGTGCATTTATATTTCTTTCAGCATCAACAACCCTTTCTATAGTTTCACTTAGACTTTTTTCAACCCCAGAAATATAATTAAAATTGCTAGTTATTGCACTTTCATTTGTTGAAATGTCAGAAGTATTTTGATTTATTTTTGAAAGCATTTGAGCTGCTGCTGTTTGGTCACTTAATATATAATCACTTATTTCTTTAAATGTATTATATAATTCATTATAATTCTCTCCTAAAATTAATTGATATAATCTATTAACTTCGGAATTTGTATAATTTTTTGCTTCTGCTAATTTTGTGCTTGCGTCATTCTTTGTTTCATAATGGCTATTAATATTATTTCCTTGACTATCATTTGTTGCTTTATTTACAACAAAGGTTCCATTTTCTAAGTTTGTTTCTAACGTATTTACTTGATTTGTTATAGCGGTGTTTTTAGTTGAAGCGTCTTCTTTTGTTTCATAATGGCTATTAATTATGTTGCCAAAGTGGTCACTAACAGCCTTTCCTGCTACCACGTGACCGGCTTCTATATTATTCTGCAAAGTAATTATTACACCAGCTAAGTCGGCTTCTGTTTGTGCTGCGTGTTCTTTTGTTTCGTATATTCGTTTTATATTTCTACCGTCTTCGTCGTTATAAGCACTATTAACAATAAAACTTCCATTTCTAAGGTTTTCTGACATATCGTCAATTTTAATATTTAATTTATCAAGAATATATCTAATTAATACCATTCTTCTATTAATAACAATTGGCAAACCATAATCTTCATCAGTAGCAATTCCATACATTCTTTGTTTTAAAATGTCTGCTTGGTTTCTAACTATGTTAGGTAATGGTTTTACCGAAATATTTTGAATATTATGTAATTCATCAGTTGTGACCAAATTATAATCTACTAATTTTGTTAATATTTGGTCAACAGAGTCTTCTTCTGACAATCCTAATGAAGTTAAAATTCCTATTACACTTGATGCCATTTTATTTTACTCCTTTATTTATTCTTGTGTATTTATATCTAAAACTCAAAGATACAATAGTAGAATTCTTTGTATCATTTGAAGTGAATTTCAATTGAATAAATGAAAAATTTTTAATTTTCTTTTTGCTAGTATATGTTTTAGCCATATTTGCCCCACCAAAAGTAAAATCATTAAAATCTATATATTGGAAATTAAAGTCTTGGTCTTCAGCTGTTGTTTCAAATGAAACTTCGCTTTTGGCTGTTCTATAACCTATGTTAGTTACGCCACCACGTTTTGTTTCTGGAACAAAAGTTATACTATAAATAGTTTTAAGATATTCTAACTTACTTAACGAATTATATTTGCTTTGCCAATAACAACTAACAGGTTGATTTATATCAAATTTGACATTAGTAGCCAAAATCGTTTCATAAGGTTCCATATCAATTACAGAATTAAACAATTTTATTTTGAATTTGTTAAAATAAATATCTGTTTCACTACCTATTTCTATAATATTTTTGTTCCCTAACTCATCTATGTTGTTCCAATACCAAGTACCATTGTTTAAAAAACATTCATTTAAAGCATAGTTATTAAACTGTTCATACATTTCGTAAATTTCATAGGTTGTATCTTTTGGTATTTTTACACTTAATTTTGTTGGAATAGGAATTTCACCATATTCTTCTGATTTGTAAATTAACGGTATATATAAATAAGTTTCAAAATTTCCATTTTCATTTTCAGTTACATAACTAAAAGTGCCATAAGGTAGATAAGTTGTTTTTCTTATGCCGTTATCATAAGAAATTTCCCAAGAAGTAGAAGAAATATATTCCAAGAATGGTTGGCTTTCACTATTAGAGTCACACTTAAATTTTAAAATATGTGTATAATCTTTATTTTGCTCTGATGATATTTTCGCATAGTCAAATTGTATTATAGCACTTATTTCTGCACTCATTGTCATTTTGGAACTGCTTTTAAAATTTTTATATCCATCTTCAGCATTATCTGAGCTTTCTATAATTTTTATTAAATTACTATTTGGTGAAATTGTAATGAAATTTGAATTTGTATCAATAGAAATATCTTTAGACATTTCTATATTATTTATCTTAACATCATCAATATCGTATGAATAAGAGTCATAATATTGTTCAGTTAATTTACACAAACCTTTTTCGGCATCTGTAAAATATAATTCGTTGTTGAATATATAAAATTTTGTTGCTTTAATTCCGTCTAATACCCACCATTCATAAACTCTAACTCCGTCAATATAAGAATATCTATCTTGGTCTGCAACATAAACTCTTGTATCGCCTTTATAATCTTTTCTAGTAATATATAATTTACCGTTATAAATTATAGAACAACTTTCACTTATATCGTTACTTAAATTATCTCTAATATAATATGACATTTCAATTGCCTCATAAGTTTGAGTTGCCGTTGACTCGCTAGTATTTATTTTGTATATTCCTTTTGGGGCATTGATTAACAAGTCGTTTCCGTAGTTTATAACTTGACCGATTGTATCGCTGCCTACAGAAATACCACTTAATGTAACCGGAAAACTTTCTACATAATTACCATTACTATCAGCAGTAATTTCAGACCTTCTAATATAAAGGTTTGGCTCTAAAGAATGAGAAGTTTCTTTAAATACAGCCATATAACCATTGTTTAATATACCATAACCAGTAATTTTTTGTGCATCAGTCCCAAAATTTCTATAAGACATATCGCCAAAGTAAGTATAGTCTTTCCAATTTTCGTTTTCTATACCCGTTTCATTTGAGTGAATGTCTAAATTTGGATAGTCTGGATTTCCAGATAAGAACAATCTATCTCTATAACCGCTTGAACCATAAGGGATACCAAATTTCATATTTTCCACAATTTTATGATTATTGCTTTTAAATTTTATATGCAATTTAATATATGTTGCATTTTCTAAATGTTCTGGGTCTTCTTCTCTTGCTAATTTAGTTATAGTAAAAGTTTTAGTTCCCTTATCAAAAAATAATTTTCCAACGTATGTTCCATCTTGTTTTGTATAGTCCATATTATTTTGATAAGTGTAGCCATCAACTTCAGATATTAATAAATCTTTCATTGCTTCACCAAAAAATTGACCAATATCATAAGTTAATACTTGCTCCTCAGTTGTTTGAGGGTAATTTATTAATTCTATAAAACATTCATTTTTTAATAAGTTAAAATCATTTAACTTAACAGCTACATCTTGGCTATCTTTATGCCCTAAACCTACTACAATTTCTGGTATAAATGCTTGATTTCTTACCTCATCAATTTCTAGTTTATAAACCACTTTTTCTTCAGTAGAATTTTCTTCATCTTTTTCATAATATAACATTAAATATTTATTCATAGCAAGTATAAATAATCTATTTTCAAATAATACTCCATAAGAATATAAATCACTAGCAATTGTTCCTTCTTTTGGGTATATTTTTTTAATTGAATATTCTTCAGTTGTTTCAACCAAAGTGTTCACTACAAATAAAGCTAGTGTTGAAGACGCTGATTGAACATCAGTTCCTTGACCAGCAAATATAATATAATTAGTATTTGAAAGTTCGTCTTTATTGTAGTAATTTTTAAATTTCCAAATGTTATAAATGTGTAAAGTTTGACCGTTATATTTAAATGTATTTACAACATTCCAACCGTTTCTTTTAATCAAAGAATTACCTAATGGCAAATAATTACTCATATCAATTCCTCGACTATCATCTACTAAAGTTGGAGTTGTCGTGTAATCTACACCGTTAAAATTGCTTAACGAATAAGTATTTGTTTCTGGTGTTGATAATGAACCACTTGAAAAATTAATCGCCATAAACATCACTCCAATCGTTAGTGATTACTTCACTTTGAACATTAAACACTTGAGTCGTTTGCATTTCTTGTAAATAAGACTCAAAATAATTTTTATTAATGTTAGCAACGCTTGGGTTTTCTTCTAATTTCATATCGCTATATACCAAAAACTTTATGTTTATAGCCATTTCATCTGGAACCCCTAAATCATTTAACTCTATATCCCAAACAGAATTATTAAAAGTTGTTGTATAGTCATTTAATTCATTGATTGTAGGGTGGTATATTATATGATAATTTAAGTCGTTTTTGAAATTTTTAATTACGACTTTATTACCAATTACATAGTATGAAACGTTAGTTTGTACGATATTTCCACTATCATCGGTCGCATATACTTCTTTTATCTTGTGGAAATAACGCTTTTTAATGCCACTAGAAGTGGTTTTTGTTAATTCAAGGGTATTTATACCTTTTTCCATTAAAACCTCTTGTACGGGCAAAATTGAGCTTGTAGCGAACCTAACTAAACCCATATATATGGAATGTTCCATATTTTTTATAAATTCAGCAAAAGTATCAATGCTTTCTAATTCAGTTAAAGAGGCTTCCATAACATCTGTTTCAGCGTCTTGTTCAAGTGCTTGCAAGCAATACTTTGCTAATTTTTCTATTGTCATTGTTTAATATCTCCTTTCTATAAAATAAATATGGGTAGGGCATATAAACCCTACCCTTGTAATTAATGGTGAGATACTAATTTCTTTTCTTGTCTATTACCTTTGCGGTGTAATTCAAGACTTTCTTTATAAATATCTTTCACTATTTGTGGTACGCCTTCAACTTCCACATCTTTTTGTACTTGGAATGATTTACCATTCACATAGAACATTGTGTATGGAGAGTTGTCTGACTCAGTTTGTGGGATTTCCATTCTAGTTGTTTTTACCATAATATTAATACCTTGCCTTTCTAATTATTGCCGATTAAATCTTTTTTACGTAAACTGTAGTGTCAGCACTGATTTCTGCTGCTGAATATTCAGTTTCACAAGCTACATCGCTGTATAATTTAAATGAAGCACCATAGTCCTTCTTTAATTGTTTGTCTGCTTTAATCTTTGTGATTAATGCAGTGATTGCTGTAGAAGCACCAGATGTGATATATCTTGCTACTGTACCAGTTGCTTCGCCATCATAAGATTGAGCAACTGTAAATACGTGTCCGTTGAATGAAGACTTACCAGCTAAGATTAAATCATTGTCTGATTTAGCAGTATCTACTGTACCATCGTTCTTAAATTCTCTTAAGAAGTGTTCGTTTTGGTTAGGTTCTAATTTAGAAGCAACTTCATTTGCTAAACATTCGTAAACCATTACGGCTTCACTGTATAATACAGCACCACCCCAACCCATAACTTTCCAACCGATAGAACCGATTTGGTTAATTGGGTCGTTTGTACCACTTGAGCCAGGTGCTTTAGGGAATGACTCTGGATTACCTTTACCAGCTAATTTAGTAATTTTAACGCCTTTTTCATCGCCTTTTTTACCTAAAACTAAACATCCGTGTACTTCTTTACCATCTGTACTTGCAGAAGTAATACCGATAATTGCTGGGTCTTCAACAAATCTAAATCTACCCCATTTACCGATTTCGCCGTCATAAACAGCTTTTTCGTTTTGCATATAGTTAGCAACTTCTACGAAAGTGAATTTATCATCTTTCTTTTCTAATGATAATAATGTAGCAGTAACTTCTGGTGAAATTAATACTAAATAGTGTGAACCTTCGTATGGTTTAATATCGTTTCTTACTAACCAAGCACGAATGTTATTTAAGTCTTCTAAGTTGAAAGCACCAACTTTAGAACGTGCATCTTCTAATGATGTAACTTCAGATACATCTACACCAGCAAACCATCTATTTCTTGATGAATAGAAAATATCTCTAGTTTTCTTTCTAAATAATTCACCAACTGCATAACCTTGATTTTTTTGTAATCTTGTTGACTCACCTTTGTCTAATGAATAAATATCAACTTGGTCAGTGAATGTAATATATCCACCCCAGTCTTGTAATGTTAATTGCATTTCATAAGTTGACATTGGTTCGTCTTCTTTTGGTCTTACACCTTCAACTAATGGTTCGCCGTTTGTAACGTATTTACCACTATATCTAAAAGTGATTGTCTTACCAACATTTTGTGGAATAGTAACTGTATCTGTATATTTTTCTAATGTATATGTTTCATAAATTGCTGGTTTTAAAACGCCATCATAATAAGGTTTTAATTCAGCTTCACTTAACTTCTTACCAAATGTAGCAGTATTTGCTGATTTAATTTCAGTAGAAGTTGTTGCAAACATTTGAATATTCATTTTTAATAAATCTCTCATTGTTTAAATCTCCTTTTAATATTGTCTTGCTATTTCGTTAATCGCTTTTTGGAATTCTTCTGGGCTTAGGTCTAAAATACTTGAACTTGTCTTTGATTTCTTACCTAAAGCACCACTTGAAGATTTTCTTCTAGCGTCTTTTTTAATTGCCAATTGTTCGGCTTTTGTTTCTGTGTTAGCAGATATTTTTAAAAATTTATCGTAAATTACTTTTAGGGGGACTGCACCAACTAAATCTTTGGAAAATTCTTCGAAATCGGCATCATTAAGAACTTTTTTTAATGTATCTTCACCATAAACGTTTATAAATTCTGCTATTTCGGTATTCAATTTAGCATTTTCTTTTTCTTTAGCTTCATTTTGAATACGAATTTGTTCTTTTTCATTTCTTCTTTTTTCGGCAGCGTATTTGTAAAAATCTTCAACTGGGTCTAACCCCTTTTCGTTCATTTCACACATTGTTTCATAAATCTCAACATCTGTTTCATCTTTAATTGGTTGACCAGTAAAACTATTAACTCCGTTAGTAGATTTTTTGATACCTTCAATATAAGCCTCACGCTTTGCCTTGTTTAGTTCTTCTTGTCTTCTACGTTCAATACGAGCTTTAGCATTGTTATAGTTTTGTTGTTTTTGATTTTTGATATTGTCAGTGTGTGATTTGACCTTATCATTACTAACCTTTTTAGTTTCTACTTCTTGAGTGGTTTCGTCTTCTTCGTCATCATCTGTGTCATCGAAGTCAACGTCATCTTCATCTTCGTAGTCTTCATCAAGGTCATCTGTTTCTTCAAAGTCTTCGTTCTCTACTTCTTGAGTAGGTTCTTTTTCGCCATCTTCTCCAGCGAAAAGTTGTAATTTCAATTCTAATAATTGTTTCATAATTTTCTCCTAATGGGTTCTCCACTTATCAAGTGGGCATTAGTAAGTTTTTGATAACGGGAACTTACAAACCCGAGTATCTAATTTTATTATACCACTTGTTTTTGACTGTTTGCAACTAAATTAGCATTTTTATTTCTTTCGTTTGCTAATTGAGTGTTATATTCTTTTTGCATTTGTTTAGCAACTGTTCCTAACTTGCCTAATTGTTCATTATATTGGTTAGTACGTTGAGTAAATGCTTCTTGCATTGATTGCATTTGTAATTGTTGTTGTTGTAATTGAGCTTGTTGCTGTTCAATCACTTGTTGTAATTGCATTACTATTGAATTTTGCTTATCAATTAATAAGCGTTTAAATTCGTTCTTTTTAGGGAACATATAATCTGGAACTAATTCCGCATACATCATTAAATCTTCTGCCGAAAGATTTGAAATTGTTCCATTTAAGAATAATGTTTCTAATGTTGCCGATAATATCAATTCACTATATCTTGAAGTTTCACCGACTTCTACTGTGATATTAAATGGCGTGTCTAAATAATCTTCTCCATTAAATACACCACTTTGTGAATGTGACATAACATTATTAACTTCTGCTTCGCTCATTTCTGGGTTATTTGCTTTAAATGTATTAGTAACATCTAACAATTCGCTATCACTTAATTGGAAACTAAATTTCTTATTATGATAGAATAATTTGTAGAACATTTCTAAAATTTTACCCTCTTTAGCGATAACCCTAGAAAGTTTTTGTTGCCATTGTGCTATTGGCATATCTTTAATAGAATTCAATTGTGAAATTGCTGTACCAGACATACCATTAGCAATTGCTCTACCATCATTTAAAATATCATTTGCTCTATAAACATCTTTAGTCATAGAAATCATAGCTTGTGCCAATTCAAATTGAGCCGTTGGAACAGCACCACCACTTAGCATTTTAATAGCATCATTTACTCCATAACCACTATAATCTGTAATAATAGAGTTTGGCTTAGAAAAATCTACATTAGCGGTTCCTAAAGCACCGGCTTTTACAACCACACTTGGTTGAGCTTGTTTAATAGCACATAAAGTATTAGCAGCAATTAATTGATTAATTAGTTTTTGTTGTGGAATTAACTGTGCAGCAAACGAAATACCGAAAATACAATTATTACGTTCTAAGAATGTCAATACATTAATTGGGTATTGATTTGCTTTATATTTTAATTCGTATGCTTCATCTTCTGTTAATTCATCATCTTTGAATTGCATTGTGTGTCTATTTACACTATCTTTTTCGTATAAATCTTGATACACATCATTTTGTTTGTTTTCTTCTAACTCTTTTTTAGACTTCTTAATAGCTTGTTCGTTAGTCATTGGGTTAAGGCTTCTTGGTTCTTGGTAAACAATATCTTTTGTAGCCTTTTCAAAATAAACCTCTCCGTCTTTTTTGAACATTTTCATATAAGAATATACCATTTCTTCATCTTTTTGTTCAATATTATTTCTATATTGGCTATTAATATCATCTGAAACGATATACTCATTCTTATCTTTATCGCTCAAAATTTCACAAACATCTTTAACGAATTTAACACTTTCTCTTGAACGAATGATTATCCATTCTTGTTTTTGTACATTTTTTTCATTTGGGTTAGAAAATACAATGTCTTCAATGTCTATAATTGAGGCTTCTAATGCACCTTCAATATTTCCTAAAACACCTTCTTTATCTTCGTTCCAATATTCGTACCAAATACCAGTACCTTTAATTAAGGCTTCGTATGTTGCTGAAAGAATAATTTCTTCGTGTTGCATTTCTTTTAATTGGAAATCAGTAAATTTAGAAATTGTATTAGTTGAAAGGTTGTCATTATCTACAACGAAATTAATCTTAAAAATTTTTTGATTAATACTTGCTGCTTTACCATCAATTACATTTTGAACAATATTTGCTGAAGGCTTTTCAAATGGTAATTTACCTTTAAAGTCACCCCATTGATTACCTTCATAAAAATCAACTGCTCTATTTGCTTGAGTCAAAATCCCTTTTGAATTCTTGAAATTTTGCCCAGCTTCAAATTGCTTATATATTACTTGGGCTTCTAACTGTAATTCTTGTATCTTTTTGTCAGAAGTCGATTTATCGGTTTCTTTTTCTTTTTCGTCCATTTAAATCACTCCTTATCTTGGTCATCATTATTAGCAAATCCATTTAAAATTTGTTCGTAAGCATCATTTTGTTGTTGAACGATTAATTCGGTAATATTTTCTTTCATTTTTTGAATTTCGTTAGCCATAACTAAATTAGTGGCGTTCAACACTTTGACTTGTTCTTCTAATTCTTTATTTTTTTGGATAAGCTCTCTTAAATTATTAATTTCTAACAAATCATCAATAGAAATGTCTAAGCACTTAAATGTCTTTTCAAGAAATTTCTTTTGTTTTGTTGTTACCAGTCTATTAATCATCAGTTTAAAAACCATCCTTCATCATTTGTCATATCTATCAATCCACTTTCATCATACCCAACTGTATAACTATTCAAGGCAAATTCACTGTAATCAAATTCTTTAGTTTGATTTGCTGTAGTCATAGGGTCTGGTGGGAAAGTATAACTTGTACATAAATATCTAACAGCGTCGGCTGCGTGGGTAATTTCGTGCGGTTCTTTAGCACAATCATTAACCTTTTTTTCGTCGTGTTGTATCATTTTAAGTGACTTAATTAAAGCAAGGCAACTTTTTTCAATCCTTAATTTTGGTTTGCCAGTAATATCGCTAATTTTAAGTCTTTCGTGAACTTGTAACCAACCATTTTCTCTATCATTATTGGCTTTAATCGGATACTGACCACATTCATTTCTTAAAATATCAACTGCACTTTGACCCGTTTCTTGTCTTCTGTTCCACATATCTGGTGGGCATATATCTAAGTAAGGTTTCTCGTGTGGTAAAGTAAGTGCATTAATCTTATTTCCACTAGCCGATACAATTAAATCTTTTTCACTTAATTCACGATACACATACAGTGTGTCATCTTCATCAAGTGCTGCCCACAAACAATCGGTCATATCTAGCCCGTAATCTCGTGAGCGTATTTTACGCCAATGTTTACGAATACAAATCTTATTTTCGTCGTCATCTTCTTCATCAATTGAGCCAACGCTAGTAAACGTATGAATTGCTTCATCAAATTCGGTAAAGAATTGACCTTCAAAGACTTCCCAATCTCCATATAACATCGCTTGGCGTTCTTTTTCTGGTAAGGCTTCCAAAGACTCTACATAACTGGGGTCATTTTCCAAGATAAATTGATTATCAAATACTAACGCTGGTATAAACGAATAATTTTCCGCTTTTTCCTTAGCAGTATAATTGCAATCAATAAACAATCTTTTAACCCACAAGTGTCCAACACCACCCGGATTGGCTGTTAAATACATTCTAGGTGTCGGTAAATTCTTTTGATTTGGTCTTAATTTAACCAAACCACTTGGTCTTAAAATCTGTGTAAATTTCATATACATATATTCCGTAAAATGAGTGGCTTCGTCCATAAATATTGCTTCGTACGCTTGCCCTTGATATTGTTCCATATCGGCTTCTGTGTTACAATAACCGAATTTTATAGTAGAACCATTCGAAAATCTAAACAACTTGTCTTGTGTTCTATATTTAGCAATACCAAACAGCAATATTCTAAAATGCTTTATATGGTTTTCCTCTAACTCCGGAAATGTTCTACGAATAATTAAAATCTGTATCCCGTCATACATTAATGCTAGCTGAATTGCTTTATGTCTTAATACAAACGACTTTCCGCCACCTCTGGCACCACCGTACAACGTGAACTTTGTCTTGCTTTGGCAAAATAACAATTGTTTCTCATACAACTGCGGAACTCTATACTCAACTACTGTAGCCACAATTCATTATTCCCCTAAATCTTGCCCGTTTGTAATGAAATTTACTACAATACCACTTGTCTTGCCGTCGTCAGTATCGTCTTTGATAACTTTCTGTAGGTCATTTAAGTCTTTAAAACTTGTTCTCGGATTTCTTATCATATTTGCATACGCCACAGCTGCACATTTCTCATTAATCGTTATATCACTACCATCGTCCAACGTTACATAAGCATTCTCTCCAAGACTCTTTACAATATCCGCTAGGCTATTTACTCGTTCCCTTGCCTCTTTATTCTCGGCTCTTGTTTGTCTTGCTTTCTCTGCCCACAACGCCAACGTTATAGCACGTTCTTCTTCGGTTAACTTTGACAAGTATTCCTCTCTCTTTCGTTTTATATCGCTCATTTCCCTATCTCACCTACCTTATTAGGCGTAATTCTAGCCTTCTAATTATAAAATATCATAAAAAACCAACTTTTGATTACCGACTTTTTACCAAGTGAATTTTGACAAAATTTTCGTGTGGGGGTATATATAGGAACCACCCCGTGCCCTTTCCCGACCATAGGGGGGGGTGTTTGCACTTTCTCCCACGAATTCATTTCGCCGTTCTTTTCGGTCGGGGTTGAGAGAAACACCACCAAAAACCACGATTTTCGCAACCTATATAAAGGCAAACGTGGGTGTTATGCACACAAAAACACCGCCAAAAACTTTTTTACTCAAAATACACAAAAAGAGTTTACAAAATGATTTTTTAAGCGTATAATAAAGGTGCAAGTTAACAACACCAGTTAACAAGCCACTTGAGTGAAATATCTAAAGTGTTATTCCTACATAAAATCTTAATAGCCATATTTATAGCAAGTAATAGGAGGAGTGTAATTAATGGGACTACTATGTAGTCTAGCATAAAATGGTATAAGTCTGCACGAAGTGGGTATCTCATAGAGAGCAGTATCTTTGACAATTAGTGCCATAAGTGTCGATAGTGTGGTGGCTGTTGCCCTTATGGTCAATATTAGGTAGTAGTTGCGTGGTAATCATTGCCAGTAGTGTATGCCATAAGTGTACACTCTGGTGGTGTAAATGTGATACTAGCCCCCCTCAACTGAAATTGTTGCGAGTAGTCATAGACTATAAGTGTGTATACACTTAAAAGCGACTGAGTGTAAGATATAGGGGTGTATTTACGGAAGTTGTGCCTTGATAACACTATGTGTTATTCGAAGGTCGATACTACTAGGGAAGGGTGGAGTGTCCCCATCGCCCTAGCAAGTCGACTAGGTAAAAAGCCCGTCTGGAACGGTAAAAAAGGCGTTGCATTCTCTATGGGGGAAGGTAGGTGTGAGCCCTACGTTCACTTGAACCACTAGCGATGAACGAAATCTATCATAGACATTAGGAGGTATATTCGGTCTATGTAGAGAGTAGAATGTTTAGTTGAGTGTGCTAAAACAGTGTGGTTGAAAATCCAAAAAAAGACACTCTAGTATTATTGCATAGTTTATGACTATGAGTGACCTTTAATACTAAAGTTATATTCTCTAAAATAAGGGTTATAATTTAGGTATTTTATAAATACCATAAGTGTAATTATATTAAATACCGATAATTATACCTTTATTAAGTAATATTAATTGTATTTATGGTATAATAAATTCCTTTCATTTATATAAATCCATAACTATCCTCTTTAAAAACCATAGGTATATATTAATATTACTTAATAAGGGTTTTATAAAATCCTTAAGAGTCAAACAATAATAATATAAGGGGGATTTTTAATATGAAAGAATTATTAATTGACTTAAGACAAAGACGTAAAAATTACAGAAAAATGATAGAGTTTTGCTGTGATAATTTAGTATTAAATAATACTATCATTGAAGTGGTTGGCTTCGATAAATTTGAAATTTATTGTGGTGAAATTATGTACTATCAAGATGAAGACGGTAACGAATTATCTTACGATGAATATGTAAACTTATTGGAAAGCAATACTTGGGCTGAAGAATTTATGATTGACGCATACCAATACTATATCATTAGTGAGAGAGATGCTGAAAGATTAAGAGAATACACTAATGAAATTGTACTATATTGTGAAGATTTAGATTTATATCTATTGTATGTGACTCATTATGGTACAAGTTGGGACTATGTTGCTTCTAATTGGAAGGAAGTGGAATAGTATGAAAAAATATTTAATTAAAGAAAATGAAAGCAAAGAGAATTTATTGCTAATTTTAGATTGTGAAAATGAATATAAAAATGGTTATGAAAACGAAAAAATTGAATTAAGCATTGAAAAAGAAGATGTTGACAGAAAATGGTTTCCTGTTGCAATTTACTTAAATAATTATTGGTATGATATATGTACTTTAGATTTTATAAAAAGAAGTTTAGTTAAAAGTGATATTAATATTATTGATTTATTGGAAAATGACTTAAAAGAAAATGATAATAAAAAATATGTTATTAATGGGGACTTATAATAGTCCCTCTTTTATTTATAAATAAAAAGAATAGGAGTAAATTATTATGAATAAAATTATTAGTATTACTAAAATGGAAAATGATTTTGAATTTGGTTGGGACGGCTATATTATAGAAACCGAAAAAGATACTTATAAATTGTTAGTAGACAATTACCCACAATGTTGTGAACGTTGGGGGTATATTTCAAGTGATGACGATTTTGATAAGTTTATAGGTCAAGAGTTGGCTAAAATCGAGATTGTAGATTTAAACTATAATAAGCAAACAATATCAAAAATGCTAAAAGAAAAAGGGGTGTATAGTGGGGATTGTGTATTCGTAAATCTAACAACTATAGACGGGGACGAACTTGTTTTTGCTGTCTATAATTCGCATAACGGGTATTATGGACACACTATATGGTTTGTCAAAAACGATATAGTAAACGAATTTTATAAATAAAAATATAATTTAATTCAATCAAAAAAATAAAAGTAAAGGGTGGTAAAAGTATGGAAACAAGAATTGAATTAACTAATGAATTAAAACAAAATTTAATAGGGGGTATGGCTGATTTATGCGAAGAAGCAGACTATGGCTTTAATCAAGTTGCTTTCACTAAAAATCTTGATAAATGGGCTATTAATAAGGCACACTTATACAATGTATTTGCAAATTCTAGTGACTTTAACGCTAATGAATTAGCAATCATTAAAGAAGTGGAAATCGCTAGGGAATTAGACTTATATAGTGCTGATGACTTGCTAGATACGTGGGCTCATAATGTTGGCTGTCCATATCGCTTAAAATCAACACTATTAAGAGTGTTTGGTTGCATTGAAAATGACGGAACGATAAATAGCCAAAAATTATCATCATTAGATGATGAGCAGTATAAACAATTGCTAGAAAAATGTACAATGTTAACTCAAAAATGGGGTTATAATTTGGTCGGTTGGCTTGATTATCTTTACAACGAATATTCTAGTGGTTTGGCTTGTGCATTTCTTTTGAAATACTTGAAAATTCAAAATGGTACTAAAGCCACTAAAGTGTTAAATAAGATATTCGATACATTTAAGGCTTTTAAAGAAGGCAAATATAATATATCACGCTCTTACATAAAACCAGTGCGTGAATTAGACCCAAATGGGGATTGGACTGGTAATATGTGTAAAGTCCTAAACTTTAATCAAATGCAAGCCCAATTAAATGATATGTTGAGTCCAAAAATCGACAAAAAGAAATTAGTAATTTCTATCAATCCGTTAGATTATATCACTCAATCACGTGGTAATAGTTGGAGTAGTTGTCACGCTTTTAGTCCAGATTGGGACGATAATTATAGTGGCTGTAATAAAGGGGCTACATTAACAATGATGGTTGACCCTTCTAGTGTTATTGCATACATTTTAGATAACGACGCTAAAGGCGAATATTGGAAAGTACCAAAACAAAATAGACAATCACTATTTATTAATAGTGACAATAACTGTTTCTTCCAAAATGTATTCTATCCTAATAATAACGACTACCTGTCTAGAATTGTAAGAAATACAATTCAAGAGTTATTACAACCTAATAACAATTGGGTACACTCTACAAGTTTAAAAGCAAACATTGATGAGAGTGAATATAAGGGCTATGATGATTGGTGTAAAGGTGTGGACTTCTCATATCTAAAAGATATGGAAATGACTGAAAGACCTACAATTGTAATTGGTCGTGACGCTTATTGTGTAGATGATGATAGTGAGTACGTTGAACATAATGGTTATGTTTGTGCAAGTCATTACGGACAACGTTGGTGTGAATATTGTGACCGTTGGGAAAATGAAGATGATTTCATTTACATAGATGAATATGGTAGATATTTCTGTCCAGATGAAATAGATGATAGATTATATTACTGCGAAGATATATACGAATATCGTTTCTACGATGATTGCTATTATGATGAATATAGACAATGTTGGTATAGTGACGAAGTTGCCCATAATTATGTTCAAAATTATGGCGACGTAAATGAAGACGACTTATATGATAGTGGCGATTTCTTCTATTGTGATGAGTGTGATTGTTGGTATTATTTTATTAATCATAATTGCCACGAACATAATGGTAATTGTTATTGTGATAGTTGCTATGCAGATTTAGATTTAGACGAAGAAGGAGATGAAGAATAATTATGACTTTAGCATACTTAATTGACCTAAAAATGATTGGCAAAAATCAAAAAGTAGAAATCAGAAACATAACAAATAGTATAAGTTGTGAAGGCTTTATTGTTAATGGTGGGTTGTCAAACGACAACCCTATTTTTACTGATAACAAGTGGGGTGTCCCTATTTTAATGTGGCAAGTATCCCACATATATACACAAGATGATATTATATGTGTTTCATTAATAGACCCACGTGGCGAATTAAGAAACATAAAACAAAAAGAAACAGAATTTATTAAAAGAATAAAGAATTTTAAAGGAGTGAATTTATATGTATAACTATCAAAAAATTAGTCAAGAGTTTATAGTGTTGGCTCAAAAAACACAAAACGAATTAAGAAAATATTGCTACAATAAGTTAGCACAATTCTATAGAAAAAGTAAAATTTATAATGATAAACAATTTGTTTACGCTAAAGGTAATATACCTTTAATGCTAGTGGCTCATTTAGATACAGTGCATAAAAACATACCAAGCAATATATGGTATAATGCTGATTTTACTAAAGTAAAAGCCGATGAAGGTATTGGTGGTGATGATAGATGTGGTGTATATGCAATACTTACAATTTTAAATCGTTTAGATAAACGTAGATTGCCTTCAGTATTATTCACAACCGATGAAGAAATTGGCGGAATTGGTGTTGCTGCTTTTTGTAAAAAATTCGAAAAGAAAAAACTTAATGTAAATGCTTTTATCGAGATTGATAGAGCCAATAGAAATGACGTAGTAAATTATAGCGATAATACTTTTGATTTAGTAAGCAAATTCGAAGAAATGGGGTATAAATATGAATTTGGAAGTTATACCGACATTGTAGATTTAATGGAAACGTTTGGTATAAGTGGTGTAAACTTATCTAGTGGTTATTACAATCCGCATACTACAAATGAATACGTTAACTTTAAAGATTTAATGTGGACTATCGATAATATAACAACCTTTATAAACAATCCTACCAATTATGAAAAACCTTACGAATATGAAGAATACAAATATAGTCGTTATGGTAGCAAATATGGTCGTTATAATGATTGGCACGGCGACTATTTAGATGATTATAAATACACTTCATACAATGGAAATATATTTAATCAAGGTGGCTATAAAGAATATGACGACTACGACTATTGTGTGATATGTGGTAGAAAATGTAATATTGATGATGAAATGGTGTATAGTGAAGACGGATACTTATGCAACGATTGTGCTAAAAGATATGCTGAATTTTATCGTGAATGTCCAGAATGTGGCTCATTGTTATACGATGATGACCATTTAACTTGGTGTAGTGTATGTGGTTGCGAATTAGACAAATATGCAATACACGATGAAGAAAACGAAGAAATTGAAGGAGATGATAAAAACTGAAATTATTTATAATTTCACAAAAAAAGTTTAAAAAATATACATAAATTAGTTGATTATTCGTATCAAATAGTTTATAATGTATTTAGTCAATTGCAAGACAAAAAATATAGAATAGGAAGGTGTAAACAAAATGGCAAATGACAAAACAAAAATAGTGACTTTAAGTGATGAGAGAATTGAAGAAATAGTGAGTGACTATCGTAAGCGAGTGTATGCTGTAGATAGTATCATAGAATTAAGAGAGGGCTGTGTAAGAAATTATCAACGTTATCTTTGGGATATTAATAAAATTGAGCATTTAATTGAGAATGTTTTAAATGATGAAAATGTATCACAAGATATTAAAGATTTCTTATACAATTTGTTTAAAAACGGAATTGTTGAATAACAAAAACGCTAGTTGTAAGGCTCTAGCATAAAAAAGCCTAACTAAACTAATCAAAAAAAGGGGGATATTATGAATAAGATTAGTACATTATTTGAAATGAAAAAAGCATTAGAAGATTTAAGAAAAGCGTGGATTGATTGTGTTTGTGTTTTTGATAGTTATGGTGTAGATTGTAATGACTACATAATTGGCGACGAAAACGAAGACAACGAATACCCATTTACACAATCTTTTAATGATATTAACGCAGTAGCGTGGATTGATGGTTGTTTAGATAGAATATCTAAAGACATAAGCAAAAAACTAACTTTTAGAGAGTTGTGTGGTATTATTGCAAAACACAACGAAGAAAACAATATAACACAACAATATCAAGATGAAAATCCGTTGTGGTGTGTAGCCGTTATTGATAATAGCAGTTTTTGTCACGAATTTAGTTTAGAGAGTCGCTCATATAGATTTAGAAGTGATAACAAATACTTTTTAAGTGGTATGGGTGGAAATTCTATATTCTGCAATAACTTGGCTAATGATGATATTGGAGTTAGATTAGATTGGTATCTTGGCGATTGGAAAATTGAATATTGCTATATAGAAAATGAAAAAGATAAAAAGGAGTAAAAAAATGTTAGGGGATTTTGTAGGAAAAAGCATTAAAATAAAAAGTTATATAGACCACACTTATTATCGAGGTGGCTATCCACAAAGAAGAAGACAATGCTGGGTCGATGATAAATTGGTTTACGATAGTAAAGATGATATTAAAGAAATCAATTATGATGATTTCCAAAAATTACAAAATTATGGTTATGAAATTGGTGCTTATAATAGAAGTTATAACGGATTAGATGGTTATGATATTTGCTATCAATTCGTATTAAAAAGTAAAGGAGATGAATAATTAATTATGGCAACAAAAGAACAACAAATTACAAGAGCGATTACATTATTAGAAGCAATGGGCATTTACAAACCTTATGTAGATGCGTTTAAGAAAAATGGAACAATTACAATGTTCGAAAATTATGGTGGTTTTTGGGTTAGTGAAGATAACGATGTAGAACAAGACTTAATTGATAAGATTAAAGAAATAGAAACAAAACACGATTGTGTTGTATATGCCGTCACTCACGAGATTGTAGAGTTTGGAGAATTATACGATTTACTAATTGTTCAAAAACAAAAGAACGAATGGGGTTATAGTTTCTATGATAATAAAGATGGTACTTATATGACATTTGCTTATGTGTACAACAAAAGCATACCAGAATTTAGTGAGTTTGGCGATATTTCTGTACATAGTTTTGGTGGTGGAATTAGGAGAATAGCATAATGGAAGATTTGACTTTACAATGGCTTATAGCCGAACTTAATAAAGATGGTGTAGGCAGTAAAAAAACCGTCTTAAAAAGGCTACAAACGGCTAATTTAGGGGACTTATATGAGTTAAGAAATAGTGTTCAAAGAAAAATAAATTATTTATTATCAAAAGGGGGTGATGAAAAATGAAAAAAATAACAATTATACGTTATTTTTTAGATGATAACGATGTAAAGAAAATAAAATATTTTCTTTTAGAAAACAATATGAACGCTTCAAGTTTAGCACTTGAATTAAAGTGTTCTAGGTCTTATGTATCGGCTTTATTAAAAGGCAAGAGATATATGACAAATAATATGATTAGTAAATTCAAAAAAATAGGTTTAGATTTAGGGGTGTAAGATATGTATTTTGAAATAGAATATGAATTTAACGTTGCTTTAGTTGGCAGAGATGAGAGTATGGGAGAAGATTATTACGATACCAAAACATATACTTATGACGTGCCAAAAAGCAAAATAATTGAAGGGCTTATTCATTGTGTAAAAAAAGATTACGAAGTAGGTGGCAAAGATTTAAAAAGTTTTTTAGAAAATTACAACTTATGGTATGAATTAATGGACGATTATGAAGACCAACTATATGAGTATTTATATAGTGCTTGTTATGATGATGCAGAAAAAGAGTTTATAAAGGAGTTAAGAGTATGAAAAATGTAACATTAAAAGAATATTTTGATTTAAAAGGAATTTGCAAAGGAAAAGGGGGAATTATGAATTATAGTCAATTTGCTAATTTAGTAGGGGTTAGTGTTTCATACATTAGTAAATTGGTAAATTGTATGCCACTTTCACAAAAAGATTGTGGCAAATTTGAAATCATTAAATTATACGTTTCTAAAGACGGATATAATCTAATTAAAGGAAACACATTTGATTTAGGTATGAATAGCATACTTAAAGATAATGATAAACTCAAAGAAGAAGTTAGATGTTTAAGATTAGAAAACCAATTATTAATGGAGCAAAATGCAAACTATAAAAGTTTAGTTAAATTATGTAATTTAATAATAGAAAATGAATATAAGTTAGATAGTCTTACATTTAGTTGTAGAAATAATAAGAATAGGAAGGAGTGATTTATATGAAAAAACATTTATACGAATTGACAAATGAAGAATTTATCGCATTTTGTGATACTACTGAAGGAATTAAAATCGCACAAGAAATTGATTTATTATGCAACGATGAAACTCCTTTAGTTGCTTATAAAGGAATATGTAGATTAAAAGAAATATTTGAAATTGAAATTGAGGTGGTGTAAGAATGTTAGCATTAAGTATTGTAGCAACAGTATTATTAGCAATAAATATATGGTTTACATTATTATCAATGATAAAGAAATATGAAATTAATTTAGCACTATTCTTTGATATATTTGCCTTAATAACTATTTGGTTGTTATATTCGCATTAGGGGGGGTGGCAGAATATGAGTGATTGGCAAGTAGAATTATTTAATAAATATAATGATAATTATGAAAGTGATAATTATTATTTAGAACTTATAGGTAATACAATTTGTGTTTGTAAAAAGCCTAAATTTAAAATAGGTAGAGTTAAATGTGTTGAACATATATTTATGGCACCAGATATTTTTTACGAAATGCGTGAAAATTTTATGAAATATACAATGTGGAAATATGGTTTTAAATTGAAAAAGGAGGTAAAACAAGATGAAAAACTTGATTGAAAGAATTGAAGAACTTTTAGAAACTGCTAGAAATTATTATAGAAATTATTCGGATAGAGATATACTTTCTGAAACAAGAGGTCAAATTGAAGCATATCAAGATTGTTTAGATGTATTAACCCAATACAACCTAATCACCGCACCTAAAGAAATTAAGTTGAGTGAGATTGTGAGTAAGATACAAGAACAATCAAATGTAGAAATTTATTTCAATAGAGAACGTAACGCTATTGGTTATGGTGAATATGATGAAGATTGGAGGCAAAACACTTGGCAACCTTTTGTAATATTTAGAGATACGAAAATAGTAAGAATATGTATGCCAATGGCTGAAATTACAAAATGGTTATACACATTATGGATTGCAAATGTAGAAATTGTTGATGATTTGGAGTGTGGTGAATAATGAGTAGATTGACAAAATATGAACCAAGAGAATATAGTAAGTTCCCTTATCAATTAAAAGATGATGAATTATGCACAAAGTTAGATAGCATCCACAAACTAGGCAAACTTGAAGACCTAGAAGATGAACTTGGTTGTCCTTTAGAGGTAAGAGAAAAAACATTAAATAGTTTCTATTGTCCTAAATTTGAAAATGATGAAGAATTATATACTTATTATGTGTATGCTTTTAATAATAAAGAATTATTTATTAGACTTGTTTATAGTCAATATGATGAATGTTATAACGAAATAACAACTGTTTTATTAAAAGACTACCAAAAAACTTGGTGGTTGAAAGATGATAGGAGTGAGTGAGAATGGAAGTTAATATTCAAGATTTAATAGATAGATTAGAAAATTTTAAAGATAGAATACAAGATTACTTAAATGAAGATGATGATTTCTTATTAGCAGTAGTTTTAGCAGTATTAGAAGAGGTTAAAGATAATGAGAAC
>JAEIGA010000800.1_pt1 | contig 46752 bp, 38 predicted proteins | sample 9270691 | NCBI WGS metagenome assembly JAEIGA01 (sample SAMN17057246, study PRJNA624740) | gut metagenome | biome: biome; isolation source: fecal sample | host: Bos grunniens | place: China: Xizang | collected 2019
AAAAAGAGAGGAATGAATACAGCTTCAGACTCTTTTCTGGAGCTTACGATGCAACTCTACCTTTGCCTGAGAAACCTGAGTTGCAAGTTTCTTCGAATAATCCTTATCAAGTAGAGTTGGCTATTACTCATTCCGAAAATACATTGTTGAGTTTGTATACGACTCTTCCCAAGTCGGAATTAGCAGGGATGACACCGGAGGATTATTTAAAGAACCACCCAGAGGTTTATGAATCTATGGATTACTATATGGATTCATACGATAATCCTGTATGTAGGATATCCGGAGATGGATCCCATGTGGTGATGGTAGTTCCGCTAAACAGAAATGGAAGAGAAGGTATGGGAAGTATCGCTGTGAGAGAAATTGAAATAAAAGAGGGTGAATTACAGTAGAATAAAGAGAGTTATGAAATATCTGAAATGTTTTTTGTTGAGCATAGTATGCTTGTTTCATGTTGTAGTAACCTATGGTCAGAAGGAAAATAAAGTGACTGATAGGAAGCAACATGCATTGGAGATTTCATACGGTACACCTAGTCTCGTTGCTTATTTTGAAACGCCAAGCGAAGGTGGTAGCTCGTGGATGACACAGTATTATCCAAAGGGTCAGAAGGTGGCTGATATTTATCATCATCCGAACATAAATCTCTCCTATGTATACTCATGGTCAAAGAGGTGGGATTTGGTAGCCTTGGCAAATGTTCATCTGAATTCTTTTAAAGTGATGCAATATCCTGAGAAACAAGATAATGTTTCTTCAGAAGTACAAGGTTATAAAGAATATGATTGGACACAAGAGCCGACATTTCTAAGACAGGAAAGACAAATCAGAGGTTCGCTTTCTATCGCGGTTCGCTACCATTGGTTCGTAGGCGAGCAAGTGAGTTGTTATTCCGCTTTAGGAATCAGTTTGTGGACAATTCCATTGCCTTATATCTCGCCGATTGGGGTCCGTTTTGGTAAAGGTCGGATTTATGGTCTTGTAGAGGCAAATATCTCCGCTGCCAATATGGTTGGTATGGCAGGATTGGGTATTCGCTTGTAATCCGCCAATACGATAAAACGAAGAGGATGACTAACTTATTTTCTGTCTTGTACTGATTTCGGGATGCACAAATAACATAAAATTTACCGAATTTTAATTTATAAACTACCTTAGTCATGAAAAGAATTTATATACTGATTGTTAGTGTCTTATTATTGTCTCTGGTAGATTCTCATACTGCCTATGCGCAATATGTTGAAGAGGAGGCGCAATTATCCCCGACCAACTTTAGCTACGATGTTGGGCAGAGTCTGGTGTACTTTGGAGGCGGTGTTGCTGTCTTTGGCGCCGGTGTTTTGGCTGCTCAGTATGTTTACGATGTGACTCATCCCAACCCTGCGGAAGATGCAGGAACCCCTGTCTTGCCGATTGTTGGTTATGCGGGATTGGTAACAGGAGGGATTCTTGCGGTGATTGGAGCCCAGTTCTGGTACAAAGGAGCGCAGCGATTGGGTGAACGGGTCGGCTTGCAGTACATTGGCGATCCGACCGGTTATTCTACGCGTTTTAGTATGTCGGGTGGCATCGCCCATCCGATATCTATGAACCTGGTTCGTGGTTATCATTTTAATCATCATCTCTTTTTTGGGGTGGGTGCAGGATTGCAGTGTTTCAACAAGCCCTCTATGCCGGTTTACTTGAATTTTGAGTATTCTGCTTTGAAGAGACGAATAACCCCGTACATTAGTGCAAAGCTAGGGGGAAATTTCTTGTTTAGTGATTCATCGGATCGGGATCAGATGGTTGTGGGATATGGGGGCGTGGAGATTGGAACACGTATTCGTCATCGGACCAAGGATGCGGGACATGGAGCCTGGAGTTTGGCTATGTTTTATGAAAGCAGTGAATTTTTGGGAGGAAACGTTGGTCTGAACTTGGGCTATGCTTTCTAGCCACGGATGGATCTAAAAACGAAGCGGCTCTTACAGAAGTAGGAGCCGCTTTGCTTTTGGGAAAACTGAGTGTTATTCCACAACAGGAACCAGGTTGCGGTCGCCGTAGCCGTTGTCTACGCGGGCAACGTAACACCAGAATTTGTTTTCACGAATCCATTCGAGCGGGTAAGCTGCCACCTCGCGGTTGTAGGCGTGGTTCCACTCGTTGGCGCAAACTTCTTCTGCTGTGTGCGGAGCCATCTTCACCGGGTTGTCTTCTTTGTCATAAGTTCCGTCAGCGATGGCTTGGCATTCCTTCAGGATTTGTTTCATGGTATCAATGAAACGGTCCAATTCGGCTTTGTTTTCACTTTCGGTCGGTTCGACCATCAAGGTTTCGTGAACCGGGAATGACAAGGTCGGAGCGTGGAATCCGTAGTCCATCAAACGTTTTGCAATATCCGTTGCATCAACTCCGTAGGTTGCTTTGAAATGTTGCAAGTCGATGATACATTCGTGGGCAACGCGTCCGGTAGCACCGGTGTACAAGGTGTTGTAGTCCGGGTTCAAGCTGGCCGAAATGTAGTTGGCGTTCAAGATGGCCAATGAGGTAGCTGCGCGCAGACCATCGGCACCCAACATCTTGATGTAGGCGTGGGTAATGGGCAATAACAGCGGGCTTCCGTAAGGAGCGGATCCGACAGCGGTAATGTTTTCTCCACCACATTCCGGGACGATCGGGTGACCAGGCAAGTATGGAGTCAAGTGTTTTGCAACGCAGATCGGACCTACGCCAGGACCGCCACCACCGTGGGGCATTGCAAAGGTTTTGTGCAAGTTCAAGTGGCAGACGTCCGCACCGATGAAGCCCGGGTTGGTGATGGCCACTTGGGCATTCATGTTTGCACCGTCCATGAAGACTTGTCCTCCGTTTTCGTGGATGATGTTGCAGATTTCGCGGATTTTCACTTCAAACACACCGTGAGTAGAAGGGTAGGTGATCATGATACCTGCAAGGTTGTCGCGGTTGGCGATGGCTTTTTCTCGCAATTCCTCTACGTTGATGTTGCCGTGGTCATCACAGCCGACGAGGACGATGTTGAAACCTGCCATGGCAGCACTTGCCGGGTTGGTTCCGTGAGCAGAGGTCGGGATAATGATGATGTTACGGTGACCTTCGCCATTGGCTTTTTGGTAGTTGCGGATGGTCAACAAACCTGCGTATTCGCCGGCAGCACCCGAGTTCGGTTGGAGTGAGCAAGCGTCAAAGCCGGTGATGATGGCCAAGTCGCGTTCCAATTCGTGGATCATTTCCAGATATCCTTTGGCTTGGTCTTGCGGAGCGTACGGGTGAACGTTGGTGAGTTCACTCCAGCTGAGCGGCATCATTTCCGCAGCAGCATTCAATTTCATGGTGCAAGAACCCAGCGGAATCATCGAGTGGGTCAAGGAGATGTCGCGGCGTTCCAACTTCTTGATGTAACGCATCATCTCGGTTTCAGAGTGGTATTTGTTGAAGATTGATTGGGTCAAGAAAGCGGATTCACGAGCCATCGGAACAGCCGGTTCCGCAACACAAGCGCAAGCTTGGGTGGAAACTTCGAAGATGGCGAGGATTTGTTGAGCTTCTTTGCAATCAGTCAATTCGTCGCAAGAGATTTGAACTTGGTCTGCAGCCGGGTAGTAGAAGTTAAAGCCAGCAGCTTCTGCACGTTCGCGGATCTTGGCAGCATCCACACCCACCAGGCGGAAGGTATCAAAGTATTCGGTAGTTGCCAATTGATAGCCGGCAGCGGTCAGTTTTGCACCCAAAGCGTGTGCATATTTGTAGGTCTTGGCTGCGATGGAGCGGATGCCTTCCGGTCCGTGGTAAGCAGCGTACATGCCGCTCATGATGGCCATCAATGCAGTTGCGGTACAGATGTTGGAGGTTGCTTTTTCGCGTTTGATGTGTTGTTCGCGGGTTTGCAGTGCCAAGCGGTATGCAGGTTTTCCGTGACGGTCGATGGACAAACCGATGATACGTCCCGGGATGTTGCGTTTGTAGTTGTCGCGGGTAGCCATCCAGCCGGCGGTCGGACCACCGAAGCCCATCGGCAAACCAAAGCGTTGTGCAGTACCAACAGCAATGTCAGCACCCCAAGCAGCCGGTTCTTTCAAGAGGGCCAATGCGAGCAGGTCGCAGTAGGCGGAAACCAACATACCGGCTTCGTGTGCCTTTTCGCAGAACAAGGTGTAGTCACGGACTTCGCCGTTGGCTGCGGGGTATTGCAACAAGGCACCGTACATCATTTCACCGAAGCCTGCTTCCAATTGTTCTTTCCAGTCACCGATGACCAGTTCAATGCCCAAACCAGCAGCACGGGTTTTCAACACGGACAGAACTTGCGGGAAGAGGTTTTCGTCCACGAAGATTTGGTTTTTGCCTTTTTTAACGGCATCGCGGGAGCGGAGTTCGTACATCATGCGCATCGCTTCTGCAGCAGCGGTTGCATCGTCCAACATGGAGCAGTTGGCCATGCCGAAACCGGTCAAGGAAGAAATCATGGTTTGGAAGTTAATCAGCGCTTCCAGACGACCTTGTGAAATCTCAGCTTGGTAGGGAGTGTATGAAGTGTACCAAGAGGGGTTTTCAAAGATGTTGCGCAATACAACCGGCAAAGAGGCGGTACCGTACCAGCCCAAACCGATCATGGAGCGGAAGTTTTTATTTTGGGACACCATCTTTTTCAGACGGGTCAAGTAGTCTTGTTCGCTCAAGGCGGGATCCAATGCCAAGGGTTCGTTCAAGAGAATGTCCTTGGGATAAGTTTGGCCGATGAGTTCGTCCAACGAAGCTGCACCAACGACGTCAAGCATTTCACGAATCTCTGCTTCACGCGGGCCATTGTGTCTTTGTGCAAAGTTTAATGCCATAAGATTTTATTGTTTAAAATAAGATATTCGTTTCTATAGACTACAAAGATAACTTTTATTGACTAACTTTACCGAATAAAATAAAAAAACAAAGCATACCGGATATGAATTTTTTTAGCGCAATTCCCGATTTCTTTCAACGCCTGCTGACGGGCTTTGGCCTGCCGGAGGCTTGGGCGAACTTCTTGGACCAATGTTTCTCTTTGTTGGTGCTGATCTTGATCATCTGCTTGTTGGCCAAGATTGTGGATCTGCTGGTAAATCGCTTTTTTAAACGGTTGGTCCGGATTACATCCAGCAACCTGGACGATGTGCTGCTAGAGAACAAAGTGTTCCACAAGGCAGTTCGTGTTTTGTCTCCCATCGTGCTGTACATAGCCCTGCCTTTGGCCTTGCGCAATCATACGGTAGTGGAGTTTGCACGCAAATGCTTGGATTTGTACATCATCCTGCGCTTTGTCCTGCTCATCATTTCGATTACCAAATCTCTTTCCATTGTCTATTCCCAAAAGTCCCGTTATACCAACAAGCCCGTTCTGGTGTTCTTCCAAGTTGTGAACGTGGCTGTGTACTTCATTGCTGGGCTCTTGGCCTTGAGTGTGCTCATCAACCAATCGATGGGGACGCTGATTGCCGGTCTGGGTGCATCGATGGCCATCATTGTCCTGGTTTTCAAGGATACCTTGTTGGGCTTGATTTCCGGTTGGCAGTTGACGACCAACGATTTGCTCCGAGTGGGTGACTGGATTACCGTGCCCAAATATGGCGCTGACGGTGATGTGATTGAAATCAACCTCTACTCCGTGAAGGTGCGGAATTTTGACAAGACGATCACGACCTTGCCGCCCTATGCCCTCATGAGCGAGTCCTTCCAGAACTGGCGGGGTATGGTGGATGCCGGTGGCCGCCGCATCAAACGGGCCGTGAACATTGATATGAAGACGGTCCGTATGTGCGACGATGCGATGATGGAACGGTTCTCAAAAATAGAAATCATCCGCGATTACCTGGATCAGACTCAGGCGCAGTTGGATGCCTACAACCAGCAGCGGACTACGGATTATCCCGAAGCGCCGAATGTCATTCGCCAGACGAATGTGGGTGTTTTCCGGGCCTATGTGACGGCTTATCTGAAGCAGCACGCACAGATCAAACACGACATGATCACGATGGTGCGTCAGTTGCAGCCGACCGAACGGGGTCTGCCGTTGGAAATCTACTGTTTTACGAATGGAACCCAATGGACGTACTACGAGAGTGTGCAGTCCGATATCTTTGATCACATCTTGTCTGTCCTGCCGATTTTCGGTTTGGAAGTCTATCAGTTGCCGTCGACTATCTCCGCCAACGTTCCAGATCCAATCGAACGTACATAAAGAGCAACAGGGTAAACGTCAACAGGGATGACCCGCCGTAACTGATGAACGGCAGGGGAATGCCGATGACGGGCATCAGGCCAATCGTCATGCCGATGTTGATGAGCACGTGCATGAACAGGATGGCTGCGACACAATATCCGTAGATGCGGATGTTGGCTTCTTTTTGCCGCTCGGCCGTGACCAGGATACGGGCTATCAAGGTGAAGAACACAGCCAGCAGCCCCAAAGAGCCCAGGAAGCCCCATTCTTCGCCCACGGTGCAGAAGATGAAGTCGGTGCTTTGTTCGGGTACAAATTTGAACTTGGTCTGTGTGCCCTCCAAGAATCCTTTGCCAGCAAATCCACCGGAACCGATGGCAATCATGGACTGGTTGACGTTGTAACCGATGCCGTGGGGATCTTCCCGGATTCCCAGGAGGTTTTCAATCCGGGCCTGGTGGTGGGGTTGGAGGACTTTGTCAAAAATCAATTCGACGGAAAAGGTCAGCACAAGGCAGAAGACAAGTCCCAGGACAATCCAACGTGTTTTTCTTTCTTTGCGGTGGAGCATGCGGATGAACCAATAGAGGCAGAACCCCAACATCAGGATCAGCATGACCGTATCACAACCCATTTCGGCCAGGAAGGTGAGGGACGGCAGGGTGAGGAGTTTCGGCAGGAAGGCCAACAATAGCACTGCCAAGGTATAACCCACGATGAAGAAGAGGGGTTGTCGGGCATGCAACCCTCGGATGATGCCAAAGGTTCCCAGGATGACCAGCATCGAGACAAAGGGTGAGAACTTCAAGGTGAGGATGAACAGGAGGATGACCATGCCCATCAGGAACAAGAACCAGCCGGTCAGTCCTTCCCGGTACAATACGAAGACAAAGCCGACATAGACCAGGATGGTGCCGATTTCCGGTTCCAGCATGATGAGACCCGCCGGAATGGCCAAAAGGCCCAGAATCTTGAAGAGGTCGGAGGGTCGGCTGATCCGGAAATTGTAGTGGCTCATGACGGTAGCCAGGGCCAGGGATGTTGTGATTTTGGAGAGTTCCGAGGGCTGGAAACTGATTCGTCCGAGGGAGAACCAGGATTTGGATCCATTGACTTCCTTCCCGAAGACCAACACGGCCATCAGTAGGACCAGAACACCCAGGTACAGCAGCCATGTCGTGGACATGTACCACCGGGGATTGATGACGAAGATCAGGGCTGTTGCGACGCAGAGGCTGACACCGATCCAAAGGAACTGCATGCCCGCTTTGGTCGAAAGGTCGAAGATGCCGCTGGCTGCTTCCGAGTACGAGGACGCATAGATGTTGATCCAGCCGAAGAAGATCAACAACAGGTAACAGAGGACGATGGTCCAGTCAATGTGTCGGTAAGAGAGTTCGCTTCGTCTCATGGTTTCTTTTTCGGTCGTGCCTTTTCCAAGAGGTTGGCTTGTACGAGGCGGTCTTCAATCCATTTTTTGTTTTCGCTGATCTCGCGGTTGAGGTATTTTTCCACCATCAGCCCGGCAGTTGGTGCGGCCCATGATCCGCCGGCTCCTGCATTTTCAATGTAAACGGCAACTGCGATCTTGGGGTTTTCCCGCGGGGCAAAGCAAACGAAGACCGAGTGGTCGTCCCCGTGGGGGTTTTGTGAGGTTCCCGTTTTTCCGCAGATGGACAGGCTGTCAGCGGCTGCCAGACGGCCAGTTGCACCGGAGCCTGGCGGTGAGTTTACCGCACGGTACATCCCGTCGATGACGGGTTCAAAGTGTTTCGGGTCCACGAGGGTGTGGACGGGTTCGGTGTATTTCGGGTCCAGGCCGGTGGAGTCGGTGGCTTTGAGGATGTGGGGGATGTAGTAGTGGCCCCGGTTGGCCAGGATGGCTCCGAGGTTGGCCAGGTGCAAGGGGGTACAACCCAATTCGCCTTGTCCGATGGATAGGGAAATCACCGAGAGGGCACTCCAACCGCGGCGGCCGTACACCCGGTTGTAGAGGGAGGCATCCGGGACGTAGCCACTTTGCTCAGCCGGGAAGTCACTGCCCAGCTTTTTGCCAAAGCCGAAACTTTGGACCAGTTCCCGCCAGTGGGAGAAGGCGGCTTGAATAGAATCGTGTGCCGAGTTGTGCAGGATGTCGCGGAACAGTTCGCAGTAATAGGCATTGCAGGACATCATGATTGATTCCCGGAAATCCACGGGGGAAGGGTGGGTGTGGCAACCGACGCGGATGCCAGAGGCTCGGAAGCCATCGTTGCACCGGTGTTCGGTGTGTGTGCTTACGACACCATCCTGCAGGCCAATCAGTGCGTTGACCAGTTTGAAAACGGAGCCCGGGGGTTGGGGGGACATTACAGCCCGGTTGAACATGGGTTTGAACGGGTCCGAGGCAATGTCTCCATAGTGTTTGCCGATTTCGGCCAGGATGGAAACGTGGATCCCCGGACTGGAAACCATCGAAAGGATTTCTCCGGTGGAGGGTTCTATGGCGACGATGCTGCCCACCTTATTTTGCATGAGGTATTCCCCGTATTGTTGAAGTTCTGCATCGATGGTGGTGCGGACATCGCGGCCGGCAACCGCGGGCTTGTCAAATTCCCCTTCACGGTACGAGTCCTGGATGCGGTTGTGTACGTTCCGCAGGTAGATGTTGTAGCCTTTCTCTCCGCGCAATTCCTCTTCGCAGAGCAGTTCGAGGCCTGTTTTCCCGGCGTAGTCACCACTTTGGTATTCGGGGTGTTTCTTCAGGTAGTTCGCGTCCACTTCCGAAACATAGCCCAGCAGGTTTCCACCGGCATTGTAGGGGTAACTTCGGATGGTCCGGGGGACCGCGGTGAAGCCGGGGAAGTGATGGCTCATTTCCAGGAAATGGCTGTATTGGTCCTGGGTGACCTGCTTGAGGAAGGTCTTGCTTTGGAATCCGATGCGGGTGCGGTACTTCCGGTACTCGGCAAAGGTTGCATGTACATCTTCCGGGTTGAGGTTGAAGATGCGGCACAGGGCCAGGGTATCAAAGGGCTTGACGTCGTAGGGAGTGACCTGGATGTCGTACGAGTACGCATTATCCACGAGGACCAGACCGTTCCGGTCCAGAATCCGTCCGCGGACCGGGTATTTGGTGATGTAACGCAGGGCGTTGTTGTCTGCTGTTACTTTGTATTGTGTATCAATGATTTGGATGTTGAAAAGCCGAATCAGGATGATCAGGAAGAACACGCTCATCCCGAGGGTTAGCAGGTGTTGTTTGTATTGGTCCTTTGCCATAGCGCTCTTCTATTCTTCACGAACGACCATCCACGCAAAGAAGTAACCGATGCCCGCATTCAGCAAGGTGCCCAGGACGATGCGGCCCAAAATCAGGGAGGTCGGAACCAGGCCGGCGCTGTCCCATTTTACGTAGATGCATAGGAAAACAAAATACAGGATCAGCAGGTAACCGGCGAAACGGGCTGGACCCATGCTGAGGGGACTGGGGTAAACGTATTTCTCCAGCGAATTTTCGTTGGTGAATGCACGGATCAATGGGTAGCGGACCAGGACCAGTACCATCATCGCCGAAGCACTCATACCCAGAATACCATTGCCCAACAGGTCGCTGACCAAACCGAGGAAGAAGGCAGCCAGGAGCATCGGGATTCCGCGCAGGCGGTTGGGCATCAGGCACAGGATGAGGGGTGTCAGCATCAGGTAAATCGAGGCGTTGAATGCCACATAATTATCCAGAACGGCTTGCAGCAGCACAATCAGGATAGCGAGCAGGACAAAGTGGTTGGATTTGATCATAACAGGAGGCCTTCGATTTCTGCTTGTTGGGTGTTGGATACAATGTAAACGAAGTGCAGGGAACGGAAGTTCTCAAACAAATCGATGTAGAGGCGGTAGCTCACCCCATCCACCAGTTCGTGTTCGGCCACGCGGCCCAGGGGGATGCCTTTCGGGAAGAGTTGGGAGAACCCGCTGGTAACAACGGTGTCGCCGGCCTCAAAGGAGGTGTGGATCGGGATCTCTTCCATCACGACGCGGTCTTCCCGGCGTCCGTCCCACCGGATGGGACCGAAGGTGCTGGTTCGGGTCAGGGTTCCGGTGATGCCCCGGTCAATGTCCAGCAGGGAAATGACCTGGCAGAAGTGTTCACTGACTCCGTTTACGAAGCCAACTACGCCTTGGGTTGTGATGACTCCCATGTCCGGATGGATACCGTCAGCTCGTCCTTTGTTCAGGAAAAGGACGTTGTGTTGACGGTCGGTTTCGTTGCGGATGACTTCCGCAGCGATGTACTGAAAACGGTGAGGTTCCGGTAAGAAACAACTGCTGTCTTTGTACGCTTGCTCGTTGACGAGGGTTTCCAGCCACTGGTTTTGTGCAAGGAGGCGTTGGTTCTCCCGCACCAGCATTTCGTTGGTTGTTTCCAGTTGGTTGGCATATTGCCGTTTGGCAATGCGTTTCCACCCGATTTGTTGGACCTGACGCAAGGAGAGGACCAATTGGGTCTGTTGCAGGATGCTGTTGCGAGAAATCAATAAAACGCAAACACCCTCCAAAGCGAGGAAGGTGATTGCGATGATGAGTACGCGTAAGAAAGAGATGTTCTTGCCCATTGTTGAGGGTTAACGCATCAAGAATGAGTAGTGGGCAGAACCTTTCAGCGCCAAACTGGTACCGCGAGCCACAGCGCGAAGCGGGTCTTCGGCTACGTGGAACGGGATGTTGATCTTTTCGTAGAGACGTTTGTCCAAACCGCGGAGCAAGGCGCCACCACCGGTGAGGAAAATACCTTTTTCCACGATATCCTGGTACAATTCCGGAGGAGTTTGTTCCAAGACTTGGAGGATGGAGGTTTCGATCTTCGCCAACGATTTGTCCAGACAGTGAGCCACCTCTTCGCTGGTTACCGCGATTTCCACGGGGTGTGCGGTCATGATGTTCGGACCGCGAACGATGAACGGATCCGGTTTTACATCCAGGTCGCGGATGGCAGCTCCGATGTTGATCTTGATCTCTTCGGAGGTCAATTCACCCACTTTGATGTTGTGTTGTTGACGCATGTATTGTTGGATTTCTGAGGTGAAGACGTCACCCGCTACACGGATACTTTGGCTGCATACGATGCCGCCCAAGGAAATCACCGCGATCTCGGTGGTACCTCCTCCGATGTCTACGACCATGTGACCGGCCGGAGCTTCTACGTCCAGGCCAATCCCCATGGCGGCTGCCATCGGTTCAAAAATCATGTATACGTCACGGCCACCGGCGTGTTCGGAAGAGTCCCGGATTGCACGGATCTCCACTTCGGTACTACCGGAGGGAACGCAAACCACCATTTTGATGCTCGGGGTAAAGAGGGAGCGTTTGGGGTTGATCATTTTGACAAAGCCCTTGATCATGTGCTCGGCAGCGTGGAAGTCTGCGATCACACCGTCGCGCAACGGGCGTACGGTTTTGATGTTCGGGTTGGTACGTTCGTGCATCAGTTTGGCACGTTGGCCAACGGCAATGGGTTTGCCTGTATTTTGGTCAAAGGCAATGATCGAGGGTTCGTCCACCACGATCTTGCCGTCCACCAAGACAACGGTGTTGGCCGTTCCGAGGTCAATCGCCAGTTCTTGGGTCAGGAATGAAAATGCCATTTATTGAAATTGCGTTTTTGTGGATTCTACAAGGGTTTAGTGTTTGAAGTGGCGTTTGCCAGTGATGACCATCGCCATTTTGTGTTGGTCGCAGTAGTCAATGCTTTCTTGGTCACGGATGGATCCGCCCGGGTGTACCACTGCGGTAATGCCGGCTTTGTCTGCGATTTCCACGCAGTCCGGGAAGGGGAAGAACGCGTCAGAAGCCATCACCGCGCCGTTGAGGTCGAAACCAAAGTGGTTGGCTTTTTCAATGGCTTGTTTGAGGGAGTCCACGCGGGAAGTTTGTCCGACACCGCTGGCCAGCAACGTGCGATCTTTGGCCAATACGATGGCGTTGGATTTGGAGTGTTTTACCAAGATGTTGGCAAAAATCAAATCGTCAATTTGAGCAGCAGTCGGGGCTACTTGGGTTGCAGTTTTCAATTCTTCCGGAGTTTCCACGTGGCTGTCGCGTCCTTGTACCAAGGCACCGCCCAGCAACGAACGGAATTTTACAGAAGAGAGGGCTACGTTGTCGTTCACCAGGATGATGCGGTTCTTCTTGCTCTTCAAAATCGCCAAGGCTTCGTCTTCGTAAGCCGGAGCTACGATGACTTCGAAGAAGATCTTGTCAATTTCTGCTGCGGTAGCCGCGTCGATCGGGCGGTTGGAAACGATGATGCCTCCGAAGGCAGAAACCGGGTCACCGGCCAGGGCTGCTTTCCAAGCTTCGAGAACGGTCGGGCGGACGGCGCAACCACAAGCGTTGTTGTGTTTGATCACGGCCATGGCGCAGTCGTTGAAATCGGCGATCAATTCCATAGCGGCTTCAACGTCCAGCAGGTTGTTGTAAGACAATTCCTTGCCGTGCAATTGACGGGGAAGGGTGTCGGTCGAGCCGTAGAAACGGGCTGCTTGGTGCGGGTTTTCACCGTAGCGCAACGGCATGCTTTCGCAGATGCTTTCACTGAACGAAGGAAGGCCTTGTTCTTCGTTGAAGTAACGGTAGATCATGGTGTCGTAGTGAGAGCTGGTTTGGAAGGCGTACGCAGCGAACCATTTGCGGTCAGCCAAGGTGGTGCAACCTTCTTGTTTTACCAACAGCTCGTATAGTTTTTCGTAACCGCCTTGGGCCGGAACGATGACTACGTCGTTGAAGTTTTTCGCAGCCGCACGGATGAGGGAGATACCTCCAATGTCGATTTTCTCGATGATGTCTGCTTCGGATGCTTTGGCAGCCACGTATTGTTCGAAGGGATACAAATCAACAATCACCAGATCGATCGGGGGGATTTCGTAACTGTTGCTTTCTACCAAGTCGCCAGCATCATCGCGACGGAAAAGAATGCCACCAAAAATCTTCGGGTGCAAGGTCTTGACACGACCTCCGAAGATGGACGGGTAACCGGTCAGGCTTTCCACAGCAGTCACGGGGTGTCCCAAGGCTTGGATGAAGTCATACGTTCCACCGGTGGAGATGATTTCAACACCGAGTTCAATCAATTTGTTTACAATGTTTTCCAGGCCGTCTTTGTGGTATACGGAGATCAATGCCCGGTTTATTCTTTTCATTTCGTTTTGCGATGACATAGGCTCAAATTTTAATCGCGTAAAATTACTAAAAACAATTGAAAAAAGTGGTGCTTATCGATTATATTTGCACACCAACTTTAAAAATATGAAACGTTACGTCATCATCACTGCCGGCGGTACGGGAACCCGGATGGGAGCCGATCGTCCGAAGCAATTGCTGGAGCTGGAAGGAAAGCCGGTTCTGCGCCGTACCATCGAATTGTTCCAACGTTTGTCCACGCCGGTGGAGATCATCGTGGTGATGAACGAGAGCATTCGGGAGGAGTGGAAAGACTACTGCCGTCAAGCCCAGTTTCGGGTTCGTCATCGCCTGGTGACCGGGGGAATTACGCGCTTCCATTCGGTGAAAAACGGTTTGAAATACGTGGAGCCCGGTGCGTTGGTGGCGGTGCACGACGCGGTGCGTCCGTTTGCGACGGTTGATATGATTGAGGCCGCCTTTCGGTTGGCGGAGGAGGAAGGCAGTGCCATTCCGTACGTCGATGTGGTGGATTCGTTGCGCAGCCGAAAACCGGACAGCAACGGCCGGCTGTTGACCGAACCGGTGGACCGTTCGTTGTTCCTGGGGGTTCAGACGCCTCAGATTTTCCGGTCAGACTGGCTGTTGGAAGCCTATGTACGACCGTACCAGACCTCCTTCACCGACGATGCGTCGGTGGTAGAGGCGGCGGGTCATCCGTTGTCGTTCTTGCCGGGCAGCCGATTCAACATCAAGTTGACTACACCGGAAGACTGGCAATTGGCTCAGCTGTTTATTTCTTTGCCTTTGTAGGGGTCTGTTCGATGATTTGTTGGCAAGCTTCCAAGGTCAGGGTTTCCGGGTTGGTGCCTTTCGGAATCTTGTAGTTGTTCTTGCCTTGTTTGATGTAGGGGCCGAAGCGTCCGTTCAAGACTTGGATGCCGGCTTCCGGGAAGTCCAAAATCTCTTTCTTGGCGTTCTTTTCTTCGTTGGCTTGGATCAGGCCGATGGCTTCTTCCAAGGTAACGGTGTAGGGGTCGTATTGTTTGCCCAATGACACAAAGCTGGATCCGTATTTGACATAGGGTCCGAAGCGGCCGATGGCACAGCTGATGGGCTTTCCGTTCCATTCACCCAATTGGCGGGGCAGGGCAAACAGTTGCAAGGCTTCTTCCAGGGTGATGTTTTCAATGAGCTGGCCTTTGGTCAGGCTGGCAAATTTCTTCTCAGGGTCGTCGTTGGTTCCAATTTGTACCAGGGGGCCGAAGCGGCCGATGCGGGCCACAACGATTTTACCGGTCTTGGGATCCACGCCCAGTTCGCGTTCGGCTTTGGTCGGAGCGGCCTCTTGGGTGGTATCTTCCACCAGTTTGTGGAAAGGACCGTAGAAGAGGCGGATGGTCGGAACCCATTCTTTTTCACCGGCAGCAATGGCGTCAAAACTTTCTTCGACGTGGGCGGTGAATCCGTAATCCAAAATGTCCGGGAAGTGGGATGCCAGGAAGTCGGTCACCACGATGCCGATGTTTTCCGGGCACAATTTTCCTTTCTCAGAACCAAAGACTTCCCGTTTGGTGGTGGAGGTGATGGCTCCGTTCTTCAGGATCAGCTGGGTGATGGTTTTCTCCTCGCCTTTGCGGTCGTCCTTGAGGATGTAGCCGCGGTTGCTGATGGTGGAAATGGTAGGTGCATAGGTGGAAGGACGGCCAATGCCCAGTTCTTCCATCTTTTTCACCAGGGAGGCCTCGGTGTAACGCAGGGGATGCAGGGTGTACCGCTCTGTGGCTTGGATTTCCAAGGTCTTCATGCCTTGTTCCAACGACAACGGAGGCAACAAGGTTTCTTCGTCTTCGTTTTCCGGTTCGTCGTCTTTGGATTCGATGTAGAGTTTTAAGAATCCGTCGAACAACACTTGTTGGGCTTGGGACACGAAATCATCCTTTACGCCTGCTGCGGACAGGGTCAGGGTGGTCTTTTCCAAGCGGGCGTCGGCCATTTGGGAGGCAACGGTCCGTTTCCAGATCAGGCTGTAGAGTTTGCGCTCGGTTGCAGTACCCTCGATGGTCTCGCGGTCGATGTAGGTCGGACGGATGGCCTCGTGGGCTTCTTGAGCACCCTTGCTATGGGTCTTGTATTGGCGCGGTTTGGAATATTCCGGGCCAAATTGTTCTTCAATGCAGGCTTTTGCGGTGTTGATGGCCAATTGGGAGAGGTTGGTGGAGTCGGTACGCATGTACGTGATCAAACCGGCCTCGTAGAGCTTTTGGGCAATGCTCATGGTCTGACCAACCGAGAACCCGAACTTGCGGGCGGCTTCTTGTTGGAGGGAAGAGGTGGTGAAAGGCGGAGCCGGGGTCCGGTTCGATTCTTTCTTCTCAATGCGGGAGATGCGGAAGGTGGCTTGTTGACAAGCTTCCAACAAGGCTTGTGCTTCGTCCAGCGTGCTCAAGCGGCGGCTCACAGCCCCTTTGATCTTGGTACGGGCCGGTGTTCCTTCCGGGTGAAACTGACCTTCAACTTTGAAGTAGGATTGGGATTTGAAGTTCATGATCTCCCGTTCGCGGTCCACAATCAGGCGAAGGGCAACGGATTGCACACGACCAGCGGAGAGCGCGGGTTTGATTTTCTTCCAGAGAATCGGGGAGAGTTCGAATCCGACCAAGCGGTCCAGAACGCGGCGGGCTTGTTGGGCCATCACCAGGTTCATGTCGATATCACGCGGATTTTCGATGGCGTGCAGGATCGCATTCTTGGTGATTTCGTGGAACACAATACGTTTTGTCTTTGCCGGGTCCAGGTTGAGGGTTTCTTGCAAGTGCCATGCAATGGCCTCTCCTTCCCGGTCTTCATCGGATGCCAGCCAGACGGTTTGTGCCTTCTTGACAGCGGCTTTCAACTCGCTGACTACCTTCTTCTTCTCGTCCGAAATGATGTATTCCGGCTCGAAGTCTTTGGCCGTATCAATGCCGAGATTTTTCTTGCACAGATCTCGGATGTGACCGAAGCTGGATTTTACAGTATAATGTTCTCCTAAGAACTTTTCAATGGTCTTTGCCTTGGCAGGTGACTCAACAATAACTAAATTCTCTCCCATACTCGATTTGTCAAAAGCGGTGCAAAGTAACATATAAAGAGGTATAAATACCAAATTTTTGTTTACTTTTGCTTTTTATTCATTGTTGTATGAAAGACATTACACGCAAGAAAATCACCCGTATTTTTTGGGTTTTGTTCACCCTTCCGTTTGTGGTGATCATCTTTTCATTGCTCTTCGTCACTGTCTTCGGTGACATCCCTTCTTTTGAAGAGCTGGAGAACCCGAAAACCTACATGGCAACCGAACTCATCTCCGAAGAAGGAGAGGTCTTCAATACTTGGCACATCGAAAACCGGACCTTTGTGGACTTTCACGAACTGTCCCCGAACCTGGTGAATGCCGCATTGGCAACGGAGGACATCCGTTTCTACAAACACTCGGGCATCGACTTTCGCGGTCTTGCACGTGTGGGTGTGAAAACCCTCTTGTTGGGCAAGAGCAGTTCGGGTGGGGGTAGTACCATTACCCAGCAGTTGGCCAAGACGTTGTTTCCTCGGGACACGTCCCGCAACCGTTTCCCGGGCGAGAAACACATCAAACTCGTGGGCAGCAAGCTGAAAGAATGGATTACGGCAGTCAAACTCGAACGCAACTACACCAAGGACGAGATCATGAGCATGTACATGAATACCATCTTCTTCGGTAGCAATGCTTTCGGGATCAAAGCCGCCTCCAATACATTCTTTGGCAAGAATCCTGCGGATCTGACCGTGGAAGAGAGTGCGACCCTGGTGGGGATGGTCAACAAGCCGACCCGTTACAATCCAGTGCTGAATTACGACAAGTCCTTGGGCCGTCGTAACCACGTTTTGCGCCAAATGGAAAAATACGGTTTCCTGACCCAGGAGGAGCACGACTCAATTGCCGCATTGCCCATTACCTTGAATTACCGTCGTCAAGATCATACCAGCGGTATCGGTTCCTACTTCCGAGACATGCTCCGCCGTTACATGAGTGCGTCCGAACCGAACCGTCGCCGTTACAACAACCGAGAAGATTACAACGCCGACCTGCAGTTGTGGGAAGAAGATCCGTTGTACGGTTGGTTGAACAAAAACTTCAAACCGGATGGCAGCAAGTACAACTTGGACAAAGACGGATTGAAGATTTATACTACGGTGAACGCGCGGATGCAACGCTATGCTGAGGAGGCCGTCCAGGAACACTTGGGAGACTACCTCCAACCGGCCTTCTTCCGGGAATTGCGCTGGAAGGAAAACCGTCCGTTTGCCAAGGATGTGCCGAAAGAGCTGACCGAGACAGTGATGCAGCAAGCCCGCCGTTGGAGCGACCGCTACATGACCATGAAGGAAAACGGCGCCTCGGACAGCGAAATCAAAAAGGCGTTCGAACAGAAAACGAAGATGCGTGTCTTTGCCTGGAACAAAAATGGCTACGTGGACACCGTCATGACGCCCAACGATTCCATCCGCTACTACAAATCGTTCATGCGGGCAGCTTTGATTGCGATGGAGCCCCAAACCGGAAACGTGCGTGCCTATGTCGGAGGACCGGATTACCGGTTCTTCAAGTACGACAATGCCCGTCAGACCAAGCGCCAGGTCGGATCCACCATCAAGCCCTTCCTGTATACCTTGGCGATGCAAGAGGGTTATACCCCTTGTGACAAAGTCATCAACGTGCCCCAGACCTTCATTGTCGGGGATACCACGTGGACGCCTCGCAGTACGGACAAGGAGGATTGGATCGGGATGACCGTGACCCTGAAATGGGGATTGACCAAGAGTTCAAACAACATCACGGCTTACCTGATGAAACAGTTCGGCCCGCAGGCAATGATCAACATGTGTCGCAAATTGGGCATCACCACCTACCTGCCGCCTTATCCCTCCCTTTGTGTGGGGCCGGCTGACATTTCGGTGATGGAAATGGTGAGTGCTTACAATACCTACCCGAGCCGGGGTGTGTACGTCAATCCGATGTTTGTGACCCGGATTGAAGACAATGCCGGTAATGTCTTGGCCAACTTCGCGCCTCGCAAGCGGGAGGCCATCAGTGAGTCAACAGCCTACTTGATGGTGAACCTGATGCAAGGGGTGGTGAACGAAGGCACTTCCGTGCGTCTGCGCAGCCGCTATGTGCCGCAGGGTGCTTTGGCGGGCAAGACAGGAACCACAAACGATCAATCCGACGGATGGTTCATCGGTTATACACCGAACCTGACCGCCGGCGTTTGGGTGGGAGCAGAGGACCGACAAGTTCACTTTGAGACCCTGGCGATGGGACAGGGGGCGAACATGGCCTTGCCGATTTGGGGGATCTTCATGAAGAAGGTCTTTGAGGACGGTACCCTGGGCGTCAAGACCACCGACCAGTTCATTGCGCCTTCGGGATGGTCCCTGAGCCTGGATTGTGACGGTAGTGATGCCGATGCAACCCAAGCGGGCCAACAAGAACAACAACATTATTTTGAAGAAGAAACCTATTTTTAACAGAGGGTGATGAAACCGAATATTGCATTGGTGTACGGAGGTTATTCTTCCGAAATGGAAATCTCCAAACGCAGTGGTCGCAACGTATCCGACAACCTGGATGCTGACCGTTACGAAGTTTACGAAGTATTGATTGCCAAAGAAGGCTGGCACGTGTTGATCCTGGGCCGCGAACCCATTCCGATCGACAAGTCCGATTTCTCGTTTGAGTTGGATGGCCAGCACATCCGGTTTGATGCTGCTTTTCTGATGATTCACGGGATTCCCGGTGAGAACGGTCAGTTGCAGGCCTATTTTGAAATGATTGGTTTGCCTTATACCGGCTGCTCGTCTTGGGCATCAACGGTGACCTTCAACAAGTACATTTGCAAGACCTTCGTGCGCGATACGGGCGTGGCCTTGGCCAAGGATTGCCTGTTGTACCAAGGAGACACATGGTCGGCAGAGGACTTGGTGGCACGTTTGGGGTTGCCGGTATTTGTAAAACCGAACGATGGTGGCAGTAGCTTTGGCATTAGCAAAGTCAAGGAAATAGGTGAGTTGGATGCAGCCATTCGCAGCGCATTCATTGAAGGAGAGACGGTGTTGGTGGAAGCAGCCATCCCCGGTCGCGAAATGACACAAGGTGTGTACTTCGATGGAGAAAAGGCCGTGGCCTTGCCCATTACGGAAATTGTGACCGACCGCGAATACTTCGATTACGAGGCCAAGTACTTGGGATTGAGTCAGGAAATCTGTCCGGCGCCCATCCCCGAAGATTGGAGAGCCCTGGTGACCGAAACAAGTTTGAAGATCTTCAAACACTTTGGTAACCGCGGATGGATGCGCATTGACTACATCCACGACGGTTCCAACCTTCACCTGCTTGAAATCAACCCGACTCCGGGTATGACCGAAGCATCGTTGGTTCCGGTGCAGCTGAAGAATGCCGGCATTTCGATGAAAACATTCACCACCCAATTGTTGGATCAGATATTATGCAAACGATAAGAAAAACCATGCTGCTTTGCCTCTTGTGTGTGGCAGGAACTGCCGTCGCCCAACAACAGGCCCCCAAGGATCCCAATGTAATCATTGGTAAGGCGTTCTGGGATCAGAACGGCAACGGCATCCAAGATTCAAACGAACCGGGTGTGGCCGGTGTTGAGGTGAACGATGAGTTTAGCAGCACCGAATCCGATGACCGTGGACATTTTGCCCTGCGCATCCGTCAGGAGTCGCATTACGTGCGTTTTACCGTTCCGGAAGGATATCGTCTGGTGAACACCCTTTGTTTGGATGTGAGCCGTTGGGAAAACAGAAACCAACGTTCTGTTCCCGTTCCGTTGGTGAAATTGTAAACCGCCATGGAGGCAACCACGTACGCAGCAGCCGTCCGAGAATTGACGCAACGCTTGGCATCCGGCTTCCCCGAACGGGAGGCGCGGGTGTTGGCGTTGCGCTTGTTTTCTGCCCGTTTGAATGAACCGGAATACCGTTGTTGGACCGATCCTCAGACTCCGGTTGCGGAGGCTGTCCGCCAACAGTGGGAGCTTGATGTGGCTGAGTTGTTGGCCCAACGTCCCTGGCAGTATGTGGTCGGTCAGACTGAGTTTGAGGGCCGTGCGTTCCGGGTGAACGAATCTGTGCTCATCCCGCGCCCGGAGACAGAAGAGTTGTTGCGCTTGGCAGTGGATGCGGTCCGAACCCGTTTTGCGGGAGAAGCACCTGTGTCCTGGATGGACCTTTGTACCGGTTCGGGCTGTTTGGCCTGGTCTCTGGCAGGCCATTTTCCGGCCGCGACGGTGTATGCCGTGGATTGGTCTGAAGCGGCTTTGGAGGTAGCATCCCACCAAGTTTTTCCGGACATCCCACAAGTCCCCCATTTTGAACGTGCTGATGTCTTGGCCGGCGTGCCGGCAACCTGGTTGTCCCCCGACTTCTCAGGTCCCAAACCGGGTACCTGGACGGCAATGGTCAGCAACCCTCCTTACGTGCGGGAGTGTGAGCGGGCTGAGATGGAAGCCAGTGTCTTGGACTACGAACCCGAAATGGCTTTGTTTGTCCCGGACCAGGATCCGTTGTTGTTTTACCGGGCTCTGGCCGACTGGGCCGAGACCCTGTTGTGTCCTGGCGGGATGGCTTTCTGGGAAATCAACGAGGCCCTGGGTGAAGAATTGTGTGCCGATCTGAAGGCACGCGGATTCGCTTCCGTGGAATTGCGGAAGGATTTTCGGGACCGTCCCCGGTTTGTTCTCTTTGAGAAATCCAGTCGTTAGCGGAACAGCAACCGGCAGAGTTCCGGGATGTCTGCGACTTCCACGACCCGAATGCGTTTGAATCGTGAGCCGGCTTGAATCTGGTTGAATGAGGAAATGTAAATCGTTTCAAATCCCAGGCGCTCCGCTTCGGCAATGCGTTGTTCGACTTGGCTTACCGGGCGAATCTCTCCACTCAACCCCACTTCGGCAGCGAATGCGGCTTTTGAGGAGATGGTCAGGTCAAAGTTGGAGGAGAGGATGGCACAAACAACGGCCAGGTCACAGGCCGGATCGTTCACGCGCAGCCCTCCGGCAACGTTCAGAAAGACGTCTTTGGCCGATAACTTGAAACCGGCCCTCTTTTCCAGCACTGCCAAAAGCATGTTCATGCGTCGGGTGTCAAAACCTGTAGCAGAGCGTTGCGGGGTTCCGTAAGCAGCCGTAGAAACCAGGGCTTGCATCTCGATCAGGAAGGGACGGGTACCGTCGATCATTGCGCTGATCGCAATACCGCTCAAGTTTTCAGAATGGCTGGGAATCAGCATTTCCGACGGGTTGCTGACTTCGCGTAGACCGTTGTTCCGCATTTCAAAAATGGCGAGTTCTGCTGTGGATCCGAAGCGGTTTTTGATGGATCGAAGGATGCGGTAAGCGTGGCGCGTGTCCCCTTCAAACTGCAGGACGACATCAACAATGTGTTCCAGAACCTTCGGGCCAGCCAGGGTGCCGTCTTTGGTGATGTGGCCAATGAGCAGCACGGGGGTGTTGGAGGCTTTGGCATAGCGGAGAAGCATTGCGGCACATTCCCGGACTTGGGACACGGAGCCGGGGGAGGATTCTACCGCTTCTGAATAGATGGTTTGGATCGAGTCGATGACAATGAGTTGGGGTTGGACCTGCTTGGCCTGTTGCAGGATGTTTTCCAGCAAGGTTTCACAGAGGATGAGGCAGTTGTCGTGCAGGTTTCCATTGCTGAGACGTTCCGCACGCAACTTGATTTGTCGGGGAGACTCTTCCCCGGAGACATACAGGGTGCGGAGTTCGGGACAGTGCAAAGGAATCTGCAGGGAAAGCGTGGATTTGCCGATGCCCGGTTCACCACCAATGAGGATCATGGAGCCTTCGACCAGACCGCCACCCAAAATACGTTCCACCTCTTCGTTGCCGATCCGGATCCGGCTTTGTGCGGTGACGTCAATGTCTTTGAGCGCTACCGGCCGCGGGTTTTCAATGTCCAACAAAGAGCGGGCCCGGCCCCCCGCTGAGGCGCTGTTGTTGCTCTTGGTCACAACGGTTTCTTCTACCATTGCGTTCCATGCACCGCAGGCGGGACATTTGCCCATCCATTTCGCACTTTCGTTTCCACATTCTTTGCAGAACCACACTGTCTTTGATTTTGCCATAGTTCTACAAAAATAGTACATTTGCAATTGAACTCAAATTTTCTCAACCATGAAATCCAACACCCTTTCGTTGCGTCATACCCTTTGTTTTCTCTTGCTGATTTTTGGACTGATTACCGCTTCAGCCCACACCCGTTCTGTCGCTCAGAACGTGGACCTGGACCGCTTGGCCGAATACATTGAGCAGGTTCGTCAAACGTGGCGGATTCCGGGGCTGTCGGTTTCCATTGTCCAAGGTGACAGTACGGTCTTCGCGGAGGGTTTCGGTTCCTTGCACCACGACCGCAACGTTCCGACGCAGTCGCAGACGATGTACCACATCGGTTCCGTTTCCAAGTCATTCACGGCAGCGGTCATCGCTTCCATGGTTGATGAAGGGCTGTTGGCCTGGACGGACCGTGTCAAAACGCACTTGCCCGAGTTTGTTTGGCCGGATCCGTGGGTGGAGGAACACCTGCTGGTGCGGGATCTCTTTTTGCACAGCACGGGGTTGCGGGGCCAGGCCGGTACCTACCTTCCGAACCTGGGGTACAGCCGGGACGAAATTTGTGCGATGATAGGCCGGATGCAGGTGGGCTATACCTACCGCGGCGACTACCAGTACAACAATGTGACGTTTTTGGTTGCCAACCAGTTGATTGAAAAATTGACGGGCAAGTCGTGGGAAGAAAATTTGCAGGAGCGTATTTTCAACCCGCTGGGCATGCATCGGACGACAACCGGGCAGGCCGGATACCTGGCTGCAGGCGACCGGGCTTCGCTGCAACACGAGTTCTTGTTTGATCCGGTGGATACAGTCCGGACCCGGAAACTCGAAGGGGATGACCGGGCTTTGGCTTGGCTGACCACCGTAGGTCCGGCCGGCGGCATCTGTTCGGATGTGGAAGACATGACCCAATGGATCCGCTTGCATTTGAGTGATGGAGAGGTGGACGGTGTCCGTATTTTGTCCGAGAAAAGCATGCGCGAACTGCACCGTGGCCGGACGATGGTTTCCCAGGATTCTACCTACATCCGCTTGTACGGCTTGTGCTGGTTTGTGGAGCAGAACAACGAATACCAAGTCATTTTTCACACCGGTACGACTTGGGGACATACGGCCGTTTGTGCCTTTGTTCCAGAAATGGGCCTGGGCCTGATGGTCTTGTGCAACTCGGAGGTGAACGAAGGAGCCCGTTATTCAATCATGCGGCGAATCATCGATGCTTACCGCGGTGCGCCGGAGAAAGATTGGAACCGGGAGTATTTTGATAAATGGGTGGCCCGTAACTATGCTGCTTGGGAAAAAGAACAGGCCGCGCCGGCTCCGGTTCTGCAAACAGCTTGTCCCAACGACGCCTTGGTGGGACGCTATGTGAAAGATGAACTCTTCGGAGATGCCTACATCTTCCTTCAGGATGGGGACTTGTACATTCGCGTGGGCAGTGCCGGCTGGGAACGACGCTTGGAGTTTGATCCCGTAGAGGGTTATTATTTCTGGTCGGACGGCCATCGCTTTCCAGTCACCTTTGAACTGGACGAGGCTGGAAAAGCAAAGACCCTCAACGTGGCATTCAATTACCGCGATGAGGGCCTGGGTGGATGGGTCCGTTCTCTGGACTAGAGCAGTTCGCTCCACGGGCGGTCGCCAGCTGTCCAAGGAATCAGATTTATTTCATACGAGAAGTGTGCGTCTTTGTGGTTGAACAATTGGATAAATTCTTCTACCATATCTTTGATTTCGTTCAACGCGTATAGAATGACTTCCGGATCCTCCTGGGTAAAGTTCGCCAGGCGGGCGAGTTCTTCTGCACCCAGGTCGTCCAGGATGTTCCAAAGGATGCCGGAGTACAGCAGCAACGTATTTTTGTCCATGTAGATTCTTAATTTCTGACCGTTCAAGGTGTAGGGAACCTTGATTTCCGGGAAGGGAGCTTCTGCAGGAGCATCAGCGGATTTGAACATTTCTTCCATTGCATTCTCTAACAAGGAGTTGCGGACAAACAAGGTCAGGGTGGATTGGTTGTCGGTGTAGTATTGCAACCAGTTGCCCAGGTCGGTATTCTGCATTCCGAGTAATTCTTGTCCTTGCGGGAGCAGGCTGAGGTTGACATAGCCTTCTTCGCTGAAGGTGAGGGCATCTGTGTAAGCGAACAGATTGATGAGGAGGTTGTTCACTTCAAAAACGAGTTGTTGCACCTCTTCGTTTGAGGGGAGCGGTTCTCCACCCAAGGTTGCATCTTCGGGGAAACGTAGTTCAAAACGCACGTCCGGAACTTCCATGTCCAAGCCCATGTCCAAACCCGAGGTAGCTGCAACCATCCATCTGCCGGTAATGTCGTAGTCGGCTTCGTAGTCAATGCGCAGGTCGAGTTTGCCATTGTTCACGAAGCCGTAAACGTCGATTTCGTAGTTGGGCGTTTCTTGTTCTCCTTCGAAATTGTATTTGTCAAAGCCGAGGGAGTTGTCGGTTTCGCAACGCAGGGTTACCAGCGGTTGTTCCTGGAGGATGCTGTGCAGACTGACGGTCAGTGCGTTGTTGGCCAACGGGGTTACCTTTACATAGGTTTTGGCTTTGTCCGGCTCCTCCCATTGCACCGAATTGATGCTGATTTTCAAATTTTCTTGGGAGAAAACATGTTCCTCATCAGCGGGGCTGTTCGTGTGGTTGCTGCAGGAAGCAAATCCTAAAACAAGCAACAGACAGCTCAATATAAATACGATGTTTTTCTTCATATTCGTTACGTGTTAAAATTTCATCTCTTTATAAGATGCAACTTTTGGTCATTTGTTGCAGGCTGGCTGTGAAGTTTTCTTCTTGTAACAGGGATTCTAAGGATAAGTGCATCCGGTAGTTCCAAACGTGGTGGGGGTTGGAGGGAACGTTGATCCGTTCCTCATGCGGGTTGGGATGACGCAGTTCTTTATCGGTGGAAAGCCAGTCTTGCCACGGTAGGATGGTCCACATGGCCGGACTGTTGAGGTGGTCTTGTACCAGGGCTTGGCAGGTCATTGCCGGGCAGTCCTCGGCTTCGGGGTGTGCCTCGGTCCACCAGCCCCGCAGGGTGCTGGTGTCGTGTGTGCCGGTGGTGCAGACGCAACGATAGGGGTAGTGTGCCGGATTCCCGAGGATCTCTCCAAAGGCTTTCGGCATGCGTTGGACCTCAAGGGTGGCAATGCGCAGGCGGTTCAAAACATCCGGGACGCAGGCAGGGATCATGCCCAGGTCTTCGGCGCAGGCGAGCAGGTCGGTGGCTGCCGTGAGCTCGGGTAACTTTTGCAGGGCCGATGCAGACCAGCAGGCTTCGTTGCGGTGGTAAAAGAAATCCTCGAAGAGTTGGTTAAATTTTGCTTGCTCGGCCGGGGTTAGAGTCTGGTAGGGACAGGTCTGCTTGGCACCAATGCACGGATGGACTTTGTCCGGTTGGTAGGGATCCGAGACCCACAGACGTTGGTTACACAGTTGCAGGAAACGGTCTTCATCGGCTGCATCACGTACCCATTCCGGGTGCTGTTCGTGCAGGGCTTTCCGTAGGCTGTGTTGGGTTGCATACGCAGGTTGTAAGGTGAAAGCCTCCAGGCAGGAAGGTGTTGATGCGGGCATGAGGTAGGCGGCCCGGAAGTCCTCTGCCAGGTCTCCGAGTTGCTCCTGCAACCAGGCTTCCGTCAGGAAGGGAGTGCAGTGTGCCTGTTGGAAGGTCAGTCCACGGTCCTCTATTTCTGCCTGGGACAGGGGTAGGGCGGGATTGAAGTGGCCCAGCAGGCCGTGTATTTCGGTACGGGGAATCTCCCAAATGCGGAAGAAGCCGAGGATGTGGTCGATGCGGTAGAGGTCGAAGTGGTCAGCCATGCGGGTGAAACGGCGTTTCCACCAACGGTAGTCGTCCTGGGCGAGGGCCGACCAATTGTAGGTCGGGAAACCCCAGTTCTGGCCTTGTTCGGCAAAGGCATCCGGGGGAGCACCCGCCTGTTGGTTGCGGTTGAAGAAAGCCGGTTCGGTCCAGGCTTCCACGCTGTTGGGGGTGATGCCAATGGGGATGTCTCCTTTGATAACCACCTTGTGCTGGTGCGCAAATTCAACGGCGTCGGTGAGTTGTTGGTCGAGCCAGAATTGTACGGTCATGTGGAGTTCCAATTCTCGACACAAGGGGTGGTTTGCTGCCAACAGTTGTTGCGGCAGATTGGGGGTAAAGTTCGCCTCGGCTCCCCATTGACGGAAATCCGCCGTGCGATGGTGGTCGCGCAGGGCGCAGAAAGCAGCATAAGGCAGAAGCCAAGCCTCGTGTCGCGAAACGAATTCGCGGTAGGCTTCGGATTGTCGTACGGTAGTACCCAGTTCTTGTTCAAGGAATCGCCAGCATTTCCATTTCAGTTCCAGGACCTCCCGGTAGGGAACGGTGGGTTGGGCGTCCAGTCTTTTTCGCTCTTCTTCTGCCCACGAGCAGTCTGCAACTGCGTCGGGGTTGCCGTAAATCGGGTGCAGGGCCATCACGCTGATGCCGCTGTAGGGATAGGAATCTCGTTCGTTCCAGGTGGCCGTCGTGTCGTTGATGGGCAGGAGTTGGAGGGCGTGTTGTCCGGTTTGTTCAGCCCACAGGACCATTTTCTTTAGATCAGTGAAATCACCAATGCCGTATCCGTTCTCTCTTCGCAGGGAGAAAACTGGGATGGCCGTGCCAGCCAAACGGGGACGGGGAAAAGGGAGACGGGTGGCTGCATGGTCGAGGTGGTATTGGGAGAACGGAGTCAGGGCCGGCAAGTGCGTCTGGCGGTTCTCGCCGTCTTCCCAACGACAACCTTTGGGGTTGCGCAGGATGAATTTGTAGGCCAGGTTGTGGGAGGTTTGTGCGTCTAAGGGGAGTTGTACTTGCCAACGGCAGCCTCCGATGGGTTGGAGCGGCAGGGCCCGTTGTGGATCCCAGGCGCCCAGGGCCGGGTGATCCCCGATCAGGCAGGGCGTTCCTTGTTCTGGACTGTGGTTGAACAAGGTCACCTGAAAAACATAACCGGGAGCCGGGGGAGCAACGACGGGTGTCGGTTGCGGGTAAAGGGTCTTGACATACGGAGCGGTCAGGAAAAGAGCGTCTTCCGTGTTGCCTTGCCATTCGTCTTGCAAGTACATCGTTTGTAGGTGCGAGGCATTCTGGATTCGTCGGGCCGGGCCTACTTCCCGATAGACCGTCCGCTCGCCGTCGCAGACGAGGTAACGGTAGTAGATTGCTCCGTCATGGGCGTCAGTAGCGCCGCTGTCCAGCGTTAACTGTCCGGACCAGCCACCCGTGGCGTCAGGGTGCAAGGGAAGTTTGTGCGGTGTCGGGTCGGTAGGGGTGAGCCATTCCACCCAGAGCCTTTCGTTGGGTTGGGTCAGGAAGTGGAGGTTGAAATCCAGTCTCATTTCTTTTGTAGCCAGTGTTCCGGGTTTTGTTTGTCGGTTCCTTTCCACAATTGGAAGTGCAGGATGGATCCGTCTTCCCCTTCGTCCACCTGGCCAAGGGGAGTGCCGAGGGAGACTTTGTCCCCACTCTTGACTGAAACCCGTTTGAGTTTGCAATAGAAGGTGAAATATTCTCCGTGTTGGACCAGGACGCACTGGTTGTATCCCGGCATTACGAGGACTTGTTTGACCACCCCGTCAAAGATGACATAAACGTCAGCATCCTTTTGGGTGGATACGTTGATTCCGTTGTTGAATGGCAGTTTGATGTGTTTGAAAACAGGGTGGTTGTGCTGTCCGAATTTTTCCACCACCACACCTTGGTTGACCGGCCAAGGTAGTTTTCCTTTGTTTTTGCCGAACTGGCCGGAAAGGGCATGGTCAATCTGGATGCCTTTCTTTTCTTCTGATTTCTGGGTCTTGACGGCCTCGGCCAGGATGCGTTCGATTTCCTTGTTCAGCTGTTCCACCTCTTTCTTTTTGGTGTTCAACTGTTTTTTGTAGGACTTCTCTTTCTTTTGCAGGGATTTTAGGGTGGCTTGGGCCGATTTTTCTTCCTGTTTCAGTTTGGCTTGTTCGCTTTCCTGGGTCCGTTTGCTCTGTTCGGATTTACCTCTTAAGTCGGCCAGCTTGGTTTTCTCTTTTTGAATGCGGGCTTCGGTATTCCGAATCTCTTCGGCTTCTTGTCGGATGGTGTTGTTCAAGCTTTTCAGGTAGGCCCATCGTCGGTAACCTTGGCTCAAGTCTTGGCTGGAGAACAGGTACATGAACCAGATGCGGGTGTCCCGGTGTTTGTAAGCCTTGAGGATCATGTCCTCGTAATAGTGTTGGAGGGTGTCCAACTTGTTCTGCAACCGTTGGATGTCCTGGTTGCAGTCTTTGATTTGCTGGTTGAAGGCTTTGATCTCGTTTTCGATTTCTTGGATCAGGGCCTTGCGGGATTCAATCTTTTTCTGGGTGAGATTCAGGCTGTTCAGTTGCCGGCTTTGTTGGTTGCGGTTGTTCTCCAGTTCGCGGTCAATGAATTGGATCTCCTCCTCAATCTTCTTCTTGCGGGCGGTCTGGTTCGAGACATCTTGTGCCCATCCGATCATCGGCAGGCAGAGGAAGAACACGAGGCGAAGGAGGTATCGAAGGTGCATGGGTTCTTATCGATTTTGGTTCTTTTTGATCTTGTAGGCAATGCCCAAGCTCGGATCCAGACGGTCTGCCTGTTCCCAATAAATGTCGGCCAGGGCTCTCTCGCCGGTCGCAAAGAGGGCGTCGGCATAGTGGTCCAGAATTACGGCACTTTCGTTGCCACCGTAAAGCATCGCCCGTTTGAATTGAGCAATGGCTTCTTTGTAGCGGCCCAGCTGGTAGAGGACCCAGCCGTGGGTGTCCAGGTAGGTCGGGTTGTCCGGTTCGGTCTGGATGCAGATCAAACTCATTTCGTAGGCTTTGTCCAACCGTTTGCCCTCCAGGCTCAGAAAGTAGGAATAATTGTTGAGGACCGGAAGGTAATTCGGATTGATTTTGAGGGCCTTGTCGTATTCTTTGTAGGCCTTTTTGGGTTGGCCGTTCTGTTGGTACAGGTCTCCCAAAGCCGAGTAGCACATGAGGCGTTCGTTTTCTTGGGAACGGGGAATGTCTTTCAGCAGGGCCTTGTATTGGTCGATGGCTTGGTCGTAGCGGAGCAACTGGGTGTTGGCAATGGCTTGCAATTGGCGGATATCCCGGTTTTGGGGAAGGTAGCCCAAACTCATTTTGCATTGCGCTTCCAGGTCATTCCATTGTTGCAAATAGTACAACAAATAAAGGTATTGCAGGTTCGGATTGAGGTCCGCGGGGTGCATTTCCACGATTTTGAAATAATGATCCGTGCCCTCTTTGGTGCGTCCGGTCTGCAGGAAGTAGTTGCCCACGGTGTAGCGCAGGGAGGTGTCAGTCGGGTGTGTGTCGATCACTTTTCGGATCAGGGTATCCACGCTGGCTTGGTGGCGGCTTTGGATCGCCAGGTTGCCCAAGACTTGGCGGATGTAGTCAATTTTGAACGAACTGTTCATTTGCTCATCCCCCATGAAGTTGCCGATGTGGTGGAAGAATTTTGCAAAGTCACCGGTTGTCCGGAATGCCTCTGCAAGACCGAATTGGGCCGGGGTGTACCGGGGATCCAGTCGCAGCGCCTTTTCGTAGAACACGATTGCCGTGGAGTCCTTGCGCTGGCTGTGGTAAACTTCTCCCATCAGGTAGGAGTTCTGGGGATTGGGGTAGGTGGCTTCCAGTTTTTCGAGCAGGGCAAAGGCCTCCTCGTACCGTCCTTGCATACGCAACAGTTCGAACCGGAAGTTGCCGGTCCATTCGTTTTCTCCCCGCAGTTGGTCCAGCCGGTCCAAGGTAGCCAAGGCTTTGTCATATTGCTGTGCGTTGCTGTATAGACTCAGCAGATCGGAGTACAACGTGGATTTGGACGGATGTTTTTCCAAAAGCTCCTCGTATAGACCCGCGGCCCGGTCGGTTTGAAAGGTATTGGCATAAAATTTCGCCAGTTCTACGGCATACCAGTAGTTGGTGGAATCGGCTTGGTAGGCTCGGGTCAGGTAGTGTTCGGCCTCGATCATTTCCGAACGGTGGGCGTGCAATCGGCCCAGGTAGTACCAGGCAGCATCGTGTTGCGGCTCGAGCACCAACGTCTCTTCCAAAAGTTTGCGGGCCAATTCCCATTCTTCGTTGTTGAAATGCTTGACGCCTTCCAAAAAATAATCCGGACCCTGCAGGGCCAAGGTGTCCTGCGCCGAAAGAGATTGGGGAAATATAGAAATTAAAATACTGATTGTCAGTACTTTTGTAAATCTTATGAGGTGGGTTAAAAGCATGTTCATACGTTGGATTGTACAAGTTACAAAGTTAACGAAAAAAGTTCAATCCCGAAGAATGCAAAAATTGGGCAGTGGATGCAACGAAAAGGTCTATTTTTGCATCTTTAATGCTAAATTATGTTCGCGCCTAAACCTTACAAATCTGAAACCGAGTTGATCGATGCGTGTAAAAAACACAATCGGTCAGCGCAACGTTATTTGTACGACAAGTACTCGGCGCGGATGTATGCGGTCTGTTTGAAATATGCCCGATCGGCAGAAGTCGCCAAAGATTATTTGCAGGATGGATTCGTGACGGTTTTCACGCGGATGGACAGTTATTCCGGTGAAGGGTCTTTTGAAGGCTGGATGCGGAAGATTTTTGTGAACGTGGCCTTGATGGATTTGCGCAAGGTGGATGTGTTGGGCGATGCCAAGGACGTGACGGAATTGCGGGCAGAAGCCCCTCGGATTGACGACGTCTCGGCCAAATTGGAAAACAAGGACGTCCTTCGGTTGATTACCGAGATGCCCATTGGTTTCCGGACCGTATTTAACTTAAGTGTATTTGAAGGTTATTCTCACCAGGAAATTTCCGAGAAACTGGGGATTTCCGAAGGAGCATCCCGGTCGCAGTTGTGTCGTGCTCGGGGCTGGCTCCAGCAGAGAATGCAAAAATTATAGTTTATGGAAGAAAAAGATATGCACAAAGGATGGGAGGAATTCGAAGATCGGATTCGTGAGGCCATGCAGGACGTTGAGGTTCCTTTGGACGTGGATTTGTTTCCGAACATCCAAGAAGCCTTGCAACGCAGGCAGTGGGTTCGTCTGGTGCGTCGTATTGGTGTTTCTGTAGCTGCAGCGGCCGTGCTTGTGGTTGGGTGGATAGCCCTGGCTCCGCAAACGGAGCCGACAATTGATGTCCTCTCGCAACCCGAGACTCCGATGGCTGTTGTAACGGAACCCGTACAATCCGTTGAACCGGTCGTTGTTTCCGAGCCGGTAGTCGTTTCAGAGCCTGAGAAAATGGCTGAGCCCGTGAAGAAGTCTGAACCCGTCGTACTTTCCAAATCGGTGGTTCCATCAGTAGAGACCGTTGTTCCGGCAGAAGAACCGAAAGAGGAAGTTGCTCCGAAATCAGTGGACGTTGTTGCAAAACAGGGAGATGAAACACCTCAGGCCGCGCAAAAAACGATTGCAGAGAACTTGTATTTGGCGCAAGCCGATGAAACCTCAGCCGCGCAAACCCGTCGCAACTGGTCCATGGGTTTGGCTTCGACCTTGCAAGGCGGTTTGACCGGAGGCACAAACAATTACAACCCGATGGCGTCTGTGGCGCCGGGAAGCGGTCAGTCCTTCCAAGTCGGAGAGCGTTCGTTGCAACCCTTGACTACGCCGACCCACCACTTTCCCTTGACGCTTGCTGTTCAGTTGCAATGGTCTTTGGCAGAAAACTGGTCGATGGGAACGGGTCTCTCGTATTCCCGTCTGCATTCGCAATACGAGGCTTTGCACAACAACCAATTGCAGGTTGATGTGGATCAGACCTTGCATTACTTGGGCATTCCGTTGTTTTTCAATTATTCCATCTTGCGTAACCAGCACTTGAACGTGTATGCAAGCGTGGGCGGTATGGTTGAAAAGGCCTTGTGCATGGACTTCCAATTGCGCGATTTGAGCAACAAGGTAATTCGCGAATGTGTTTCTGTGAACGGCGTTCAAACCTCGTTGCATTTGGGACTGGGTCTCGAATACCGATTCTTGCAATGGATGGGTCTGTTTGTGGATCCGAGTCTTGCCTATTATTTCGATCATCAGCAGCCGATGAACCTGCGGACCGCGCAGTCCTTGCAGATGCGGCTGGATGTCGGTCTACGATTCTTTCTGTAAGTGGTCGTGCTGAACGATTATAAACGTTTAAAACGGATATTTTGACGAATTTGTTCAAGATATCCGTTTTTTGCAGGTAGGTTTGAACCAAATTTTGAAAGCGATGTTGGTTCGGATTTACAGTGCGGCGTGCTTGGGGTTGGAGGTAATTCCTGTAACGGTGGAAGTGTCGGTTACCCCGGGCGTCGGGATTTTTTTGGTAGGATTGCCGGACGGAGCTGTCCGGGAGAGCCTTTTGCGGGTAACCACGGCTTTGCAGGCTTGTGGATACCGCATTCCGGGAAAGAAAATTGTCATCAACCTGGCTCCGGCAGATGTCCGGAAAGAGGGATCTTTGTTTGATTGTGCCATTGCAATGGGGATCTTGTTTGCCTCGGAGCAAATCCGGTTTCCAATGTCGGAGCAGGTTTGTTTGTGGGGAGAATTGGCCTTGGACGGGAGTCTGCGTCGGGTGCCTGGGAGTTTGCCCCTGGCCCTTTATGCCCGGGATGCTGGGTTCGAGGTCGCGGTGTTTCCGGCGCAGGTGGCGGAGGAGGCCGCTTGTGTGGAAGGGGTGCGCATTTGTGGGGCGGAGCATTTGTCCCAATTGGTGCTGTGGTTGGAAGAAAGTGAATTTCCAGGGGCTCCCAAACGCTCCCCGGCGGGGTTGCCTCGCGCTCGCTCGCGGAGTGATGATTTTGCATGGGTGGTGGGGCAGCCCTTTGCCAAGCGGGGATTGGAAATTGCGGCGGCTGGGGGGCACAACATCCTACTGGTCGGACCACCCGGGGCGGGGAAAAGTTTCATGGCCCGTTGCTTGGCCTCGATCTTGCCTCCGATGTCCCTTGAAGAAAGTTTGGAAACCCGGAAAATCTATTCCGTAGCAGGGAAGGGAATTGATTTCTCGGGAGAGGATCTGTTGCCGCCTTTTCGGGCCCCGCATCACACGGCCAGCCTGGTTTCCTTGACGGGTGGAGGAGCCCAGGCCCTGCCTGGGGAAATTTCGTTGGCCCACAACGGTGTGCTCTACCTGGATGAGATGGTCCAATTTTCACCGACGTTGTTGAACCTGTTGCGCCAGCCTTTGGAGGAGCGGAAGATTTCAATTTCGCGGGCCAAATACAAGGTGACCTATCCGGCTTCGTTTATGTTGGTGGGCTCGATGAATCCTTGTCCCTGTGGATTTTATGGCGATGGAACAGACCGCTGTCGTTGTGGCGAAGGGGTTATCCAACGGTACTGGAGCCGGTTGTCCGGACCTTTGCTGGATCGCATTGATCTGCAGATTTTTGTGCATTCGGTGGATCCGATGAGTTTGGTGGACCGGGCTGCTGAGGAGGCGAGCGCCGTGGTGGCCGAACGGGTAACGCGGGCCCGATCCATTCAGAAAGCCCGGTTTGCGCAGGAAGGAATCTTTTGCAATGCGGCCATGGACAGCCGCTTGATGGACCGGTGGTGTGTTTTGGATCCGTCGTGTAAGGATTTGTTGGAGAAGATGGTGCACAAGTTGAACCTCTCTGCGAGGGGGTGTTCTCGGTTGCTGAAACTGGCTCGGACTTTGGCCGACTTGGCGGGACAGGAGTCCATTCAGGTGCAGCATTTGGCGGAGGCGGTCGGATATTGCAGGGCTAAAGAATAATCCCTAACTTTGGGCGATACTAACGAGAGATATGCGAACAATTGAAATCAACGGAATACAGGACCTGGAGGCAGTAGCCCGTAAGTTTTGGGAACAAGTGTCGGACCATTCGGTCATCGCATTTTATGGTTCCATGGGTGCCGGCAAGACCACTTTCATCACAGCCTTGTGCCGGGTTCTGGGGGTGGAAGACACCGTGAACAGTCCTACCTTTACTTTGGTGAATGAATATGCGGCAGCCGATGGGATGCCGGTGTGGCATTTTGACTTTTACCGCATTGAGCGATTGGAGGAAGCAATGGACATTGGTCTGGACGAATATTTGTACGGCGACGGTCTCTGTCTGATTGAATGGCCGGAGAACATCGATCCCCTCCTTCCGGACGATTGCCTGCGGGTGCGCATCGAGGTGATCAACGACCAGTCGCGTCGTCTGTGTTTTGAGTAGCAACAATTTGCAAACAGGAAAGATATGAAGAAATTGCTTTTTGCGATGGCCTGCTGTCTGTTGTGGACCAGTTGTGCCAGCCAACCGGGAGAACCGGAGATTTTTATTGAAGACGAACGTGCAGCCCACATCCAGGTCGGAGCGTTGTCGTTTGACGAGTACCTGCCTTTGCTGGAGGGAAAACGCGTTTCCATTTTGTCCAACCAGACCGGTATGGTGAGTCCGACCAGCCACTTGTTGGATACCCTCTTGTCGATGGGTGTCAATGTGGTGTCCATCATGTCTCCGGAGCACGGTTTCCGGGGCGAAGCCGATGCTGGTGAGCACGTGGGGGACGATGTCGATTCCAAGACCGGAATTCCGATCCGTTCGTTGTACGCAAAGGGCATTAACCGTCCGAGCGACGAAGTAATGGACGAATTCGATGTCATGGTGTTTGACCTGCAGGACGTGGGTGTCCGTTTCTATACCTACAATGCAACCATGGCTCGGGTCATGGATGCTTGTGCGGAAAAAGGAAAGAAATTCATTGTGTTGGACCGTCCGAATCCCCTGGGATTTTATGTGGATGGCCCGATTCTGGACATGAAATACAAATCCGGAGTGGGCTGGTTGCCGATTCCGATTGTGCACGGGATGACTTTGGGCGAGTTGGCCCTGATGATCAACGGTGAGAAATGGTTGAAGGACGGGGCTCAATGCGACTTGACCGTCGTGCCTTGTCGGAATTACACCCGCGATATGAAGTACCGTTTGCCGATCAAACCGTCTCCGAACTTGCCGAACATGCGTTCGATCTACCTCTATCCTTCGATTTGTTTCTTTGAGGCGACGCCGGTGAGCTTGGGCCGTGGTACCGATGGTCCGTTCCAGTTGTTCGGTCACCCGAACATGAAGGGATATGACTTCAAATTTACCCCGAGAAGCGTGCCTGGTGCGAAGAATCCCCCGCAACTGGACCGTGAATGCCAAGGGATTGATTTGCGTTACAGTCCGAGTTTGGCAGAGATCAATGAAAAAGGTATCGACCTTACTTACGTGATCGAGGCGTACAACAACTTGAACTTGGACGACCACTTCTTCCGTTCCTTCTTTGAACTGCTGGTGGGACGTGACTACGTGCGCAAAATGATCAAAGCGGGTAAATCAGCGGAGGAAATTGAAGCCATGTGGGCAGAGGACGTTGTTGCGTTCAAACAACAGCGCCAACCCTACCTCATCTACGAGTAAGAATCATCGGATTATCGATAAATCAGAGCGGAGGCGTAGGAAGCTACGCCTTCTTCTTTTCCTACAAAGCCCAAACGTTCGGTGGTGGTCGCTTTGACGGAGACGCAGTCCACCGGGATTTGCAGGTCTTGGGCCAGGCATTCGCGCATGGCGTCGATGAACGGACGTACTTTGGGTCGTTGCAGGGCGATGGTTACGTCTACATTACCGATCTGGTAACCAGCTTCGTGGGTGAGTTCGACAACGCGACGCAGCAGGATGCGGCTGTCAATACCCTTGAATTCTGCGGAGGTGTCCGGGAAATGTTTTCCGATATCGCCCAAAGCCAATGCGCCCAGCAAGGCATCGCAGAGGGCGTGGATGGCAACATCTCCATCTGAGTGGGCGACGCAGCCGTGGGTGTGGGGGATGGTGACTCCGCACAAAACAAGCGGAAGATGCTCGGCGAGACGGTGTACGTCATAGCCGTTACCGATTCGGAAAGGGAGTGATTTCATGTTGCAAAGGTATGAATATTTATTCTATCTTTGTGGGATTAAAAATAAGGAATATGGCAGTAAATTTTAGTTTCTTCAAGATACCGGAACACAAGGTTTTCCATTACGAACCGCGGTTTTATGATCCTCGCAAAGAGCACCGTGATGAGGTGGCTCGCGAAGCCAAACGGGAGAAAGCGATGAAGGAAGGAGTTGAATTGAAGGATGATACCTACGTGCCCGGCAAGATGTTGCACGGAAAGTTCCGCGAAATGGCCGAACAAAACCGTCGCCAACCGTTCAAGCCGACGACCATGCGCTTGGTTTCGTACATTTCGTTGGCGATCTTCTTTATTTTTATGTTCTTCTTCGGCGATATGTTCGTCGAATTGATCCAAGCACTTAACCGATAGACGATGCTGCAAGTCTTACCGCCTCGCATTGCCAATCTCATTGCGGCCGGAGAAGTGGTGCAACGTCCTGCTTCGGTGGTCAAGGAGTTGATGGAGAATGCCATCGATGCTGGAGCGACCCGGGTTTCGGTGGAGATTTCGGATGCTGGAAAAACCTTGATTCGGGTGACCGATGACGGTTGTGGGATGTCGGCTGCGGATGCGCGCTTGGCGTTTGAGCGGCATGCGACTTCCAAGATTGCGGAGGCAGAAGATTTGAATGCCATCACGACCTACGGTTTTCGTGGGGAGGCTTTGCCCTCCATCGCGGCTGTATCGGACCTGACGTTGCGGACCCGTCGTGCGGACGATGAGTTGGGGAGTGAGACCCGGTTTTCGGGTTCGGAGTTTGTTTCCCAAGAGCCCATAGAGGCACCGGTAGGAACGTGTTTGTCCGTACGCAACTTGTTCTATAACGTGCCAGCCCGTCGCAAATTCCTCAAATCGGATGCGTCAGAGTTTCGGGCCATTACCCAAGAGTTCTGTCGGGTGGCACTGGCTTATCCGGAACTCTCTTTTAAGCTGATCCACAACGGAAAAGATATCTATCAACTCTCCCATTGTAACAACCGGAAATTGCGTATCCGGGAGATTGCCGGAAAGGAGATCTCCCAAAACATCATGGAGGTATCGGTGGATACTCCCTTGTTGCGGGTGCAGGGTTTTGTGGGAACCCCAGAAGAGTCCCGCAAGAGTCAGCCCCACCAGTATCTTTTCTTGAACGGACGTTATTTCCAAAGCCGTTACCTGTTCAAGGCCATTGCCAAGGCCTATGATAAAATTATACCTTCGGACCATGTTCCGGTGTATTTCCTGTATTTGGAATGTGATCCGGCTTCGGTGGACATCAACATTCACCCGGCAAAGATTGAGGTGAAGTTTGAAAACGAAGCCCAAATTTTTGAACTCATCCATGCCGCTGTGCGGGAGACGGTGGGTAAAAATGCCTTCGGACCGAGCATTGATTTTGATACCGAAGGAGCCCCGGAAATTCCGGTTTTTGACTACCGCCGTCCGGTCGGACCTCCCAAGATTGATTACGATCCTTTGTTCAACCCGTTTGAGGAAGAGTCCACGGGACGCCTTCGTCGAGGGGAATCAACCGCGGCCTTGCAGCCGAACCGGGAGTTTGAGATGCCGTCGTCGCAGTCGCTCTATTCTTCCCGATTGAATGAAACGCAGGTGCTGGAACCCCAGTCCTTGGAAGGACCGGCGGTACAGGGTTATGCTCCCTTGTTCCGGGACGAGTATGTTGAGCAGCGTCCTTTGTTGCAGGTGCACGGAAAGTATTTGATTACCACGATGAAATCGGGTATCCTGTTGATAGATGTGCAACGGGCGCAAGAACGGATTTTCTACGAACGTTACCGCGATGCCTTGGCGCAACGCAAGGCGATGACCCAGGAAACACTCTTTCCTCAGCCGGTGACGGTGGATCCGTTGACCTTGTCGCTTCTGGCTGATCAGGCAGAACGTTTGTTGCAGATGGGATTCGATATTCGTCCGTTCGGTGATGATACAGTTGTGATTTATGCTTATCCGGAGGGATTTCCGGTAAGTATTCAGGACGGAAAACGCTTGGTGGACGAAGTGGTTTGTTTGCTTGAGCAGCCCGAGGAAACTTGGTTGGAACCTGTAGCGGCTCTTTGTGCATCGTGCAGAACCCAATCCTTAAATCCGGCTGAGGCACAATTCTTGGTAGATGCTTTGTTCGCTTGTGCCGAACCCAATTTCTCTCCGCGTGGAAAGCGTTGCATGACGCTGGTGACGATGGATGAATTGGCAAAACTGTTGTAATGAAGTTATGAGAAATTTAACCCCTGTTGTAAAGAATCTCTTGATTATCAATGTGGTTGTCTTGTTGTTGACCACATTCTCCGGTGACTTTATGTACCGGACCTTTGCCTTGTTTTATTTTGAGTCCGAACTGTTCCATCCTTATCAGTTCATCTCGCACATGTTTATGCACGGGGGCTTTTGGCATTTGTTCTTCAACATGTACACCTTGGTCATCTTTGGTTCGTTGTTGGAGAATGTCTGGGGCAGCAAGAAATTCTTCCTCTATTACATGGTGACCGGTCTGGGTGCGGCTTTGTTGCACTCGCTGGTGCAGTTCATTGAGGTGCAGCACCTGCAGAACTTGTGGGAAGCGGGTAATGTGGCGGCCCAACATGGAATTCGTCGTGTCTTTCTGACCCCGACGGTGGGTGCTTCCGGTGCCATTTACGGCCTGCTTTTGGCTTATGGTATGTTGTTCCCGAACAACGTAATGGGGCTGATCTTTCCTCCGATTCAGCTCAAGGCCAAGTATTTTGTGTTGATCTTCGGTGCCTTGGAATTTGTCTTGGGTATTTCCAACTCAGGGGGTAATGTGGCTCACTTTGCCCACTTGGGAGGTATGCTCTTTGGGATATTCCTCATTCTGTATTGGAAGAAAAAAGGCCGGATGTATTATTAATGAGACGCTTCTTCCTGGTCAGTATAAGCTTCCGATTGGTAGCCTTGGTGGCGGCAGGTGCGCTGTTGCTGTCCTACCTTTCCCTGGTTGTTAACCCGGTGCATTTTTCATTGCCGGCGTTTTTTGGGTTGTTCTTCATCCCAATTGCGGTTGTGAACGCTGTCCTTCTTTTGTTGGCTTTGTTCCGTCGCTCCCGATCGGCTTGGATTCCGTTGGTGGCACTGCTTCCATCCTTGTTGTTCCTGGATCCCTATTTCCATTTGGGCAACCAGAAGGTCAGCGAGGTGGTGGGGGCTGATCAGGTCCGTTTGGTGACGTACAATGTGGGACGATTTGCCGGTCATCGCAAAGAGATGACCCGTCGGGAATGTCAACAGGAAATCCTGGATTACCTGCGGGAAACCGATCCCGATATCATCTGCCTGCAGGAGTTTTACATCAGTGATACCAGCCGTCTGCACACCATTCTGAAAGACTATCCGTACAGGCACAAGCATCTTTTCCGATTGAAAGGGGGTACCTGGTTTGGAAATTTGACGGTGAGCCGTTATCCCATCCTGGATCGGGGCCGCATCAGCTTCAAAGGTAGTACCAACTTATCCATTTGGACCGATGTTCAAGTTGGCTCCGAGATCTTCCGTTTGTACAACAATCATTTGGAATCCTTCAACATCTCGTTTACGCGGCTGGTGAAACGGTTGCGGGGCAGTGGGGAAGAATTCTCTGAGGAACTGAACCAATTGCAGGAGAAGATGACCCGGAGTAACCTCAAACGGGTGGAGCAGGTCAATGTAGTTCTAGAACACATCGAGCAAAGTCCCTATCCGGCATTGGTTTGTGGTGACCTCAACGATACGCCGATGTCTTATACTTACCGTCACCTGAGCAAGGGGCGGAAAGATACTTTTGTGGAAGCCGGGGAGTACCTGGCCGGTACCTATTCGACTTTTTGGCCACTGTTGCGCATCGATTATGTTTTTGTACCCGAGCATTTTGGGGTGCTGTTGCACCATACCGAGCGCCTCCCCTGGTCGGATCATTACCCGGTGGCTACTGATTTATGTCTATATTCTTCACGCTTATGAATTTTCCTGAATTGAATGAAGCTGTCCGCATTTTGCGAGAAGGGGGCGTGATCCTGTACCCGACGGATACCGTTTGGGGTTTGGGATGCGATGCCACCAACGCAGAAGCTGTGGAAAAAATCTTCCGTATCAAGCAACGCGAAGATGCCAAGAGTTTGATTACCTTGATGAACGGTAGCGATATGCTTTGCCGTTATGTTCGCCAGGTGCCTGAGATTGCCTGGTCGCTGATCGAGGTGAATGACCTGCCGATGACGCTGGTGTATCCGGGAGCCCAAGGTTTGGCTCCGAAGGCTGTAGCTGAAGATGGAAGTGCCGCAATCCGCATTCCCCAACACGACTTTTGCCTACAATTGGTTACCCGCTTGCAACGACCCTTGATTTCGACTTCTGCAAACCGCTCAGGGGCGCAGGCTCCAGCTCGTTTTGCGGAGATTTCTGCAGAAATCCGCGAGGCGGTGGATTGGGTTGCTCCGCAGGCTTATGAAAAAGGTGCCACGGGCAAACCTTCTTCCTTGATGAAGTTGGGTTTGGGTGGCGAGATTCAAATCATTCGTCCGTAAGGAACGGGGTGGCTTAGAGTAGGGCTGCCGCGGCCGCAGCAAAGACTGCCGCCGTTTCCGCACGCATACGCATGGAGCCGAAGGTGACCGGGATGAAACCGGCATCGACGGCTTCTTTTACTTCTTCCGGGGAGAAATCACCTTCCGGACCGATGAGGATGATTACCTGTTCCAAGTGGGTTGTTTCGAGCATGGTCCGAAGCGACTTTTTTTCGTACTCATTGCCACAGTAGGCGATGAGTTTCAGGGAATCTTGTGCTTGGTGGGCCTGTAGGAATGCTCGGAGGGGGGTGAGGGGATTCCATTGGGGGAACCAGGCCCGCAGGGATTGGCGGGCTGCCGCTGTGAGGATTTTTTCTTCGCGTTCATCCTTGACAACCTTGCGTTCGGAATGGGCACACAACAAGGGCGTCACTTCGTCCATTCCCAGCTCGGTTGCCTTTTCCAGAAACCACTCAAAGCGGTCGATGTTTTTGGTCGGGGCCGCCGCGATGTGCAGGCGGAATCGCCCGCTCCGGGCTTCGTCCCGGCAGGAAGTTGCGCTGACAACGGTTTCGCGGCTATCAGCTTGAACGATGGTGCATTCACAAATTCGTCCTTGCCCATTGGTCACACAGATAACGTCTCCGACCCGGTGACGCATCACTTTGATGCAATGAAAAGACTCATCCGGAGGAAGGAGGATGGTTTGATCTGCTAAATTTTCGGTTGTATACAATTCCATACGGACAAAGTTATTAAATTTGTGGTATGAATCCTACATCTTCACCCCGTTATGTTGCTTTGGACGTGCTGCGTGGAATGACCGTCGCAGGCATGATCCTCGTCAACAACCCCGGTAGTTGGGGTAAAATTTTTCCGCCCTTGCGCCATGCCGCCTGGGACGGCTGTACTCCGACTGACTTGGTTTTTCCGTTTTTCTTGTTCGTGGTAGGGGCCGCCATGGCTTTCTCCTTTGCCAAGTATCAGGAAGGTTTGAATGCGCAATCTCTTAAGAAGTTGGCTCGTCGGAGCCTCCTCATTTTTTTGGTCGGTCTGGGACTCAATGCTTTCCCGTTTTACCCGACCTCTCCGAATCCGGACTTGAGCTTTGGTGAGAACTATCTCAATTACCTGGGACACATCCGTTATTTGGGCGTGTTGCAACGCATTGCCCTCTGTTATTTTGTGGGTGGCCTTTTGGCCTTGTGGCTCAAAACCAGGAAGAAGATTCTCTACGGCATGTCCGCTCTCATGGTGTTGCATCCCTTGCTGCTGCGGATCTTTGGTGGGGCGGATTGGTGTACCTTGGAAGGTAACATCGCCGGTCCGATTGACCTGGCTTTGTTCGGTGACGGCCATATTTACCACGGTTACGGCATTCCTTTCGATCCCGAAGGTCTTTTCGGTGTCATTTCCGGTAGTGCGACGGTTTTGTTGGGATATCTGATGGGGAACCTGATCCGGTCAACCGGGGACAAGATGGAAGCGGTGTCCAAGTTGTACACAATCGGTTTGCTTTGTTTGGGAGCCGGTTCGGTTTTGAACATCTGGGTACCGATCAACAAGCCTTTGTGGAGCAGTTCTTATGTTTTGTATGCTGGGGGCTGGGCCATTGTGATGTTGGCATTCTTTATTTATTGGATCGATATTCGGGGCAAGGAGCGATTCTTTACTCCGTTCAAAGCTTTGGGGATGAATCCTTTGTTCGCCTTTGTGATGGCAGGAGTATTTGCCAAGACCTTCAGCCGCATCATTCGTTGGACCGTGATGATACCTCAAGAGGACGGTACTTTGGTTGAAAAGACTTGGAGTTTGTCCTCGTGGTTCTACCAGAATTGCTGTGTGTCCCTTTTCGGTCATACGGAAATGGGCTCGTTGATGTATGCACTGGTTTATGTGGCCATCTTTACCACCATGGCGATGGTCCTGTACCGCAAGAAAATTGTCATCAAATTGTAGTTTCCAATCCGAAGAACAGAGCGACAGATGCCCTACATTGGTTTGATCTCCGATACGCATTGTTATTTTGATGCCCCCGTGGCCAAGTTCCTGGAGCCGGTGGATGAGATTTGGCATGCCGGTGATTTTGGTGATTTGGAAACGGCGCGCAAGATTGCTGCGGTGAAGCCGTTGCGCGGAGTTTATGGGAACTGCGATGGGACCGACATCCGGTTGGTCTATCCCTATACCCAGTTTTTTGAATGTGGTGGGATGCGCATTTTGATGATGCACATTGGCGGTTACCCCGGCCGTTATGATTTCAAAGCCTACCAACTCATTGAAGCCCATCGTCCGGACATCTTTGTCTGTGGACATTCTCACATCCTCAAGGTGGTCAATGACAAACCGCGTAACATGTTGGTGCTGAATCCCGGAGCTGCCGGTATTTCTGGGTTTCACCAGGTCCGCACAGCCCTGCGTTTCCGCATTGATGAGGGACGGATTTACGACATGGAGGTCTGTGAGTGGGAGAAATCCATCAACCGAAACGAAAACAAATAACCCTACTGACTTATGAAATTCTTTAAAATCCTTTCTTTGGCGTTGTTGTTGGGCGGTAGTGCCTGGACAGCCCGTGCGCAGCAGACTCCGGTGACCGAGCCGAACTATGCGTTGGCAGAACGCTTCTCGACCAAGAAAGTCAATCAAATGGTGTTCAGCACCACCATCACCCCGAACTGGTTCAAGGAAACCAACCGTTTCTGGTATTGGTGGAAAACTCCTTATGGGGAAAATGCCTACATCGTGGACCCTGTAGCCAAGACCAAAACTCCGGTCTTCGACATGGACCGTCTGGCGATGCAGTTGACGGAAATTATCAAAGACCCCTTTGATGCACAGCACATTCCCATGCGGGGATTGCGCCTGAAGGATGACAAGACCTTCACCTTTGAGGTACCCAGCACCGTGATGACGGACGAAAAACCGAAGAAGAAGAAAGCCGAAGCGGCTGAAGATGCCCCCAAGAAACCGGCTAAGCAAGTCAAAAAGACCTTCCGATTCGAATTCGATATCGCAACCAAGACGTTGACAGATGTCAGCGATCAGGACAAGAAGAAACATTTCCCGCGTTGGGCTTCCATTTCTCCGGACAGCAGCCGCGTAGTGTACGTCCGTGGTTTGGACATCTACTACACCGACATGGAAAACCTGCGCAAGTTCATGGAGGATGAGAAAGACTCTACCTTCGTGGAACACCGCTTGACCTTTGACGGAAAAGAAGACTTTGCTTACGGCGGATCGGATTACCGTGGACACGGCGACCGCGATACCAACAAACGCTATGCTGCCAATGTGTATTGGTCTCCCGACTCCCGTTATTTTGCAACCTGTCGTTACGATATGACGGGAATCAAAGATTTCTGGGTCATTGACGTGTTGAGCCAACCTCGTCCGAAGTTGGAAACGTACAAGTACCAAATGCCGGGCGAACCCAGTCCGAAGACTTACCTGTATCTCTTTGATACAACCACAGATAGCAGCCGTGTGATTCGTACTGACGCATTCAAGGATCAGATGTTGGGCATTTTGAACCGTCCTTATTCCAAGGAGTATAAGTACAAGGATTATGTCCCGTCGGTGTGGTTGGGAGACAATGAGAAATTCTACATCGAGCGGGTTAGCCGGGACTTGAAACGCACGGATATCTGTGCTGTTTATGTTGCGGAGGATAGTGCCCGGACCATCATCGAAGAACGTCTGAATACCTATGTTGAAACCCGCCCCTTGAAAGTTGTGAACGGAGGCAAGGAGCTGATTCAATGGTCAGAACGCAACGGTTGGGCCCATCTTTACTTGTATGCGGCAGACGGTACTTTGAAAAATGCCATCACCGACGGCGCTTTCCACGTGCACGAAATTGTGGCGGTAAACGAGAAGGACCGCACCGTCTTTTTTACCGCATCCGGTGTCAATCCCGAAGAAAACCCGTACTACATGCACCTCTACCGGGCAAGTTGGGACGGTGGCAAGATGCAACTCCTGAATCCCGGGAATTACGACAGCCGCATCGGTATGTCGGAGAAAGGCGAATACTTCGTCAGCAGTTACTCCCGTGTTGATACGGCTCCGGCCAACACTTTGTTTGATGGCAAGGGCAAGAAGATTATGGACTTGGAGACGGCTGACCTTTCTTTGTTGTTGGCGGCAGGCTACCAGTTCCCTGAACCGTTTACAGTAAAAGCTGCGGATGGTGTGACCGATTTGTACGGTGTGATCTACAAGCCCTTTGATTTTGATCCGAACAAGTCTTATCCGGTCATTGAGTACGTGTATCCGGGACCCCAAGTAGAAGCGACCAACTACTTCTGGAGTCAGGGCATGAACCGGGTGGACCGCTTGGCACAAGTCGGGTTCATTGTGGTCACTGTCGGCAACCGGGGAGGCCACCCGAACCGCTCGAAATGGTATCACAACTACGGTTACGGCAATTTGCGTGATTATGGTTTGGAAGATCAAAAATACGCCCTCCAACAATTGGCTGCGCAACGTCCCTACATGGACATCAAACGTGTAGGTATCCACGGTCACTCGGGTGGTGGATTTATGTCAACTGCTGCCATCCTCTCCTACCCGGACTTCTACAAAGCCGCAGTTTCTTGCGCGGGTAACCACGACAATAGCATCTACAACCGCTGGTGGAGTGAACAGCACCACGGTATCCTGGAGAAAATCACGGAAAAAGGCGATACGACCTTTGTGTACAGCATTGACAAGAATGCCGACCTGGCCAAGAACCTGAAAGGACGGTTGTTGCTTGTCCATGGAGACATCGATGATAACGTGCATCCTGGCAACACCATGCGCGTTGTAAATGCCTTGATCCGTGCCAACAAACGTTTCGACATGCTCATCCTCCCGGGTCAACGCCACGGCTTTGGTGACATGGACGAATACTTCTTCTGGCGCATGGCCGACCACTTTAGCGAATGGTTGCTGGGCGACTACGAGAACAGTGTGGACATTGTCCAAATGAACAACGACTAATTTTAACCTTATTTATAAACCTTTAACGACTTTACAACATGAAAAAACTGATGAAACTTTTCGGTGCGTTGGTGCTGGTGATGGGCTTGGGCCTTTCTGTGGCTTCCTGCGACAAGACAGACGATGACAAACAACCGGAGGATAAGGAATACAGCATCCTTGGCAAATGGAAAGCTACTTATTGGGAGTGTGCAGAATATGAGAATGGCACTCTGGTGGATGAGTACAGCGAGAACATTACGGAACAGGAAGCGATGTACTACGAGTTCCAAGAAGGAGGTAGGGGTGTTGCATCAGCGGATATTGAATCCGAGCCCATTGTAGAACCCTTTACCTGGTCGCTGGACGGCACCAAACTCCGCCTGGTATTGGAAGGGGAGGTCCTGAATTTTGACGTCCTCAAATTGGATGCGACCAACTTGGAACTTTTCATTTTCGAAGAGTACACGGAGTCCGGTTATAGCTACCGTTACCAAGAAACCTATCGCTTTGTAAGAGTTAAGTAGGTTCGATCCTCCGATACGGAATCCAAACACAAAGGAGATAAGCCGTTGGGCCTATCTCCTTTTTCTATGACGGTCGGATGCAGGATAAAATTTTGGTAGCGAGACCCGGGATTGAACCGGGGACCTCAGTGGATATAATGGGGGAACTTCAAGGACTCACCCCGGGTCAGATACAAGCTTTGATTGAGATGGTGAAGAAAAATAAATCATAAGATTACGAATCTGAGAAGAAATCTATAACTTAGTGCTATGAACGAGATA
>JAEIGA010000801.1_pt1 | contig 46735 bp, 21 predicted proteins | sample 9270691 | NCBI WGS metagenome assembly JAEIGA01 (sample SAMN17057246, study PRJNA624740) | gut metagenome | biome: biome; isolation source: fecal sample | host: Bos grunniens | place: China: Xizang | collected 2019
AATTAATGTATATTAATAGAGACGTTTTTAAATGTAAACGTTGGGATTTTGACTATTGGATATATGATTTTGAATCTATTAGTTATATTCCTCATAAATGGGATGAAACTTTAAACTATTGGCAAAATGGTATAGGACACGGTGATGACTTAAAAGTACTTGTGTCTGACGCAGCGAATATTACTGATGCAAAACTAACATTATACAATAAATCAAATGAAGCTTTTGAAAAATATGTTCAAAACAAAGATATAGATTATGATATAAATTTTAAATTAAAAAGATATAATAATATACTTAATAAATCAAATATTAAATATAGATTAAAAGCATCAGAGATTGCAGATATAACACATGAAAATATTAATCTTCATATATATGAATCTAATGTAGTAAATGAAACAAGAAACGCAGAAGACTTATATTCTTTTGGTAAAGGCATAGAAATAATAGATAATTCTGTTTTACCTGTATCAGATATTAACTGGTACAAATTAAAATTTACACAAAAAGATAATGAAGATTTTAAAATATCAAAAGCAGAAGTCGTTTTTACAAATGAAAATACAGGTCGTATAGAAAAAACTCAAAACTTATTAAAACAACGTCCTGGATTTATTTATAATGCAGAACAAGAAATAGTAAGTTCATATAGCCAAAATGTAATTAATAGAGTTGAGAATTTAAATATTAATGACGGCTTAATGAATATAGATGAAGGTATAACAATAAGTGAAAATAATTTATATGGAACCGGAGTTGTATCATTAAATGGTTATGAAGGTATGTATATAACAATGAACGCTTCTTGCGATGAAGTAGATGTTCCTAAAAATATTATAAAATCAAAAGGTTCTTATTGGAATGATTCAAATGAACTTGTAATAAGAGGGGACTATTCTATAGAAGACAAAAAAGTTATAATAGAATTAGAAGCAAATACTTTCCAATTTGAAGTTGTTAGCAGTAAAATTACTGGTAGATCGACTGTAACACTTTTTGATAATGGAAATGAAAAAGAGCCTGTGATTCTTGAAGCTGATAAAACAGACAACCGTAACGTTTTTTCTATAGAGAAAACTAAAGAACCTCGTAAAATAAAAGTTGTTATAGATACATTATCTTTTAATGACGTAGTTTTAGGAAATTTTAAATATTCTAATTATGTTATAAAACTAACTACGGATTTAAATGCTCTTGAAACAATTGAAAAAAATAAATATCGTATACCTTCAATAACAAATAATAATTTAAATATAGAATTAATAAGTACATCTGGAAAGAAACCTGTTATACACAAATTAACAATAGGTGATTCTATTTCTGGAATCGAATATACAACAGATTATATACAAAGTGAATCTTTTAATTCTAGAAAATTCTATATCAAAACTAATGCTAATATAAACTTATTAAGAATACAACCTATAACTCAAGAATTAATAGAAGAGGCAAATTATAATAGCTATTCTAATATTTATAGTTTAATATTTAAATACTTTGAAGATGATATAAAAGAATATTTAAAAAATAGTATAGGTGCTAGAACTTTAAATGAAATGGTTTTAGATGTAGTATCACAAATGGCAACAGAAGTTCATGCGATAATAAATATAAAAGATATTTTGACACCTTATATAAATTCATTATTAAACGATGATAACAATAAAATGAATACAATAAAAAATATGTTTATAAACAGTATAGATGCATTTATAGACTCTAAAAAAGATGAAAGGGTCTTTGTTATAAATGAAAAATCAGTACCGTTTTCTATTTCAAATATCTGTACAACATTAAATAAAGATATTAATGAAGTAACTGATAATGATAGAATAGAGTGGCGCGGGCTAGCTATTGACTTAGCAAACGAATTAACTACTTTTATTATAAACAATAGCACAAAAGATATGGGAGAGTTTAATCCTAGAGTTTTATATAAAGGTAACACAACAAACACTAATGAATGCTTTATAAGACTTGATTTATCAGAATATGATACTATTACTAGCATAACTAGTGATGGAGGAACGCCTATCCCAATAGAAGAAAGTGGCGTTGTATATTATAATATTAAATTAAACGACGGAGCAATAGTATCTACTATTACTATATCAGGGATAAAAGATAAGGAATTAAGACTTATTCCATTATGGGATATGATTAGATTCCAAATACCTGATCTTGATATTACATATGATCGTATTCTATGTAGTAGATTAACTGATTCTATTATAGTTTCAAGACAAAATCCTGGAGGAACTCCATATAATTTATTAATTAAATTAAATAGTAACATGGTAGCAGGGATTGTGGCAACAAAATATAAATTAGAATTACCAGATCACATCGGTAGTAGATATGGTAATCATACAACAGGGTCAAATGATAATAAAGTGAATTATCAAACATTTGATTATATATCTTTTTATCCTGCAGGCGGAGTAATTTACGAAGCAATTAACGAGTACAACTCTTATATGTCAGATAATAGGAATATTCCAATAATAAACAATTTTGCTCCTGCTTTAAATATAAATAATAATTTATTCTTTACAGTAGAAAATATAAATGAATCTGATAAAAATAAGTATGTTATAAAATTCCATGATAGTACTACAGAAACTGAAAATATTCATAATTTAGATAGTTGGTGTATTGGACAGCATAATATAGCTATACAAAATAATATAGATTTAAATAATGATACAAATTATACAGTTAACACTTACGATATCAATAGTAAAGAATATTTAAGCAGTGTTATAGATATAAAAGACACATATACATTAAACAATAATATGATATTGGACACTACTCAATATATAGTAGAGGCGCCTGAAGGATTAACTGTTAAATATGAAGAATATAATGGATCTACAGCAAAAGCACACTTATTAAAAGTTGAAGAAATTATTATAGATACTAATAGATTCAATAAATTAACATTCTCCAATATAGACGGAGTATATCATTTAAGTAAAAAAAGACCTGATAGTAATTACACTAAAGATATAACAGATTACGTCTTATTAGGAGAACAAGGTATTATTGTTTGGAATAATAAAGTAGAGGCTGGAACAAAAGTTTATATAGTTTATTCTATCAAGAAGCCAATTGGATTTATAATAGACATAAATGACTTATATAAAGCAATTAATTATGATGTAGATGCTTATAATAGAATAGATACTATACTTCTTTCAAATATAAAAGATGATGAAGATTATCCATTCTCTAAAATAGAAAAGATAAATGATGTAGATTTAATTCATATAGATTGTTTTAACCCTACATTTGAAGGTGTAGTATTAAACGATGAAAGAGTAATTCGTTTTAATAAATTCATTGAAGAACCTACTATTCTAATAAGATCTGGCTACTATTATATAAATGGTCGTGAATATTTCTTATATAGTGAAGACGAAGATGAACAAATAGTTAATAATAAATATTATGGATCAGAGAATATAGATATATCCGGAGGAGAAATACTTACTTATAAACCAACAAACAATTTTTTAACAAACACAGAAATGAGATTAAAAGGTAAAGCATCTATATTTAATTATGATTGTAAACAAAATTTAAATTATGGTATATCAAGTCTCAATTCCTTAACTGCATGTAATTCATTTAATGAGTGGGAATACTTTGCAATGAATCCACAATTAACACAAGGACTTAATGGAGCGGCTATGAAATTTAACCCTACTATATCATGTGCTTATGCTTATTTAGAAATCACAGATTCTTTAGTAGAAAATGAAATTAATTATATAAGTTTAATAGCTTCTAGTGGATTAAGTATATTTATAGGAATGGAAGAAACTTATTTAGGAATTAATTTTAATAGAGCTTTAAATATAAAACTTGTTGATGAAATAGTTGGAGAAGGTTCTGAAGTGAGAATTGCTACTATAAATAAAATTCCTAACAATCATTATTATTTAATTGTTCAAGGCGAAGGTATTCTTGATGATATAATAATTACAACTGAAAGATATGATGCTTTAAATGGACATAATAAAAATATAGATTTATTAGGTCTTGACTTATTAGAAACTAAAGTACAAGGTACAGAATATAGAATGACTATAGACGATAATAAAGATTATACACCTTACGAGGCTGGTTTAATGTCTGATGGTTATTTTAAAACGACTTCTAAATTAGATTGGTACATTACTCAAATTGCTAAATTTGATACAGAAGCCGAGTTTTATGATTGTGTATTGGATCAAGTAAATATAACACAGTCTTATATATCTACTGATAGATTAGATGGATATATATTAACATCTCCTATATATATCAATAATCAATCTACAATAAAAAGATTGGTATTTAAAATAAATGATATAGAAATAGACCAAATGTCTCAATTTAATATAATTGTTTATACAAGTAACACATATAATGATAATTATGTACCTATAGGAGGTTTTAAGAATAATAAAGGATATATAGATGGAAAAAATTTATTACAATATGTTAAATTTAAAATAGAAATACCTGCACATAAAATTTTAAAAAGCTTACATGTTTTTGCTGAATACACATCTTCAAAAGAAAATGTATTAAAACTACCATTACATGAATCAGGTTATATAATAAGTAAAATATATGATCTACAAGAGTCTTTAGATTATAGATTAAAAGACTTAGGAATTGATGATGTAAGTAATATAAATGATATAGAGTTATATATACGTGCTTCTAGAGATATGGAAAAATTAGAAATTTGGCACAATTGGCAACCAATAGAATTAAAAGATGATCTATCTTTAAAAGAATATTTAAAATTCTATGACGTTAGATTTATGCAGATAAAGATAATGCTTAAAACAAGAAAATCGTATATTAAATTTAATCATTTAGATATAGAGGTGATTTAACTTGATTCAGAATAATAGTAGAGTTGAATTCGCAAATGGTATTAAATTTTATGAACAAGATTTATTATATGATGATTACATTTATAGTGGTTCTTCCACTATAAGTGTAACATTAGATTATAAAAACCCTGGGTTTGGGATAGCTTTAATATCATCGACTAGCTCGAATTTAACAAACAATAATGCAGTATTATTATTTAGAATAAGAAACAAAACATTAGAAATTATTTATAAAGAAAATGATTTGCAAACAATTCTTGCAACATATAATGCAACAAGAGCAAAAACTATTACTGAAGATTTAAAGTTTACTATCGTTAAAGATGTTAATGATTATACAATTACGATAGGTACACAAACATTAACAACTTTTAAATGTAACTATGATATGAGTTATTATTATATTGGTTACTATTCTAATCAAGATAATGTTATAAAACATATAAATATAGCATCTTCAGTTCCTTATGGTTGGATCGTCAATATGGAAAGAACCAATGGTGGCTATATTGATTTTTATCGAGATTCTTTTGAATTAAAATATTGCAATGGAATTGCAGAATTAGAACAGATAAATATTCCTCTAAAAAAAGGCCGCTATTATCTAAAATATGAATCTACAGATACAGATATAGTGGCTTATATTATGCATTCGGAAGATGAAAGAACTGATGACGATGAAAAAAATATATTAAAAATAGATAACTCATTTGAAATACATGCTGATGGTAAAGTTAGTTTAAAATTTAAAGGTACAAAAGGTCTTATAAAAAATGTAACAATAACATCATCTAAATATAATGAGTATCTTAGAACGAGTCCTGATTATGAATATGCTAAATCAATAGATACAAGTTATTTAAAAATGTATATGACACAATTGCAACAATTTATGTTTAAAGGTGCTATATTACATGCTCCTGGAGAAGACCATTATAACCCGACTGACTATGCAATAATTAAAGCAAACGGGGTTAGCTATGGTATGTACGATTTAAATTTAGCTACAGGTATTTATTATAATTTCAATTGTGAAGACGGACTTCTTACTATAACAAATGAAAATAATAGATATGTTGCTTCTGTAGAAGTAGTAGGAGCTGAAGTTATTACATTATTCGAAAATGTAAATGGAAAAATGGAAGACTTTATTATAATAAACTTAGACGGAGAATCTATTAATATAACTATAGAAAATACTATTAAGAAATACTTGCCTGGAGTAATAAAATCTCCTATAGTTGTAATGAATAATGATACTGGAGAACCATTAGATTTATCTAGCTCATATAGATGGTTCTATAAAAATGGAGAGAAACATTATTTCTTTACTAACACTGAAAGAGAATATTTCTTGCCTAACTACAAATTAAAAATGGCTTCGCCTATATTAGATAAATTAAATACTATTACTGTATACGGTATAAAGCATAGAAGTAAATTTGATTTAGATGAACTATTGCACATAGAATCAGAAGGTCTTGATGCTATAAATAATTGTGCAGATATGTATGATATTTTATTTGAAAGTGATTTACATAGTTTTAATAAAGCCACTGGAGAAATAAGATTAGATGACATAGATGATTATAAATATATAATAGTAGATTATATCAAAGACAATAGCTATTGTATTAATTATAGATATCATGCAAATAGTTTTGAAGTTGATATATCTGTAATAGACGAAGCAAATATTAGCATGTGTTATGATAACATTATACAATATATAAGTGAAAATAATGTACAAGAATATATAAATAATAAAAATTATTACAATACAGGACTATCTCCTAATATTAGTTGTTATATAACAATAGGTGGTGATAAAATATCATGAAGATTTACCCATCAAAACATAGAATAAAGCAAGTCGCTGAATCAAATATCGATAGAGATATATCAATACCTTTGGCTTATTTAAATAATGAACATATATCTTATTTTATTGATAGAAAAGTTCACGATGATTTTTCTGTTACATCTAAAACACCTGTTTTACCTAATCAGAAAATAGATAATGAAGATATCTTGTTATTTGACGAATTTGGAAATCCTGCAAATTCTAGCACTGTAATAAATAGAGGAGAACAAGGTTATCATTATTATCCTAATAATATGACCGAGTTTGAACCTTTAAAATTTTCTTATAGTGTAATAGCACAACGTCAATTAAACTATTCTATTTCTAGTAAATTTAATATTAATGTAACTTGTTTAGATGATAAAAAGAGACCTGATTTTTTAAATAGATTATCTAAAATATTGATAGCTCCATCTGCTAAAAAATATATACCAAATAATATACTTATTAATAATGATGTTACAAATGTAGATGCGTTAAAGGCTATTGATTATGATAATACTAATTTTGTATTTGTAGAAAGTAATGATGGACTACATTATAATTTTGATGTAGAAGATGAATATGATGACGGAGGTGGCCAAAATTTAATTTCTCACGAGACGTTTTTAAATTCTAATATAAATACATGGATCATTAGTGATGAACATTATAAATATCCTATAAGCCACGGAGCCGGTTTTTCAGTTTCATTGAAGAAACCAGTTATAACAACAACTAAAACTATTCAAATTAAAGATTATTATAATGCCAATGATGCCGCATTTAAAAATCTTAAAATCCATAACTTATTTGAAACTGATATTTGTCCTATTCTAATTATAGAAAGTGAAAACAGAGGTTTTACTATATATAGTAGTTCAGAAATTTTTAGTGAAGATAATATAGATAGTTATAAAAGTATAATCTATGAAGTACTTATGTATGTATATTGTAATTCTTATAAAAAGTCTAGATATGTTAATGAATACATTACATATGCTCTACCTGATTATGAAGTTATAAATAATTCTTTATGTAAAAAAACAAGTTATGTTTCAAAAACAAGTCTTAATAATTTATTAAAAATAAATATAGGCAAATATAAAATTTGTTATGTTGATATTATTGATAATAATACAAACTTAGCTGTCCCAAATACTGACTTAGTCAGTACTGTTGATCATGTAGAATGTATAGGCATTTCTAATAATAAGCTTGTCTTCTCATTAAATGATGCAGATAAATCTAAACAGATATATCAAGAGCCTGAAAAACCTGCTGGCTGGACTTCTATATATTATAATGATAAAGTTTATTATTTAGAACAAATACATTATTTTATGGAAACAAATATTGGGAAGAATCAAGATCAAGAGAATAAATTATTTTTAATAGAAAGTGATGTAGATTTAATTGTAAGATTGTATCCATTTAAAAGTTCAAAACATGGATTAAATATAACTAAAGATTTAAAAATAACAATACCATTTATAAAAACTACAGTCAATGGAGTAGAAAGAATTAAAAATGAAAATTATATTTTATATATAAATTTAAATACTAACGATTTAGATTTCGTATATGAAGACGAATATGAAGAAGCTCCATATAAGACATATCTTGCTTTAATAGAAGTTAAAGAAGAAAAAAGCGAACAATATCTAACAGATATGAGATTAAAAGGCGGTGGACTTCCTGAAGATATGCCTGATAATTTTAATTTATTAGATATAGGACATATATATGGTAGACCTTATAGACAAGCAAATACTTTAGTTATAACTCTTCCTAAGAAATATGAACCTTATAAAGATGAAATACTTGAAGTAATTAATAAATATAAAGTTGCCGAAGATTATCCTGTATTATTCTTCGAAGATGATGAAACGGACGGTGAAATATAGTTGAGTTTAAATAAAATAGATTTTAGTGACGGTATTAGACCAGAGGAAATTCAAGATAACTTTGAGAAATTACAAGCGCAATTAAACAGAGAGCGTCTTGGAGTAGGAGGTTATGGGATAGCATCTGGTTTTGAAATAACTCCTATTGTAACTGCAGATAAATTTGCAATACAATTAAGTGAAGCATCGATAATAGACGAGACAGGAGAAGAATTATTTATTGACGCTTGTGAAATAGATATAGAACCTCCTGAATTATATAGAGCATATGAACATCGTACTATAAATTATAATAATACAATAAGTTTGAATCAAATACCTTATGCTACAAGCAGAAGAATGCCTGCAGAATATCTTGTTAATAAAGACCCTAGAGTGTCTGGTATTTATGTAAACTATCCTGCTAATGACTATAACGTAGATGACTATATTAGAGTTAGTGATATTAAAGGTACAGTATTAACTGTAACAGGTGCAATAAGTAAAGAAGTTGTTGTTAGATATAATTATACGGCAGATAGAATAGATACTGTATATCTTAAAGAAGATAATACTGTAGCTGTTATTAGAGGAACAACTTCAACGACTCCTTCTAAGCCTTATATGCCTTCTGATGGAAAATTATTAATAGCTTATTTAATGATAGAACATCAATATGTAGATGAAAATATAACAATACCTTCTGCAAATTTATATGTTAAAGAAGACATGCGTTCATTAAGAAATTTATATACTGATGATGAAAATAACTTATATATTTGTGGAACACCATTTGATGATTTACAAATAGTCCACATGAAAGAACCTAAAAACCCTAAACCAAATACTTTATGGCTTAATACAGAAGAAAATACTTTATATTATTGGAAATCAACTGATGGATTTGTTTATACAAATAAAATAATAGTTGATACAGATTTTATGATAAACGGCAATGCTAATAGAGATTTTGCCACTTATATGGATTTCAAATTAGACGCAAATGAATTAGAAGTATATCATAATGGTAACAGACTGGTAAAAGATTTACATTATAACGAATTATATAACGAACTTCCAACTTACAATCAAAATATTCCTTCTAATACAGATGGAAATAGCTTTAGAATAATAGAAGATAGCACTTCTGGCAATGGTTTAACACTAAACATTGGCGACGAAATAATGTATATGATTCGTTATAAAGATAGTCAATATATGTGGGTTCCAATAAATAAGATGACTTATTTAAACGCTAAAAATCATAGGGTATATTGTACTAATGATTATATGCCAGATAATCAAGGTGGATACTTTGATTCAGATGAAGCAAGAGCTATGGGAGAATTTACTGCTGAAAACGAAAGTATTCCTTATGAATATAAATATCAATATTTCTTCTTTCATAAAGAAAAAGACTTAGATATGCTATTTACACCTAATAGAAATGAATTATCTATTCATATAAATCAAATGGTTCTTCATTCAGATCAATTTGAAGAAATAACTATATATGATTTACTAGGAAAAGATGCCGAAGGTAATGATATATTCGACAGAATACCTTCTCAAGTAGCTAACGCAGCGGCAACTTATTATGGATGGAATAATCAAACACTTAACGATATGATAAATGAAAAGACAGGTATGCTTAATGATTATGACAATACAGGAATAGGGTTTAAATTAATAGATCCATTGGATAGTGGTCTTAATGCTAATGCTCACGGTTATGCAGCTTTTGATGGCTCTAATGATTTATATGTAGAAGCTATTGTAGAAAGAAGAATATGCACTTCCCCTGTTAAACGTAAATTACAAAGAAGTGCTACTTTCGTTAAAGAAGAAATTATAATAGCTGATGAAGAACTAATAAATCCTTCATTAACTTCTTTATATGGCGTTATAACTTTGCCAAAAGGTGTTTATTATAGATATGGAGAAAATCAACTTGAAGTATTCGTTAATGGTATTAAACTAATGGGGCCTGGTGTTTTTGATAAAAACCCTGAATTAGTAGAACAATACGGATATTATTTACAAGCAAAAAATGAAGATGCAGAAATCATAGAAGGTCAAGAAGATACTTCTGATCTTATAGAAGGAGTAGATGATATTATTTATCCTCCTTTTGAAGTACAAGCAGGAGTAGAAGATGAATTCTACGAAGGTTCTGGTGCGGATTATAGTGATTATACTGGAGATCAAGGATATTTTGAAAGAAAAAGAGCTAAAGAATGTACTATGTTCCAAATTAAAAAACATTTGAATGTAGGCGACGTTATAACTTATAGAATAACAACTAACGTATATAGTTATGACCATATAAATAATCTATTAGATGATTTAGAATCTAGATTAGAAACTGGTTCAGAATCTGTTCTAAGTGCATATACAGGCATAAAAGAATTTAATGATGCAATAGAAGCAAGAATGGTAGAAGTAGAAACAAGAGTTAATGCTTTAAGTGATAATATAACTGCTGATAAAGATACTAGTTATTTTGATCCATATGGAATTTTGGGTATAGAAAATATGCCAGAATCATTATTACAAAGAGTTGTGAGCCCTAATCATATTAATACAAGCTTTATTTATGAAGAAGGCATAACTAGATATCAATTAGAAGATGTTAAATCAGTTGATTATTTAACAGTTGTTAGACGTACTAATTTAAGTGACCGTTTCTTGATTCCTAATATAGATTATTTTATAGAAGATAGTTTCAAAGCGTCTTCTAAACAATCTTATTTAGTGTTATTAGATACTGAAGGTTGGAGTGCTGGAGAAAAAGTTATTATAACAGGATTAAAAATTGGTTATGGAAGGAGCTAATAATAATGGCAGATCCAAAAATAACATGGCAAGTCTATGAAAGTAATGAAGATTACGATGAATATATCCCTGTAAGAAATTATACTGAAGAAGGTAGTTTTACAAGTGGAGAATACATACAAAAAAGAATAAGAGTGTGGAATAATTATTATGGTACATCTAATGTAGACAATGCAACAAATTGTAATTTAGTTTTGGCTTTTAAAAATTATGAAGATAATTTCTTATTACATTTAATAAGAGTAAGAGTAGGAAATAATGATTGGGTATATCCAAATATAGATACTGATAGAGGCGTTATACCTATGAAAGATTTATCTGGATTAGCAAACAATGGATCATCAGCTAACTCAGAAAACTATTGTGACTTAGAAATAAATATAGGACCATTACCTTCTAATATGAGATGTGAATTAAAAAGCTTATATTTTTATTTAGAATACACAAAACAATAAATAGTAATTAGTCCATCTTTTGCGGTGGACTAATTTTTTTTAGGTAATATTAGTACAGAAAGGCGGTGAATAAGCATATGGCAAATGACTGGAATAGAAGTAAAAATGTAATTCATCCTAGATATGATGGAGGCGGTCATAGATATATTATAGAAGCCGAAGATGTTGCTTATGCAATTAGACTATTAGGATTTAAATCAGAAAGTGATTATGAAGGTAATCCTTTTGAACAGTATAGATTAGATGCAGTTAGTTCTAATGGAGCTATAATGACTCATAGCAGATTCAGTACTGTATTGTCCATATCTTTATATTTAAATAACATAAATATAACAGAACGTACTGATAAAAAATATTTTAAATGGGCCAGAGTTTCTTCTGACACTGAAAGCGATAAAGAATGGAACTTAGCTCATAAAGACGGGCTTAAAGAATTAACAATAAACGCTATTGATATATTGGAAAATACAGTTTTTCATTGTGCATATGTATCAACTGCCATTGATGAAATTGAAACTGATGGTGAAGATATAGAATATGATAATATATTTGATGTTCCTTTTGATAGTATTTTAGCTACAGCTTCTGTATCTATAGCCAATCAATCTACTGCTGCAGAACTTTTAGGTGGATTAACTATAGAGTCTGGAAATAAGAACCAAATATATACAGCAGGATTACCGGCACCATATTCTCCTGACTGGTCTATAGATAATTTAATTATAAGACCTTATTGTACGGCATCTACAATAACAAAAGTAGATGATAGTTTCACATCATATAATCCAGACATATTTGATGTAGCAGAGTATCCTGATTTGAACGATTCTCAATATTATGAAAGAAATATAACATATATTAAAAATTTAGAATGGTCAATGAGAAATATAGTAGGAGAAGAATCTAAAATAGTAGAAGATGAAAATTTTACATTTGTTAATGACTATTGCAATGACAATAGATATCTTACTATTAAAAATAATTTTCTTCCTCGTGATAATTTTGTAACTATTATATGTAAATTTGATTATAATGACCCTTATACAAATACAATTATACCTCAAACATATTCACTGGATTTATCATGTATAGCTACTGGACAAGGTACTGACCAATTAATGATAAATAATACATTAGGAACGTCTATACATAACAATGATCCAGCTTATATTGAATTATATGCATCTTATTTTTCAAATGGTTTAGAGTTGGATATACAAGAGCAAATTGAAGACGCTACAATACAAAGTTCAATACAATGGTATAAAAGAGCTTCTTCAGAAGATGGTTGGATTTTATTAGATGCTACTACACAAGACGAAAATGAATTCAATTCTGAATTAATTAAATGCTATGAAATAAGAAGATATATTAGTTCAGATGGAACAGGAAATTTCGAAACTGAAAAAACTTATTCAGCTAGAGGAGGCTTCATGTTAAGAATATATCCTGCATTAATCAAATCTTCTGACGTTATTAAAGCTGTTTTTACAAATACAAATAAAAGCAATGCTCAATTTACTGCTACTGAAGTTGTATACGATACTACAGACGTTGTTCAAGCATATATAACATCAAGTGCCGGAGATAAACTTTATAAAAATGTTGATACAAATGGAACAGTTCTAACTTGTATGATTAATTATCAAGGCCAGTTGTTAGAAGATGGCGATCCTCGTTATGGAGACGATGATTATACAGGAAACCAAGATGGAGAAACTGGTTTATTTGATTACTATTGGTTCAGAATGTCTCAAGATGGATCAGAAACATATAATCTATATAAAGATTATAATGGAGAAATCAAAATGCAATTAGTTACAGAAGATACAGAACTAATTAAATTATCTAGAACAATTACGATTAAAGCACAACATATAGATGATTTAAATATGTTTCAATGTTATATAGTAGATAAACAAGTAGAATCTAAAGTAAATAATTTATATAATTTAGAGAGATCATTGCCTACTGAAGGCAATAATAATGAGTAGGTGAATAAATGGCTACGATTAAATTAGAAAATGTTGCAGCTACTGCATCTATTACAATTCAATTAATAAAAGATTACTCTATGTATAATTCTGAAATAATAAGTTCTAACGGTACTATATTCCAAAGTACAGATACAAGTACGACTTTGACTTTTAGAATTTATAAAGGGGTAGAAGATATAACAGATAAAATTACAGATATAGTTTGGAGTAAATTTTATTTTGTAAATGACGAACTTAGAGAAGAATATGAATGGGGTAATGATAAAAAAAATAAAACAAAAATTGTTTTAGATAAAGATGATTTAGAAGAAAAAAGTATAATACAAGCAAGTGGATATTCTATGATAGAAGGTCATAGAGAGCTTGTTACTACTGCTAGAATAACTATGATAAAAATATCAGACGTTTATATATCTGACATAACGCCTACTAATCCTTCAAATAATATGATGTGGATGGATATGAATACCAATCCTCCTATATTAAAATTATGGAATGAAGAATTGGGTGTATGGATAACTTCCGGAGCGGATGTTCCTGTAGTTAAAAATATTATAAGAAACTCTAACTTCTGGACAGACTTAGATGAATATTATGAAATAGAAAATAGTAGTCATATTAATGAGCCTGGTATAGTAACATATCAAAGTAAACGTTGGGTTAATTTACAGTCTAAAAACAACAATAGCCAAAGCGGAGGAATACGCCAAGAAATACAATACCCTATAACATCTAATTCAAATTATATGTTTAGTTGTATTGCTTATAGAGATACAGGACATAATGGTACAGATCTTAGAATAAGAATAAATTCTATTAATTCTAATAATAAAACAACTACTATTATAGATACTAATGAAACTATTAATACTTCAATAACTTCTATAGAAGTTCCATTTAAAACATTAGTCGATACTGAAAAACTAACAGTTTTTATTGGAACACAAAATAAGGCAAATTGTTCTTTTAATGTGACAGAATTAAGTTTATACAATTCATCTGTATATTATCCATGGGAATTATGTCCAGAGGACGTGGATAAACAAATGAATTCAAAATTAGATAATAATAGATTGTCGGTATATAATGCATTAACTGATAATGGAAATTATAAATTTCTTTATGAATATAATAACCAATATTATGTTAGAGCTTCATATATAATACCTGAACTAACAGAAAAAGATGACTTTGATTCTTTAGAAGCACGAGTTCTAACTTTAGAAAATCAAAAATTAAATGAAGCCATAACTCAATTACAAACAAAATGTAATACATTAGAAACTAATTATAATACATTATTGACTAATTATAATACGTTACAAACAAAATATACAGATTTAGAAAGTCGTATAACGGCTTTAGAAAATGATAATGATGATGGAAATGAAGGTTCTGAACCAGAAACTCCAACACAACAATAGAAAGGAGTGATAATATTTGTCTAATAAAGCTACGGACTTTACATATCCAGCAAGTTTAATGAGTAGTGGCTGTAGTGTTACAGGATACATAACTCTTAAACCACATGTTAATACAAACAAAAATACTATTTATGTTGGATATGGACAAGATAATTATACAGGATCTTATACCGTAAATGCTGTAAAATATGGTGCAGTAACTCATGGTATAAGTGTACCGGCTTCTGCATTTAAAAAGAACAATGCTTATTTGGTTATAGAAATTAATACTACCGATAAAAATGGTAAATTTGTATCTGGATCATATGCACATTCTATAATTTTACAACATCCAAATTATAAAAACTATTTATTTAATTGCACAATTCCTGATAGGACTTATCCTGGTGAAACATGTACAATAGATATTCTTAAACCTAAAGATGGTATCCCTAATGGTGTTTATTGCGATGTAGATATTTTATATCATAAAAGTGTAGGAAGAGTAACCATAGCAACAAAAAGAGTTAATGGTAAATTTAGTTTTACTGTCCCTGATTTGGCTATAAACTCTAGTTTAACTGTTAGGATTACAACAAAAGATGCAAATACAGGAAGAGTTATAGGTGTACTACCTCAATCTATAAAAATAGAAAAAGCCAAAACAGTTACAACTACATCTTCTAATACATCAGTAAAAGATGTTAATAAGCCGCAAATAATACTTCCTGATAATTATTCATTAACTATATCAGAAGGAGAAGTTGTTAAAATAAAAGGTGATAGTGAAAACTTAAATGATTATATGGTAATTTACGCAAAAACACCTTGCGATGTAGCAAAAGCAGTAGAGAGTTATACTACTGTAGAAGGTTATTATGCTGCATCTCAAACTGATTTGAAAAATAAATTAATAACTAATTCGGATAAAAACGCATCGTATTACGTATTAAAAGCATTTGATGCAGATTCGACGTTTATGACTCAAGATAAAGATAATAAAAAAATATTTTATATAAGAACTCCGGGCACAAATGATTATGAAACAATAAATGATTTTTATGCTTTACAATGGTTTAAAGACGTTGAACCTGGAGATTTATTATATATATATGCGATACAGAGAGGTACAAAATATACAACTGTAACTACAACGACTACAGTAACTACTCCTGGGGAAAATTCTACTGCTACAATAACACCAGGGAACTGGATTTGTAGACACTGTGATTTAAATAACTATGCATGGTGGAGCCATTATTCTAATTGGAGTCCATATTGTACAGTATCTATGTCTAACATAAGAACATTTTTATCGCAATATAATTCAACAACAACATTAAGTGCTTCTTTTACACTAACATTAGATAGAACAGTAAGCTATCCTCCTACAATATTTGTTTCAAAAAGACGAGCAAGAATGTATGAAGCAAGTTTAGCAGATATGTATTTAACACCGACAACAAGTGGATCTGGAAGTAGTTTTACTTACACTATACCTATTTCTTATTTATCTAATTTAGTAGCTCAAAATTATAATTCTTTTGTAATTAATACACACTGGGGAAGCAATCCTCAAACGCAAGCTAAGTTTATAAATAAGACAATAAAACTAACTGCTAGAAGACAGGCTACTTCAACATCAACATCTACAAGCAATACAACTTCTTCAATATCTTACTCTGATGGAAACTATAATTGTATTAATAAAATACCTTTATCTACTATGACTCCTTATGTAGTTATACCTCCAGCAGTAAGACCTATTGAATTATCTGTAAAAGAAAATACAAAAAAACAAGTTACTATAAATTATACTAATCCATTATATAATGTTAAAACAGATGCTTTAGTTACTTATAAGGATTTAGGAAATATCGTATTTGATGTTTCTAAAGGTGATGATATAAATGATTTATCAAATCTAAATCCTGTATATGATGAAAATAATAATGAAGTACAAGTTGATAAGACATTATATATTGATATAGGAGAAAAAAGACTTTTAACATATGAAAAAAGTCTACCAATTCCTTCTGATTTATTAACTTCAATAAAACATTCAACTTCAAATGATTTATACTTAGATTTAAATTTAAAATCTATTGATGGAGGAAATTTAAATTTCAAAACTATAACTTCTAACGAAGCAAAAGTTCAGATAATGTTTTCTAATTCTGGAGAAAATAAAACCAGAATGATAGACTATAGTGGTTCTGTCATAGACTATAGAAAACCAGAATATACAATTTATAAATCTAGAATAAGTAAAAATTTATTAATTGATAATAATTTTGATACAATTCATTTATTATATAACACAGATAAATATGACATGGGTAAATCATATAAAGTAGACAATGCTTTGATGCAAATAAGCTCAGATAAAAATTCTGAAGCTATAGGATTATCAAAAATTAATTCAACTATATTTGGAAAATGTACTTTTACATCTGAAACATTTGAAATCGCTAAATATGCATTAAATTATACTCAATATAAATTAAGATTATGTTTAGAAAATATGAGCGCAGATTCAAACTTATTTTCTCCTCCTGTTGTCACAGTTACTCATCGTAATTTGGCTCCAGAAAATGACACTCCAATAACTGAAACTGTTTTAACTCCGATAACTCAAGGAGCAATTAAACCAGGGGAAGATATTTTTTATGATATTCCTTATGATTTATATAATGTCAATATCGATGACCATTTAACATATACATTATCTATGGAAAGTCCATATCCATTGAATACGCCAAATATAACATTCTCTAGTGCATATATTGAAGTTATAGGACTATTCCAAATGGATCAATTAGTAGATAAATATACAACTGGATTTACTGCAACAGCTACATTCTCTGAGCCTAAAAAAGAAACAGCAACAACTAATACAAGCAGTGTTTCTTCATTTGATCCTGTGCAATGTATAGATGTTATTATGTGTTGCTTTGACTCAAAGAAAAATCTAATAAATAAATCAGCTACTAAACGTAGAGATATATACAATGGTAAAGAATTTATTTATTATACAGATAGAAAATGGCATAATTTAGTTAATGATAAATATAAAAATCATGTTAAATACAAAGATAGTTATGACATGAAATTTACTGTGCCAGATAATACAGAATACTTATTCTTTATTGCTTTTGCATATAGTAATTGGCACGATAATCCATCTATTTATTCTATGAGTAATATATTAACCGTGAATTCCGTTCAACAAGATTTCTCATTAGAATTTATAGATCCCGCTCCAACAATTGATGAAATTGACGGAACTTTATATGCTAATTCAGATATAAATAATCCATCTATAACTGTAAAAGTTAATGCACAAAAAAATAGTTCCATAGCAGTTACTAATAACATGTCTAATAATGGATTCAATTTAGCTAAAGACAAATTTGATAGAAGTAAATGGGTTTCTAATCCTATAATATATTCTAATACTAAACAATTTGGATACGAATTACCAGTATTTAATTCTAGTGAAATATATACATTGAATAACGTTGTAAGTTCATTAGAACCATTATATAACGATATAGAATATTATTCACAATGGAAAGCTCTTTATGGTAAAGCAGTAGTAAATTCTCCAGATCACATAGAAAATGTTGATCCTGTTGAAATAGATTCTAAATATACTGTTTACGAAGACGAAGGTGATAAATTTATTTCTAATAGATCTATTCCTTATATAGAACTTCCAGCAGAATTAGCTTCATATGATAGATCAAAAATAACTCTATTCTTAGATACAAGTTTTGGTGCTGAATACATACAAAAACCAACAGAAATACCTACAAAACTAGTAACTGAAACATTTACAATTAATTATACTATTTCAAAAGTTAGAGGTAAATTATGGGGAGTAAAAGATTTATGGAATAAAGGTTTAATGAATAAATTAGGAGATGTAGCAGCGATAGAAGATATTAAAATTGAATGGGGAATGAAATTAAATCTTGACCATAGACATCCTACACAAGGTAGAAAAGGGCCTATCTTATTAGAAGATATTTATCATGCTACAGGATGGTATTTGTATAACCCATTCGTATATTTTACATGGTTAAAAGATAAAACTATTAGAGATTATGGAGGAAATAATATATGGCATAAAAACTATGGAGATTATATTTACTTCGAAATAACTAACCCTAGAATAAAACGTTTATTCTTAGATTGTAACTGTTTCTGTCGTAGACATGATGCTATATTATTTGAAGATTATCCATATGATTGGTGTTGGGAAACAACTGTCAAAGTAAGATTTACAGTAACTAAGAGAGTCTATGAAGATGGAACTCCTATTTATAATCAAAATCTTCCTGAAGAAAACTTCACTAGCAACTATAATCCTCCAGGATGGGATTTATTTGAAAAACCAAGAATGAAAGCTGCTAATTTAAGACTTACAAAAGCTCCAACTAATTCAGATCCATCATTTGTATTCATGTACGATGTAATGATTTCTCCATTAATTTATAAACATACTAATCCTAAAGGAGACGCTTTTGGTAATATTTATAAATATGCTTGGGGAATAAATGCAGAATGTTATAGAAAATGGGAGACAATAATTGTAAGAGGAACTGCTCCTTATACACATTCACAAACTCATTACTTTATAACTTATAACCAAGCTTTCAATGCACAAGCTACGTTTACATTTAAAATTAACAAAAATGGTACCGTTACTCAAGAATAAAAGGCGGTGATTAGATAATGGCAATTACTTATAGCTCTTGGGAGTATTCCCAAGGGCCTAACGTTTATATAGATTCGTCTGGGTTTGAATCTATAGATGACAATAAAAACTTTATTTATTATTATATAGTAACTTATAGTCCAGTAGAATATAAACGTAAAGCTACAGACGAAAAAGGTGTTTCTACTTATGAATATAAGTATAGTTTTGGAGTAGATAATTCATCAAGAAAATCGTTTGGTCGTTTCACTTTTGCTGGTAAAGAACAAATGACTAAAACTGTTACACATGAAGTAACTGAAGAAGGATTTAAAAAAGGTATAACAAAAACATTTATTATAGATACAAATATAGATAGCAATATAAAAGACAATGCTCAAATAGTTATAGACCCTACTTATAAAATATCTGCAACTAATTGGACTTTTGTAAGTTCTGTATCTAAACCTAGTATAGGCGTACCTTATTTTGGATGGATTACAACAAAAAAATCAGGTTATACTACAGAATACTATTGGACTACTGAAAGTTATGTAACTGGTTCATATACTGAAACTGAAACATATACATATTATGAAAGTGTTCCTTATAAATGTTCGGAATGTGATGACGTGCATTATCATAGCAAACAAAAAACAGGAACTCGACAAGTGACTCGTTATACTTATGGATCTCGTAGAGTTCAAAGATCTCGTAGAGTTTATTATAATTATAATGTCGTAATTAGCAGCTACTGTTGTTTAAGCTTAAAAGCTATTAGAGAAAAGGTAAGTGATTATGAAAAATATTCATCTGTAGTTTTTGTACTAAAAACAAAAAATGGATTAAATAAGCCACCGGCTGTACATATGATGACAAGTATAAATAATGCAAACAAAGTAAAATTAACTCCAAAAAGCGAAAGTAGTACAAGTTGTAATGGGCTTATAGAATATTATTTACCATTTACTCTTATAAATGGAACATTTAAAAATTCAGATCAAGTTTATATTTCAGTAGATAAAGGTAGTTGTAGCTCTGCCGATGGATATATTATAGATGCTTTTGCGTTTGTTGAAATTGAAGCAGACAGTATGCCTTATGTAAATTTAGTTGTTCAAGCTTATGATGCTGCGAGTGATACTTGGAATAATGCTTGTGTTGTTCCTTATTTAAATTATGAAGAAATAGAAGAGATGAGAACTAATAAGCAACATATATCTAAAAACTTATTTTTCCCATCTAACTTACCTAAAACAGATGCCAATTATAGAATTCAATTAGATACTAATTTAGTTGCAAATGAAGCTGAAAGATTTACGAATTTTAGAATAGATGTATTATCAGATCAATTAATTGTACCAGGCTCAATTGGAGATAGAACACTATTTATTAATAATGATAGTCATGATTTTGAAAATGAAGTTGAAGTTGGTCCAATTGATGAAATAAAATTAAATGTTTTAGGTTTCACTACTCACCAGAAAAAACCTTATGCAGGATTCTTAAAACAAGGTGCTAATGATGTACACGCATATCTTAAAAATTCTGTAAAAGTAATAGATAGTAGTGTTCCAGAAACTAATATTACAGAAAATGTATGGTATTCTTATGTATATAGTACAAATGGAAACTGGTTATCTAATAATATATTTGCCGCAAATACATTTGAATTAGGACAAATAGATATATTACAAGGTGATAGTAAAAATATACAAGATGATTTAATTGTATTTAATATACCATATAAAAGTTTATTATCTAATGCTAATTATACATTATTATTTGATGCATATACAGAAGAATCATTTACTATATCCGAAGTAAATACTGTTGATATAGCAGACAAAGATAAAGTTATTAAGACAAAATTATATGTAGAATCAAATGCAAATACTTCTAAAGTTGAAGTCCAAGATTATGAACTTGTATTTTATTCTCCACCATATAAACTAAAAAACAAAGATACTTCAGAATTAGTAAACGAATATAATATAACTGAAAGAGATATTTCAGTTAGAATAGAAATAAATACAAAAGATATACAAAGTACAGATACTGAAATATTAACATTGAAAATAAAAAGAGCAGCTTTAAAAAATATAATTTTAAAAGATATTCAATGTATATGTATCGATGAAAATAATAATAAATATGCAGATGTTTTTGAACCTTATAATACAGATATTTATACAGGTAGACAAAACGATACGTTTATGACTATATACTATGATGGATTTAATTTAGCACATATTAATCCATTATTATATAATGATATGTTATATCTAAAATATGAATTAGATAAGATTAGAGAAGAATACACATTAGATCCTTATTCTTGGTCTGAATGGACAAATACATATGACAGTCAAGGCAATCTAATTACAGATGAAGAAGGCCTTGGTTATGGAGTAGAAGTGGATCAACCTTTAAGAGCAGTCCATTTTAATGATGTTAAACAATGCTGTGTTCAAACTTATGAAGAATTATTAGCATTAAAACCTCCAGTAAGTCTTAATACAAGTCCAACTCAAATGAGAGAAGGAATTAACTTAATTCCTCTTCAAGACGAAGACCCAAGTCAAGGATATGTATTACAACATTATCAAGATAAGTTAGGAAATGTAATGGAAGTAGATAAATATTTCCCAGAATGGAGAGCAATAATTAATTTAATTAACAGAAACTAATATTAAGAGCTGTAGTAAATTATTGCTACGGCTCTTTTTGGTAATAGCTATTTAGAGAAAATATTATAAAAGGCGGTGAGCACTGCTTGTCTAGAAAGTTTAATATGGGACGTCAAAACGACTTGTTGCTTAATGAAAGGCTACACAGTCTATACACACATTTAGAATTTATATCTTATAAAGACGGCGATGGTAATACAATTACTATGCCTCGTCAAACAAAGCAAACTGCAATACCTAAAGGGGCTTTATGGTTACAACATCCATTGGATACTAACATGCATAAGTTAAGAGTGCATACTGATCCTGAAGCTTCTAATATAGAGGATAGATGGCCTTGTTTATTTGAAGGATATTATCATCCAGCTACATTAAAAGAGTTACCAAAAGATCCTGTCCATGGACAACTATGGATAGACGATAAAAACGTTTTAAGAGTATATAATCAAAGCGCTGCTGAAGGAAAGTGGGATTTAGTTTTAACAGGAGAGTTTACTCAAGAAAAATATGATGTATTTAATGGATTAGATTTTCAATTAATAGACCCACTATTACCTATAGAACTAGATAGTGGAGAAGATTTAAATATCTATGCTGTACCTTATGAATCATTTGGTAAATATTATACAGCACTAGATCATGACGATGAATTTATTTATTGTCATCCACTTGTTAGTGATGAAAGTGCTACCATACCAAATTATAATCCACAACAAGCTGAAAATGTTATATCTGTTGATGGAGAATCTAATAATTATGCAGCTAAAGCATGGGTCCATGTAAATCCTTATAACTTAGATAAGGTTACAAAGAGATTAATTAAAATAACAAAACCTAAAACATATTATAAAATTTTAAGTAACAATCTTCATAGTGAAATTTATGAAAAGTTTAATGATAACAACGAACTTATAAAAGTAATAAAACAAACTAATGATTTAGGAGAAGAAATAGAAGTTCAAGTACTACAAGTCGTAGCAGATAATACAAAACTTGCAGACTATGATCCTAGCACAATGATTAAAGTTAAAATAGCAAATAAATATAAATATGTGCAAACAATAGATTTTATAGAAGGCAATTATGTTATTCCTGAAACAGTATCTGATCAAAACACAGGATTTATTGCTATACCTGCTGGTAAAACAGAATACTTTGCTTTTAAATCTGGGGCTTTAAATGGTTTTGATGAATACGATAATAAAATTGGTCGTTTATTAAAACGTTATAGTCTTAAAGAAGGTATAACAGATGACTCTATTAGTAGTTCTTTAACTCAAGAAGAAATAGATGCAATTTTAGACCATAGAAACGACTATGAAATTCGTAATGGTGGTATCGTTTTAGATACAAATATAGTAGAAAATTATGATTATATATATGCAATAACATATGATTTTAGAGCTAACCATAATATAGACGGAAATCTTATTAGAATAACTAAAGAGTCTCTAGATGGACCAGACCAAATGTGGATAGGACCATGCACAGGAATACCTGTTGTATTTATGGATGGGCTTTATTTAGAACATTACGACGGTGGCAAAGAAATTTATACTTATTCAAATGAAAATATTATATTTGCAGGCAATGATATATTAGATAATATGCAAATACTTGTTGTATCATTCCCGAAAGTAAATACTTATCAAGATAGCTGGGGAGAAGTATATCCTAAAGAATATGATATAAATGAAGAATCTATACGTATTAGATATGAAGTATGTGATGCTAATGACGACGGCGCTAAACAAGTTGTTGAGGCACCAATAAACAATTTAGCTGTAGCTTATAAAGATGTAATACTACACACACCTGATTTAAAAGATGTTATAGATGCTTCAGGGGATTACTATGTTCGTGAAGGTGTAAAAGACGCAGTAGTATTTGGAGATCCTGGAGACACATTATTTGATGAAGAGAATTTCCCTAATCCTCTAATTTTCTATAATGGGTTAGCTGGATATACATTTATAGCTAATGAGGTAGATATAGACTACGAAGCTAGATCCATAACATTACATGACTTTGGAGCTGTAAATGATGAAAACGGCCTAAGTACTATATTTGCAGTAAGTATGGGCGAAAATAATTATAAAGGTTATGGAGTATTAGAAGATGGAGTTGTTTATGATGAAAACATATCTGCTGAATATCCATACTTAATAATTGTTGATGGTATAGTTATGTCTCCATACAATGAAGATATCACTGTAGAAGATGGTAAAATTACTATAACAGATGCTACTATTGCATTAGATTCTGAATATACTATAATACAATTATCAAATGATGGCGGAGATGAAAATAGTATAATCTGTATTTATGATGATATGTTTGCGCCATATTCTATACCTATAGTAAATAGAAATGCTATGAATACATCTAACGCTTATGACGATTGTGATTCTGCAGTAGTAATGTGTGGACCTGGAGTTCTTGTAGATAGAGAATCTATACAAAGAGACTTCACTGCTCAAGATGTATTTATAGGAGGACAAATAGTTAAAGAAAGAAAAAAATCTGTAACAGATGATGAAATATATGAATGGCGTATGTACACTTATTCAAATGAATATGTAGTATTGGATCCTATAGAAGATGCACAAACCATAGCTGACTGTGAACACATGGTTACTTATTATGTAAATGATGGAACAGTATTACTTAACCCAGGAGGATTAAGTGATGAACCAGTAACAGTATATGCGTACACATATGTAGACTCTGTAGATGAAAAATTATTAAAAGGTAACAGATTAATACCTATAGAAGTTAAAGGACATTCTCAAAATAAAGCTGGTATAAATACTTATTCTACTAATAGAACACATCTATATGATACAGGCGTAAATGCTTTATCTGTATATGTAAATGGAGTGATGGTTCCTAATACAGAAAAACCTACAACAGATGTTAAAGGTGACTTATTCTATGTTAATGAACAATTATCTAGTTTATTTATACCATTTATAAATAGATATAGAGAAGAACAATGTGAAAATAGATATAGAGAACAAGATATGTATAATGTTCTTATGGCTATAAACAATGAAAGTACTCTTGTAGATGAAATTAAAGTTCAAACAAATAATATTATAGACCATTGTTTAGTTATGAAGTATTTCAATAGCGAACATCAATTAGACCAAGCTAAATTATTAAAAAATTATGTTTTAAATGAAATGCGAAACAATAGTTTAATATACTACATAGAAAATGTTGAAAATAATGAACATGTTTCTTGTCGTAGACAATGGAGTATGGACAGAAATGATAATGGTAATTTACCAAATTCATATGTAGCATCTACTAAGTTAGTACCAGGCATAATTAATGTATATGTTAATGGTATCTTATTAGAAAAAGATGATTATGCAGTATTCGATAATAATAAAATTATGATAGGCTTTGATTTAGTTGGCGGTCAAGAAATCTTACCTAAAAATAGAGGTGATTATGTTTATCCTTATAGAGTGATAACAGAAGAAGGTCTTAAATATATAGAATGTGAAGGTAACGATATCGTAACTCTTGAAGTAAGAGATGACTTAACTATTAAAAAACGTACTTATACAATCAAAGACATATCTTATGAAACACATACATTTGATATACTAGATTATGAATACCCTACATCTTTAAGCTATACAAAAGATCTTATTAAAATATATATAAACGGTGTTCTTTATGATGGAGATTATACTAACATTGACGGTGTAATAACATTATTAGAATGTGATTTAGAAGAAGATCCACTTTATATATATTTAAAAATGCACCCTTCTGCAATGAGAGAGTATGAAGAAAAATATGGTGAATATATTAAACATGAAGATATAATAACTTTTGAATGGAGATGATTTAATGTCTAAAATAAGTTTAGGTCAATTAGATCTTCTAGCTCTACAACAATACTTAGAGGTTGTTGTAGGGTTTAGAAAAAAAGATGACAAGGCTTTAGATGTAACAAATGTAGGTACTTATATGCATCCTACATTAGATGCTTCTGATGATCCTACAGAGTTAGAAACGTCATCTGTATTAGCAAATCAAGTTGCTATGGCAGCATTAGATGAATACGGATTGCCAATAGCAATAACTAATAATGAAGGTGTTGTTCTTATTCCTGAAAGAAATACTGTAATGAATTCTCAAATGTTAGGAGGAATTCCTGCTACAAATTATTTACAAACAGTTCAAGCAGATACAATACTTACAGATGTAAATAATGCTACATATAATTTGTCTGATGATATTAGAAACTTGAAAGATGAATTATATCAATTAAAAAATCAGCTAATAAAAGCTGGTAGTATAAAAGATCATAATGTTTATAATGGATTCATCGATCCATTTATAGAAAACAGACCTATTCATACTAATGATGTTGGAGTAAAAGTTGAATCAGTATCTGGAAATACAGTTTTCGTTGAAAGTATTGGGAATTTAAGAATAGGAGATATAATAGTTCTTGAAAACAATGGAGAGTTTAATGTACAAAAAATTATGACTTTAGGTTATAATAATTTCGATGTTGATTTAGGATGGGAAGGTTCTAGCGGACCGGCTGCAGCACATCAAGGAAGCTTTGTTAAAAAATCTTTAGGTGTAAATAAAAATGGTAAATTCGTTTTTGGTTGTAAACCTGAAAGCGGTAAAGTATCTACTAAAGAAGTACAATATATAGTTAAAGATGGTATTGAGAGAGTAAAAGTATTTGAATTAGACCATGCAGGTCATGGTTATGGTACTGAAATAAAAGTACCTGCTTCTTTAGCTGATAACGTAGTAAGTAAAGTAGAAGTAAGTTTAGCTATAAAAGGTAACCCAGGTGAAATACAAGGTTCATTCTGGAAATATGATGAAGATATGCTTGCTTTCGTAGAAACTGATTATAGAACAAGAGGAATTAGTGCATTAGAAGCATCAGGTTGGTTCAATAACTTTACAGTAGACTTAGTTACTGAAATGCCTATACAACCTGGCGAAAGATATATTCTTATAATGGAATCTACTAGTGGTAGTGATGAAGATAAATGGTTTATAGGTGGATTTGCAGAAGAAGATTGTTTAGATGATGTTCATAATGATAGTTATATACAATCAAATGGTTTATTATATAAATCAGTAGAAGATAAAGACATGTTCTTAATATTAACAACTAAAAAAATGGAAGCATCTGAAATCAAACGTTTACCTTATGGTGTTTATACTTGTGATTTTGATGTATATCATGGTATGGCTAATAGAATAAGAGTTGAGCTATGTATAAACCAAGAAGGTTTATTCAAAGTCGCAGATAATATATCTACTAATTTAGCTACTGGTAAAGTAACTGAAATACCTTTAGATGTAAAAGGTAACACTGTATTTAGAGATGATATATTTGATAAAAATGATTATGTTGTTATAGGTAAAGAGATAGGAGTAGTATCTAGCGTTGGATTTAACAACAACAATATAATTCCTAAAGAAGATATGTATGTTAGACCTAATGCTGATGCTTATAGAGTAGGATATGAAATACAAGCAATTGCATCTATGAAGGTATTAGACCCTTCAGTAGTAGGTGTAGTTGAAAGATATGAAAATGCAGAAATATATCCATTAAAATTTGTAGGCGTTGTTCCTGGTCGCGATATAATAAGACCTGATCAATCTTCAGATAGATTAATATTTGAAGCAGAATTCTATGATCAAGATGATCCAGAAAGTATAAAATTAAAATCATTTAATCATGTGCAATTACAAATTAGATGGCATAGTAATGTTGATGCTAACTCACTTCAAGCAAACGATACATTAGAAGGTGCTATTTATGATGTAACAGTATCTGTTGATCAAGCATATACTACAAATCCAAATAATTAAGGAGGTGAAATAAATGGGTAGAGGTATCAAAAAGATATCCGAGAACGTAATCGCTGATAAACGTTCATTAATTCTTGTTACAGGGAATGCTGATAGTGCTTTAAATTTAGAAGATCCCGATAGTCAAACTCTAAAACCTCATGGAATAGTAAATACAGAAGCTATGCCTCTTGGAATAATAAATGTTGATTATACTTCCAAAGGATTATTTATAAAAGTTGCACAAGGCGAAGACGACGATAAAGCAATATGGAGTAAATTAGATGCAGTTAATTGTTTAATTCAAGAATCTGTTACTTCTAAAGTTCTAGGACCTGCATCTGTTATAACTGAGAAGATAGCCAATAGTGCTGTTACAACACCAAAAATAGCAGATGGAAATGTTGTAACAAGTAAATTAGCAGATCAATCAGTAACAGAACCTAAGATTGCAGATTTAAATGTAACAACTCCTAAGTTGGCATCTGAATCTGTTACTAATGATAAACTAGCAAGAGATTCTGTAAGCACTATAAAGATAAGAAATAATAATGTTACTACAGAAAAATTAGATGATCATGCCGTAACAACTTCTAAACTAGGAAATAAAGCTGTTACAGAACCTAAAATAGGAGACGCAGCTGTTATTACTAGAACAATAATGAATAGTGCTGTTACAGAAGCAAAGATTGCTAATGGTGCAGTTACCGAATGGAAAATAGCTGATGGCGCAATTCATGCCCATAACATAGCTGTTAGTGGCGTATCTAATGCTAATCTACAAGATGCTTGTGTATCTACTAGTAAAATAGAAGACCTTAGTGTCACTAATGAAAAACTAGCGAATGAAACAATCGTAGGATCAGATAAGATAGCAAAATATTCTATAACAAAAGATAGATTAGCTCCTGATGTTATGGATATTATAGATAGAACTGTACTTCATGACGGTAGTGGTAACGTGACAGGCGAAGGTGGTTCTACTCAAGTTAATAACTTAAAAGCTACTGGAGATATATATGCTCATAGAGTGTACAACGTTGTTTATATGGACATAGCAGAAGGTTATGTGCCTGGAGAAGATTTAGATGCAGGAGATATAGTTGCAATGCATGAAGACGGTAAAGTATATAAAGCAACTTCTATACATGATTGCATAGTAGGTGTTGTATCTAATGAATTTGCGAATTGTCTAGGAGCATCTAAAGAAGAATTATTCGCTGGAGAAAAAGTGGCTGTAGGATTGATAGGAAAAATTCATGTTAAAGTAAAAGGTCCAGTTAGATTAGGACAAAGAATATCTGTATCATTATCTGATGCAGGTATAGGTATTGCTAATTGGATGAATAATAGTAACATAGGTCAAGCATTAGAAACAATTGAATGTGACTTCGATGAAATAAATGAAATACTAGTTCAAGTAAGACCAATGTAGATATTATGGCGTCTCTTTTTAGGGGCGCTTATTTTTTATGTAATAATATATTAGTTAAAAGGATGGTGAGCGAACTTGATTAATGATACTATTGATTTTGATTACGCAATAAATAAAATAGGTAAAAATACTGAGCCTACAGTATATTTGCAAGCAAATGTTTTAAATAGTGATTATATAAATAAGTCTTTTGAAAATATAGAAACAACTTTGAATACTCTTTACGAAAAAACTAGATACTTAGAAGATGCTATAGCTTATACAAAAGAATTTCTAGAAACAAGAATAAATCATTTTGATACTGAAATTAATTCTGTTTTACATGAGATAGAAGATGTCGCAGACTCTGCTAAAAATTTATCTTATATATCTTACAATGTGCCTTTTGTTACAAACACAAAAACTATTTTAGATAGAGACGGATTAAGTAATTTAGCTCCATTAGTTATTAGAAATGACAATCTAACTTTAGATTATCTTATAGATAGAAACCAAAACTTTAGTTTGTGGTCAAGAGTATCAGATTCTATACCTTACAAAGATAATCTTAAATCAGTTAAAACTGAGGCATATAGAACAATATATTTAGAAGAAAAACTTTTACCAGCAGGCATTCAAGAAACTATTCATGTTTATTTTAATGAACCTACTGTTGTAAATATGTTAAATATAAAACCAGTTAATTGTCGCGTAACAAATTTAAGATTTGGATTAATCAATGGAGTTGAAGAAGCCGTAGGAGATTATTCAGTAGACATGTCTATAGATACTAGAACATGTACTTATATTAAATTTGATTTAATATGCACAAATTACGATATGAATGTTTATACATTAGATAAGTCACTTATGACTGATAATTTATGGTCATTAATACAAGAGTTTGAATATAATCAAATATCGAATATAGAAACAAAGCTTGATGCTGAAGTTATTATATCTAAAACAACTACGAATTCGGAAACTGGCGCTAAAAAAACTATTAGATACGGCCCAGAAGGAGAGAAGACAACATCAACTTTAAAAATGTTTTCATATATCTTTGGTATAGACACATTTGAAATAAAAAATAGTGAATACTATACAGATGGTTATATGATATCAGATCCTATTACTATAGGAGCTCTTAAAGAAGATGAATATATTAGACTAGATGTTAAACATAATAAACAAAATTGTGCTGAAATATCATACTCTATTTTAGATGGTGACAGAGAGATACCTATTGCAATCATGGAAGAAGATTGGATCAAAGATGAATTAATTTTTGGAAATGCAGACACTAGATTTGAAATGGATTTCGATAGTGGTTTATCTTACGAAGGAGAAGTAATTAAGAAAAACGGTGCAGTTATAGAGACTACATATATAGATGCAAAAGAACAAGCTTTAAAATACGAAAATAGATACAGCGTAACATATAAAACAGTTAATGATTTTTATGACTATAAACCATTAAATAAAACTATTAAAATCAAATGCTATATTAGAACTTATGGTAAAGTTAAAAATATACCTTATATCTCTAGTATAACAATTAAAAAATATGGGGAGGAATCATTATGGATAAACAGATTCTAGATGAATATACACAAGCCTTACAAAGTCATTATGATCCATATTATATAGGCTTTGCAATGCATCCTGAAGAAGGCCGTGAAGCAAAGATAAATGATGAATTAATAAAAATAAAAGATGATTTAGTTCAAATAGATAATGCATTAATCAATGCAGGAGAACAAGTTTATAAATTAATGACTAATACTATTTTAAGATTAAATAATATACATGCAAACATTATGACTGAAAAAGAACGTTATCAAGATATGCAAATGCTTTGTAATAAATATAACGATTATGACAATGTTAAATTATTAGACAATAAAAATTTCGCTGGAGACTATACTTATAATAATGGAGATTTTTCACCGAAAATAAAAAATACTAAAGAAGTTAAATTATATGTTATAGACGTATTTGGAAATGGATACGAAGGAAACAAGTATGTATACAAAGATTATATGTACACTAATACAATTTTGGATACATCTGTTAGAACAAATATAACTGATGGAAAACCGACTAGTTACTATGAATACTCTAGAATAACAGTAAACAATACAGAAGATGCTTGTATAACTGATTTTAATAAAGATAATAAAGAAGCACAATGTACCATAACTTTTCAAGCTGAAGACTTAATTAATGAAATAGAAATAACATCAGATGATTCAAACATTCTAATAACAAACATAGCTTATTCTTTAGACGGTGTAGAATTTATAGATATGAGTATACCTTATATTTCTTTAAATAATAAATTAGATTCTTATGAAAACTATGGATATATATATGGTTCAGGAAAAATAATCTTCCCTAGTAGAATACAATTATTTAAAATTACATTTCAATCTAATGGTTATAAAAATGATGTAATTGCTTATCAGAAAGCTTTAGTAAAAGAAGGTTATTATTATGATGAAACTGGATTAAATACATATGTCGAACCTGTAACAACATATGAAGTAGATGAAGTAACAACTATAATAAAATCTGGACAACGACATGTTATTAAAATAAATGATGTAACAGCAGGATCATATCAATATAGTACAAAGAGCAAAATACAGTCTTATGAATTATTAAATCAAGAAGTTTATGCTATATCAGTATTTGCTAATGTATATGTACCTCAAGGATTAACTGATGATTCAGTTAAATTTATTTTAACAATAAATGGATTTGACTTCGACGTCGTACCTATTAATTGTCATTTAAATGGTATAAAAATAATTAGATTCTCTACTGGTAATAGTAGTAGCCCATATACAGAACGTATAGGGGAAAAAATTAAATCGGCATATTTAACAATTGTATTCACAAATGAAACTCGTTTAGCTCCTCGTGTAAATAATATAAAAATATTATTAGGCGGTGAATTATAATGGAAATCTATAGAGATATGTTAGAAAAATTAAAATATCATAAAAATCATATATTAAATACATTTTTAAAAAAGAATTATTATCCATCTAGCGATGAAATAAATACAAAGTTAGCACTCGTTGATTCTAGAATTGCATTATTTGAATCATATATATCAAAGCCTGGAAGCTATATGAATATAAAAGAGCTTAACTATTGTTTTGAAATGATAGCTAAAGATATAGAGATACTATATAAAGTATTAGAAGATATATTAATAGAAGATTTTTCAGCATTGCATGTTCATATAGAAGCTGCTTTAACAGAGTTAGAATCTAAAGCTGATTATTATAGAAAAAGATGTACTGAAGAAATAAACAGTACTACTTTAGGAACAACTGTATTCTTCCAAGCAAATAATTGGAATATAACTGAAGATAATGAAATGAATATAATAAATTTAGGAACAATAAAATTAATACAAGGTATGGAAATAGCTTGTTTTGCAAACATAGAAAATATAGAAGATAAAGATATTGTTTTTGAATTCGATAATAATGACCCTGAAAAAAGTTTCTTGGCATTACCTTATAACTATAATAATAATTCTTATAAAGTACCTGGAACTATTGGTATAAACAATTATGAATTAATAATGCCTGAAACTTCTATAGTAGATGATTATATACCTATAACATATGATATAAATTTTGAAAATAAATATAAAATAGCAGGTGGATTAGGAGGTATGCAGGTTACATCTAAAAAAACAGGAGAAACTGTTTTATATAGATTTGCTAATATAGAAAACGCTTTTCTTGCTACTGAAGATTGCTTTGTAGAATTTTTTATATTAGATGGTCATACAATTCCAAATAATTGTATGGAATATTCATTCTCAGAAGCTCCTATATCTGCTAATTTCTCATTACAAAATGGAGAAATACCTTTAGATAAAGAAGCAGTTAAAATAACTATCGAATGTCAAAAAGGTTTAGGTATGTACTTTGTTGTTCCTGTGGGAACAGCTTATGCTTCTTTCGAGGACCCTATTATAGTAAATAAGAACACTTTAATATACAAAGGTAATTGGAATATAAGAGACTTCTTATTAAGAGAATATGTAAGAACTAATACTACAGCATATAGAGTAAAAGCATATATTAAATCACAAGAAGACATAACTGGAAATATAGATTCTATATATATAAAAGAGGTGACATCATGATTTTTTATAATATGAGATATCGTGGTCCATATGAACTTGATAAATTTAGTTTGAATATATTCAACTATGTTAATTATGTTAATGAATATATATATGATATAAATAATACCGCAGACGAATATAAAACATTAAAGGCATTAGAAAATGAAATAAATGAAATCTTTAATAATACGGTAGGAGACTATCAATTGTGTGATCAAATATATAAAAATTTTATTATGATAGATATGATATAAAAGGAGAGTGATTATTAGAATGAAATACACATTAAATTCTCAAGAATATAATGATATATTTAAGACCGCTCAAGAAAAATTTGATACAGAAATGGTCAAACGTGAAAAAGTTATGTCCGATATGGCGAAGAAGTTAATGATTATAAATTATGCTAATGAATTTATTAATGATAAAGTAGATAGAATTAATGCAGGAATTTATTATAATAATAAACTTAGAGTGTTTGATAAAAACATCAGTGGCGTTTATAATCAATATGGATATATGGCTCATCCTAAATTCAAGTCTGAGCCTATAGATATATTTAATCTAAGATTAACAGATGGAAAATCAATGTTTAAAAATTCTTTAAAGTGCCAAGTTAACAATGTAGATAATGAATCATATATTAACTTGCTAGTAAATGAATCATCTGCATATAAAGAAATACTGTTTGAAGAAATGGTTCAAGATACTATAACTATATCATACGAACTTAACTCTAAAGTATCTTTAGGTACTATGAGATTCAATGTTATAGAAGTGGATCCTTATATAAGTGGCGCATATAACATAGATAAAATAGAAATATATACTATGGACTCTACAACTGCAAATATAAAAATAGATCCTACTATTACAATAGAAGGTATAAATGAAATAGGCAAAACTCGTATTATATTAGATAATAAAACTAAATTTGCAAAAGTAATATTTACTTTCTCTGTTAATTTTAGTTCGGAGATAAATAGTATTAAAATTTATCCATTTGGATTAAAGCATATTCATTTTTATGAAGCTAATTTCTTAGAAACATCTAGTGTTATCTTACCTATATATTCTAATGATTATTTTGAATATATTTATAATGATATAGTATTATATAGTGCAGAAGGTCAAATAGAAACTACTGCAGAATATTATAATATAGAATTCTACACAGATTTTGAAGGAAATACTTTAACAGGACGAGTATATACTTCTTCAGATGCTCAATCGTATCGTATAATAAAAAATACAAAAACATTATATGCAAAAATACCATTAATCTGGGAAAACACAGTCACTAATGAGAAAAAGTATTTAAGTTTAACAGGTATATTATTCAATTATACTACAGAAGAAAGTCTTATATTATAAGTGCTATAAGAAATAAAACACTTTTATAACTTTTTTAACGTAATATGTATATGATAAAATATTATATAAAAGGTGGTAGATTCAAATGGATAGAAGACTTATCGTAGAAAACATTAATAAATGTAATAAAAGATTTAGACAAGTGATTTGTAAAGATAATTTTATTCAATTAGCTGACATTGACGAAGAAAAGGAATTGTTATTAAATGAAATAAACGAAATGAAGTATTTAATACATGATAAAATTAGAGAATTAAGAAGACTTTGCAGAGATAATAAAGATGATATGGTTATAGAAATGTTAATTATGGAATTAAATCAATATATTGATGAATTAGAACAAAAAATACAATTATATAACGTATAAATAAGGAGGATATAATGTTTGATTATAATAAATTTGAAAAAATATATCCGGGTTATTGGTATGTTATTGCTCAAGATACAGATGGATATATATATGGATCAGGACTAAATGATTGTGGACAATTAGGGACAGGTTTTGATCGTTGTCATCAAGAATATTTTACACAATTAGATTATTTATTTGATTACATCTCTGATATAAAACAAGTAGTTTGTGGTTCTTATCATACGCTTATGTTAAAAAATGATGGAACAGTATGGGGATGTGGTAGAAATACAGGCTCCGAATTAGGCTTACTTCCGTCTACTAATCACCATAAACTTACTCAAATAAATATATCAGATGTAAAAAGTATAGCAAGCTATGATAGCTCCTTCGCAATAAAAAATGATGGAACATTATGGGCTTGTGGTACTAATAATAATGGTCAATTAGGCTTAGGTGATACAACTCATAGAAAAACTTTTACTCAAGTTAATATAACTAATGTAAAAGACGTATTTTGTGGTCCTTCTTATACATTTATATTAAAAAATGATGGAACAGTATGGGCCACAGGTTATAACTATTATGGACAATTAGGGCTAGGTGATAAAACTAATAAAAATGCTTTTACTCAAATCAATATAACTGATGTAAAAGATATATCTTGTGGTTATAATTCCACATTTATATTAAAAAATGATGGAACAGCTTGGGCCACAGGTTATAACTATTATGGACAATTAGGACTAGGAGATACAACAGATAGAACTACATTTACTCAAGTTGCTACTAATGTGAAAGATATATCTTGTGGTGAATATTACAGTTTTATAACAAAAAATGATGGAACAGTTTGGGCCTGCGGTGTTAATGGTAATGGTCAATTAGGATTAGGTGATAATACTAATAGAGCTACTCTTACTCAAATGTCCAATATAAATAATGTGAAAAAAATATTTGCAGGAAAAAATGGTGCTTCATTTTTAATAAAAAATGATAATTCATTATGGGCTTGTGGAAATAACAGTAGTTGTAAATTAGGTGTAAACAATAATGAAAGTTCAATAAATAATTTTACAAAAGTATTAGATAATGTAAAAAATATTTCTAATGGGCGTTTTCATTCAATAGCTTTAACAAATGATAATAGTTTATATATTGCCGGTCTTGGTGAATATGGAGCATTAGGTAAACTGGTTTCAATTAAAGCCAAATATAAAGATTTTACAAAACTTATGAATGAACCAGTGAAAAAAGTATGGAATAATCCTGATCAGTATTGTACATATGTATTGAAAAATGATAATAGTTTATGGGTTTGTGGTGGAAACTGGAATGGTCAATTAGGTGTAGGTGACAATAACTATGACGAGGTAGAATATTTTACAAAAGTATTAGATAATGTAAAAGATGTTATTTTCTCATGTTATTGTACTTTTTTCTTGAAAAATGATGATAGCCTATGGTTCGCTGGAGCTACTTGGTATGGAGAAGGAACTATAGGTGTTCTAGACGATCCTCAATGGGTCCCAGTAGATACTGGAATATCAAATGTTAAAAACGTTTATGCGGGCGATTGTTTTACATTCATACTAAAAAATGATAATACTTTATGGTCATGTGGTTCTAATAAATTTGGAGCATTGGGCTTAGGACATAATAATAATATGACAGAAGTTAGTCATGTAACAGATAATGTAGTCGATGTTATATTAGGACACCCTATGCATTATGCAGATTCTCCCTTTATAATAAAAAATGATGGAACAGTATGGGCTTGCGGTCAAAATACTCTTGGTCAATTAGGATTAGGTGATAAAACTAATAAAACTTCTTTTGTTCAAGTATCTAATATGACAAACATAAAAAAAATCGATTTAGCGTTTGGATCAAGTTTTATATTAAAAGATAACATATTATATTGTTCAGGGGATAATAGCACTAATAGTTTTGGAGCAAATAATAATGGTGCTTCTACATTTACTCCAGTGTTTTATGATGTCAATGATTTTTATCTATGCGATTATGAAAATATATTTGTAATAAAAAATGATGGAACAGTTTGGGTTTGTGGTTATAATGGTTATGGACGATTAGGAATAGGAGAAGGACTTATTAACTCTACTGTATCATGGACACAGGTTCCATTTCCTGAAAGTGGATTAAATATAAAAGATGTAGCTATATTTGATGAACATGGATTTATTATAATGAATAATGGTTCAGCATATTATTGTGGAAGTAATAATTTGTATCAAAATGGATGTAATCTATTCATAGCAGAAAAAAATATGGCTTATAATGATTTTACTAAATTTAAATTACCATATAAAATTAATAATTATGAAACCGTTATTAATAATGAAATAGTATCCATAGATCAAGTTTCATGTGGTGATAAACATGAAGCAATAATAGATGAAAATGGTCGTATATTTGTTCGAGGAGATAATGATTATGGACAATTAGGTTTAGGAGACAATATAGATAAAGAAAATTATACAGAATTAAATGAAACTAATATAAAAAATATAAGAGCAACAAAGAATATAACAGTTATAGAAAAAGATGGTCAGTATTATGTTATAGGCGAGCATGTAGGTAGCAAATTTACTAAATATAATTTATAATAATAAAAAGTGTGGCGAAAGAAGAAGTCGCCACACTTTTTATTATTATAAACCAACTATCCTTTAAATGTGAATTTAAGGTATAATTAAAAACGCAGTCGTTTTGACTGCGTTAAAAATAAAATATAAGGAGATGTTATATGAATAATTTATATAATCAGCTAGTTTACCAGGCTAACTGATGATAGCTTAATCAGCTTTCTTAATTTCTAGTATATACAAAAATAATAATATAATACACTTTTTATATAAAATTTAACAAGGTTTTTTACCACCTTTTTTCTTTCCGCCTTTTTTACTCCCTGATTTTTTCCCACTGGCACATTTAGGATATATAGCCATGCTATCACCTCCTTTAAAAAGAAGACCCAATAGTAAGGGGAGAGAAGCTATTGGGTCTTTAATTGGAAGGAGCGTTATATATGTATATAAACAAGAGAGAGTGTGTAATATGTTTGAGCTTTTCCGTCCGCTCATTTATATATTACACTGTTCTATTCTTATTAAATATACAATAAAAAATTTTTAGTCGTTATAATTAGGATGGCTCTTAATTGTTGCATCTTCTTGATTATATTTAGTGAAATTCATTAATTTACCGTTCATGTTCTTATAAGTATTCCATGGTTTAATTAATCCACTCCATCTTCCATTCTTTAAGTAGTAATTAATTGCCCAAGTATAACTTGCTGCAGTTTTTCCTGTTCCCCATTCTAATACATATGCATCCATATTAGTTTTACCAGACCATGTATTAGTAAATATGTCGAAGTCAAAGAAGCAGCCACCTGTATCTGTTACAGTAAATACGCCATCTCCTGCTTTTCCGGCAAGTCCTGGTACATAAATTTTAGTGCCGTAAGGCATATTATGTGATGCGCAAGTAGAATTATATACGCAACCCATACCAGATGCACCAGCTCCTGAACCAGTGTATGCTGTCACAACTGCTTGAGGAATTTGAGCTACATATGATTTTCCATTTATCGTACCAGATGTTTCATTGACTCCTGAACCGCCACCAGGATTAGTTGTTTGTTGTTGTTGAGCTGCTGCTAAGTCAGCTGCTAATAAATCAGCAGGTCTTACAAAGAAGTAATTACTTTTTGATAAATAATAATCCATAGTTGATGCTTGTATACCTTTATCTTTACCTCTGGCATGGATTATTTGATTGTTACCTACATAAATAGCAGCATGAGATGTTGTTATGAATTTTAATTGATTACAGTCATTTTGTGTAACTGTTCCCGATGCTGTTAATAATATATCTCCAGGCAATATGTATTGCATGTTATCTTTATTGCATGGAATCATTTTCCCACCTTTTTGTATTTCTCTAACAAGAGACCCGCCACTGCATGATTTGGCATGCATAGATTTTAGTCCTGCATACATATAACAACAAGATACAAATGACGTACAGTCATAACCTGTTTTTCCTACACCATTACCCGCTTTAATAGTAACTGGCTTATCATATTCAAGAGTTCTATATGGTTGAGAATACCATGCTTTACCATCATTACAATCTTGAAGTATTTTTTTTGCCATTTCTACTATTTTATCTCTAACATTACTAGCGAAAGCAGATCCAGGATTTGTCCCATTTAATAATGTTACTCCACCGCCGCCACCGCCGCCGAATACTGCTGAGCCTGCTCCAGTATAAATATTATTATAATCTTCTCCATTGTAATTATATAAAGCACTGAATTTGATACCATATTTACCAATTCTAACTTTATTAAAATCTTCAAAGAAGAAGTTTTCTGAACTGTATTTATTAACTTGAATAGAGTCAGCTTGATTTCTTGTGTCTACCCAAACGTTATCACGAATCTTAATTAGTTCTTTAATTTCTTCTATTACATCGGCGTCCATAGTAGGATCTAACTCTGCCATATAATCTTCTAAAGTTTCTTCTCCATCTCCAGATACATCAGCTTTTTGTCTTGCTACAATACCTTCATTAGGAAATTGTTTTGTATCTGGCTCTTGACTATTAAAGAATGTTTCTGCCCAGTTCATTTTAAATATATAATCTTCTTCTGTTAATGCATCTATCTTAGATTGAGCTTCAGATTCATCTGTGGACTCTGCTCTAATTGTGGCTATAGCTTGTTGTTTATCTGCTTCTTTCCAAATATCAATTAATGTATGTGTAGGTTTAACACAATTAGTTTCTTCAGTAGCCATTGCATTAAAGTATCTACTACTTCTATGAGTTATATCATTAAGGTTTTTGAATCCTTCTAAGTCAGTATAAGACATTTGCATGTCATCTAATATTATAGATCCATTTAATCCTGAATCGTCTAATATTCTATAAACTTGACCAAGAATAGGCTCAAATCTAGTACAGTTTAAACATTGATCTATTGTAACTAATTCACCGTCATGGACTCTATCATCGTGTAAACATCTAATGCATTTATATTTATTAAAAGAAGAATGGCCTCCATAATATACGCAGTTAATATTCATACGAGCTCCTAAACGTCCTTGATTTCTAATAATAGTAGATAATATATTCTCTATTCTAGATAATCTTTTTTCTACACGTTTAGATTGATTCATCATAGCGTCTGAAACCATAGCAAAATTTTTAGCCATAGGTTGAGATATAGGACAACCAGGATGGTTGCAACTATATAATTGGCCTTCTATTTCATCTATAAATACTTTAGGATAATGTCTTTCTAAATCAGTTATCTTTTCATCATAAGGATATGGATCTGTATAGTTAACAGGATGATGCGTTTTATTAGATTCTTTTCTTTTTTCTTTTAATAGATCATAATCAAAAGACATTTGTTTTGTAAAAGAGTCTGAAGATGTTACTCCACTTTCTTCTATGACAGCTATAGGAATACTGTTAGGACTAGATTCATCAACGTCAGTTGATACATATCCTGGTGGTATTACTAAATCAGGGTATATAGGCTCTACTGTAATATCATCAGGTATTGCTAAATAATTTAATTCTTCTGCTATAGTAACACAGTGATCCTTAGATCCAGGTCCTGACTCTATAACTTTATAATGGAATGTATTTTCATTGCTAGTCTTAAATTGTTTAGTCATTGCACTGATTCTATCGTCATTGGTTATTTGATTGTCATCTACAGAGGCAAGTCCTTTACTATAAGGTTCAAAGTCCATAACGTAATCATCTACAAGTTTAAAGTCTGAATATTGTATAATTTCTTCAAACATTTCTTGAGTGATAATAGGAAGAATTTCTGGTTGTTCTGCACTAGCATTAGTAGGCTCGCCTTTTTTATAAACCATTTTGCCTCCCCAGTCATCATGGTTTTGTCCTCCAGCACTATTTCCTGAAATAGGAGCGTTTGTATTTTGTTGTTTTTGATCGTCATATAAAAGACCGCTACTATTTCCTCCTACAGTACCAATGCTTCCTCCGTTACCGCCTGTACCTACTGGAGTTCCAGTTGTTCCACTGCCTGGAGTACCGCCTCCTCCAGTACTTCCTGAACTTGGAGTTCCGTTTTCTCCTAACTGAGTCATTGCTCCAGTTGTTCCTCCGCCTGGAGTAACATAAGTCAATGGGTCTTTTTTCTCTCCGTTAACCCATATTTCAAAATGTAAATGTACACCTGTACCTACACCAGTACTACCAACTTTACCAACTTCTTGTCCTGCAGCTACTTGAGTTCCTACTGCTAATGGAGATTGTGCATCCATATGTAAATAACGAGATGCAATTCCATTACCATGATCTATTTTAATATAGTTACCTGCAGCTCCTGAAAGTTTTTTATTTATTTCAACAGTCCCTGATGCATAGCATAGTATAGGTGTTCCTCTAGGCGCATCACCTATATCTATACCACCGTGATAATCTGATGCACCTGGACATGGCGGAACACGAGGTCCGAATTTAGATGATACTTTACTGCAACCTGGTAATGGCCAACCAAATACTGTAGCTGTTCTAGGTGAAACTGTTGTAGTTCTTAAGCCAAAACTAGCTACTTCTAAATCATCATCACCTATTCCTGGAGGTAATACCGTACCTGAATCAGTTTTTTGTGCTACTTGATTATACCAATTTTGAGCATATTTAAGTCTCTTAGCGTCATTAGCTTCAGATTCTCCACAACGTTCAAAACATCTTCTAAATGCACTAACTGCTCTTGACAAATCAGTTAATTGCATAAATTGTTCAGGTGTTAATCCTTCTTTACTTGCTAAGAATGATTTTGTTGTAGGGTCTTTACCTTTAATTTCTTCAATACACCATTCACATTGAGTAACGACGTCTGTCCATTGTGTACCTTTTGATGATGCATAATTTTTTAATCCTGTAAGTCTGTCATAAAGCCATTGACATAAACCAGATGCTCCTTTATAGTTAATAATAGATGGTCTTAAACTAGACTCTTGTTGCATATTTCCTATAATACCACAAGCTGCTTCTGGAGTACATCCTAATCTTATAAACGTAGCATAACAAGTATTAACAACTTCATTTTCAGATTTCATTTCTGTATCTCCTGTAATAGGAGTGTTTGGAGTACTTCCTCCAGGTACACTTCCTCCAGGACTTATACCAGTACTAGGTGTACCTATTGAACCAGTTGATCCACCTGATAGACCAGAAGAACCAGCAGTGTATGGATAATATTCTTTTGTATATGCTCCGTACTTTTCTATTCTCCAGTTAAGTTGTTTTTCTACTTCTGTAAGTAAATCTTTCCAAGCATCTCTATCTAAATATAGAAATGGAGATGGTGCTCTATTTAAATCGAATTCTCTCCATAAATCTTTAATACTTAAAGCATGTTCATGAAGAATTATAGATAAACTTTCTATTAAAGCTTTCTCATAAGAAGGATAGTCTTCTACATCACTAGGGCAAACCATTGCAACTGTTAAATTATGTTTCTCTCTTTTGTTTTTGAATAAAGCTCTATCTATATAAGTATGTGTATCGTTATCAGTAAAACCTTTAGACTGTCTTTCTTCAGGAATGATAGCAGTGATATTATATCCTTCAACAGTTTCTAGTTCTTTATTTCCTCCTACAGGATCTCCTTCAGGAATTTCTGTACTAGTGTTTGTATCTTCTTCTGTACCTTCTTCGCCTTCATTATCATTATTAATTTGATTCTGAATTTCTTGATGCCATGTTTTATATCCATCAGTAGTTAAATGTAAACCATCATCACTATAATCTGCATCTATATCTATTGCTCCAGTAGTATCTATAACAGTAGCACCTGCTGATGCGATGTCAGATAATACAGCATTGAAATCAGGTATGTTTTCTATAGCTTTTTTATAATTGGCAGTACATTTTGGTTTTGATGGGTTACCAGGTAAAATTGTATTAATAAATATTTGTACGTTTGGTATCTCATCTTTAAGTTTTTTAATAAATTTTTTATAATTAGTTACAAATGTTGATGTATTTCCATCTACGGCATCATTAGTACCATAACTCATTATAACAACCAACGGTTTAGCTTTTACTATATCATCGGCATATACATCATAACCTTGTCCTACTGTATGTCCAGTAGTTGCAAAAACTTGTGTACTTGGTACAGCATTATTAATACCTACAGTTAAAGAGTCTCCAACATATGCGATATAATTACTTCTAGCTAATGCGGATGTTTTAAATCTTAAATTAATGATTTCAGCTTCTCCCCCTGCTTCTCCTTCGCCTGTATCCCCTTCTGTTTCTCCGTCTTCTGGGTCAACTACCTCACCTGGGCCAGAAGCTTCTGGACTTGAACCGGCAGGTTGATAAACAGCATTACCTTTACCTATAATAAAATGATAGTCTCTATCGTAATTAAAGTTAGCAAAATGATCCGTAACAGCGCCTGCTTCACAAGCATTATATGGTGGATAATAAATAAAAGTTAAACCTTTTACTTCATCCATATTAGTTGTGTTTTCTCTATGATCTACGTCTGGAAGTTGAACTTCTATATCTGTAGGTGATGCGTATAAAGGAGTATCTATTAAAGTAGTACCACTTGAACCAGTACTAACTAAAGTTGCTGTTGCTCCTCCACCAACGCTTACTGGTTGCGAAGAAGTATCAAGAGTTGATGGATTAAAACTAACAGGTTTATTTTCTTGATTTCTTTTTGTACATTGTTCTTTAAAATAAGGCCATAAACTAAGTTCCATTATACGATTTGGACATGGTTTATTATGAGTATCTCCATGACGTACTACATTTTCTATAGGAATATTGTATTGTGTCATTAAATAACGAGTTAATTCTATAGTTAACTCAACTGCTTTGGCCATATCTACTTTAGAAGAATCATAAGTATTTGTATTAGGATTATATCCGTCAGCAACTTCTATACCTATAGAGTTGCTATTAGTTGCACCACAAACAGATAATGCAGGTGCATTTGAACTTGCCCAAGATGCACAGCCTTTTCCTCCACCTGTATTAGAACCTTGTATATGTCTTGCTTTTTGAGTTGGACTCATTATTTGATATATCTCTTTATCGTCTGTTATAAACTGTGTACAGTTACCGGATCCACCTGCACCACTACAGAACCAATCTGCATTTGATGAAGCAGTACCTCCAGCAGTGTTATGTATAACTATATATTGTGGTGTTATCGCACCGTATCCTTGTTTCTTTTTGCTTGTATTTATAGCTAAGCTTCCAGTGCCTGAACCTGTATTACTACTACCTGCACCAGGAACAGCATTTCCATCTCCATCTAATACTGGCATTATACATCACCACCTTTTTCTTTTTCTAAATATTCTTCTAAAGGACCATGTTTTGATGGATTATATATTTCTCTATCAAACATAGTTTTTTCTAAGAATGCCCTTTCTGCTTCCAACATTTGTTGTTTATAATCTAACATGCTCATAGCTTTCTCTACATCTTTCTGAGCATCTTGAATCTTCATTGCCATTTGTCTATCATAATAATAATTAAAATCTACTATAAAATTATCTATAGGATCCCAATAATATTCTTCGCCATAGCTGATTAACTTTTTAGTTATACAGCATCTAACGCATTCATAAGGATGTGTAACACGTTTTAAAATTAAAGCCATAATATAATCAGCCCCTTTCTTTTTTCATATAATAAAATTACTCAGAGAAAGAGGCTGTTTATTAATTATAAGAATAATTCAATAGGATTTTTAAGTTTAGAAGTATCTATAAAACGTTGTGGGTTGTTAATAGGTTCTGGTATATTAAATACACATCTCTTTCCATTGTCGTTCATATTGCATTCAATTTGTTTTATAGTTTTATTATGTTCTCTAACAGTATTAGATTGCTCTTTTACATATTTAGAAGATTTAAATGCGTCCATATCAACGACTTGTTTTATATCATTAACAACGTTATTGGCTATTTGAGTAAGCATATCTTCGTTATTAGACATTGCTTTCAATCCTTCTTCAGAGAAGTTACCTTCTATAGTTTGAGCTGCTTGTAACTTAGTTGCCATTAAAGCCATAGCTTGTTCTTGTATAGTTCCTTGATAATAGAAGAAGTAAACTTGTATGTCTCTAGTTTGAGATAGTCTCCAACTTCTTCTTGATGCCTGTCTCATTGTAGATAAGTTATAACCTATTTGGAAGAAGATTATTGTAGTAAAATCTAATAAGTCTAGACCAGTCTCTACTAATGCAGGGTTAGTAATCATAACTTGAGCGCCTTTATCCACTTCTTTAGTTATGAATTCCATACGTTTTTCTGCTTTAACAGACGCTTTTAATTCGAATGCTTTTATATCTTCAGAACATAAGAACGCTGTTAAATGATCTCCTAAGTCAGTAGTATTTATAGTATTATAATATACTAATACTTTTTCACCACATGCTAGTTTTTCTTGTATGATTTCTAGTAAACGTTGTTCTTTGTTTCTTATCGATTTTTCTAGAGGTGTTGATTCAAACTCTACTTCATTTGTATCTGGGTTAGTTACGAATCTTTTGCAGTGTGGAGCATCAGGATATTGAGTCATTAATTTAATCATTGAGCTCATAATCTTCTTAGTTTGACCTCTCATTCCACCGCATCTTTGTCTGAAGAAGTCTCTGATTTGATGATAGCCAGCGAAAGTTGCTTGATCCATTTCTATACCTACAGGTATTTCTTCATAGTCAGGTAAGCCTTCTGTCATTTGGTCTAATGCTATAAATGCTGTTATATTTAATAAGAACTTAGTGAATATTAATGGTGATACACCAGGTAGTTCTTTCTCTCTAG
>JAEIGA010000802.1_pt1 | contig 46697 bp, 42 predicted proteins | sample 9270691 | NCBI WGS metagenome assembly JAEIGA01 (sample SAMN17057246, study PRJNA624740) | gut metagenome | biome: biome; isolation source: fecal sample | host: Bos grunniens | place: China: Xizang | collected 2019
TGGAAATACAAAACAGGAAGCACCTCAGGCGCTAATATCGACGAGAAGCTACGCTGGATAGCTCAGTTGCTTGAGTCTGATGAAAATACAAGGGATCCTGACGAATTTATGCGGTCCTTTAAAACTGATATATTCCACGACGAAACCTTTGTATTCACTCCCAAGGGCGACGTAATATCGCTGCCCCAGGGCTCTACCGTTATAGATTTTGCCTACGCCATACATTCAGCGGTAGGTAATAAAATGGTGGGAGCAAAAATCAACGGAGTTATAGTTCCTATCGATAAGGTGCCACAAAACGGTGACATTATAGAAATAATTACCTCGCAGACCACTAAAGGGCCAAACAGAGATTGGCTGAAGATAGTAAAAACAGGCGCTGCAAGAAGCAAAATCCGCCAGTGGTTCAAGAAGGAAAAAAGAGCAGAAAATATTATTGTCGGAAAAGCTGAGCTTGATAAAGAAATCAAGAAGATTGGCAAAAGCTTTACCGAAGCGCAGATTAATGAGGTTCTTCTTGGTCTTGCAAAACGAGTAGGCATACAGGATATTGACGATTTCTATAACACAATAGGCTTCGGCGGGTTATCTGTAACGAGATTTATTCCCAAAATGAGAGAGGAATTTGATAAAATTCTTGCCTTGTCCGAGCCTGCGGTTAAAAATACCGAGGAGGAGATTGCAAAGGTCAAAATCACCCAAGGGAAGGCTCGCTCTACCGGTGGCATAATTATAGACGGCGAACGTGGATGTCACGCAAAATTTGCCAAGTGCTGCAATCCCTTGCCCGGAGATTCAATAGTAGGCTTTGTAACACGAGGCTTTGGTGTTTCTGTGCATAAGTCGGATTGTCCAAACGTTAATATTTCCAGATCTAACGAGGAAAATCTTTCAAGATGGGTCAATGTTCAATGGGAAGCTTCCGAAAACACGGCAGCGGCTGAATTATACGAAGCCAAGCTTCAGTTGCTTCTCGAAGACGGAATAGGGGTTATAGCGGCAATTTCCATTGCTTTGGCTGATATGAAGGTATCCATCAGTTCTATAAATACTCAGAATCTGAAGAATGGAACTATGCTTGTCAATCTAACGGTGGGATGTAAAAATACCTCTCATTATGCATCAATTGTTTCACGGATTCGAACAATTCCATCTGTTCTTTCCGTTTCCCGATAAAATATTAAGGCGGTGTTTTATGATAGCGGTTATACAAAGAGTAAACCATGCAAAGGTTTATGCAGACGGAATCCTCAGCGGCAGCATCGAGAGGGGTCTTTATATACTTCTCGGTGTAAAGGAGGGAGATACGGAAAATGACGCTATCCTTCTTGCGCAAAAAATTTCAAAGCTTAGGATTTTTTCGGATGATCTTGGAAAAATGAATCTATCCGTGAAAGATATAGACGGAGAAACTCTTGTGGTTTCCAATTTTACTCTTAATGCAAATTATTCTCACGGCAACAGACCTGATTATTTTTCATCAGCCGCTCCCGAGGTGGCAAATAGGCTGTACGAATATTTTAAAGCGCAGCTGGCGGGATTGGTTAAAAACTGTCAGAGCGGCGTGTTCGGCAGCGATATGCGAACAGAGATGTCTACCGACGGCCCTGTAACAATAGTTATGGATTCTGCTGTTCTTTCTAAAAAGTAAATCGGTAATAAGTCTGAATTTGAAAGGTTTGACCTTATGATTTTAAAAATCGATGGTAATATCAATCGATATTACGTTCAAACGTTATGTATGGTATTCTTCCCCGGAGCTACCTTCGGAGAAAATGAGGAGCAGGGAAGAGGCGTACCCGAGGTAAGCGTGAGCGTTTATCCTGATGACGAAACCTCTGTCACGGCATACGTTTCTATAAAGCTTAATGATAAGGTGTCAGAGGCAACAGCAAGTATAAGGTATGACGAAGAGGTGACTATTGCAACTCACGAGGGTGTGGCAGTAGGACGAGCTCTGTTTTCGGCAGGTAAGGATTTGCTTGGACACACTCCTCCTTGGGGAATACTTACCGGAATAAGACCTGCGAAAATAGCCGGAAAGCTTATTAGAGGCGGTAACGGAACTATAAAAAGTAAAAGAATTCTCCGTGACGAGTATTTTCTTCATCCACAGAAAGCGGCTTTGGCAGTATCTGTGGCGTCTCAGGAGCTTAAGCTTTTGAAGAAAACGCCAAAGGATTTGTGTTCCTTGTATATATCAATACCGTTTTGTCCCACAAGATGCTCTTACTGCAGCTTCGTTTCCTATACAACTCCTCGGCTTCTTTCTCTTATAGAGCCGTATATCGAGGCTCTATGCAGTGATTTGGACGAGATATTCGACGTTATTGATAAATCCCCTCTGAAGCTCTCTACAATATACATAGGAGGCGGCACACCAACCACCTTGACCGCAGAGCAGCTTGAGAGGCTTCTTAAAAAAATCGCTTCAAGATTTGATACGTCCTCGCTCCTTGAGTTTACTATGGAGGCGGGCAGACCCGATACGATAACAGCGGAAAAACTTGCGGTTGCAAAAAAATACGGGGTTACGAGAATCAGCGTAAATCCACAGACGCTCAACGACGATATTTTAAGAGATATCGGCAGACGTCACACAACAGATGATTTTTACCGTGCATACTCTATTGCCAAAGAAAGCGGAATTCGGGATATAAACGTGGACCTTATCGCAGGGTTGCCGGGGGACGATTTCAAGAACTTTTCTGATACCGTTGACAAAATTATAGAGCTTGACCCCACCAATATAACGGTGCATACATTCTGCGTAAAGAAGGCGTCCGATGCCCTGAAAACCAATTCAAACATATATTCAGCGGCAGGAGGCGATGCTCCAAAATGCGTTTCATATGCCCAGCTGAAAACCAAGCTCGCAGGGTACAAGCCTTATTATATGTACAGGCAGAAGAATACCGTCGGAAATCTTGAAAACGTAGGATTCTCAAAAGAAGGGCGAGAGGGTATGTATAACATCTTTATGATGGAAGAGGTGCATACTGTTTTTGCAGTAGGCGCAGGCGCTGTTACGAAGCTTGTAAGCTCTTATTCGGACGACGATAATAAAAAAATTATGAGAGTTTTCACGCCTAAATATCCTTATGAGTATTTAAGAGAACACGAAAACCGCAAAGCAGGTATAGTAAGTGATAAAAAGAGCGTTACCGAGCAAATAGAAGAGTTTTTTGCAAAATACTATAATGCGTGAATAAATAAAAAGGGTTGCTAATAAATTTTAGTAACCTTTTTTTATTGGAGTTTTGGTATAAATGACGCTTGAAAAACAAAAAAACAGCATTAAAAACACCGAAAACGGATTTGTCCGCGGAGCGCTCTCACTTACAGTTGCCGTTATTATAGTAAAAATTATAAGCTATATATATAAAGTTCCCCTTTCTCACGTCTTAGGCGATGGAGGAATGGGATATTTTAATTCGGCGTATACCGTTTTTACATTCTTTTATATGCTTTGTTCCGGTGGTATACCGAGAGCCGTGTCTATTGTAATTGCCGAAATGAATGCCACTTCTATGCCCTCTGAGCGCAAACGGGCGTTGGGGTATATCATGAGCTTTTTTGCGGTGGTAGGGCTTTGCGCCGCCTTGGTTTTACTGTTTTCGGCAGGACTTATATCAAAGGCAATAGGGAATTCCGGAGCAACTCTTTCGATGCTGTGTATAGCGCCTTCGCTTTTGTTCGTTGCATTATCTGGAGTCGCAAGAGGCTACCTTACGGGTGTGTCAAATATGATTCCGGTCGCCTTTTCCCAGGTTATTGAAGGGGTAGTGAAATTCGTATTTGGTATGCTTCTTGCTTTGTTGGGAGTGAGGTTGGGATTTGACTTGCCTGCGATTTCCGCTATGACGATAAGCGGTGTTACCCTTGGGGCACTTGCAAGCTCAATTTACCTTTTGTTCTATACTAAAACTAAAAAAACAAGCGAAAATACAGAGCAGAATTTTCAAAAAATCGGAGCAAAGAATATAATCAAAAGAACCGTAAAGCTCGCTGCGCCTATTACTTTAAGCTCGGCGATTATGGGAATGGCAGGACTTATAGACCTCGGTTTTGTTATGCAAAGACTGGCTGACGTCGGGTATACAGAGCTTGAAGCAGGAGCGCTTTACGGCAACTTTACCACGCTCGTAGTTCCTATGCTCAATCTCGTTATGGCGCTCGTTACACCGCTTACTACTGCTGCGCTGCCGATGTTTGCTACCTGTTACTCACTTAAAGACACCGAAAGCTTGAATAAAAAGGCGGAAGACTTGATTGGATTGTGTTTGTTTTTGACGATTCCATCGGCTATCGGCATATCCTTGTTTTCCGAAGAGGTGCTTTCTATGCTTTTTAAACCCGAATCCGCCAAAATAGCGGCGCCTCTTTTGGTCCTTCTTGCGCCTTCTTTTGTGTTCTTACCCCTTTTAACTATGATAAATACAATACTTGAAGCGACGTCGCACACTAAAGCGCCCTTGATTTCAATGAGTGTAGGAGCTGTCGTTAAGGGAATTGTGAGTTATATTCTTGTAGGCACTGATAATTTCGGTATTGCTGGCGCACCGATAGGCACATCAATCTCTTACGGAATATCCTTTTTGATTTCCTTTATACTTATGATGTATCTTTCCGACGTAGGTCTGTCTGTTTTTAAGGGGTTTATAGGTCCTGCACTGATTGGCGGTGCGTCTGTCGGCTGTGCAAAGCTTTTATATAATGCCTTGATTTTTCGCATTAACAGCTCCTTGCTCCTTATTATTTGTATAACTCTTGCGGTGCTTATGTATTTCGTTATATCGTCAATTTTCGCTAAATTAAAGAAAAAACGGTGGTATTTGCGGTCAAAATCAACAAAAATGACCTAAACTAATTATTTATTTAGACGATTTTTTGCAAAATTTGTATAAAATACTGAATAAGGGTTGAATTTGAGAGGCAAACTTGGTATAATTTACATATAAAAAAGAAAGGATGTAAAAAACCAATGAACAAGACAGAACTCATAAACGTTGTAGCCGCAGAGGCTGGTGTTTCCAAGAAGGACGCAGAGGCAGTTGTTAGCGCAACTCTTAACGCTATTACAGAAGCTCTTAAGTCCGGCGATAAGGTTCAGCTTATAGGCTTCGGTACTTTCGAGGTTAAGGATGTTGCTGCAAGAGAAGGCCGTAACCCCAAGACCAAAGAGGTTATTGAGATTCCCGCTTGCAAGAAGCCTGCTTTTTCTGCATCTAAAGCACTTAAGGAAGCAGTTAACGGTTAATTATGCGTCTGGATAAATACCTAAAGGTTTCCAGGCTTATAAAAAGAAGAACCGTTGCCAATGATGCCTGTGATACTGCTCGTATTTCTGTGAATGGGAAGGTTGCGAAGGCTTCCTATGATGTGAAGCTGGGTGATTTGATAACTATATCGTTCGGCTCCAAGACCGTTACGGTAAAGGTCCTTGAAATCAAGGAAACAACTAAAAAAACCGAGTCCCAGGGAATGTACGAGATCGTATCGGAGGACGTGGTATAATCTTTTAAATTGCCGCATATCATTTATTGTGATATGCGGCAATTTATTTTTGGAGGTTGTTATGGACAGCAGGGATAAGATGGTAAAAAAGCATCATAGTCTTGCATTAGAGGATTGGCGGAATCTGAAGATAAACGGAATTTGTGATATACGCGGTTTTGACGAAAGTTCAGTAGCTCTGGAATCAGAGGATGGAAGAATTTACGTAGAGGGTACAGGATTAAAAATTGAATCTCTTGAAAAGGAAGGCGGCATAGTAATAATCAGCGGAGATATAAGCGGAGTGTTCAGAGCGACCGGAGAAAAAGGGAAGCGCGGATTTTTTGGGAAGTTGTTTGGCGGTTAAATGAAGTTTTTTACCTTTTCCGAGATATGCCTTTCTGTTTTTTATGCGTTTGCCTTCGGCTTAGCCTTCGGTTTTGTTAGCTCATTGATAAAGGTATTTTTTCTGTACTTAAACTGCATATTACAGATTCCCTCGAAAATATGGCGAATTAGCAGCAATTTTTCACTGAAAAAAATAAAAGAAGAAACGAAAATTAAATCCGAATCCTTAAATAACGTCTTATGTTTTTTTAAGGATTTTATTTCTGTCACCGCCTTTGGCGTGGCCTTCATTTTAATTTCCTACATAGCGAATGACGGTGTTTTCAGGTTTTACATGCTTGTAATATCTGTTCTTTGCGCTTATTTGTCGAAAAGAACATTGGGGAGTATTTTTGAAAAGGCGTCGATACGCATTTTTTCTTTTATTTATGCTGCGTGCCTTGTCGGCATTTCGTTTATATTCTTACCGATTTATAAATTTTTCGGTTTAATCCAAAGGATTTCGGCACCTTTAGTATCGAAGCTTCTAACAAAACTCAGAAGCATTAGAATTAAGAAAAAGAATAAACCTAATGCGGCTTTGCCGGATGAAGAAAAGAGAGAAATTAAAGTGTATAAATTCCATCATTTGACAGGCTCTCATAAAAACGGTGAAAAAACCATAAAAAACAGTTAAAAAGTTGTTTTTTGACGATTTATTATTCTCACCGTTTATTGACAAAATGTCGAATTAGTGCTAAAATATATACAAGTATATATTTTTAATATGGAGAATTCTTATCTTTTGTTTAATTTTGATCTTTTCTTCATATAATTTATCTATATTGCACGGGAGGAGATTTCAGTGAATAATAACGATTTAGCTTCTTATTATTTCCATCAAGGTACAAATTTTAATACCTACGAATATCTCGGTTGCAATAGGGTGAATTGCGAGTCAGATAAATATACTTACGTCTTTCGCACATGGGCTCCCGGAGCAGATTACGTGGGGCTTGTAGGAGACTTTGTCGGGTGGGATGTTCCTTATCCGATGCAAAGAATTACAGATGGCGGCGTATGGGAATGCGTTTTTGTGTCCGATAAATCTTTAGAACGGGAGCCGTATAAGTTTAGGATATCAGGCGGCGGCAGAGTTTTTGATAAAGGCGACCCTTACGCAAGATTCTCTCGCGGCGGGGCAGATGGGGCTTCATTGGTCTTTACTGCGAGTAGCCACAAATGGAAAGATAAGGCCTGGATTAACAGACGTAAGAGGATTGTCAGCGATGCAAAGGCGGGATATTTATCGTCACCGATAAACATATATGAAGTCCATCTTGGAAGCTTTATCAGGCATAAGGAGGACAACTCATATTATTCGTATAGGGAAATTGCGGATGTTTTACCCGCATATTTGAAGTATATGGGATATACTCACGTGGAGTTTCTGCCCCTTGCAGAGTATCCTTACGATGGTTCCTGGGGCTATCAGGTATGCGGATTTTATGCTCCAACCTCGCGCTTTGGCGACCCGGATGATTTTAGATATATGATTGACGCCTTCCATAACTGCGGAATTGGAGTTATTCTCGATTGGGTGCCCGCTCATTTTCCTAAGGATGCTTGGGGACTTTATATGTTTGACGGAACACCTATTTATGAATACCAAGGGGAGGATCGACAGGAGTCACGCTCCTGGGGGACAAGGTTCTTTGATTTAGGAAGGGAAGAGATTCAGTCCTTCTTAATATCAAACGCACTTTATTTATTACGTGAATTTCATATTGACGGGTTGCGAGTTGATGCGGTTGCCTCCATTCTTTACCTTGATTACGATAAAGAGCCCGGGAGTTGGATTCCTAATGTTTTTGGAAATAATATCAATCTTGAGGGTAAAGCCTTTTTGCAGAAATTAAATAAGCGAGTTTTCGAGGAATTTCCCGATACGCTTATGATTGCTGAGGAGTCAGGGGATTTCGGCAACATAACACATCCCACGGAAAAAGGTGGTCTTGGCTTTAATCTTAAATGGAATATGGGATTTGCCAACGATTTTTACGATTACGTAAAGACAGACCCTTTATTCAGAAAATCAAAGCATACTGCCTTGAATTTTCCGATTATGTACGCTTTTTCCGAGAATTATGTTCTGCCCATTTCTCACGATGAGGTAGTTCACGGTAAAAAATCCTTCATTGATAAAATGTATGGCTCCTATGAGGACAAGTTTTTACAGGCAAGAGCGTCCTTGCTCCTGTTTATGACGTACCCGGGAAAGAAAATGCATTTTATGGGAACCGAGTATGCGCAGTTCAGAGAGTGGGATTTTGAAAATTCACTTGAATGGTTTATGCTTGAATATGAAAAGCATAAATCCTTCCGAGATTACGTCGCCTCGCTGAATCGCTTCTATCTGTCGCGCGGAGAGCTTTGGGAGCTTGACTTTACACCCGAAGGATTTGAGTGGCTTCTGGCTGACGAGAATGAAAAAAGCACCGTTGCATATCGCCGGAAAAACAAAAAGGGCGAGAGCTTGATTGCGGTGATTAATTTCTCGGGAGCAGAGCAGAGAGTTTCGTTCCATGTGCAAGGCTCTGTTCTGGAGTGCATGTTCGATACCTACGGAGGCTTTGACATTAAGGGGAACGTCTTAGTGACAGGCTCCGTCGGAAACTATATTGCAAGCGTCACGCTTCCTTCATTTTGCGGAGTTGTACTAAAAGAAAAAATAAAAAAACAATTAAAATAAATTTATCAGAGGAGAGACAGTATGTATTGTAAAAAAGAATGCATCGCAATGCTCCTTGCCGGGGGACAGGGGTCAAGACTTTACGATTTGACCAAGCAAACGGCTAAGCCGGCAGTTTCATTTGGGGGTAAATACAAAATTATAGACTTTCCCTTGTCTAACTGTATTAACTCCGGTATAGATACGGTGGGAGTTTTAACCCAGTATCAGCCTCTTGCTCTTAATGAGTACATAGGCAACGGAGCTACCTGGGACCTCGATAGATCTCGAGGCGGACTTTCCGTGCTTCCGCCTTATCAAGGAAATAAAAAATCCGACTGGTATAAGGGAACGGCAAACGCTATTTTCCAGAACATTCCTTTTATAAAACAGTATAATCCCGATTACGTTCTTATTCTCTCGGGTGACCATATATACCGTATGGATTACTCTAAGATGCTTGCGCAGCATAAGGCTACGGGAGCTGCTTGTACAGTTGCTACTATAACCGTTCCTTGGGAGGAAGCGCCCAGATTCGGAATATGCAATACCAATGCTGACAATACCATTTACGAGTTTGAGGAGAAGCCTAAAAAACCTAAAAACAACCAGGCTTCTATGGGTATATATATCTTTAATACCAAGACTCTCATAGAGTATCTTGAGGTTGACGAGGCTGACGAGAATTCCTCTAACGATTTTGGTAAGAATATTATTCCCAACCTTCTTGGAAATGGTGAGAAGCTTTATGCATATTCATTTGAGGGCTATTGGAAGGATGTAGGAACAATATCCTCTCTTTGGGAAGCTAATATGGACCTTATCGGCGAAGACCCTATTCTTGATTTGCGTGATAAAAAATTCCGTATTTATTCCAAAAACTATGCCAGAGCGCCCCAAGTTATAGGAGATTCGGCAGAGATTGTAAATTCTATGATATCAGAGGGCTGTCGTATAAACGGTACAGTGAAGAATTCTATCATTTCCGGCGGCGTTGTGGTTGAAGAGGGAGCCGAGGTTGTGGACTCTGTTATTATGGAGGATGTTGTAATTAAGTCCGGTGCAAAGGTATATATGTCGATAATAGACTCCGACGTTACCGTAGAAGACGGTGTCACGGTAGGACGGGCAGATTGCGAAAAATCCGAAATTACAGTTATTGCCAAGGGAACTGTTTTATCAACAGCTTCTTCCGCTAAAAATTAAGGAGGTGCGATTATGGCTATCAGTGCAGCAGCAATAGTTTTCTCAAACTTAAACGATAATACACTTTCAAGACTTACAGGCGACAGAACGGTTGCGGCGATACCCTTTGCCTGCAGATACAGACTTATAGATTTTCCTCTTTCCAATCTCGTAAATGCTGACGTGTCTAAAATTCACGTTATAGCTAACTATAATTACAGGTCCTTAGTAGAGCATATCGGAAGCGGTAAGGACTGGGATTTGGCGAGAAAAAAAGACGGAGTTAACGTAATTTCTCCCTTCCAGACAGCGAATACCGCATCTGCCAGCGTATTTAAAACTCATATGGAGGCGCTTAAGAGCATAAAGGAATATATTAATGAATTTACCGAAGAGTATGTAATACTTATGGATTCGGATAACGTTCTTAATATTGACCTCACCGAGGTTGTGGGCGTTCACGAGAAAACCGAAGCGGATATAACTATAGTTACCAAAAATATATCCGAGGGCTTTGAAACCAAGCATAACAGAATACTTATTTCCTCTGTTGCGGGAAAAATCACCGATGCCGTTATGGGCAACGCTTTTAACGGAAGAAACACAGAGGCGTCACTCGATATATTCGTTATGAAAACCGAATACCTTCGCCTTCTTATAGAAGAAGCGGAGGCCTACGGCTTTAATAGCTTCACAGGAATGATACTTAAGAAATATAAGCACTCTAATTACAGGACCTATTGCTACACAGGCTATAACGCCTGCGTATCAAGCTTCCTTGATTATTACAAATGCTCAATAGAGCTGGCAACTAACAAGGAGGCCAGAGAGTCTTTGCTTTATAAGAAGGAGGCTCCTATATTCACAAGAGTTCACAATTCCTCGCCCGTGTTCTACAAAAGCACAGCGAAGGTTGAGAATTCAATGATAGCGGACGACTGTGTTATAGAAGGAACGGTCATAAACTCCGTTCTTTGCCGTGGCGTTCACGTCGGCAAGGGTGCGGTAGTAAAGAACTCTGTATTGTTCAAGGGAACAACGGTAGGTAAAAACGCAAGCGTGAACTGTATCGTAACCGATAAGGACGTTACGATTTCCGACGGTGTGGTTCTTTCGGGTAACGATAATATGCCGTTCTATATCGGCAAATCCCGCCACGTTTAATAGCCCGATTGTTCGCGCAAGGCTTGAAAAAACGGAAGAAAGGGAAATGATATGAAAAAAATATTATACGTTGCCAGCGAAGCAAATCCTTATGCGGCGAGCGGTGGGCTTGGTGACGTTATGGGAGCGCTTCCCGTAACTTTGGCAAAAGACAATCCGGAATTTGAAGTATCTGTAATACTGCCTCTTTACGGAGGAATGAAAGAGGAATACCGAAAAAAGCTCGTAAAGGTGGCTGATATCAAATTCAGATATTCCTGGAGAAATACAGGAGCTTCGGTTTATAAGATTGAAAACGGCACCGTTACCTATTATTTTCTTGAAAATCATTATTATTTTGACAGGAAGAAGCTTTACGGCGAATATGACGATGCAGAGAGATTTGCTTTCTTTTCAATGGCAGTCGTAGAATTTATGATACAAACCGGGTATACGCCCGATATTCTTCACGCTAACGATTGGCAGTCAGCCTTGGTTGTTATATATCTTAAAACCAAATATTTCGTCTGCGATGCGGTGAAGGATATAAAAACCGTATATACAATTCACAACATAGAATATCAGGGTAAATTTGACCCATTTATTCTCGGGGACGTATTTGCTCTTGACGGATATTCAAATGTTGTTGAATACAACGGCTGCATAAACCTTATGAAAGGGGCGCTGACCGTTTCCGATTACGTAACAACGGTAAGTCCTAATTACGCATACGAATTACATCACGATTTCTTCGCCTTCGGCCTTGCTGATATAGTTAACCAGATTGGAGCGAAGTTTGCGGGCGTAATCAATGGTATCGACTATAATTATTTTTCTCCTGAAACAGGTGGAGATATTTACGCACCCTATTCCTTGGAAAATCTCAAAGAGGGAAAGCGTGAGAATAAGCTTGCGCTCCAGCGTGAATTGGGGTTAGACGAGTGCGCAGACGTTCCGTTGGTTGTTATGATAACACGCCTTGCATCGCAGAAGGGCATTGACCTGGTTGCGAGAATTATTGACGAATTGTTGATGGAAAATATGCAGTTTGTAATCCTCGGAACAGGGGACGAGGATTACGAAAATATGTTCCGTGAACTTGAAGTAAGGCACAAAAACGTTCGCGCTCTTATAAAGTTTGACAGAGTCATTTCCAAAAAAATGTATGCAGCGGCAGATATGTTCCTTATGCCCTCAAAGAGCGAACCCTGCGGGCTTGCTCAAATGATTTCCTGTTCCTACGGAACAGTTCCCGTAGTCAGAGCTGTCGGTGGACTTTACGATACGATTCGCCCTTACGGTGAAGACAACTCCAACGGATTTTCATTTGATAATTATAATGCTCACGAGCTTTTGTTTACAGTTAAAAGAGCCTTGAGTCTTTATAACGATAAGGCGGAGTGGGATGCGTTAGTTTTAAGAGCTAAAAACTCAGACTTCTCTTGGACTAATTCTGCTTCAAAATATATTAGTATTTATAACAAAATTTTGCAATGGTAAGGATTTAAAATAAATGAATAGTAAAGCAAGCGAAAAAATATTAACAGGCGAAAAAAAGAAAATCTCAACGGCTGAAATTAAAGAGCGAATCGAATCAAAGCTTATAACAAGGGGTGTGCTAAACCCGGAAATAGCAACAGACGAGCAGCTTTATCAGGCAACGGTAGCAGCAGTTAAGGATATAATGATTGAGCTTCGCACTAATTTCAAGCGCCGTATAAAAGCAAAAGCCGCAAAGAAGGTATGTTACCTTTGCATGGAATTCTTGGTTGGTCGTTCCTTGAAAAACGATACTATGAATCTCGGTATTTACGACCAGCTTTGCTCCGTTCTTTCGGAGTTCGGTACATCTTTCGACCGCATATATTCCTGTGAGGTTGACCCGGGACTTGGAAACGGAGGACTTGGAAGATTAGCGGCGTGCTTTATGGATTCTCTCACCGCCTGCGACTATGCAGGAAACGGATATTCCTTGCTTTATGAAAACGGACTTTTCCGTCAGAAAATAATTGACGGAGAGCAGGTAGAGCTTCCTGATAGCTGGCTTGGAAGCGGCGGTGCTTGGCTTGTTCCTCACCCTGAAAACAGCGTGTCTATTCGTCTTGGCGGAAAAATCGAGGAAAAATGGGAAAACGGCGAGCTTAAAATAATGAATTACGATTACGACGAGGTAAAAGCCGTACCCTATGACCTTCTTATTCCCGGTACCACAACCGACGCTGTAAACAAAATCAGGCTCTGGCGTTCACGTCCCGCATATTCCTCGGTAATGAATTATGCAACGCAAGGCTCTTACGTTAAAAATCTTGCGGCGGGTAACGGAGCTGAGGTAATAACTCAGCAGCTTTATCCAAAGGATGATTATGACGAAGGCAAACTTTTAAGACTTACTCAGCAGTATTTCCTTGTTTCCGCATCTCTTCAGAGTATAATCAGCGATTATTTTGCTGAGAACGGCTCTCTTCGAGGCTTTGAGGACAAGATTTCAATTCATATAAACGACACACACCCTGCTCTTTGTATCCCCGAGCTCATGCGTATCCTTATGGACGTTTATTCGTATTCCTGGGAGGATGCTTGGGCTGTGGTTGTGAAAACCGTTTCTTATACTAACCATACGGTTCTTCCCGAGGCTCTTGAATGTTGGCGTGTTGACCTGTTCAGCATAAAGCTTCCGAGAATCTTTATGATTGTTAATGAAATTAACAGAAGATTTACTGCAGACCTTTGGAATCTTTATCCCGGAGATTGGGATAGAATTTCCAGAATGGCAATAGTTGCTTATAACCAGGTAAGAATGGCAAATCTGTCCATCGTCGGCTCACATACAGTAAACGGAGTTTCCAAGCTTCACAGCGATATTCTTAAGAAAACCATCTTCCACGATTTCTATAAAATGACGCCCTGGAAATTCACAAATGTAACAAACGGCGTCGTGCACAGAAGATGGCTTAACAATTCAAACCCCGCTCTTTGTAAGCTTCTTGACGAGCTTATTGGCGAGGAATACAGAGAAGATGCGTCTAATCTTATAAAACTTGAAAAGTATGCGGATGATTCCTCAGTTCTTTCAAGGATAGACGATATCAAGCATTACAATAAAGAAACCTTTGCCTACTACGTTTACGAAAAAACTGGAAAGAGAATAGACCCCTCGTCTATTTACGATGTTCAGATAAAGAGAATGCACGAATATAAGCGTCAACTTCTTAACGTGCTGAAAATTATAGCTTTATATAACGAAATTCTTGAAAATCCCAATTCGGATATTCCTCCTCAGACCTTTATCTTTGGTTGCAAGGCAGCTCCCGGTTACGTGATGGCTAAAAAGCTTATTAAGCTTATCTGGTTCCTCTCCGAGGAGCTTGAGAGAAATCCTCTTACTAAAGACAGACTTAAGGTTGTGTTTATGGAAGAGTATAACGTTTCATTGGCGGAGGTGCTTATTCCTTCGGCTGATATATCGGAGCAGATATCCCTTGCAGGTAAGGAAGCCAGTGGAACAGGCTGCATGAAGCTTATGATGAACGGCGCTGTAACTATGGGAACTCTTGATGGAGCCAATGTTGAGATTCTCGAGGCTGTCGGACGTGATAATATGTATATCTTCGGTCTTAATACCCACGAGGTTGATGAGCTTTGGAGAAATGGATATATTTCAAGGGACCATTATTACAGGTCGCAGAAGCTGAAGGGGGCGGTGGACCGCCTGACATCTCCTATTGCGGGACAGGATTTCTCTCACATCTCCGATTATCTTATCAACGGCGGCTACGGTGTTGCAGATCCATTTATGTGTCTTGCTGACTTTGATTCTTATTACTTCACATATGAGAAGGCTATGAGAGATTTTGCCAATAGAGAAAAATGGAGCAGAATGTCACTTATGAATACGGCTACAAGCGGAATATTCGCATCCGATAACAGCATAAGCCATTATGCATCGGAAATATGGCATATTTCTCCCGTAAACAAAATCAAGTAAACTTAAAAAAAGAGGTTTTTTGTGAATTTCTTGAATTTGTCTTTCGAAAACTTAAAGGATATAAAAGGCGAAATTCGCTATCTCCACGGTGGGAAAAATACAGGCTCGGGAGCCTTCGGGCTTTCCGAGACGGCTGAGCTTCAGATAATACTCCCGCGCTCTGCGGGAGCGAAGGCTCTGTTTTTGGAAATTGTAAGCGAGGATTTCTCGGAAAAACATCCACCCCTTGAAGCTAATCTCAGCGATTCGGATTTTATCTCGGACGTATATACTGTATCTCTTGATATTAAAGCGCTTGGCGTAGGGTTATATTTTTACAGACTGGTAATTGATACTGTGGCGGGACGTGTTTTTGCGTACGGAAATCCTTATGAGTTTTATCTTTCGGAAGAGTGTACGGGTAAGTATTTTCAATTTTCCGTAATTAACAGTAAATACTCTGGTGCTTCTGCTTTTTCAGGAGGCGTCATATATCATATATTCGTTGACAGATTTTCAAAATTAGGAAATCCAGAAATAAGAGAAGATGCAAGAATGGTAGAGGATTGGTACGGAAATATTCCCGAATATCCCGAATATCCCGGCGCACCGTTGAAAAACAATACCTTTTTTGGTGGAACACTTATGGGTATTGCAGATAAGCTGGATTACATAAAATCTTTAGGCACTACCCTTATTTACCTCAGCCCAATATTTGAATCAGCCTCAAACCATAAATACGACACCGGCGACTATATGAAGGTAGATAAAATGTTCGGTGGCGATGACGGCTTAAAAGAGCTGATAAAGAAAGCAGGAGAAATGGGAATCGGTATATTGCTTGACGGTGTATTTAATCACACAGGAGCCGACAGCATTTATTTTAACCGCTACGGTCGCTACGAAGCGCTCGGTGCTTATCAGTCAAAGGAATCGCCCTATTACAGCTGGTACGACTTTAAAGAATTTCCGGACGAATACACCTGCTGGTGGGGAATAGAGATTCTCCCGAGAATAAATCCCGACTCACCGTCCTGCTCGGAGTACTTTGCGGGGCGCGGCGGAGTAATAGAGCATTATGCTTCCTTAGGAATTGCAGGTATGAGGCTTGATGTGGCAGATGAGCTTTCCGACTCTTTTATTTCGAAAATAAAGTCGAAACTTGCCGAAATCAATCCCAAAACTATACTTTATGGCGAGGTATGGGAGGATGCTTCAAATAAAATTGCATACGGAAAAAGGAAAAAATATTTTCTTGGCGAAGAGCTTGACGGTGTTATGAATTATCCTGTGCGCGAGGGAATTATAGCATTTCTTCGGGATAAAAATCCCGCACCTTTGAAATACGCCCTGTGCGAGGTTATGTTTAATGCGCCGACTCATGTGCAGAATTTGCAAATGAACCTTCTCGGCACTCACGATACTGAAAGAATTATTACGGCTCTTGCGGGCGATAATATGGACGGTGTTCCTAATGCTGTTATCCGTCTTGCCCGTCTTACAGAAGAACAAAAAGTCCTTGGGGTTCAGCTCTTAAAGGTTGCTTATACGATTCTTGCAACAATTCCTGGAATACCAAGTATATTTTATGGCGACGAGGCGGGGCTTGAAGGATATAAGGACCCATTCAATCGCCGCACATATCCTTGGGGACGAGAATGTAAAGAGCTTGTGGAGCACTACAGAATAGTAGGGGAGATAAGGAAGAATCCCGTATACGCCAAAGGGAGCTTTAAGCTTCTTATGCTTACCGATAAAGTGCTCGTTTTTGAAAGAAGCTATGGCGGAGTGAAGTTTATAACCTTTGTTAATAACTCCCACGAAGAGATAGCGCTTGAATTTGAAATGCGAGCGCATATGCTTCTTTCATGTACTTATTCAAAGAGAACGAGTATTAAGCCTCACACCGCAGAGATTATAAAAACAACTACTAAAAACACTTTTGATATTATTTAAAAACGCAGGAGAGCCTATTTATTTTTAGGCAGAAATGTAAATGGTACTTATACTTATAGGAATGCCCGGATGTGGAAAATCGTGTATGGGCAGAGCTCTTTCGAGAAAACTTAAAATGAAAAACATAGACGGTGACAGAGTTATTGAAAAAATGACTGGTAAACGTTTGCAGGAAATAATTGATGATGAGGGGCTCGAGGGCTTCAAGAAAATTGAAGAAGAAGCGCTCTTGTCAATTAAGGGTGATAATATAATCATTTCCACAGGTGGCAGCGCAGTTTACTATGAATCCGTTATGAATTATTTTAAATCCATAGGAAAAGTAGTGTATCTTTACTGCACTCTTGACGTCTTGAAGGGACGGCTCGGGAATTTAGCGCAGCGGGGAGTTGTGCTTAAGCAATCGCAAACTCTGGAGGACCTTTACAAGGAAAGATGTGCGCTGTACGAGAAGTATGCGGATATTACAGTTGATTGCAGCGGAAACGCTTATTCAAAATATCAGTCAAGGGTGATAACTGCGGTTAAATATCTTGCGCAGGAGCAATAAAATCTGTTGTTTTTGCGTAAAGCTCATAAAAGCGGCTTTTTGAGCTATTATATTCTCATAAATTTGAAAGAACGAGAACACACTTTTGTGAAGCTTCTCGTTCTTTCTTTGTTTAGATTTTTGAAAATTTAAAGTATAAATTCCGCTTGACACACCGCTCTATATCTTATTAGAAAAATTCTTAAGAGCTTTGATAAACTCGAAAATTTCGCTTTCTTCATTAAATACAGAGAAGCTGACACGGACAAGCCCGGTTTTTTCGCTCCCAAGCTTCTTGTGTATCATTGGTGCGCAATGAAGACCTGCTCTTACGCATATATCCTCGTCATCTAAATATCTTGCAAGGATATCGGGGGCGATGCCTTTCATTCGAAAGGAAACGATACCGCCGGTATCGCCGAATATCTCCGTACCGTGCAATTTCCTCAATTCTGACGAGCAAATCCTTGTGAGCATATTCAGCTTTTCTTCTATTCTATCAATTCCGTAGTTTTCTATAAAATCAATACCGGCGCCTAAAGAGCATATAGCGGGAGTGGGGAGAGTTCCTGCTTCAAACCGTTCAGGAAGATATTCCGGCATAGATAAATTCATAGAATTTGTGCCGCTGCCGCCCTCAGCCAATCCATTTTTTATTAAAGGGGATGAAATCAGTGCGAATCCGCTGCCTTGTATGCCAAAAAGCCCTTTATGCCCGGGAGCGCAAAGAACATCACATGGAGTTTCCTTTAAATTTATCCTTTTGTGTCCTATAAGTTGTGATGCGTCAACAATGAGCGGAAGCCCGAGCTGTCGGCTTATGCGTGATAGAATTTCAAGAGGTATTTCTTTTCCTGTTACGTTCGATGTCAACGTCGAAATAATTGCTTTAGTATCACTTCTTACCAAACCTTTTATGGAGGTTTCTATATCCCCGTCGCTTTCAAACGTGGAATATTCCACGCCATACCGAGCCTTCAGAGTCTCCAAGGGGCGTAAAACCGAATTATGCTCGGCGTCGGATGTAATAACGTGACACTTCTCACATATCATACCTTTAATAGCTAAATTCAAGGCGTAGGTAGCATTTTGAGTGAATACAACGTTTTCGGGTGAATCGTAAGATAAAAGTTTTGCCACCTTTTCTCTGGTTGCGTAAACCTTCTCGCTTGCGGCTATCGATAATTTGTGTCCGCTTCTTCCTGGATTTGCCCCATAGCGCATTATGGTATCAAGCACCTCAACTGACACCTCAGAAGGTTTAGGATATGTCGTTGCCGCATTGTCAAAATAAATCATTTCTGACCTTTTCTTCGCATCTATACCGTGGGAATATTATTATCCTTCAGTATTTTCAATATGCGGAAACGCTCCCGGTAGTCAAACTCAATTCCATAAACGCAACCGCCGCCGATTTCTGAATTGTTTTTTATGAGTTTTGTTGTTATACCTATCTCGGCAAGTATTTTTTTAGCTTTTGTAGCGTGTGTTACTGTGCCGATGCTTATAATTGATTTATTCAAGCCCAAAACTCCTTCCGTACCCATTGGTACAATAGCATTTTATGACTGTTTTTTAAAAAAGTTACGCATGGTGGCTAAAAATGCTGGACATTTTAAATATTTTATGTTATAATACCTTATATTTATATATAAAGGTTAAGTAATGTATAAAATTTTGAATCTTGTTTCTGACGATGGGTTTGCGTCTAACTGTTATCTTATCTCCTCCGGCACTGAATATATTGTGGTAGACCCATCGTTCAGCTATGAAAAAATGCTGGATAAATACGTTTCTTTGCAAGGCACTGCGCCTAAGTACGTGCTTCTCACTCACGAGCATTACGACCATATAAAATGCATCAATACTTATGCGGACAGAGGAGTTAAGATTCTTGTTTCTGCCGAGAGTGGCTCCGCACTTTCTGATTCTTGCAAAAACTGCGCTGATTTTTTAGGTGACATAGGATTTGGCTTCTTTGGCGAATATACCGTCTTGGGAGAAGGGGATAGAATTTCCTTCGGCGACGAAACGCTTACCGTTATGAAAACTCCTGGACACACCGAGGGTTCGCTTTGCTTTATAGGAAACGGTTACGTAATTGTGGGTGATACAATTTTTCAAGGTGGCTCCTATGGCAGATGCGACCTTCCCGGAGGAAATGAAGCTGCCTTGTGCGCATCCTTGCGAAGGCTGCTTAATTTACCTGCGGAATATAAAATTTATCCAGGACACGGTAGCTATTCCACAATAGGCGCAGAAAGGCATTTTTATAATTTGTAATTATTGTAATAAAATAAAGGATTTATCAAAATGGAAGAACTCAAAAACAATTTTATTCACGACATAATCGATGCTGATTTAGCTGAAAATCCAGAACTTAAAATTCATACCCGGTTTCCCCCCGAGCCTAACGGTTACCTTCATATAGGCTCCGCGAAGGCCATATGGATAAACGCTATGACTGCGAAGAAATACGGTGGTCTATTTAACTTAAGATACGATGATACAAACCCTGCAAAAGAGGATAATGAGTACGTTGAGAGTATTTACCGCGACCTTAAGTGGCTCGGCTGTGAGCCCAGCGGCGGTGTTTTCTATGGCTCCGACTATTTTGATAAATGTTATGAATACGCAATTAAGCTCATAAAGGACGGCAAGGCATACGTATGTGATTTGTCTGCTGACGAGATGCGTGAGTATAGAGGAACTCTTACCGAGCCGGGTAAGAATAGCCCATACCGTGATAGGAGTGTTGAAGAGAACCTCGATTTGTTTGATAGAATGAAAAACGGAGAGTTCCCCGATGGGGCGAAGACTCTTCGCGCTAAAATAGATATGGCATCGTCGAATATCAATATGAGGGACCCTGCTATATATAGAATAGTTCATACCGATCACCACCGCCAAGGAAGCAAATGGTGCGTATATCCCTTATACGATTACGCTCACCCGATTCAGGATGCCCTTGAGGGAATTACTCACTCTCTTTGTTCCATTGAATTTGAAAACCACCGTCCCCTTTACGAGTGGGTTATTGATAATATCGGCTTTGAAGCAAAGCCTAAGCAGAGAGAATTTGCAAGACTTAACGTAACGCATACTGTAATGTCAAAAAGATATTTGCGCCAGCTTGTTGAAACAGGGCTTGTAGACGGATGGGACGACCCGAGAATGCCTACGCTCTGCGGATTAAGAAGAAGAGGATATACTCCCGCTTCCATTTTTGATTTTGTTTCAAGAGCAGGTGTTGCGAAGGCGTATAGCGTTGTAGATTACGAGCTTCTTGAGCATTGCATTCGTGAGGAGCTTAACACCACCGCAAATAGAAAAATAGCTATATTGAAGCCTGTTAAGGTTACCGTTACAAACTATCCCGAAGGAAAGGTTGAATATTTTGACCTTCCAAACAATCCGGCTAATCCCGAGGCTGGAACGAGGAAGGTAGCCTTTACCCGTGAGCTTTATATAGATGCTGACGATTTTGCCGAAGTACCTCCGCCTAAGTTCTTCCGTATGAAGCCTGACGGAGAAGTAAGGCTTATGGGAGCTTATATCGTTAAGTGCAATGAGATTGTTAAGGATTCCTATGGAAATATAACGGAGCTTCTTTGCACAGCAGACCTTGAAACCGGTAACGGTAATCCTGCTGACGGCAGAAAGATTAAGGGGACAATTCATTGGCTTTCACGCAGCTTCGCAAAGGATGCAAACGTTATGCTGTACGATTTCCTGTTCGATATAGAAAACGTTGCTGATATTCCTGAAGGCAAGACTTTTGACGATTATCTTAACAGAAACTCAGTTACAAAAATTGAGGGGTGCAAAATTGAGCCTGAGCTTGCCGATGCGGAGGCTGGAAGCAGATATCAGTTTGTCAGAACGGGATATTTTGTTAAGGATACAAAATACGAAAATACCTTTAACAGAATAGTCGGTCTTAAAGATAGCTTTCCCAAAAAATAAATATATTCTGTTTTAAATATTTCGAGGAACAAGTGAAACGCCGCCAAAAGTGCTTGGCGGCGTTTTTTAAAGGGAGAATATGAATATCGGAAGAATTTTGAAAAAAGCACTCTTTTATATGACAGTTCCAAAGTGTGTCAGTTGCTTTGATAAGTTGAGTTTTGAAGACTGCGCTCTTTGCCCCAAGTGTCTTGCTGAATATTACGAAACAAAGGCGCAATCATTTTGCTCCGTATGCCTGAAGCCGCTTTATGAATGCTCTTGTACTAACGATTATCTTGACAGCCATTTCGTTCATAAGGTGATAAAGGTCTTGAGATATAAGGCATCGGTTGAGGGCGTGAGGGTGCCTGCATACGAGCTTGTATACAACTTAAAAAGAGGGCATAGAAGGGATATTGTAAAATTCTTATCCGAGGAAATAGCAGAAAGTATTAGAAATTCATTGAAGCTTGAAAACAAAAAATACATAATAACCAACGTACCAAGACAAAGAAGCAGGAGAATAAAATACGGCGTTGACCATTCAAAAGAGTTGGCAAAGGCGGTAGGGAAGCTTTTGGACTTTGAATATCTGCCGATTTTGAAATCAAAATCTCCCAAAGCGCAAAAGAAAACTCATGGAGAAGAACGAATAACAAACGCAAAATTCGACTATAAAAACGAATATGACTTAAAGGGTGAGAATGTAATTATTCTTGACGATATAATTACTACAGGAGCATCAGTTGGCACTTGCGCCACCTTGCTTAAAGGACTCGGGGCAAGAAGGATAATAGCTGTTTCTTTTGCGGTAGCTTATAAGGATAATTATACACCGTTTCTGACAGAAGACAGGTTTTCATAGGTCACTTGTTTTTTGTTAAAATCATGTTTGATTAATTCATTTTGATTTTTTATAAAAAATTACAAAAGAAAAAGGTGAGGTAAATTTTTCTACCTCACCTTTTTCTATAGCTTTTAATTAACCGATCTTTGCGTAGTTAACCTTGATGCCGGGGCCCATAGTAGTTGCGAGAACGCAGCTCTTAATGTACTGTCCCTTAGCAGCAGCGGGTTTAGCTTTAATAACTGCAGCAAGAAGAGTGTTAAAGTTTTCAGCAAGCTTTTCTGCGCCGAAGGAAGCCTTTCCGATAGGGCAGTGAATGATGTTTGTCTTATCAAGACGATACTCAATCTTACCTGCCTTGGCTTCTGTAACAGCCTTCGCTACGTCAGGAGTAACTGTACCTGCCTTGGGGTTGGGCATAAGTCCCTTAGGACCGAGAACCTTACCAAGACGACCGATAACGCCCATCATGTCAGGAGAAGCGATAACAACATCAAAATCAAACCAGTTTTCGGTCTGAATTTTCTGCACCATATCCTCAGCACCTACGTAATCAGCGCCTGCTGCAAGAGCGGCTTCAGCCTTATCTCCTCTTGCAAATACGAGAGTTCTAACAGTCTTACCTGTACCGTTAGGAAGAACGATAGCGCCTCTTACCTGCTGGTCTGCGTGACGGGAGTCAACACCAAGACGAATGTGAACCTCAACGGTTTCGTCAAACTTAGCTTTTGCAGTCTGGCAGATTATAGCGAGAGCCTCGTCTGCATCATACATTTTTGTTTTGTCGAAAAGCTCGACACTTGCCATATATTTCTTTCCCATTTTAGCCATTGTCAAATACCTCCTGATTACTCTTCAACAGTGATACCCATGCTGCGGGCGGTACCTGCAACCATGCTCATAGCTGCTTCGATGGAAGCTGCGTTGAGGTCGGGCATCTTTGTTTCTGCGATTTTGCGAAGCTGGTCTTTTGTAAGCTTTGCTACCTTTGTCTTGTTGGGAGTAGCGGAAGCGGTTTCAATGCCGCAAGCCTTCTTGATAAGAACTGCTGCGGGGGGAGTCTTTGTAATGAACGTAAAGGAACGGTCTGCGTAAACAGTAATAATAACGGGGATTATAAGACCGATATCATTCTTTGTTCTGTCGTTGAATTCCTTTGTGAAAGCAGGAATTGCAACACCATACTGACCGAGAGCGGGACCTACGGGAGGCTGAGGAGTAGCCTTTCCGGCAGGGAGCTGTAATTTAATGTAACCCATTATTTTCTTTGCCATGATAATTTACCTCCAAATGTGGTAGTTAAAACGAGAGGATTGAAAAAAGATTTTCCTCTCTCCCACAATGCTAATGGCGAAAGCAGAATCAGTCTTCTGCTGTGCGTACTTCCTTTGCATCGACCATGATGGGGAAATCACGCTTTTCCGTGGAAACAAGAATGCCAAGCTGCTTCTTGTCCTCACTGATGTTCTGAATAACGCCCGAATATCCTTCAAAGATACCCGCAACGATTGCCACCTTATCACCGATGTTGAATGTGAAATCGTCCTTCTGTACCTCTACCTGGAACATTTCAACTTCTGCATCAGTAAGGGGAGTAGGCTCTGAACCGGGGCCTACGAAGCCGGTAACGCCTGTTATGTTACGAACAACGTGCCAGCTTTCATCAGTCATAGTCATTTTAACAAAAACGTAACTGGGGAAGAGCTTTGTTTCAATCTCTTTTGTAACACCCTTGTCGTTAGTTTCTTCGGTGATTTCGACAGGAACCTTGACATCGTAAATCAGATGTCCAAGCCCGCGGTTTTCAACGATTTTTTCTATGCTGATTTTTACTTTGTTTTCGTAGCCTGTATATGTGTGAGCTACGTACCATCTGGGACCGAGGTTTTTTTCGTTAATGTTACTCATTTTATCGCCTCTTAACCTATCAAACCTGCAACGGTATTAATGAGGAAGGAGCATGTAGTATCGATAATTGCTATGGCAAGACCGATGGCTACAACGGTGACGAGAACGAGCTTAGTGTTCTTCTTAAGCTCTCCTTTGGGGGTCCAAACAACCTTTTTCATTTCACCGACAGTGTCTTTGCATAACTTAACGAGCTTTTTCCAGATACGCTTGAAGAAATTATCCTTTTTTACTGTGTGCTTGTCTTTTTTTGCAACAGGTTTGGTTTCTTCAGTCTGTACCGGTGTGTTCTTTTCGTTAGACATAAGTCAATCCCTCACTTTATTACTTGGTTTCTTTGTGCAAAGTATGTTTGCGACAGAAACGGCAGAACTTGTTCATTTCAAGTCTGTCGGGATCGTTTTTCTTGTTTTTCTTTGTGTCATAATTCCTTTGCTTGCATTCGGAGCAGGCTAATGTGATTTTGACTCTCATTTATTTCGGCACCTCCTAATAGAATTCGGGTAAAACCCGTAAAATACCTCCCTCAATGGCGGAGCTGTGCATTGTCCCATTATGCACGTAAAAAAAGCCTCCGACAGAGGTAAGACGATTATAACATAAAAATTTATCTTTGTCAATACTTTTTTAAAATATTATTTTTATAATATAATTGAAGAAATAATTTAAAAATACACAATAAACCATTAATGTGTATTGTAAAATCGTCATGTTTATGGTATAATCAATGCGTATAAAGTAAATAATCGGGAGAAAATATTTTGAAAATTAAAATTCTTGATAAAGCCGTAATAGGTAACGACTTACCCTTTGAAAAGCTCTCAAGGTTTGGAGAAGTTGTGTGCTATGATTCATCTCTGTCCTTGGAAATTGAGGATAGAGTCAGGGATGCAGACGTTCTGATAATCAATAAGGTCAAAATAACTGAGCAGGTAATCAAAAGCGCTCATTCGCTTAAGCTTATATGCGTTTTTGCAACAGGATATGATAATGTTGACATTGATGCGGCAAGGCGTGCCTCTGTCGCTGTCTGTAACGTCCCTGCGTATTCTACGGAAAGCGTTGCTCTTTTTACTCTCTCAACTGTGTTGAACCTCGCCACCCATATGAAGGAGTATGAGCGATATACATCGTCAGGAGAGTATACAGAATCGGGAAGAGCAAATTGTTTATATCCTGTCTATCACGAGCTTAAAGGTAAAAAATGGGGCGTTGTAGGATATGGCAACATAGGAAAAAGAGTAGCTGAAATAGCTACTGCATTTGGCGTAGAGCTATTAGTAAATAAGCGCACACCTATCGCAGGGGTAAGATGCGTCGATATAAACACTCTTTGCTGTGAGTCTGACATAATCACTCTTCATCTGCCGCTTAATTCCGAATCTAAGGGGATAATAGGGGAAGAGCAAATAAGTCATATGAAAAACAGCGTGATTCTTGTCAATGAAGCCAGAGGCGCAGTCATAGACGAGGCTGCGGTAGCCAAGGCGGTAAAGTCAGGTAGGATAGGAGCTTTTGGCTCTGACGTTTACTCCGATGAGCCCTTTGGAGAATCACACCCGTTTTACGAAATAAAGGATCTTGATAACGTGTGCCTTACACCGCATGCAGCTTGGGCGGCATACGAATCCCGTCTTCGCTGCCTTAACGTTATTTGCGACAACATAGAAGCTTTTATCGCTCAAAAAACTCTAAATAGAGTAGATAAATAGAAGCAGAAATTTGAATTTGACATAAAAGAAAAAGAAAATTCGGCTAAAAACCGAATTTTCTTTTTAGTTTTCAGAAGCTAATTTTAGCCTCTGTCAACGGTTATTACACAGAATATTTTAGAGTCTTTTTCTTGTATTTTTTCACATATTAAAGCTGTAATTTCTTCCTTGCTGTATTTGCTTTCAAATGGAAGAACAATATCAAAAATTATGTTCGTGTGTGTGTTTCCTATAACGGCTCTGAAGTCGTGCAGAGTAATATTCGGCTCTATTTCTTTTACCGTTTCTTCTGCAAAGATTTTTAGCATGTTAACTGTTTCATTGTTGGTTTCGATGGGGTCAAGGTGTATGGTACATAGTATGCCGAGAGATGTGTCAATCTCTTTTTCGAGATTGTCTATCTGGTCGTGAAGCGCATATATATCCTTTTCTCCGTCAACCTCTGCGTGGAAGGAAGCGATAAAGTGTCCGGGACCGTAATTATGAATTATCATATCGTGTACTCCTATTACGTCCGGATACTTTGATATGATTTCCATAATAGAATTGGTCAGCTCCTCTGTGGGAGCCTCACCCATAATCGAATTTTTAGTTTCGTTGAGAATAGTTATGCCTGCGAAAAGAATGAGCAGGGAAACACAAAGACCTACTATAGAGTCGAGTAACACAAAATTAGTGAACTTGATTATAACTGATGATGCGAGAACAGCACTTGTGGATATCGAATCTATAAGTGAGTCGGTAGCTGCTGCTTTTATAACGCCGGAATCAATCTTTTTTGCGCAGGAGCGGTAAAACATTGCTAAAAGGAATTTGAGAATGATTGATACTGAAAGCAAAATAATAGGAAGAAGCTCAATAACAGGTGATACTGTGTCAAAGCCGAATATTTTTTTACCTGAATCAAGGAGGAAATTGAATCCTGCGTTCAGAATAAGGAAGGATACAATCATAGAAGCTATGTATTCTATTCGTGCGTGTCCGAAAGGATGGTCTCTATCAGCAGGCTTTGAAGCCAGCTTAAAGCTTACAAGACTGACGGTTGAGCTTCCCGCATCAGAAAGATTGTTCACCGCATCTGCCATTATGGCAATAGAGCCGGATATAAGTCCTGCGAATAATTTTATAGAGAATAAAAGAACGTTCGTAAAAATACCAACCCAGCTTGACATGGTGCCGTATTTCTTACGGACGTCGGGGTCTTTTACATTTTTGTAATCTTTTATAAACAATTTTGCCAAAAATTCCGACATTGGCTTTCCCTTTCATAAAAAATACTTGCAAATTTGTATTTTGGTGTTTACTTTTAGATTTATCTATGGTAAAATAAATAACAAAAGGAGGCGATATCACTGAACTTAAAAACCGTTGGTATAAGGTACGAAAAGATAGAGAGCCTTGAAAAAGAGTTAGCGCTTGAAATCGCCTGCTTCAGAGCGATGAGGGGGGAGGCGTTGGTCTTTTTCCTTGAAAATAAGGAAAGCCTCTCGGCTTTCAGAAACGCTTCACTCAAAATTTTAAGAAAGCTGAAAAAACAAGGAATAATCCAGACCTTTATTTTCGGAGAAGAAATTTCAGAGGTAAAGACTGAAACTCAATATCTTTTGAATAAAATTCCGAGTTTGCCCGAGGTTTTGGCGGATTTTGAAGTTTCGGTTTGCGTGAAGCTTTGATGGCTTACGCATTGTCGTACATACAAATTTTTGCTTATAAATTTTACCGGATACACGCCTCGGTACAGAAGCGTGTATTTTTCATGTCCTATTTCTTTAACTTTAACATTAAAGAGGTTGTTCTCCGCATTGGGAAACAACCTCTTTAAATTTCAATTAGTTAATTGCTATGCTCTTCGAGGTACTTAACCACATCACCAACAGTGTTGAGATGGTGAACTTCCTCATCTGCAATAACAACATTGAATTTTTCTTCACAAGCAAGAACTAATTCTGCAAGTTCAAGGGAATTGATTCCAAGATCTCCTGCAAGCTCTGCTTCCATTGTTATGTCTTCAGCTTTAACGCGAAGCTCGTCAACAAGAAACTGCTTTACATTTTCAAACATGAATTTTTCTCCTCCTTATTCAGAATTTACTATAAAACACAAACACGACTAATGATACAATAATATTCTCTTTTTGTCAATAGTTTTTCAAAAAATAAGTCAAAATAGACAAAAAAGAGTTTATGTATATCATTTCACTTGCGTAAAAATGCCTCATTTTTAATAAAAAGCATATTTTTATTGCGATAAAACTTTCGTGATTGTACTTCATAATTAGCTATTGACATTTTTTTCTTTATATGTTAAACTTGTTGCGTTGATTTTTTGTAAAAAGGACTTTGTTTTATGGAAGAACTGATATGGTGTTGGGTTATAGTTGCCGCATTATCCGTGGTAGGTGAAACTGTAACGCAACGCTTATACCTGATATGGGCTTTGCCTGCATCTTTAGCGTCGGCGCTCTTTGCACTTTGCTCTTTGGAGTGGTATTGGCAGGTAGTGGTATTTTGTCTTGTTTTGTTGCTTGGGCTTTTTGGTGGCAGAAGGCTTGTAGATCATATTATTAACAGGAACAAGATAAATGATATCAACGACCTTATCGGTGTTAATTGTGTAGTATCCGAAAGAATAGACAGCCTTGCAGGTTGTGGACTTGTTGAAGCAAAGGGCGGTGTGTGGGCTGCCAGAGGAGTTGGCGAAGAGGATGAATTCGAGGTAGGGGAGCGTTTGTCCGTAGTTGCTATCGAGGGAGTTCGTCTTATTTGCAAGAAAAAATAATCCATCTAAAAAAACAAAAAAGTTAATAAAAGCACTTGACAAAAAAGAAATATTCTGCTATAATATCATTCGCTGTCAAGTTATGCGTCTTTAGCTCAGCTGGATAGAGCAACTGCCTTCTAAGCAGTAGGTCGGGGGTTCGAGTCCCTCAAGACGCGCCATACGGTGGGATTAGCTCAGCTGGCAGTAGCGCCAGGTTGTGGCCCTGGAGGTCGTGGGTTCAAGTCCCATATCTCACCCCAAAAATCGACAAGCTTCGTGCTTGTCGATTTTTTGTTTTTCAAAACAACCGAAAGAGGTCAAAAAAACGAAGGTTGTCAAAAAAGCATCAAAAACTGTTAAAAATATTTAAACATTAGCACAAATATTTAATTTATTATTTACTTTTAAAATTAAATGTGGTATAATCATTAGAAAACAGTAGCGCATAATTCCTGTGCGAGAAGAAAAACTCGGAAAAGGAGGAATGAAATTTTGAATAATAATCTTAAATTTGATTTTGAGAAAATGCAAATTCCATATTTTTCAAGATTGGAAATTGCGATTTGTATAGCGCTTGGTTGCCTTAATATAGTAATTTTTGCCCTGATTCAAGGGTATACGCCTATTAATACCGCTTTACTTGCGGTTATTATTTGCGCTCTGTATCTTCTTGAAATTGCCCTTATCGGAGTACATCACAATAAGGCTATGAGAAAGCTACCAACGGAAGACGTTGAGAATTTTTTTGCGGAAAATAGCAGTAAGGTGTTTATGAATACCACCTCGCCCGTATTTGCGATAGACAATTACGGTACTATTGTATGGTATAACGATGCTTTGCTGGAATTAACTGCCGAGCACGGCAACTTTGTAGGTGCGAACATCAGCTCAATGTTTGGAAATTCCTTGACGAAGGAAAGCTTTGGCGGAGAGCCTGTGGAGCTTCTTGGTCGCTTATATACCATAGAAAGCTTTTCGGTTTCCACCTCTGAGGATGGGCTATATCTTTCAATTCTTCATGATATTACAGAGCTTTCGGAGCTTAAGAAAAATTATGCTGACGAGCGAGTTGCGGTAGCTTATATTTGCATAGATAACGTTGAAGATGTGATGCAGTACGTTCACGAGAACGTAAGAGACGTTATTTCCTCTGTTGATAACAAAATCAAAGCTTGGGCAGAGGGAATGAATGGCGTTCTTAAATTCTACGAAAACGATAAGTATATTCTGCTTTTCGATTCTGTGTACCTTGACAAATGTATAGAAAACAGGTTTTCCATTCTTGATGAGATAAGAAGTGTCAGAATGGGGGACGGTGTTTCAATCACAGTTTCGATAGGCGTATCTAGGATAGCAGGTACCCTTGCGCAACGAGAGCGCGCGGCGAAGGATGCCATAGATTTGGCGCTTCAGCGAGGCGGTGACCAAGCTGTTTACAAAACCGACGAAGGCATTGAATATTACGGTGGATGCACTAAGTCCCTTTACAAGAGATATAATGTTCATTCCAGAACCTTTGTAAATCAACTTACCGCTTTGATGGTAAGAGCGGATAACGTAATAGTTATGGGACATAGATACGGCGACTTTGATTCCTTTGGTGCGTCGGTAGGCGTTGCCAGGATAGCAATGCTCTGCGGCTCAAAAATTAATATAGCTATCGACCTGCGTGATAGGAATTTATCCCCCTGCGTAGATATGCTTCAGGAGGAGGAAGGTTATGCGCATATGTTTGTGGATAGTGCAGATGCCTTCGACCTTATGGGCCCCGATACTCTTGTGATTCTCGTTGACCACAATAACTTTGACCGCTCCCAGTTTTCTGATATATCGAAGAAGGTAAATCAGGTGGTAATCATAGACCACCACAGAAAAATAGACATTATGCCCGAGAGCGTAAAGCTTCATTATATCGAGCCCTCTGCCTCCAGCACCTGTGAGGTAGTGACCGAAATGATAGAGTGCGCTAACAGCTCTCAGAGAATTTTAAAGGCAGAAGCGGATATGCTTCTTGCGGGTATACTGCTTGACACCAAGCAGTTCTCTCGCAATACAGGAACCAGGACCTTCAGCGCTGCAGAATTCCTACGCGGAGCGGGAGCCAACCCCTCCGACGTGTACGATTTATTCAAGACGGAGGCGCAAGACTTGGCGAAGGAAGCAAGGTTCCATACCTCGATTACGGTTTATAAGGAAAATATCGCTATATCCTGCTGTGACGGTGAAACAGACGAGTCCTACCGTATTATAGCCTCCAAAGCAGCTGATAAAATGCTGACGCTTAAGAATATAGAAGCTTCGTTTACTCTTGTAAGAATAGGTGAACATATTCACATATCAGGGCGTTCAAACGGCAATATCAACGTTCAGCTTATTTTGGAAAAATGCGGTGGCGGCGGTCATTTTGACGTGGCAGGCGCTCAGGTTGTATCTGATTCGGTAGTTTCGGTTCTCGAGCAGCTGAAGGCGGGTATTGATTCTTATCTTTCAGAAATGAAGAAATAACGGTTTAAAAGGAGTTTTTATATGAAGGTTGTATTACTTTGCGATGTAAAGGGACAGGGAAAAAAAGATCAGATAGTAGAGGTGTCTGACGGTTATGCGAGAAATTTTCTATTTCCACAGAAGAAGGCGATTCCCGCTGATGCAAGAGCGCAGAATGAGCTAAAGGGAAAGGCTGAGGCAAAGCAGTTCAAGATAGAAGAGGATAAAAAGGCTGCTGTTGCCCTTGCGGAAAAAATCGGCGCGGCAGAGGTTAAAATCAAAATGGGTCACGGTCAGGATGGAAGACTTTATGGCTCCGTTACTGCCAAGGATATATCCGAGGAGCTTGCAAAGCTTATCGGCGCTCCAATTGATAAACGTAAAATTCTTATCAAAGAACCAATTCGCGCATACGGCAATTATAGCATAGAAATAAAGCTACATCCCGAGGTTATTGCAAAGGTTACAGTAATAGTTTGCCAATAATTTAAAACAGCCCTTCACGAAAGGATTTATATAATGCAGGATAGTTCATTTGTAAAGCAAATGCCGGTGTCCGTTGAAGCAGAGCAGGCTTTTTTGGGGTCGATTATCAGAAAACCCGAGTCGTTCGACCAGATAGGCGGAATGATAAGCGTTGACGATTTTTATCTTGAGGAGCATAAGCACATTTTTGCATCTATTGTAAAGATGTATAACGATAGCAAGACAATAGACCCCGTAACCTTGGCAAACGCTCTTGTAGAAGCAGGTGACAGAGACCAGGGTGGCGGAATTCAGTATATAGCTCTTCTCGCAGAGTCTGTTCCTTCGGCTTCAAATATCAAGGATTATGCTAAAATAGTAAAGGATAAATCACTGCTTCGTAAGCTTATCAACGTTTGCGACGAAATTAATACCGATGCTTACGAGGAGTCCTCGCCCGTCAAGACAATAATTGATTCCGCGGAGCAGAAAATTTTTGATTTATCTAATAACAACGACACCAAAGAATTAAGACATATAAGAGATATTCTCCAGAATGTATACCACGAGCTTGAAATATCCTCCGAAACCAAGGGAAGCACCAAGGGGACGAAAACAGGATTTTCCGGCGTTGATAAAATGCTCGTTGAAATGGGAAAGGGAGATTTTATAATCGTAGGCGCAAGACCCGGTATGGGAAAAACCTCCTTTGCTCTTAACGTTGCGACAAACGTGGCTAAATACAGCAAAAAGGCGGTTGCCATCTTCTCTCTTGAGATGTCAGGAGAGCAGCTTGTGACCCGACTTATATCCAGTGAGGCTATGGTTGATTCTCATAGCTTGAGAACAGGTATTTTGTCTACTGAGGATTGGGAAAATATCGCAGGGGTTACCACAGAGCTTTCAGGGTGCGATATTTATATCGACGATACCTCGGCAATCGGTGTTACTGAAATGCGTTCAAAGCTTCGCCGTGTGCAGAATCTCGGGCTTGTCGTAATAGACTACATAGGTCTTATGCAGTCCAATACAAACGTTGATAACAGAGCGCAGCAGGTCGGAGAGATTTCGAGAAATCTCAAGATTATGGCAAAGGATTTCGGAGTTCCTATTGTTTGCTGTGCGCAGCTTAACCGTGGAACAGAGGCGAGGGGCGTTACCAACAAGCGTCCATCTCTGGCTGACCTCCGTGATTCAGGCTCAATCGAGCAGGACGCAGATATAGTATTGTTCCTTTACCGTGATACCTATTACAAGGAAATTGGTGCTACTCAGGAAAACCCGGAGGCTCCTGGCGAGGATACGGCTAATACCGCAGAGGTTATTATTGCTAAGAACCGTCACGGCAGCACAGGCTCTGTTAAAATGGGCTGGATAGGTCAGTTTACAAAATTCAGAACTCTTGAAGAAGACAGAAAAATAGATGGATAAAGTAAATTTTACTTTTGAGTACGAAAATATTTTTTCTTCCGCCTCGGGATATGAAATATTTTATGCAGTAAAATCGGCTATTGCGGATTTTGGAATGGAAGAAGACCTAAAAAAAGGCGTAGTCGTTGGCTTTTCCGGAGGCGGGGATTCGGTTTTGTTGCTGCTTGCTTTGCTTAACTTGAAAAAAAGCTATGATTTTCCCCTTGCAGCCATTCACGTGAATCACGGAATAAGAGGCGAGGAGGCGGATTATGACCAAAGCTTTTCTGAAGAATTTTGCCGATATCTCTGTGTACCTTATTTTTCAAAGAGAGTTGACGTTCCCCTTTATTCCGGGACACGGAAAATCGGAACAGAGGAAGCGGCAAGGGAGTTGCGCTATGCAGCCTTTGAGGAAATAATTTCCTCGCACCCTGAATATAATACCGTAGCAACTGCTCACAACGCCACCGATAATACGGAAACCGTTGTTTTTAATATTTTGCGTGGAAGCGGGGCGAGAGGACTTTCGGGGATAGCGCCGAAAAGGGGAAAAATAATAAGACCTATTATTTATATTCCAAAGGAAAAAATTACGGCATTTCTATCCGAAAACAGAATTCCTTACGTTACCGACAGCACTAATAATTCTCTTGATTATACAAGGAATTACATCAGACATAAAATTCTGCCCGAATTTAAAGTTCTTAATGGTGATTATGAATCTTCTGTAACAAAAATTACCGCAGCTATTAGAGAAGATGAAAGCTTTATTAACAGTATAGCGGACGAGTTTATTGAGAAAAATTATAAGTGTGGTAGAATGTTCTGTGATTTGCTTCGTTCTCAGCCTAAAGCGCTGCTCTTCAGAGTTTTGAGAGGAATGGCGGAGAAGGTTGGAATCAGCTCTCTCGAGCGTGTGCATGTTGCAAAAATCATGGAACTTTTATGCAGAGGCGGTAATTTTTCCTTTGACGTACCGATGGGATTTCGTTTTATCTCGGAATATGGATTTTGCTTTTTTGAGAAAAAAAGCGACAGAATAGAAAAGCTTACCGTAAACGATAAAGCCTATCCGCTTACCCTTGGAGCTAATATCGTCGAAGATTTAGGCGTTGTAATAACTCTTTCCTATGATAAAACTGAAATTTTTTCTTCAAATGTTTACAAATTTTCAATACAAGTAAAATTGCCATTTGATATAATATTAAATGATTTGTACGTACGTACGAAAAAAGATGGGGATTCTTATTTTTACGGCGGTATGACAAGGAGCGTTAAAAAGCTTTTTTCAGACAAGAAAATACCAAAGGAAAAGCGAATGAGAATGCCTGTTGTTTGTGATAAATCGGGAATCCTTTGGATTCCGGGCTTTGGCGTCAGATGTACAGGTGACGACACTCGGGCAGAAAATCCGCTCTGGGTAACTGTGTATGAACGCATATAAGTCCGTCATTATAAATAAATTGCCTATGGCTAAATAAAGAAAGGCTTGGAAGTACTTAATGAAGTCCAATTTTAAAAGCATAGCATTGCTTCTTATCATCGTATTAGCCGTAATATCTATGGTTTCCGTGTTTACTACTTCGATGCTTGCTGAGGAAGGCTTGAATTACAGCGATGTTGTCGAGATGTTTAACGAGGACCGTGTAGTAGAAGCGGTGGTTGACGAAAACCTCAATCTTACTCTTAAAGCTTATAAATATGCTACCGATAAAGACGGAAACTTGAAGCTTGACAACAGCGGTAAGCCTTATTTTGAAAAGGTTGAGGACAAAAATGAATATAAGGTGTACACTTACGTGTACCGCATCGGATACAGCTTCCAGCTTTCTCACATAAACGAACTTGCTGAAAGAAATATGACCGAGCGTGACGAGAATAATAATCCGAAATATAACAACCTTAAATTTTACGATTTTGAGGCTGTTCCTGAAACACCTTGGTACGTTTCATATCTTCCTTATATAATCTTCGCCCTTCTTCTTGGAGGACTTTGGTTCTTCCTTATGAGACAGGCAAACGGCGCAGGCGGCAAAATGAATTCCTTTGCCAAGTCGAAGGCAAAGCTTTCGAATGACAAAAACGCGGTTAAATTCGCCGATGTCGCAGGGGCCGACGAGGAAAAGGAAGAGCTTGAAGAGGTCGTCGAATTCCTGAAAAATCCCGCAAAATTTGTGAAGCTCGGTGCAAGAATTCCCAGAGGCGTTCTTTTAGTAGGCCCTCCCGGTACAGGTAAAACCCTTCTTGCCAAGGCGGTAGCCGGAGAAGCGGGGGTACCGTTCTTCTCCATATCCGGCTCGGATTTCGTGGAGATGTATGTCGGTGTCGGAGCTTCCCGCGTAAGAGATTTGTTTGATAACGCAAGAAAAACTCCTGCAAGTATTATTTTCATAGACGAAATAGATGCCGTAGGACGTCACAGAGGCGCAGGACTTGGCGGTGGTCACGATGAGCGTGAGCAGACCCTGAACCAGCTTCTTGTAGAAATGGACGGCTTCGGAACAAATTCAGGTGTTATAGTTATGGCGGCAACTAACCGTCCTGACATTCTTGACCCTGCGCTTCTTCGACCAGGACGCTTTGACAGAAGAATTACAGTTAATTATCCCGATATGAAGGGCAGAGAAGCCATTCTTAAGGTTCATTGCAGAAACAAACCCTTGGAAGCAACTGTTGACTTGCAGAAAATTGCCCAGACCACAATAGGCTTCACCGGCGCTGAGCTTGCTAACCTTCTTAATGAAGCGGCGCTTCTTGCGGCGAAGAAGAATAAGGCTCTTATCGGTATGGAGGATATTGAGGCTTCTTACATGAAGCTCCTTCTCGGACCGCAGAAAAAGAGCAAGGTAAGACGTGATGCTGACAATAAGCTTTGCGCTTATCACGAGGCGGGTCACGCAGTAGCATCATATTACTGTAAGCATACAGACCCTGTAAAGCATATAACAATCATTCCCGCAGGCTCTGCAGGCGGCGTTACCATAAGTGTACCTACCGAAGACAGAATGGGTGCAACAAGGAACGAAATGCTTGACAGAATAGTTCTTTCTCTTGGTGGTAGAGTTGCTGAGGAAATTGTCCTTGACGATATTTCCACAGGAGCATCCAACGATATTCAACAGGCTACCGGTATTGCGAGAAATATGGTAACGAGATACGGTATGAGCAAAAAGCTCGGAACTGTGTTATATGGCTCTGAGCATTCTGAGGACGAGGTATTCCTTGGAAGAGATTTCTCCTCCGGTAAGAATTATTCCGAGCAGACTGCAGCGCAGATTGACGAGGAAATAAGAAGCATTATTAACGATGCTTACGAAATCTGCCGCACTCACCTTACTGAGCATATTGATAAGCTTCATTTCGTAGCAAACTTCCTTCTCAAGAATGAATTTATGGACGACGAGCAGTTCCGTGCTTGTATGGAATCCGATAATCCCACGATGGAGGAAATTGAGCAGATTGCAAAGGAAAAAGCTCGAGTAAGTGAGGAGGAAAACAAAACCGCTCACGAAAACAACGCAAAGGCAGAGGAAGATGTACGCAAGGCGAAGGATAAGGCCGATAGAGAAGCATATGATAACGAGGATATGCTTGACAGGTTCTTCCGCAATATGCAAAACCCCGCCGCTCCCGTTGATATAGAGCCCGAAAGACCTGTCAGTGACGACGATACTGTTAACACTGAAGATATCAAGGAAAAAGAGCAAAACGACGGCGCTGAAAGCACTACTTCTGACGTAAATGGTGAAAACAGCGACGATGAGAATAAAAGCAACTGATTTTAAATAGTTTTTCAGAGGCATTGATATCAATGCCTCTGTTTTTTATAAATTGCGTCTTACAGCTATTACTCACAAGTCCTATTAAAAAAATACAAGAAACAAAAATACCGCATCGATTTACGATGCGGTATTCTTTAATAAATTCTATTTGCTTAAATGGTGTGAATTCCGTTGGCGGAATCTGCGTTACCGTCAAGCATATAGGTCTGTCTTTTTCTCCATTCGAAGAACTTTATTGCAACCTGCTCGAACAGAGCGAGAGAAAGAAGGTCCTCATCCTGCTCCTGATAAGGAGCAACTCTCTCTGTAAGAGTGGGAATTTCGGGAGCAATCTTATCAGCGGGTCTGTAATCAATAATCTGGTCCTCGCCGATTATCTTCTTTCTGAATTCGTCCGAAATAGGAGCGGGGCATCTTCCGTATTCTCCTCTTACAAGACCCTTGAATTCCTTAGTAACTCTCGCATATCTGCCCTCGTTAGCGAAAATAACATTGTTGACAGCCTGCGTACCTACAATCTGCGATGTGGGAGTTACAAGAGGAGGGAACCCTGCATCCTCACGTACCTTAGCAACCTCTTCGAGAACAGCCTCCAGCTTGTCGGATTTTCCTGCCATCTTAAGCTGGGAGATAAGGTTGGAAAGCATACCGCCGGGAACCTGGTAACGAAGAGCGTTTACGTCTACCTTAAGTACCTTGGGGTCGATAAGACCTGATGCAAGGTATTTTTCTCTGATAGTATTGAAGTACTTGGAAACCACATCGAGCTTTTCAAGAGAAAGTCCTGTGTCATGGGGAGTACCTGCAAGGGTAGCAACGATAGATTCGGTAGGAGCGTGAGAGGTACCCATTGCAAGAGGTGAAATAGAGGTATCAACACCGTCTACGTCGGCCTCTATAGCCTTAAGAAGAGTCATAGAAGCAAGACCGGAGGTGTAGTGTGTGTGAAGCTGAATAGGAATCTTAACTGTGCTCTTAATGGTCTTTACGAGCTGATAAGCCTCGTAGGGCTTAAGAAGACCGGACATATCCTTGATACAGATGGAGTTAGCGCCCATTTCCTCAAGCTGCTTTGCATATTGAGCGAATCCCTCGTTTGTATGGAAGGGGGAGGTTGTGTAGGAGATAGCCGCCTGAACGTGACCGCCCTCTTTAATGGTAGCCCTAATTGCTGTTTCAAGGTTTCTTGCATCGTTAAGTGCGTCAAAAATACGGATAATGTCAATACCATTAGCAATTGATTTCTGAACGAAATATTCAACAACATCGTCTGCGTAATGACGGTATCCGAGAATATTCTGTCCGCGGAAGAGCATTTGAAGCTTGGTATTTTTTACGTGGTTTTTGATAGTACGTAATCTTTCCCAAGGGTCCTCGTTGAGGAATCTCAAGCAGGAGTCAAAGGTAGCGCCGCCCCAGGCCTCAAGGGAGTAGTAACCAACCTGGTCCATAGCATCAAGAATGGGAATCATCTCTTCTGTTGTCATTCTTGTAGCGGCAAGGGACTGATGGGAGTCACGAAGCACTGTTTCTGTTATAAGAAGCTTTTTTGCCATTTTATTTGTCCTTTCATATTTCTCTTAAGAGTGGGGTTAGCCTAAGAAACTCAGGAACACACCCGCAGCAACTGCAGATCCGATAACACCAGCAACGTTCGGTCCCATAGCGTGCATGAGAAGGAAGTTGGAGGGATCAGCCTTACGTCCCTCGTCCTGTGCAACTCTCGCTGCCATAGGAACGGCGGATACGCCTGCAGAGCCGATAAGGGGATTGATTTTACCGCCTGTGAGCTTGCACATAATCTTTCCGACGAGAAGACCGCCGACAGTGGAAAGAATAAATGCGCAAAGACCGAGTACGATTATGTAAATGGTTCTTAACTGAAGGAAGTTTTCCGCATTCGCGGTAGCTCCAACGGAAACGCCTAAGAATATCGTAATGATATTGCAAAGCTCGTTCTGAGCGGTTTTTGAAAGACGGTCGGTAACTCCTGTTACGTTGAACAGGTTACCAAGCATAAGGAAGCCTACGAGAGGAGCAGCATCGGGTACTATCATAACCACAAGAAGCGTAACTACAATGGGGAAGATAACCTTCTCTGTTTTGGAAACAGGGCGAAGGTTTGTCATCTTAATCTTACGCTCAGCCTCTGTTGTAAGAAGACGCATGAAGGGAGGCTGAATGATAGGAATAAGAGCCATGTACGAGTATGCCGCTATTGCGATAGCGCCGAGAAGCTGAGGAGCAAGCTCCTTTGTAACAAGAATTGCGGTAGGTCCGTCAGCTCCGCCGATAATACCGATAGCACCGGCTTCCATAGGTGTGAATCCAAGGAAGAGAGCGAAGAAGAAAGCGGCAAATACGCCAAGCTGAGCGCCGGCTCCCATAAGAAGGGACTTGGGATTTGCGATAAGAGGAGTAAAGTCGGTCATAGCGCCAACACCCATAAATATAAGTGAGGGATAAATACCGAGCTTAACACCGAGATAGAGTATGTCAACAAGACCGCCGTTGTTTATAACCTCACCTATCATAGTAGACATCTTAATGTGGAAGCTACCGTCAAAGGTCATGGTGTTACCAAGATAGAGATTGAAATTATTGATAAACTCAGGTGTTTTTACAACTGCGTCGGTTATTAAGATTTGTCCTTTTTCAATTATGAAATTAGAGTCACCGATAGCGGATAAGAACGCTTCCATATTCGGGGCAAGTATACCGGTTATTTCACCGGATTCGCTTACGGCGAGGTAATAATCGTCAAAGAAGAAATCCATATGCATAAGGTTTGCTCCGGGAAGGTTCGCAAGAAGCATACCGAATGCGATGGGCAAAAGCAGAAGCGGCTCAAACTTTTTAACAATGGCAAGATAGAAGAGTACACCTATTATAACGTACATAATCAAGTATTGCCACCAGTTCGATTCGCCAAACAGCTTAGCTATGCCCGTTGTGGAAAGAAATTCGGAAATTGCATCAAACATAGCTTAAACCTCTCCTTATAATTAATTAAGAGAGAGAAGCAAGAATGTCGCCGGCAGAAACGGAAGCGCCCTTCTGAACGTTAACAGATGCGATAACGCCATCCTGGGGAGCTGGAATATCGTTTTCCATTTTCATAGCCTCAAGGACGCAGATAACGTCGCCCTTCTTAACAGCCTGACCTGCGGAAACCTTAATATCAAGGATAGTTCCGGGCATAGGAGCTGTAACGGATACGGAGCCAGCTGAAGCAGCAGGCGCTTTAGGAGCTGCGGGAGCAGGAGCGGGAGTCTTAGGAGCTGCAGGAGCTGCAGGAGTTGCGGGAGCTGCGGGAGCCGCAGGAGCTGCATACGTAGGAGCAGTATATACGGGAGCGGATGCACCGCCCGTCACTTCTTCAACAACAACCTCGTAGGAGGTACCGTTTACGGTTATATTGTATTTTTTCATTTTAAATAATTCCTTTCAGTCTGTTAATTTATCAGTTTCGTTTAAAGGAAACAACTTTAAATTTAGCACCGGTGCTTTCGCTTTCTGCCATGGCTATAGCAGCAGCAATTGCCACGATAACTTCCTCGTCGTTATAGCTTTGAGTAACAACGGGAGTGGCGCTTTCAACCACAGCTGGCGTATCGTCGGAGGTTGTGTTCTTTCCTGGCATATCGTGGAAGATTACCTTGAAAAGGTAAAGACAGAACCAGAGTATGCAAAGTACCGCAAAAACCGTACCCATACCGATAAGAAGCATTTTTCCTCCGAAGAGGAAGGTTTCCCAGCCTCCCATAGTGTTGATTATCGGTTCTGAATAATTTTCAGGCTCAACGCTTAATAAAAAGTTCATAATGCACCTCCCAGAGATTAAAGAGGAAGAACCTTGAGTCCGGAAATGGAGCTTTGTCCTTTAGCGCATAACATCATAAGAGCAGAGCAGACTCTTGCCCTCATTTCGTTCATACCGATAATATCGTCGATATCACCGGAAGCAGCAGCTCTTGCAGGTGAAGAAACGGTCGCGCGCCATTCTTCAACAAGACTCTCTCTGGTTTTTTCGAGGGTTATATATTTATCCCAGGCAAATGCAACGCCGCTATCAGCGGGAAGAGCGCATATTTCAGCGTTATCCATGGCGTATACTATGTCCGCTCCAAGAGCCTTTGAACCGAGAAGCACGAAAGCTGCTCCTATTGCGTTACCGGATACAACAGTAATTTTAGGAACTGTTGCGGTAATGTATGCGTTCGCAAGTCTTGCAAGCTCTGCGGCAAAGAAGTTATTTTCATTAGCCTTGCTCATAGTAAGACCGTCGGAATCAACGAGCGTTATAATGGGAAGCGAGAAGGAATTGCAGAAATTAACAAAACGGGAAATCTTTCTTGCCGCAAAGGCGTCAAGCTTACCGTCGTTTTCTGCGTGAGCGGTTGCAACAATACCGCATTTTACACCTGCAACGGTCGCAAATGAGGTTTTTGCCGCAGGAGCGAAATTGCCGCAAAGCTCGTAGATAACTCCGTTATCTGCAACGGCAGCGCTGATAGCAAGAGCATCGCCGGAGAAGTCAACGTCACCGAGCATTCTGTTAAGGTTGTCGGTGCAGGTGGAAACGGAAATTCCCGAGTCGGAATTCATAGGTAAGAAGGATATAAGGCTTCTGATATACCCGATGCACTGAGGAGCATCAGCAGTGTAAGCAACGATGGTGTCCTGTGCGCCCTCTGCTCCGGAAAGAGTAGGGGAATAAACGTAAAGCTCTGCGTCATTCGCCTTAACGGTGATGTCAAACATCGCCGCGATAGCAGATGCCATGCCTATACATTTACCTGCAACGAAAGCAATCTGAGGGATTACGCCCGAAGCTTCTGTTACGCAGGTCATAATTCTTCCGTAAGCGGAAAGTCCTGCTGTTCCGGCGAATATATCCGTACCGTTGGAATTGAAGATTCCTACGATAGGAGCGCCGTTCTTGATTGCAAGCTTATAAAGCTCCTCAATCTTTTTTGCGTGACGCTCGTCGATAGCGCCGCCCATTCTTGAAGAATCCTCCGCAAAGGCAAAAGCAAGCTTGCCATCGATAGCGCCGTATCCGCAGATTACTCCTTCAAATTCGTTCGATTTCTCTGTGGCTAAAAAGTCAGAGAAGCCGCGCTTTGTGTATGCGCTGATCTCAACGAAGGTTTCGCTGTCGAAGAGCATAGAAAGCTGGGCTCTGACATCCGAGCTCTCACTGGCAACAAGAGCCTCGCGAAGCTCAGATGCAGTGGGGAGCCCACAGATTTCAGTTTTTGAATATTTGTTCAAACCGAATTCCCGATTTTTCTTTGTGAAAAATCTCTCCTTCCATAATATTAAACTGTGTAATTAAACTGAGCATTTTTGCAAAATGCCAAATTTCACTAAGTATACTATACCACCAAAATCACAATTTGTCAAGGCTTATAATAGTATTTATAACAAATTATATATTAATTGTTTTTCTACAAAAAAACAGCTGTGTAATAGGCGTTTACATAATGAAAAGCCCCGAAAGGCAAAAGCCCTTCGGGGTTGGGTCAGGTTTGGAATGCATTGAGAAGAGAAAGGCGCTTGTTAGAATATCTGTAAGCGTTTTCAAAATCTCCGAGCTGCTTATACGAGTATTCCAAATCGGTATATACGCCAAACATAACACAGGCGTTGTAATCCTTTGAATTTTTGTATTCTTCCATAGAAAGCAAAACTTTTATGGCTTCCTGGTAGTTATATTTTTTAATCAGACTTTTCGCTTCAAAATGTCTCGCAAAAAGTTTGTTTGAAAAATCAAAATCAAAATCCAAAGTGATGTATTTAAAAAATTCGTAATTATAGGCGGCTTCATAACCGTTTTTGAAGGCTTCGAAATCAAATTCAAGAAGAGGGGATTGAACGTTGCCCAAAACGGCTTGATACATTGGGGTGACAGTTCTAATTTCTTTAGTATCGTAGGCGGTGGCTTTAGACCGTTCAATGGCAATACCGAAATATTTGTCCGCGCTTAAGAAAGAGCCCTGCATAGTGAGAGATATGCCAAGCCTGAATGCAGCGGTTGCCGAAATATAATTCAATTCGTCATCTGTCCCGGAAAGGGAGTCAATAAGATTTATACAGCGGGAGTAATTCCCCTTTTTAAACATTTCTTTGATATAATCGATTTTTTCAAGTTTTTCAAAAGGAAACAGATCTTCGCTATCAGAAAACAAATATGAGAGTGGTAGATTCAATCTTTTTGCTATATATTCCGCAGTATCTACAGAAGGCATAGCTGAGCCGTTTTCAATAAGACTGAGCATATTTCTCGATATTTTATCACCGGCAAGCTCTGCCTGCGTAATAGATAGCTCTTTTCGGCGAGCTTTTATCTTTTTTCCTATTAAAAAATTAATATCCATTTCTGCCTCATATTAAATTGTTGTTTTTTATTTTTAGATCCGCAAGGGGGTTTTTGGAAACCGCAGACTCCATATTTCTGTCTACTACGTGGGTATATATTTGCGTGGTGTTTAGCTGTTCGTGACCAAGTACCTCTTTCAGTACTCTTATATCTACCTGACCGGTTTGGTACATAAGAGTTGCAGCGGTATGGCGAAGTTTGTGTACAGAGAGTCCCTTATACCCAAGCCCTGCCAAATCCAAATACTTTTTTACCATCCACTGAACTGTTTTTGCAGATATGCGCTGCTCACGTGAGCTTAAAAACAGAGCGGTATCAGAGGTTTTTACGTAGCGAGGGTCAAGCCTTACCTGTAAATAATCGGCAATAGAGCGCTGAGCTAAATCGTTCAGGTATATAATTCGTTCCTTGTTGCCCTTTCCTATAACCCTGACGATTGACAGGTCGGAGGACAAGCTCTGTAAGTTAAGTCCTACAAGCTCTGAAAGACGCATTCCCGTGTTTAAAAACAGGGAAATAATAGCAAAATCTCGTGTTACGGTAGGGGATTCGGCATCGGATTTTACTGTTTCAAGCAGCTTTATACATTCGTCGTAACTCATATATTTCGGTAATCGCTTGTTAGGCTTTGGAGCATCGACGTTTGCGGTAGGATCGATTTCTATGTATTTTTTCTTGCCGCAAAGATATCCGTAGAAGGAGCGTAGAGCGCTCAGCTTTCTCATACGGGTGCCTGCGCTGTTTTCACGGCTGAAATTGGCAAAAAGAAGATATTCGATTATATCCTCGTTTCTTACCGCTTTTGCTTCCTCAAGTGTTATGTCTGTTATCTCAATTCTTTCAAAGTCTTCTTTAGAGAGAACATCACAGGAGCTTTTAGTTTTCATATATCTGAAGAAAGTTCTTAAATCGAGTAAATATTCGCAAACGGTCTTTTCGCTGTTGCCTTTTATAACTGCAACGTAAGTAGCGTATTCTTTGAGAATTGGGGGGAATTTTTGATATTCCGAGCTTTTTAACGTTAAAACAGACATATAATTAGTCCTCGTTCTGTTAAAATTCTTAATATTTACATTTCTATTATACAAAATTTTAAGGTCATTTAGTGGATAAAATGTAAACATTTTTAATTTTGACTTGTTTTTTATAATTATTATGTTAAAATAAATATGTAAAGAGCATTTTGAGCGTAGGGGAGATTATATGCGTTTTTTAAAGGATAATTCCGAAATCATTGTAAAGCTTTATATAAATCAGATAGGTATTGCTATTTTCTCGTTGTTTCTTTATACGGCGATAGGCGCATTTGGTCAGGAAAATGACGAGATGTCATTTGTTTTTAAGCTTCTTGTATCAGCCTTCAGCGTTCTTTTTTATTTTGTGCTTATTTATACAGCGGTATGGGAAATAGGAGCAAAGGACAAAATCAGAATTGACGGCGGCAGGCTTGAGAGAAAACCGTTAAAAGGGCTTTTTGTTGGTTTGTTCGCCAACGTAATTAATTTTGTGATTACCGGAGTTGCATTGCTTTTGTCAGGTCTGTATCTTTTAGGCTGCGGTGAGGTTTTCAAAACCGTCTTTGCGGTACTCAATCTAATATTCCGTCTGTTTATGGGAATGTATCTCGGTCTGGCGCAGGGAATTTCATATATGTTCACGGTAGCTGACGATGTTAAGTTCTTTATAGAAACCGCTGCTTTTCTCGTGCTTCCTCTGCTTTCAGTGCTTGTTGTGCATTTCGCTTATCAGATGGGGCTTAACGAAAAACGTATATTCCCGGCAAGGAAGCAAAACTAAGAAATTTTGTAATATTTGATAAAGCACTCTCCATATATTTTCTTAAGATGGAGGGTGTTTTATGTTTTTATTTGATACACGCAAGAATAAAAATGACGTATACGTTATATCTGCAGGATGCTTTGTTATTGCGATGATTTTGATGTTTACGGTTATAGCTAACCTTGTAACAGAGTCTATGTATCTTCAGGCGGCTTCTGCGACAGCAGAGGGGATTGTCGTAATCGACGCAGGTCATGGTGGCGAGGATAGCGGAGCTATTGCAAAAAACGGCGTTTACGAAAAAGACCTTAATTTAAAAATTGCAAATACACTTGGTAAATACCTTGAAAATGCAGGCTTTGCAGTGGTATACACACGAACTGAGGATAAGCTTTTATACACTGAAGAGGAAAATATAAAGGGAATCAGAAAAATCAGCGACTTGAAGAATCGGCTTAAAATTTCAGAGTCATACGTTGGGGCAACCCTTGTAAGTATACATATGAATTCATTCTCAGAGGAGAAATACTCAGGACTTCAAGTCTATTATTCAACGAATAACGAGAATAGCCGAACGCTTGCCGAGTCAATTCAGAATTCAGTAAAAGTGAAGCTTCAGCCGAACAACAACCGTAACATCAAAAATGGTGAAAATATATATTTAATGAAAAATTCAACAAATGCAGCAGTGCTTATTGAGTGTGGTTTTTTGACCAATACCGAGGAATGCGCTAAGCTTTGTGAAAAAGAGTATCAAAAGGAATTGTGTTTTGCAATTGTTTGTGGTATAATAGACGCAAAAGAAAAAACTAATCCTTAAATTCAGGGGAAACGTATAAATGAAAAACGGAAATACAAAGGTTGTTTTTGTTTGTCGTGAGTGTGGAGCTACGAGCCCCAAATGGCTCGGCAAGTGCTTTGAGTGCGGAAGCTGGAATTCTTTCGAAGAAGAAGTGTTTTCAACAAAACAGCAAAGTAAATCAAAAACTGGAATAAAAAACAAAGCAGAAAAGTTTTCTGAACTTAAAATTCCCGAATACATAAGAGCGAAGACGGGAATGAATGAGCTTGACCGAGTCCTCGGCGGAGGGTTAGTCGGCAGCTCTGTCGTTTTGCTGACAGGTGAGCCTGGAATAGGAAAATCCACACTTTTGCTTCAGATATGCAATGAGTTGTCAAAAAATCGACGTGTGCTTTATGTGTCAGGGGAAGAATCAAAGGGACAGCTCAAGCTAAGAGCTGACAGACTTGCTATCGAAGGAGATAGCATATATCTTCTTACCGAAACCGACCCCGGTGAAATTATCTCGGAGTGTGAGGCTATCAAACCTGACGTTGTAATAATGGACTCTGTTCAGACCCTCTCGTCATCTGAGCTGTCCTCAGCGCCCGGTAGCGTAACCCAGGTAAGGGAAGGCTCTATGGCGCTCATAAATTACGCAAAAACAAGCGGAGCCGCCGTCTTTATAGTAGGTCACGTGAATAAAGAAGGCGGAATTTCGGGACCTAAAATTCTTGAGCATATGGTTGACGTGGTTCTGTATTTTGAAGGAGAGCGCACGAATTCCTACCGAATAATAAGAGCAATAAAAAACAGATTCGGCTCAACCAATGAAATCGGTGTTTTTGAGATGGGTGACAGGGGACTTGTTGAAATCCCCAATCCAAGCGAGGTTGTTATGGCGGAGCGCCCGAAGAACACCAGCGGATCCTGCGCAGGCTGTGTTATGCAAGGAACCCGCCCTATAATCTCCGAAATACAGTCTTTAGTTACAAAAACGGTATATCCTACAGGAAAGAGGACTGCCGACGGCTTCGATTATAACCGTATGTGTCTTCTGATAGCAGTGCTTGAAAAGCGAATGGGACTTAAATTTTACGAA